>Ga0307991_1000089_pt1 | contig 69616 bp, 55 predicted proteins | sample EllFjometagen131_FD_203146 | JGI IMG/M metagenome (GOLD analysis project Ga0307991, IMG submission 203146) | Marine microbial communities from Ellis Fjord, Antarctic Ocean - #131 | ecosystem: Environmental > Aquatic > Marine > Unclassified | place: Southern Ocean | collected 2014-10-08
GTTACATATACAGGTACTGTTATATCCCCGTTAAAATCCGCGTTAGGGATTACCGTTGAATCTGATACTGTATAATTTCCTGCACTTGCAGAATTATTTAATGCACGTACTTCAAAATAATCTATCGCCTGTGCTTCAGGTTCATAATTCCAACCAAAGAAAAGCCCTGCATAACCATCATAAAATTTGCTTCTGTCTGTGCTTATATCGCGACTAAAAATTTCTATCCATCCGGCTCCATCTTCATAATCTACAAGGCACTGAATATTAGAGTTATCAGCAATTATCTTCATTTTATACCACTGGTCTTCACGAATTGGATTTGCTGATGATGCCTCTAGATGTGCCCAGCTACCGTTTGCATTTATTTCAAGACTCCATTCACCTGAACTATTTCCATCCCACTGAAACTTATAACAATTTTGCCCAAAATTCTCTGGATTATTTGATTGTTCGCGGAATACTATAGCCTGAACTCCAAAGCTTCCATAATTTGTATTATTACCTGTCCAATACAATCTTGCTTCTATTTCGTAATCTCCACCGGATACTGCAATAGTATCTGCCAACCGTGAAATGTTTCCATTATAATTTGCTTCATCTCCTCTTTTTCCTCCCGGTGCAAAAAGAACTCCGTTTGCACCAAGAGTGTCCTTAATTGAAGCAAGTTCCTGAGAGGACCCACCCGGCATACAAATATCTCTTGTAAACCATTTTGTGCCAAGAAGATTAGTATTAAAATTATCACTGAAAAGCATATTGGCAACTAAGACAATATTTAAACTATCCCCATCAACATCAGAAACTGTTACCATACTCATGTCAAGTGTGATTGGTATATCCTCATCTGTAGCCTGGTTAGTTACACTGCTTAAAACAGGGGCATCATTTACCGGGTTAACAGTAATTATCATATCAAGTGTGTCACTGCTTATTGTCTGGTCAGTAACATATACATGGACTGTTAAATCATCAATCCAATTTTCATCAGGTATTACAGTTGAATCTGTTACCGAATAATGCTCGCCATCAATAACTCCAATATACAGAGCATCCCCGTCATCATCAGAAGCAGATACCATACTCACGTCAAGTGTGATTGGTGTATCTTCATCTGTGGATTGATCTGTTGCACTATATAAAAGAGGTGCATCATTCCCGTCATCATCAACTGCAGTTACGGTAATTGTCATATTAACCGTATTTGAAGAATCTGTTCCGTCTGTTACTTTTATTGGAACTGTTAATTCACCATTCCAGTTTTCATCCGGAGTCACCGTTGAATCTGTTACTGAATAATTATTTCCGTTTAAAACAACAATATATAATTTATCTCCCTCAATGTCAGTAACAGTTACCATGCTTATATCAAGTATTATTGGTATATTTTCATCTGTGGTTTGGTCGGTTACACTGCTTAAAACAGGGGCATCATTTACCGGGTTAACAGTAATTATCATATCAAGAATTTCACTGTTTTCTGTCTGGTCAGTAACAAATACAGGGACTGTTAAATCGCCATTCCAATTTTCATCAGGTGTTACAGTTAAATCTGTTACCGAATAATGCTCGCCATCAACAACACCAATATCCAGAGCATCCCCGTCATCATCAGAAGCAGTTACCATACTCACGTCAAGTGTGATTGGTGTATCTTCATCTGTGGATTGATCTGTTACACTATACAAAAGAGGTGCATCATTCCCGTCATCATCCACTGCAGTTACGGTAATTGTCATATTAACCGTATTTGAAGAATCTGTTCCGTCTGTTACTTTTATTGGAACTGTTAATTCACTATTCCAATTTTCATCAGGAGTTACAGTTGAATCTGTTACTGAATAGTTATCACCGTCCAGAACAACAATATTTAAACTATCTCCCTCAACATCAGAAACTGTCACCATACTCATATCGAGTGTTATTGGCGTATCCTCATTGGTAGTTTGGTTAATTACACTACTTAATACAGGTGGATTATTACTATAAAAAATGGTATACGCTTTAATACACAAATCATATTTGTGTTCTGTTTCCGCTCCAAAAGCAACCCAGCTTGATGTTCCATTTGAACTAATCCAGCATTTGCCGGTTTCGATTGTAGCATTACTTGAATAACCGGCTTCTTTATTTTCGTAAGGAACCGGATAATTGTAACCCGGAGTGTTGTATTTTACACGAATATAAAAATCATTACCACTTGTGATACTAATACCTGAACTCAAATTGAAAGTATAATATCCCGGAAAATCACAAATTTGATTACTTATACTACCTAACGAGTTAGAAGGCGAAGAACCATCAAAATCATCAAATATTTCCACTTCAATATTTGAACCCGCCGTATTTACATAAGTCCCGATTTTCTGTATTTCTATATCTTTAGTTGCAGAATATTTTATTAATCCATAATCGGTACCGTCGGAATACCCAATGGATCCTGTCATTCCTAATTTATCATAAAAATATGGTTCTATATTTGCGTTGTAATCAATATAAGAGGGGAAATATGCAACTAAAGAAAGTGCTTTTGTATCTTCGTAAGAAACATAAAAGAAGCCGTTATCCCCCCATGAAGGTCCCCAGCTATTTCTTATTATCCATGCCCCGTTCCCGGAAGGAGTTGCACTTCCTCCCGTAACAACTTTATTATCGTCCCAGCCTACTAAAAGTACTGCATGATTGGTGTTGTCCGAGCCATTATAAAAATATGTAAAATCAGAACCATTGAAATATGCTCCATCCCAATATAAGTTTACATATATTGCACCATTATCAATAACTGCCTGCTTAATAACATTTACATCATAATTAGAATCGTCCCTTCCGGGTAAGAAGCGTGCATTTTGTACAAAATTAATTGGTGTTAAACCACTAACACAACCGGGATTTGATGGCAGGGTATATGGATCATCACTTTCAGTAATTGGTCCTGAATGCCGGGATAAATATGCTGCGGATAGATAATAATTACCTCCGTCTGAAAGAGATCAATCAAAGCCATGACAGGTCGCAAGGTTTTGTTCTGATAAATCATATTGTCCTTCGCCTTGCTTTAGCCAGTAAGATTCTACCGTCCCATAAGTTGCAAACGCCCAGCAAGCACCTTCCGATCCCTGATCTCTAACAGGTGATATCCAATTTCCGCCATTTTCAGTTCTTAAGTCATATAATGATGGAATACTCTTGGAAGTTTTTGATTTAGATACATTACCAAAGTTTAGCACAACAGGTGATGGGATCTCACCTAATCCATGTCCGTTATAAGTTTGTGATTTAATTTTACCTGAAGTTTTTTGTTTCAAATATTTAATATAATCAGGATTTAAAGGAGCTTTCTTTGGCAAATCCTGTGATATACCATACACGAAAATAAGTGATGATGCTACTAATAGTACAAGTTTTTTCATAATATTTTAAAAACTCAAAAATAGAAAAATATGATTTTTATATACTATTAATAATGCCAGATTTTCATAAAATAATCTTATTAAATCCAACAAATATTATTAATGATTAATCTAAATAACAATTTTTTGGTCACATATTTTATTAAGACATCCAAGCTCATGATAAGTTACAGGTTATATTACACTATTAGCAAATATTTAATCACTAAAAATCTTTTCAACACTATAACACAGATTATCTACAAATTGTTGATTTTATGCTATATGAGTATCTATAGGATTCTCATTCAAAAATAAATTTACAATAAAGTTATTCGTTTTCAGAATTGTTAATAAATTTGTTGAAAACTCATTCTTATCCTTTGAGTTTAGCTTGTGTAATATCAATACTTTTGTTGCATCGAATAATTAACCAATAATTAATACGTTTTGGATAATTCCGATCCCTTCTTATTAAAAAACCGCAATATTGTAATCGTAGAAGATGACGTTTCAAACTTTCGTTATTTCGAAACTGTTCTGAAAAAAACTCAGGCAAACGTCCACTGGATAAAAAACGGACGTGATGCAATCAATTACTGCACTGATTCTTCAAACCACATTGATTTGGTAATCATGGATATTTTTATTCCTCTGATTTCCGGGATTGATGTAATTCGCGAAATAAAAAAGGCACGAAAAGATTTGCCGGTTATTGCTGTTACCGCATATGTTTCTCAGGATATTCAGGAAAAGTGTTTTATGGCAGGGTGTGATGAATTCATGTTTAAGCCACTACTTCCCATACAATTACTTAATTCAATAAAGCGTTTTTTTAATAAAGATTCAGTCTCTTCTGTCCATCCATTGGCAAAGTAAACCAGAACATTGTTCCTTTTGTGTTGTTTTGTCCTGCTACTTACTATTTACTTCTTACTTCTTTACTCCTCTCACTTTCTCTTCTTCGCTTCTTATTCCTTACTCACCCACTCAACTACTCACCTTACTTAACTTTATTCCTCAACTCCCCGGTACATTTGGTAATATTTCCCAAACTTCTGTTCGGTTTCTTTCTGTAATTTTCCTTTCTCATACGTGCTCGTGAATCTCATGAGATCCTGAAGGATCTGCAATGACATGCTTTTTTCATACCTGGTTGCATCCTGAAATTCAGCATCCATAGAGAAATAGTATTCAAGATCTTCGGTAGCCTCAGATAATAAATCCGCTGCAATACTATCAGCCTTATCCTTTGCACCAGCCATATAATAACCTTCAACCAGACTGGTAGTAAATATATCATTGGGCAGTTTATCAAGTGGCATAACCTTAACACAACGATCAAGAACTGTTATTGCAGAATCTCTTTTCCCTTCAGCAACTAATGACTTTGCCAAACGCGCATAATTATTTCTCACTCTCATAACCGATAACGTCCTGCGCGTATAATAATCCACGAAAACGTCCGGTTCATTTACTCTGCCCCAGTTGAATTTATTTACCAGGTTATCATACATAACATCCGAATTTATCCGGCCATAATCAATAATACCACTTCTTGCCGTTTTTATTGGAACCAGCCGGTATGCAAATCCTTCAAGCTGGAAATAATCTTCAAGTCCGAAAGCATCTTCGGTTCCTCCGGTAACAAAATAAACAGGACGTTCCCAGTCATTCTGTGCAAGAAAATCAATCAGCATCAACTGACTTTTCAAAATATAGTTTTTATCAATAGTAATATCAATATATGGTACTATTTTATCAGCATTTTCCTTAGCCACAGTGCCATTAGCCAGAACCTTTGTTCTATTCACCGGTATCCTGAATTTTTTTGTCGGTATATAATCAATCCATTCGTTATCCCTGGTTCTTATTTTTGTACCCCGTTCGTCATTTTTCACAAAACCAACAATTTTATCAATATCAGTGAATTGATCTACCCGGTCAATTATAAACACCTGGTTATTTGTTCCTTCCTGATATTTTTCCAGTGGCAGAGAAAGAGGAAGAGCTTCAGATTCATAAGCTTTTCTTTTCATCTGTTCGATATACCAGTCTGTATTAAATAACATCGTGTTTACTACTCTAACATCAGTTCGTATTCCTTCAACCTCCTGTGCATACCATAACGGGAAAGTGTCGTTATCCCCGTTTGTAATTAAAATGGCATTTGGAGCACATGAGTTAAGGTAATTATAAGCAATATCTCTTGCAAAATATTTTCCTGAACGATCATGATCATCCCAGTTTTCCCTGACCATTATTCCCGGAACCAGTATTAGCCATGCCAGTCCGCTAATTGTAGCTGCGATACTACCCGGAATATACTCTTTCATAATATCATAAAAAGCTAATACTCCTAAGCCAATCCAGATAGTGAAAACATAGAAAGAACCGGCATACGCATAATCTCTTTCTCTTGGTTGGTTTGGATACTGGTTAAGGTAAACTACAATGGCAATACCGGTCATCAGGAATAAAAGTGATGTAACCCAGAAATTCTTTTTATCCCTTTGAAGCTGGAATAATAATCCAACCAATCCAAGAAGTAGGGGTAACATAAAATATTTATTCCGGGTTGGAGTATCCATGCTTTTTGGTAAAGCATCCTGTGGACCCAGGCGCATTTCATCCAGAAAATCAATCCCGCTAATCCAGTTTCCTTTTAAGGGACCTCCGTGTCCCTGAATATCATTTTGCCGCCCTGCAAAATTCCACATTAAATAGCGGAAGTACATATGCCCTATTTGATAGTTTATGAAAAATCTAATATTTTCAAAAAATGTGGGCTTGTATATTGTTTTCGTTTTTCCCGATCCGTCATTAACCGATACCGGAATACCTTTTATTCTTCCCCAATGACGGTATTGTGTTTTATGATCGGGTTGAGGACTCCACATTCGCGGGAACAAAGTCATAAAACGTTCATCATATTTAACTTCCGCATTGTATTTTATTATTTCATACTTACCATTTCTGGGCCTGTATGTGGGTTTGCCATCCTCTATTGCTTCAGTTTGAGCATTATAGTACTGTCCATATAAAAGGGGACTGGAACCATATTGCTCCCTGTTCAAATAGTATAGTAATGAAAAGACATTTTCCGGATTGTTTTCGTCCATCGGAGGGTCAGCCAGAGAGCGTACAAAAATCATTGTAAAAGAAGAATACCCAATAAATATTACCGCAGCACTTGTTAAAATAGTATTCAGTATTACTTTGTTATTACGTGCCAGGTGATAAATAACCCCTGATATAATAAGCCATAACAGGAGATTTACGAAAACCGAACCGCTAAGAAATGGAATACCTAACAGGGTTATTGCAATGATTGAAAAAACGGCAATTTCAATTTCTGATTTTTGCCTGAAATGCGTATAGTAAATGGCAAGAATAAGCGAAATAACTAAAAACACTAAGTGTATTAATACGCCTGAATTATACCCAAAACCGAAAGTATTTACAAATAATAGCTCAAACTGTGATGAGGTTTTTGCAATTCCGGGAATAATGCCCCACATAACGAAACTTATCAATACAAAAGAGATTACCAGGGCAATACTAAATCCCTTTATGCTAAATGTATGTTTTCTGAAATAATATACAAAGGCAATCGCGGGAATAGCAAGAAGATTAAGCAAATGTATACCAATGGATAATCCCATTAGATATGCAATTAAAATAAGCCACCTGTCAGCATGTTTCTCATCTGCAACATTTTCCCATTTCAATATCGACCAAAAAACAAGAGCTGTAAAAAGCGAAGATGTCCCATATACCTCTCCTTCAACAGCCGAAAACCAGAAAGTGTCTGAAAAAGCATACGCCATTGCACCTACAAGCCCACTTGCTAAGACAGCAATCATTTGCCCTTTGTTCATTTCCTTATTTCCGGCAATTAATTTCTTTGCCAGGTGTGTTATCGTCCAAAAAAGAAACATGATCGTAAAGGCGCTTGCAAGGGCTGACAGCGCATTTATCATTTTTGCTGCTGATGCGCTGCTGCCGGCAAATAAAGTTGCTACGCGAGCCATAATCATATGCAATGGGGCTCCCGGAGGGTGACCAACTTCAAGTTTATATGCTGAAGCAATAAACTCACCACAATCCCACAGGCTTGTGGTTGGTTCAATGGTTATAAGATAAACAACTGCGGCTGTAAGAAAAGCAAGCCATCCAAGAGCTCTGTTATATACTTTGAAGTTTTTCATTTTTTAATAAAAATCTTTGTGAATTTTCTCAGCGAATTTAATACTTTTTCTTCATGCTGCATTTATAAACTCTTAATTAACTATTTTTGAAAGAAATATTTACCGGACTGATTAATGAAAAAATTTGTTTTTCTTTTTCTTATAGCTTTTTTCATAACAGGAGCTATACAAGCTCAGTATTATGTAGAAGGACAGGATCCGGCATCAATTCACTGGAAAGAGATTAATACAGAACATTTTCAGGTCCTGTTTCCTGAAAGTTATTCAAAAGAGGGTCAAAGATTAACAAATATCCTCGAATATTCCTTCCCTCATGTATCTGAACAACTTGGGCATCAGCCATCTAAAATTCCTGTTATCGTTCATAATTACTCTGCCATCTCAAACGGATTTGTTTCATGGGCTCCTAAAAGGATAGAGTTATACCCGCTTCCTGACCCGGGTTCTTTTCCCCAGGAATCACTGGAGCAACTTACTCTCCATGAGTTGAGGCATGTTGTTCAGGTTGATAAGCTAAATCAGGGTATTACACGTCTGTTATCCTGGTTTTTAGGCCAACAGGCTATTGGTGGTGTAACCGGTATTATCCCATTCTGGCTGCTTGAAGGAGATGCTGTTTATAGTGAGACATCATTAAGTCGTTCGGGAAGGGGCAGTTTGCCGTTTTTTAAAATGAAGCTACGTGCCCTCTCTCTTGAAAAAGATGATTTCTACAGCTTTGATAAAATGTATTTCGGATCATATAAAAATTATATCCCTGATTATTACCAGTATGGTTATCAAATGGTTGCCTTTTCCAGGCAAAAATACGGGGAAAGTCTATGGACCAACTCTATTGATTATATTGCAAAAAAACCCTATACATTTTTTCCTCTCCATCTAAGCTTAAAAAAACAAACCGGTCTTTCAAAAAGGGACCTTTACCTGGAAACTTTTAACCATTTAAATAAAGAATGGGAAGAACAAAATTCAGAGATCAGCTTCACTGAATTTGATACTATAAACAAAATAAAACATAAGTTATATACAAGTTACCGCTTCCCGCAATATCTCAATGATAGCATTATTATTGCTGAAAAATCAGGGATAAATCAGATTAAAGAATTTATTACTTTAAATACCAGAAACGGAGAAGAAAAAACAGTTTATAAGCCCGGATATTACCAGTCTTTAAGATTGTCTGTAGCAGCAAATAAAATTGTATGGTCAGAAAACATTCCGGACCCCAGGTGGGGAAACAGTAGTTACTCCGATATAAAGATATTTGATCTTACTACATCAAATGAAACCCGGCTTACCCACAGAAAAAGGTATTTCAGCCCTGCAATATCTGCTGATGGGAAAAAGATAGTAGCAGTTGAGATCAGCGAACAAAATGAAGCATCTCTCGTAATTCTTGATGCATTTTATGGAAACGCTATCCGGAAAATAGAATTGCCGGAGGGTATAACACCGTTAATGCCGGAATGGTCTGAAAGCGATGGTCATATTTTTCTTACGGTTTTATCCGGGAATGGAAAAAGTATACGCGAGGTTGATCCTGAAACCCGGGAATGGAAAACATGGGTAATTCCAGGATTTGCTGATATTAAGAATATTGTTCCCCTGGATGATTTTATCCTTTTTCATGCTACCTATTCCGGTATCGACAATATTTATGCTCTCAATAAAAATAGTAAGAAACTGTATCAGGTAACCTCATCGAAATTTGGTGCATTTGATGTATCTGTTTCACCGGACAGATCGCAAATCGTTTTCTCGGACTATACCTCAACCGGATATAATCTGGGAAAAATGGTTTTTGATACCAATGGGTTACAAAATATATATCCTTTTAAAAACCCGGAAGTAAAAAAAGCAAGTAATAAACAGAAAAAATTTATTTTCAACCAGGATAGTATTCCAGACACTGAATATAAAATAATACCTTATAAAAAGGGAATGCACCTTTTGAATTTCCATAGCTGGATGCCTTTTTACTTCGACCTTGATAATTTTGAATTTACAAATCCAACCATCACTCCCGGTTTTACACTTTTCAGTCAGGATATACTCAGCACAGCTATAACAACAATTGGATACGAATACAAGAATAACCGGCATTATCTTCATTCAAAATTTACCTATACAGGTTGGTATCCGGTTATTGAACTATCAGCAGATCATGGAGGCATACCTGTTATTTACCGTGATTCGGCAGAAATCCCGCTTCCGGAAAATTATTCAAATAGAATTGATCTCAGGTCTAAAATTTATTTACCCCTGAATTTAACTCACAATCGTTTCGGTAAATTTTTTAAACCTTCTTTCGAAACCGTTTACACAAATAGTTTCTTATATAATGGTGACAGTCAGGTTTACGAAAAGGGTCGTTTCCTACTTAATTATCGTTTGCACTATGCAACATTACTAAAATTATCCCACCGCGATTTTCAGCCACGATGGGGGCAGGTATTTAATATAAATTTCCTGCATACTCCCTTTGACCAGGTGAATTATGGCAATGATTTTTCATTCAGAACGGTATTTTATTTTCCCGGGGTTCTCAGACATGACGGAATAAAACTCAAAATTGGAACAGAAAAACAAAACCCAAAGAAATTTATATTTTACAACACTGTCGATTTCCCAAGGGGTTATAAACAAATAATTTCTGAAGAGTTAACTGCACTCTCAGGTGAATATTCTGTGCCTCTGTTATATCCTGATCTTAAACTGTTTGCGTTAACTTATTTAAAGCGTTTTCGGGGAAATGTTTTTGTTGATTATGCCACCGGAAAACGAAACCATGACCTGATAAACAGAACTTTGAATAAGTACAGTCAGGAATATTTGTCTATTGGAGGTGGTTTACTGGCTGATGTTCATTTCTTCCGTATTCCATTTCCTGTAAGTATGGGATTCGAGTATGCATATATGCCATATAAAGATGCATATGATATCCGATTCCTTTTTGAAATGAACATATTTGGGTTTGCTATTAACCGCAATAAGTATTAATCAAACAAACATATTACTGTATAATAAAGACCTGCCAGAGTGCGCCGATTATCATAGAAACAGTTGTTTGTAAAACAAGCACCATGCTTCAGCATGGTGTAAATGAGCACATAAAAAAACGGTTATTGCAATAAATAAAGAAATCTATTTGCGTTTTTAAGAGCTTGCGCAACTGTTAATCTTATTGTAATCAACACTTTACTCATTCTCTTAAACTGCTATTTTAGAAATTGTCTCAAGTTATTCAAATTGCTTTTTAGTTTGTAAACTACCTTTTTCATCATAAAATTTCCATTCTCCTGTTTCTTTTCCATTAGTAAATTTTCCAATTTTCCACAATCTTCCATTTTCATGAAACACCTTCCATTCACCTGTTTTTTTTCCTTCAAAAAAACTCCCTACATAAATTAATTGTCCCGTATTTTTGCTATAACCTTTCCATTCACCGGTTTGTTTCCCATTATTAAATTGCCCAATTTGATTCAACTGTCCATTTTCACTAAAATATTTCCATTCTCCGTGTGGTTGTCCATTTTTGACATTTCCAATCTGCTTCACTTTCCCATTACTATGATAGAATTTCCATTCTCCTATTTCATTCCCATTCTCCAGTGTTCCATTTTTTTCTATCTCCCCATTTTCATAATAGTATTTCCATTCACCAGTTCGTTCTCCATTATCAAATTCCCCAATTTGCTTTAACTTTCCATTTTGATAATAATTCTTCCACTCCCCTGATTTTACACCATGAATATATTTACCTATCAATTCTAATTGTCCATTACTATAATATATCTTCCATTCTCCGATTTTTTCTCCCTCATCCCATTTTCCAGCTTGATCTAATTGACCGTTTTTATGGTAATATTTCCACTCTCCTATTTGCTTACCTTCCATCACACTTCCAATATTCTTTAATTGTCCGTTTTCGTAATATTGTTTAATTGCCCCTTGAACCTTACCTTCAACATAATTTTCAATCGTTTTTATTTGACCATTATTGTAATAAAATGTCCAATCACCGATTTGTTTTCCATCACTTACTTTTCCTGTTGATTTAAGTTGTCCACTTTCATAATATTCTTTTACTTCATTATTTGACTGACAACCACCATTTAGAACGAAAAGCAACAAATATCCTGCTACTATAATAATTTCTTTTTTCATAATTATATTTTTTTTATTGTATTTTCTATACTCTATTCTTCGATAATCGATTTCCCGGTACTTCGGCAAAAAATAAAGATAATTAACTTTCTTTAATCGATATTTATTATTCCTTTTTCTTTGCGTCTCTGCAACTTTACGGTTTGTTTTTTCTTATGCTATTCTTTCGCAAAGCTCCACTTTAATCGCAAGAAAGCCAGCGTCATTTTTTCCCTGGTACCTTCAGTGAATTCTCCGTTGAAATGCTGCAGGATAAATGAAATATCCATATTATCCGTTAGGGATATACTCAGATCAGGTCCTATATAAAAGCCATTCATAGAAGGAAACAGCATTGCAGAAAAACCTCCGTTAAACAGGGGATTAAAAGGATAAGATAATTGGGCAAAAACGGAATAATCTGTAAATGAAATATTTTTCACCGACAGGGTCTGAAAATAATAATCGCTGAAATCAGAGATGTTCTGACTGAAACCGTTATAGAGAAATTCTGCCCGGATACTTAACGAATTTTTGAATGTATAATCACCCGAGAAAGACATCATAACAGTTCCTGAAGTATCTGAGAAATTTTCTTTTGGCCGGAAGTAACTTAGCTCACCCCTAAACCCTGCACCCTTGATATCACCTGCCCATCCTGCACCTGCTACCCAATCTTCACTATTTAATATTCCCCCCATAAACTGAAAATCATATCCCCACTGATTAAACCGGTAAAGCCCTGCCGCTGTGATATTTTCATTCCTGTCAATTTTTACTGCAGCTTGTGCCATCGAGGAAGACCCGGTATAATACTGTACAAGGACAGCATCACTTCCGGGTTTTTCGACATAATCGAAATCGAAAAACGAATAGGCATTGAAAATATCATTAGGATTCCAAGCAAAGGTCCGGCTCCAGTTGATCCGCTGCCTGCCAGTCCGAATTTGTAATTTCCCGAAATATAAATCCAGGTAAGCACGATCTATGTTACTGTTCAGCACAAAAGAGTTTTCTTCCAGCATATTAACTGACAAATTCATCCAGCCCTGATCCTGTTCAATCATAGTATTATAGCCGGGAATCATTTTCATAAAATCGCCATATATAAAACGATTTCTCATTTCAACAGTGGCAGTAGCATTATCAGAAATAAACCATTTAAAATTCAGCCTGTTATGTATTAACTGATCTGAAAGCCAGTTTTCATTAATCTCTTCATACATAACCGTCTGCATATTGCTAAGATATCCTTTGAAAGAAAAACTTGTGCTTTGTGCAAAAGATTTATTTATAGGGAACATAAATATAAACATCAGTATAACTGACTGATAAAATCTCATATTTAAAGCTTTAATTCAATCAATTAGTGTGCCTCATCAGATTTTACCTTCCCGTCTTCGATGGTGATAACTCTTCTGGCTTTCTTCACAACCCTGGCATCGTGAGTGGAAAAAATAAAAGTTATATTTTCCTCTTTATTAAGATTTCCCATGATATCAAGTAAAGTTTCTGTTGACTTTGAATCAAGATTTGCAGTAGGCTCATCAGCCAGGATAAATTTTGGTTTTGAGGCTAATGCACGTGCAACAGCCACTCTTTGTTGTTGGCCACCTGATAACTTGGATGGACGACTGTTCATTCGCTCTTCAAGTCCTACGGCTTTAAGCAATTCCAGTGTACGGCTGTTACGTTCTTTCTTGCTTTTACCCTGCAGGTGCATAATGAACTCCACATTTTCTTTTGCTGTCAGCACCGGGATAAGGTTATATGACTGAAACACAAAGCCAATATTGTTCATCCTGAAATCAGTTAATTTCCTGGATTTAAGTTTCCAGATATTCTGATCATCAACAAATACCTCCCCTGATGTTGGATGATCCAGTCCTCCCAGCATATTAAGCAATGTTGTTTTTCCGGAACCGGAAGGACCAACGATAGCAGCAAATTCTCCCTTCTCAAAGTTCAGATCAATTCCGTTAACGGCTTTTACCTCAAGCCCGGCACCGTCATAAATTTTTGTGAGGTTTTTAATTTCTATAATACTCATGGTGTTATATTTATAGTTTCGCAATTATTCAGTGTCTTAAGTTTGTAACGACTTAAATTTTATACTAATCTTTTTATTTAAAAGTCGGCAGTCTTCAGTCGGCAAAATGAAGACTGTACTATTTAAAGGTCAATCTACAAAGTCTAACAAATTTTGTTGCTTGAAATTTGTGATTTTTTACATTTATTACTGTATTATAATTATTTTCTTATTATTTACTTTCTTGCTGACTGTTGACTGCCGATTGCCGACTGATTCTTCTATTCCATACGTAATGCCTCTGCGGGGTCATATTTCAATGCTTTATATGCAGGGTATACAGAAGCAATTATCCCTGCAATAATTACCATTATGGTAACATTAAAAATCATATCGATCTCAACGCTGCAATAAACCATCGAATCCCAGCCAATTTTGGATAATCCTTCTGCAAACATTGACATGTTTATTGCATGAGTTTCAAAATACTTAGAAATTAAACCACCGGTAAAAACGCCAACAACACCCCCAACAAGGGATAACTGGACCGTTTCCACGAGAATCAGGGTAAATACTTTTATTTTATTCATCCCAACTGCCATAAGCATACCTATCTCTTTTCTTCGCTCAAGAATTACCATCAACATTGTATTGATAATACCAAAGAGCAGAGCCAGTAAAATTATAATAATAAAAATATACATATACATATCCATAATCTCTGTGAGGTAACTCAATTCAGGACTAATTTCCTTCCAATTCAGAATCTCATAATCCGGAATAAGTTCTTTTATCCTACTTTGAATGGTATCCACCATCTCATTATCATCAACAAATATTGCAATTTCATGACTTGCCCCTTCCGGCAAAGCCAACAATCTTGAAAGATCATCATACCTTACAAAGACATTCATCTCGTCGAAGTTTGAGTTTGATGTTTTAAAAATTCCCGCTATCCTGTATGCTCCTGCCGTAATATTATTGTCCATATCCTGAAGTGTAATAACAATTTTTGAGTGCAGTTTCACATTTAACTTATCGGCAAGCTTTTGACCAATAACAACCGGATTTTTAGGAACACCCTTGAAATATTTCCCTTCAACGAGTTTAGTGCTCAGATTTGTAACCATTTTTTCGTTTTCAGGATATATCCCTGCAATTTTTACACCCGAGGATGTTTCGGCTGATGCAATCATTGACTGAATTATTATCCTCTGACTCACTCCTTTAACATGGTTGATTTTTTTTATTTGCTCCACAACAGCCATTGATTCATTCATATAAAGCTGTAAACTGTTTTCTTGTCTGTAATTCTGCCTGTGAATTTGAATATGTGAAATTTCCGTTGAAATTGCGCTTTGAGTTCGCTGATCCATCATCCCTTTCATAAAGGCAGTTGAAAATACTCCTGCACAAATTCCCAAAGCCACGGCAGTTATGACTACGAAGCTCCTGGTTTTGTTTCTCCAGATATTTCTCCAGGAAATTGATAAGATCATAATTTTTTCTTTTTTTTATTTAACACTAAAAATCTTTCACTATCTTTTTATCAGGCACGTAATGCCTGATCAATTCTTAGTTTCATAGTCTTATAAACAGGATATAAACCCATAAACAATGTCAAAATGAAAATTGTTAAAGCCTGATTATAAAATACTGACGGCATCCATGAAAATGTCATTAAAGGTTCTATCCCCATATCAATCATTGCTTTTGCCGCTTCACCAGTGAGTCTTATCGGATTATTAAAATAATAACCAATTATCGGAATACTCCCCAGAATACCTATAAAAACCCCAAGAAAACCTATCAATATTGTTTCAATAAAAAGAATATTGCCAAGCTTAATACGTTTCATTCCAATAGCTACCATCACGCCCATTTCCCTTCTCCGTTCCTGGATCATCATCATAACGGTCCCGAAAATGCCAAAGCCGATTATCATGTATAAAATTATCTTCAAAATAACACCACCTGCGCGATCGGATCCAATTAGCTGAACAATTTCCGGTTGCATCTCGGCCCATGTCATTATATCATAAGGAGATTGTATCGATTCCTTCATTTTTTTCAAAGCAATTGGGATATCATAATGATCTTTCAGCATAATTACAAGAGAAGTAACAAGATTGTAAGCCGAATAAAACTCCTGGCATGAGCTTAATTCCATATATATCACCTTGTTAAGTTCGGGTGATGAAAACTCCAGTATTCCCCTGACTGGAAAAATCCCTGCAGCACTTATCCCGTGAAATCCCTGCCCAATCAAAATAAGTGTGTCGTTTACATCAAGCTGTAAATACTGTGCAAGGTCAGATGCCAAAAGAACACCCTGGTCGCCCGGTTTTAAATAACTTCCCTTTGTCAGCCATTTACTCACACCGGTTACCTGGTCCTCTTTTTCAGGATCAATTCCAATAACCAGAGTTCCTTTAGTAATATCCGATGATGACGCCAGGGCAAACGATTCGAGTCTTGGTGCATAATGAGTTATTTCTTCAACATCCTCAATCTTTTTTATTAGCGAATCAGTTATCTCATACGTATTATTAATGGTTTTTTTATCCCAATAATCCTCATTAAACACCTGGATATAACCCGAGTAAAATTTTACTATATTATCCACCATTGTACTATATGACCCCTCTTGCATTGAGCTCATAATGGTGGCGAAGATCACGCCGAAAAATATCGAGGCCGAAGTGATCATGGTTCTTCTTTTGTTTCTCCAAAGGTTACGCCATGCTATTTTTAAATTGCTCATAAGTAATGTTAATTGGTTATCTTATTCTTTTCATATTCTGGATTGAAAAAAAATCATCTTTCAACGGCATGTTAAATTTTATCTTTTCGAATTCCATAGTAGTTTTATTACCTTCTTTTTCCAGGGGAATCATTTCAAAATAGGTTGGTATTGTCCTGTCACCCACATCTTTAATCTTTGAAAGGACTTCCAGATTTATCAGATCCCCAAATTCATCATAATATTCATTTTTTATAGTAAAAAATTCTTTTTTCGAAATCCAGCTGATAATTTTACCCCAAACGACAGCAGCATCTTCTTTAGGGATTAGCTCAAGTTTGTAACAAACATACCCTTCAATTGTTTCTTCGCCAAGAACTTTATGAAAATAATCGTCAACAATTGAAGATTCTTTTACCAGGTCATCATTGGTCATATCTGATCCCATCCATGATTGCATCATCATTGACGGTGGGATTTTTATCATTCGTTCAATTGAAGGAACCCAGTTCCACATCTCTTTACCCCTTTTAAGAAAAACCTGTCCCTTTTCTTTTGCAGGAGCAGTAATATAGATTATTGAATAATCTGTTCCTCTTGCCCACGCTTTAAAAGAAAGGGTCCTGTCCCATTTTGGTCTTATTATCTTCATGGTGGCTTCCATATAACTGGAATTGCCGCGCATAAGTTGATTTGCTTTATCAATGATCTGCCTGGCATCCGGAGATTCCTGAGCATATATATTTGCTGTAAACAGGATAAATGCTGCACAAAGCATTGATTTGATAATTGTTTTCATTCGTCTATTTTTTTCAAAATTAATATTATATTTATTTTCTGATTATGTATATAATTCAATTACTTTTTGTTTTTGACTGACCGGTAAGTCAAAGATAGATCATTTAGTACGCGATTGTAAATATTTGTGTAAATATTTTTTACAGCTCTATGAAAGTCTTATATACAAGCCTATAAAGAAGAGATGAGTAATGAGAGGTAAGTCAGGATTTTAACCAGAACCAAGTACCCAGCCCCCGATAACAGGATGAAGAATTCAAGGTATTATATATTCTTATAACTTTAGGCATTTTAAACTTTAGGCACTTCTTTTTCCAAAAAAAGTAACTTTTTCTATATTACTATCGTCTTAGAACTGAACATTGATATCAATGACCACCGCAGAGTATAATAAATGTGTTGATGATTTCTCCGACAGCGTATATCGCTTCATCTTAAAAAACCTCAGGGATGAGGATAAGGCAAAAGACGTTGTACAGGATACGTTTGAGAAAATGTGGGTAAAAGCAGCAGATATTTCATACCCTAAAGCTAAATCGTATCTTTTTTCAGCAGCCTACCACACTATGATAGACATGATAAGGAAAGATAGGCGACAAACACATTTTGACATGGTTAAACCGGAAGATCATTCACACACAGAACAATATAATGATTTGAATGAAATTTTACATCATGCATTAAATCAACTGGCTGAAGATCAACGCTCGGTTATTATGCTTAGGGATTATGAAGGATATTCATACAGGGAAATTTCCCAAATTACAGGATTTAGTGAATCACAGGTAAAGGTATATATATATCGGGGAAGGCAACATTTAAAAAAATATCTTGGCCGTATTGAAGCTTTAGTTTAGATATATCATGGACATTAACAGAAACAATTACGAATCATTTTTTATGGATTACCTGGATGGGGAAATGTCTCCTGATCAGGTAATAAGACTGATGTCCTTTCTTAAAGAAAACCCTGACCTGAAAACAGAGCTGGAAGAATTTGAAGAAATAAATATTGAGCCCGATAAAAAAATATTTGAATCAAAAATTACTTTAAAAAAGAGGTTTGTTGTTAATGATTCAAACTTTGATGATTTTTGTATAGCTAGCCTGGAGGGAGATCTGAATGAAGAAGAAGCAACATTATTTCAAAATTGGCTGCAAGAAAATCCTTTAAAAGTAAAGGAATTCGAATTATATAAAAAAGCCCGTATAATTCCTGAAAAAATTACATTTGATTTTAAATCAACATTAAAAAAAAGCTCTGGTGGTCGAATTTTTACACCTAAAGTTTGGGGATATTTTTCAGCAGCTGCTTCAATTATTATCCTTATAGCACTTTATATTTTCATTAGCCAGCCCGGTGCTAATGAAAATACTGTAATCTCAGAAATAATAACCGATACAACAACCATTGAAACAAAACCACAAACAAGCCCGGAACCTCAAACCAAAACAGAAGTTGAAAAAGAAAATATTCCTTTCAACAAACCCGGTGATTCAAAACAACAAAAAATTAAACTCCGTAGTAATAACATTATTGAAAAGCCGGTTATAACACAAGACGTAAATATTGTACCTGATAAATCAAATCGTTTAACAAAGCCGGTCACTATTGAATTAACTCTGAATAAAATACGATTAAAAGAAATTAACACACTGCCTGAAAAATCAATACTTGTCGCACTGGTTCCTGTTAAAAATTTTGAGGTATTCGAAAACACCTATTCTGGTTTGACTTTGTCACAAAAAGCTGTTAAATCATTCAAAAGCGAAATACTAATGGAGGAAAAAGACAAGATAAATCCTGATGTATTAACACTCTGGGATATTGCTGATGCAGGTATCAGGGGAATAAATAAAATAATCGGATGGAAAATGGAATTAGATAAAGAATATGATGAAAATGGTGACTTGCTTGCTCTTGGATTTGACTCAAACATAATTTCCCTTTACCATACTATGAATAAATAATCTCCCCCTGTAACATTATTGATTACTCCTCCGTCATACTATCAGAAAATAAAAAACATAAACAAAATGAAAACAATGAAAAAAATAGTAGTAATATTATTTAGCATAATCCTTTCAACGGGATTATACAGTCAGACAGACACAACAAGTGTTAAGATTGGGAAAAAAGAGATAGTTAAAGTTACTGAAGGAAATGATGAAGTAATAATTAACATTGGGAAAAAAGAGATAGTTAAAGTTACTGAAGGAAATGATACAATGACTATAAACATTGGTCGAAAAGGGCTAAAAATAATTGAATCAGATAATGGAACTTCTGTAGATTTAATAAACCTTGATGATTTTGATGAAGATGAAGGGAAAAAGAAGAAATCCAGAAAAAGTTTTAACGGTCATTGGAAAGGACTGGAATTAGGGATGAATAATTATCTAACTTCCGACTATTCATTAACTCTTCCTGTTGAAGCTCAATTTATGGAATTGAATACCGGGAAATCGTGGTGTGTAAATCTTAACATACTCCAGTATGATATTGGTTTTGGAACCGATAAAATCGGTTTGGTAACAGGAATGGGATTGGAATTCAATAATTACAGGTTTGACAGGGAAAACAGTATAGTGAAGGACCCTGTCACAAACAAAATTGTTTCACTGGACTATGGGGCTACCACATACATTGAAAAAACAAAGCTTGCCACCTCATATTTAACCGTACCCTTATTACTTGAGTTCCAGATACCTGTGTCAGGACATAAAAGAGTTCATATAAGTGGCGGAGTAATTGGTGGTTTGAAAATAGGTTCTCACACTAAGGTTCTCTATAAAGAAGATGGCTCCAAACAAAAAGATAAAATCAATGACGATTTTAATCTTTCTCCTCTCAGATATGGTTTTACTGCAAGAATTGGATATAGGGCGTTGAAAATATTTGCAACCTATAATTTAACACCACTGTTCGAAACTGGTCAGGGTCCTGAGTTATATCCTGTTTCTATTGGATTTATACTTGCTGATTTTTAACCAAAACCACTACCAGAGTATTAACCCCGCCAAGTCGGAATCCGAACGGCTATTCACCTGTTAACGCACAGTCGGAATCCGACTTTTATTCCGGGGTTTTTTGCAGATTGTCAATCCCGAAATTGCTAATTTTACTCCACTCCCGCAGGTCTGCCCACATGCCGGTCGTGAGGCTTCCAGCAAGCTGGAATGTTCGAGGACCCACGGAAAAATATGAAATCGAAGATTTCTGTTTTCCCGTGACTGCTTTTTGCATTTTACCAACTGATTACCAAACTGCCTGTTGCCAACTGTCTAATGATTTATTATTATATTTGTAGTTGGAACGATAATTACAACAGATAAATACACAACATTTTGAAACATATATGATAATTTTGTAATTTGTTTTCTGAACCAAAAACCAAAGAGATGAAAACCATTAACATAATTGGAGTAATCGTTACCCTGTCGGCTCTTGTGTTTTCGGGGTGCAGCAAAGATGAGTCAGGCGATTCTTTACCTGATAATATCACCATTGGGATATCCGATGCGATTAGCTTTCCGGTTTCAGGGTCAGGTAAAAGTGCTAATTTAGGTATTGATCCATTAACAGGTGAGGAGATTTACATGCATTTGAGGAATATTATCTATTTAGGGGAGTTATCAGCTGATTTAGTTCAGGATATGATGATAAGTCTTAAAAAGCATAATATTAAATATGCCACAACCTTTTCGTATGAAAGTATTTATGATGGAAAAAATAAAAATGTTGTGGTTAAAGAAAACGTCAGCGTTAATGATACAACATGGAATTTTTGTCTTACTGTCAGTGATGAAGAACTTGGAACAGCATTCCAGCTATTCTGGAATACAAGTCCATTGGAAGTTATTGCTATACTGCAACCAAAAGCATTTGATTTCAGTGTAACCAGAAATCCAAATGCAATGATAAAGATTGAATACAGCGAAAACGATCCTTATTATGACAAAATAATGATCGTAAGCGTTATCAAAATAGATTCAACCTCAAGACAATATATGAGTAATATTAAGTTTTTTGCCGGCAAAAATGGTGACAATATTTCTTTGTATGGTAATTCCACCCACCCGTACATGGCGCTTCTTAATGAAAATCACAATAACGGAAGATGTTTTTGTTTCCAGGCCAGGAACGATATATTATATGACATTGCCATTGCAAGAATTGCTTTGCCAACAATACTACAAACTGATATGACAAATATTTGGGATGATTTCAGTGTTGATAAGGTTTTGTCCGATGAGATTGATATTGTTTACCCTAATGTTGATCAGTCAACACTTACAAATATCAAAGATATATTTTTAGCTAATGCTATCGGACCGGCATATTTTTCAGGTGAACAGGGATTTGTGTCAAATGCGAGTAATGTTCCTGATGATGAGGGCTTTACACAAGATTTTATGAATATGACAGGTCTTACCCCCTGGGTCCCATTCGAAATAAGTCAAATGACTATAACTTTCTCAACAGATTCAACCGTGGTAAACTAAAAAAATAAAATTATAACCATATGAAACTTTTACTAATTAGCAATTCAACCAATGCGGGAGAAGCATATCTTGATTACCCCAAGCAACAAATAAGGGATTTTCTGGGAGAAAAACCAGTAAAAGCATTATTTATTCCCTATGCGGCTGTCACTTTCTCTTTTTCTGATTACGAAAAAAAAGTTTCTGAAAGATTCAGAGAAGTCGGGCATAATATTGTTTCCATTCATCGTTTTGATGATCCTGTAAGGGCTGTTAAAGAGGCACATGCTATTGTTGTTGGTGGTGGAAACACATGGCAACTTACAAGAATGATGCAGGAACAAGGGCTAATCTTTCCCATTTCTGATAAGGTTAAAAAAGGGATTCCATACATAGGCTGGAGTGCCGGTTCGAATGTTGCTTGTCCAACTCTGAAAACAACAAACGATATGCCCATAGTTGAACCCAAAACTTTCTCTACTTTTAACCTGTTAAAGTTCCAGATCAATCCCCACTACCTGGATGCTAACCATGAAGGACATGCCGGAGAAACCAGGGAAATGAGGATTGAAGAGTTTCTTGTTGCTAACCCTGCCATCTTTGTTGTTGGATTAAGGGAGGGAACTATGTTTCGTATTGAAGAAGGTAAAATTGAACTTATCGGCCCCAGACCTGCCAGAATATTTAGAAAAGGAGAAAAACCAATCGATCTTCCCCCGGGAGAAGATTTTTCTTTTCTCTTATAAAAAGCTGGGGGGGTATTTATACCAGGGAAAAATCATTTATTGTAACTAATCAGTCGGCAGTCCACAGTCCACAGTCGGCAAAAAAGCTAATAACAATCAAACAATTAAAACTTAATGGCAATCACTTAATCACATTCCCGATAAATCGGGACTGAATAGTATAAATAACCCGATCTTCAGTTTGCCGACTGCCGACTGAAGATTGCCGACTTAAAAAAGCAAAGGATAATGAGAGTAACCATTTTAGGCATTACAAACATAAGACCCTGAATAGTCACTATGTATTTTCTTTATTGTTAAAACAATAATATAGCATGAACAGATTATGGAAGATTGTCCGTGTTTTACTATTCGCTGTATTTCTCTCAATTATTGCAGGAGCAATTTTCGCAATACTGTATGGGGATGAGATTACAAAAATTTTTGTAAAAGAAATTAATAAGCATTTGGAAGCTAAAATTGAAGTGGGTTATATGAGGTTTTCAATGTTAAAGAAATTTCCCGCTGCAGCATTAGAGTTAAAGAACATAACTGTTTACACAACAACAAATATTACTAAAAAAGAAAAATTCCGTTTTAATAATGATACCGTTTTAATAGCTGAAAGTTTGTTTCTTCAATTCAGCCTGACTGATTTGTTCAAAAGAAATTATCTAATAAAAGCCATTCATGTAAAAAATGGCCATCTGAATATTGAAGTATCCAATAATAATGAAAAGAACTTTATTATTTGGAAAACAACAAATGATACTGAAACATCTAAAGTAAAGCTTCAACTAAAAGATGTCAGATTTACCAACATGGAAGCTGCCTATTTTAACAGGATTAATCATTCTGATTTTAAGTTTTTCCTTAACCGGCTAAATCTGCGGGGTGAATTATCAAAAGATTCCGGGAGGTTGGAGATCAGCTCTGATCTACTTATCAGGGATCTATTAATAAATAAGACAAGCTATCTAAAAAACATGAATGCTGTTACATCTTTTAAACTACAAGTAATTAGCGGCAATTATGATATTATAAAGGGGAAAATCAGTGTTTCTGGCCTGGGTTTTCGGATAGCCGGTCAATTATTTACCAGGCCTGAAAAAAAAATGAATTTAAATATCATTGGAGAAAAACTTGATATTAATAACCTGGTTAATATTCTACCTGAAAAAATATCGAATAACATTATTAATTACCATGGAAAGGGTACTCTGAATATAAACTCCACTCTGTCCGGACGTTATGGTCACGGAATAGTTCCCCATATTAAATCCGGCTTTTTACTTACTGATAGCGAAATTAAAGAAGAAAACACCGGTTATTATCTGAAAATAAAGAAAGTTTCCGGCAGTTTTACAAATGGCTCTGACAACAAATGGTTAACAACAGTTCTGGACTTTAATCACTACGAAGCAAATATTGGAGAAAGTTTACTGAACGGAAGATGTGTATTAACAGGCTTCCCCAACCCAATTATAGATTTTGATGCATCCGGAGAGATTGATTTTTCAAATTTTATCAGGTTTTTCAACATAAATAAGATCGAAAAATGTTCAGGAATAATTTATACAGACATAAACCTATCAGGCAAACTGACTGAAAACAGAAAACGTGGATGGGAATTTCTGCAAAATCTTGATCCCCAAGGTTATATTGAATTTGATGATGTTGGCTTGAAAAACGCGGGGAGCTATATTGAATTTAATAATGTTTATGGAAGATTGGATTTCAAAGATAAAGTATTGCTTGATGGGATAAGAATGAATATTGGGGGCGATGAAATGCAAATAGATGGCAAAATTGGAAATTTATTATCACAAATTTCCGGAAAAGACAAACCACTTGTGCTTGAAGCAACGGTTCGTGCAGAACATTTTAATCCCTCCGTGTTTCTCGATAGCCTCATGCAAAAGGACAAAAAAAACCATGATTCAAAACCTTTTATTTTTCCCGAAAACTTTTATATGGATCTTAAGCTGCATATAGGATTGTTAAATTACAAAAAATTTACTGCTAACACATTCAGCGGTAATTTGTTATATAAACCCGGAATGCTTAATTTTAATTCCGTAACTTTCAAATCAATGAAAGGCAATTTTTCAGGAAGCAGTGTTGTTTTTCAAAACATTAATGGTCAATTCCTTACACGAACTCAAACCAATTTGGAAAATATAAATATTAAAGAATTATTCTATACTTTTAATAATTTTGGTCAGAAATTTATTACCGACAAACATGTAAATGGAATGCTTACAGGAGAAATTAGTTTTTCATCCCAATGGACTAACAGTTTACAAATAATAAAAAAGAATATTCTTGCTGAAAGTTCAGTGAAAATTACTGATGGAGAATTGATTGAATTTGAACCCATGCTTGGACTTGCGCGTTATATAAACGTTTCAGAATTGAAACACATACACTTTTCCGAACTTGTTAATCGCATAATTATCCGGGACGAAATAATTACAATCCCACAGATGGATATACATTCATCTGCATTTAATATTTCTCTTTCAGGAACTCACCATTTTGACAATACTTTTTCATACAAAACAAAGGTTTTATTATCAGAAGTACTGGCTGGTAAAACAAATAGAAAAAAGTCAGGAACAGAAGAATTTGGAGAAATTGAGGATGACGGATTTGGAAAAACAAGTTTTTATCTCTCTATTAATGGAAATACAGACGATTATATAGTATCATATGATACAAAAACTGCAATGCAGGAAGTAAAAAAGAATCTAAACAATGAAAAGAAGGAGTTAAAAAAAATTCTCAACCAGGAATTAGGTTTGTTTCGTAAAGATACATCTACTTATTCTTCAGATAATCTTTCTAATAAAAACAAATTCAAAATAATATGGGATGAATCGCAAAAGGATTCACTAATAATTGACACAATCCCAAAATCATCTTTCAGGATTTTGTGGGAAGAAGATGACACCTCTGGAATCAAATAATCATAGTCAGCTTATAAAGTCCGCAAACTTATATTATTATTAAAAATCACAAATAACAAATGTCAAATAACAAATAAATATCAAATCCCAATGTTCAAAAAAAGGAAAACATACAAACAATATATCGGGGAATCCCGTTTTGAATTTTTGTTATTTGTTATTTAGTGCTTTATTTACAAGAATGAATGACTTTATGTACAAACATTAATTATGAACATTTATACCCGTAAAATAAGATGGAAATTTATTATTTACCTGTCAGCCGTTCTGATAGCTCTGGGATCATTATTCTATACAAATAAACTTGTCCGTCAACTCAAACAGGAGGAAAAAAACAAAGTTAAATTATGGGCTAAAGCCACAGAACAACTTATTGATCTTGATATTACAGAAACCAATTTCGAGTTTCTTTTCGAAGTAATTGAAAATAATAATACCGTCCCTGTTATTCTTGTTAATTCTGATAATGAAATTGTTTCAACCAGAAATCTGGATCCTTCAAAAGAAAACAATAATGATTATATTGAAAGGCAATTGAAAAAAATGAAAAAGCAGCATGAGGCTATTGATTTTTCAATTGGCGATAACAGTAATAATTATATTTATTATAAAGATTCAATTCTGTTATCAAAACTTGAGCTTTTCCCTTTCGTCCAACTCGGAGTTATCCTTTTGTTTATTCTTGTTTCATATTTTGCCTTCAGCACATCCCGTAAAGCTGAACAGAACCAGGTTTGGCTTGGTCTCTCAAAAGAAACGGCACATCAACTTGGCACACCAACTTCTTCACTTACTGCATTGGTGGAATTATTAAGGATGAATGATCTTGATGAAAAAATATTGAAAGAATTTGAGAAAGATGTTTTACGGCTTGAGAAAATTACTGAAAGATTTTCAAAGATTGGTTCTAAACCCTCTTTAAAATCTATGAACTTATTTAAAGTAATAATGTATGCTGTAACATATATTAAATCACGGTCATCAGAAAATGTGAGATTTAATTTTAGTTTTTCTGAAAAAGACGAGCTTAACCTGCCATTGAATGCTGCTTTATTTGAATGGGTTATTGAAAACCTTTGCAAAAATGCCATTGATGCAATGAACGGGAAGGGAATTATCAGCATAAATGTTCAGGACAATATTCAGGTGGCATATTTAGATATTACTGATACCGGACGAGGCATGAATAAATCAAAGTTTAAAACAATTTTTAAACCAGGTTACACAACCAAAGAAAGGGGTTGGGGATTGGGCTTGTCTTTATCAAAACGCATTGTTGAAATGTATCATGATGGAAAAATATTTGTCAACTATTCAGAAATTAACAAAGGAACCTGTATCCGTATTGTCTTGAAAAAGTAATATTTTTCCCTTATTCAACCATTTTCATATTATCCTTAAATTTGCACCATAACTACCCTTTTTCTAACAGTGAAATCATCTAAAACATATAAATGATAAAGCGAAACGATATAAATATCATGGCTCCGGTTGGTTCATTCGAGTCGCTCATGGCTGCTATCCAGGGTGGTGCTGATTCAGTATATTTCGGGATTGAACAATTAAACATGAGAGCCAGGTCTTCACACAATTTTACAATGGATGATATGTTAAAAATTGGATCCATTTGTAAAGAACATGATATACAAACATACCTTACAGTAAATACTATCATGTATGATAAGGATCTGGGTTTTATGAAAAATGTTATCCGAAAAGCCAAAGAGCAAAAAATTAATGCAATTATTGCTTCCGATCAATCAGTTATTCAATATGCACGCTCTGTTAATATCCCTGTTCATATTTCAACCCAACTCAGTATCAGCAATATTGAAACAATCAAATTCTATTCGGGATATGCAGATGTAATGGTGCTTGCCAGGGAATTAGATCTGGAACAGGTCTCTGCCATTACCAAAGCCATCAGTCAGGAAAACATTAAAGGACCTGGTGGAAACCTGGTTACAATTGAATTATTTGTTCATGGCGCACTGTGCATGGCTATCTCCGGTAAATGTTATTTGAGTCTTCACGAACAAAATTATTCAGCAAACCGTGGTGAATGTATGCAAACCTGCAGAAAACCCTATCTGGTTACCGAAAAAGAATCAGGATATGAGCTGGAAATTGACAATGAGTATATAATGTCACCTAAAGATTTGTGTACAATCAATTTCATTAATAAAATACTGGATGCCGGGGTTAAAGTACTTAAAATTGAAGGCAGGGCACGACCTCCTGAGTATGTTAATACGGTTACCAAATGTTATGATGAAGCAGTTAGGGCATATATTGACGGCAGTTACGGAGAAGAAAAAATAAAAAACTGGAGACAAAAACTATCTTCTGTTTTTAACCGTGGTTTCTGGGATGGATATTACCTGGGACAAAAACTTGGAGAATGGAGTCATCGTTATGGATCCAGGGCAACTAAAAGAAAAATTTATACCGGAAAAGCAATTAACTACTTTACTAAAATAAAAGTTGCGGAATTTAAGATTGAGACAGGAACTCTTAGAGTTGGAGATGATATATTAATTACCGGACCAACAACCGGGGTTATTTATTCGCAGATTAAAGAGATACAGGTTGACAGAAAACCGGTTAATGAAGCATACAAAGGAGAACATTTTTCTATAGCAATAGAAAACCAGATAAGACGATCTGACAAATTATTTAAAGTAGTTGATGCAAGTGAAGTGAAACAGCAGTAGAAAACACTTTTAGCAAGTTTTTCAGGATTTGCAAGTAATCAGTCGGCAGTCCACAGTCGGTAGTCGGCAGACAACAATTTGCAAAAATCCAAAGTATAATGAGATAAGCGTAAAATTTTAGTTATTTTAGTCATTCCAAACTTTTTATGCTGAGCGCAGTCGAAGCAAAGACACTAAATAGTCACCAGGATTATTTATTTACAATATCAATAATCTTCCGTGCTGTTACTGCTAATGAATTCTTTTCTGTCTTAATGTGTCCGGCTATTCGCTTTTTCTTTTTCTCAAGACCATAAAGGTAGGCTTTATCGTAATATATAAGACTTATATCAATTGCCCGGGCAAATTTCTTTTCACGCACTGCCTTAATACATTCACTCGTATTTAAACCCCCAAGTCTTTTCTGTATTTTTATTACTGATTCTTCAAGAAGCCGGGGGTCAAAAAAAGAGTATTCCTTCGCCAGTCTTTTTATTCTTAACTCTTTTATCATTTCAACAACAATTACCGGTGCTTGATTCATCTTTTCGTATAGCTCTTCAGGAATAGATACTGAACCAATATTTTTACTTTCATCTTCCAACCAAACGGTTCTTTTTGGATCAAGATCTTTCCAAACATCAAAAAGGTTATTAGTAAATTGTTCGGTTGTTGGCTGAATTTCCTGCCCCAGAGCACCAAAAGCAGAGCCTTTATGATTCGCAAGACCTTCCAGGTCTATTATCTGCTGACCCAGCTTTTTCATTTCATAAAGTATTTCTGTTTTCCCTGATCCTGTTTTGCCACCAAGAATAATTATTTTTTGGTTTTCAGACAATTTCTCACGAATATATTGCCTGTATGCCCTATATCCCCCGTTTAAAACATAAGGTTTCATACCTGCCACAGAAAAAAGCCAGGCCATATTTTCACTTCTCATCCCTCCCCTCCAGCAATGTATCAGTATTTCTTTTTTACCTGCAATCTTTTTAGCATGCTTAATCAGCGAAACAAGCTTTTTGCCCACAATTTCTAATCCTGCATAAACAGCTGCCTCCCGGCTAACCTGCTTATACTTTTTTCCTACTTCACTTCGCTCATCATTATTAAAGAGGGGAATATTATAGGAACCGGGAATATGTCCTTTGTTATATTCGCCCGGTGAACGAACATCTATAATTGGATATTTTGTTGATAAGTCTAATAAATTAGCAGTCTCTACTATGGTAATCATAACATAACCTGATAAAAGAAATGACTAAAGTGCCTAAAGTTTAAAGTGCCTAAAATTGGAAAGTCGTAAGTCGTGAAACCAGCACCAATAGCCCGGAACCCTGTTTCAACCTTGAACTTCCCTCCCTCAGACTTCCTGCTTCTTACCTCTTCCCTATTTCTCCTTGTCGATCTTAAACCATTTGATCATTATCTTTTTAAGCTTGTCGCTTTTAATAGGTTTCCCAATAAATTCATTAATACCAGACTTATATGCGCTTTTTTTAGTTTCGGTACCCAAATCAGCGGTAAGAGCTATTATAGGCATTTTATACCCCATTGCTCTAATTTCCCGGGTGGCTTCCAATCCGTCTATTTCCGGCATCATGATATCCATAAATACAATATCATATTTCTTCTTATTGATACCTTTTATTGCCTCTTTGCCATTCGAAACGATATCAATTTCGTATCCAAGATTTTTAAATAATACCTTAATAACCTTTTGGTTAATAATATTATCTTCAGCAACAAGAATATTCAACTCTTTTTTAATTTCCTCAACAATTTGATGTTCCATTTCCATGGGCTGGTTTTGGTGAAAGTTGTTTTGAATAATATCGAATATCTCGGATGACTGGAAGGGCTCTATCAGGTAATAGTCAACACCTAACTTCTTAGCTTTTATAAGATTCCCTTTATGATCGTTCGAACTAATAATAATAACCAGAAACCAATCTATTAACTCGTATTGGTTAATCTTCCTGGCAACTTCAAACCCGTCAAATACAGGTGAGTCCATAATAAAAATCAGTTTATAACCATTAACCTTATCTTTTGCATTGGTTTTAATCTGATTAATTGTTTTGGTTTTATCATAAGAAGTATAATATGAAGAAATATTGAAATTGTTAAGTATATCTGTTAGGTAATTCTTTGCATCAGATTGTTTACTGATTACCAAAGCTTTTAGCTGGTTATTCTTGGTGCTTTCAATATTATTAAATTCTTTAGGTTGCCTTTCATTGGAATAAAACTTAACTGTAAAAGAAAATCTTGAACCGGGAAAATCCGGATCAGTGTATATTCCAGAGGGACTTTCAGCTCTAATTTCCCCTCCCATTAATTCAATTAGTTGCTTAGATAAAGTTATCCCCAAACCGGCCCCTTCGTATTTCCGGGTATTAGAACTATCAACCTGATTAAATGAATTAAATATTTCCCCTATTTTTTGTGTGGGTATTCCGATACCGGTATCTTCAATAATAAAATCGATCTTTATTTTATGGCAAATTTTTTCCTCAAGTATTACTTTAATAACTATTTTGCCTTTGGTTGTAAATTTAATAGCATTGTCAACAAGGCTATACAACACTTGTCTTAAGCGAAAAGGATCTCCAATTATATTATCCGGAATCTCTTCATCAATATCTGAAATAATTTCCAACCCTTTTTTCTTTGCTTTAGGAAACAAGGGATCGAGGGCCAGGTGCATTTCTTTTCTAAGCAAGAAAGGTGTTTCTTCAATAATAATTTTATCGGCTTCCATTTTCGAGAAGTCAATAAGGTCGTTTATCAACGAGTTCAGCAAGTCGGCAGATTTGGCGATAATTTTGACAATTCCCGCATGTTCTTTTTTCAATTTTTGTGTATTCAAAGTATCTGACATCCCTACGATTCCGTTGAGCGAAGTTCTGATCTCATGGCTCATCTTAGTCAAAAATTCTGCTTTCGCCTGGTTCGCCCTTATTTCTTGTTTCCTTGCTTTTTCAAGCGGAGAAACATCAAAACAAGCCTGAAGAATTAGATCTTCACCTTCAATTTTTACCGGAATATCTTTCCGGTAAACCACAATATTTTTTTCATTATAAGTATAAAAAAAGGATATATCCATTGCTGACCCGAAATTATCTGTGTCAAGATAATTCTCTCCAATAATAAATCGTTCTGAGATATCTTTACCAACTATATCATTTTCGTTTTCAAGAGTAAACATCTCTTTGGCTTTCTTGTTAATTTTTTTAATCCTTTTATCTTTCCCAATAACCAGAATACCAAGCGGTAATAATTCAATAATCTGCTTAAAAGATTGTTCGGATTCCTCTACCAGTTGTTTCTCTGCTCTTACCTTTCGAATAAAATAAATGAAGATGAAAACAAGAAGAAAAACAAGAATAATTGTAAGCAAACTCAGGATTGAGAAATTTCTGACTATTATTTTAAAAATATAATCGGTTTTTAAAGAGAATACTACTCCAAACTCTTTATTTAGTATCCTGGTTGGATAGAACGCTGAAATAACATCAACCGGATTTCCATTGAAATTTATTTCATGCCTTAATGCTCCCTGCAATCCTTCATCCAATTCATCTACTATCTCGGCAAGTTTGCTCACCTCATAATTCTGTTTTACTAAGTTATTTAGTACTACCTTCCCTTCACTGCTTATGAGCCATTGCCATTGAACATTTTCAAGATATGACTTCTCAAAAACCTTCGTTATAAATTTTAAATAGCTTATGCTAACAACAAAATTCCCGGTAACCCTGTTGTTTTTGAATATTGGCATAATCAACATTTCTTTGTCATTATGCTTCATTGTTTTTTCACGTGAATAAATTTCTTTCTGTGCCTGGGCAACATACTCATCCCTGATAAATCCTCCTTTGCTACCCTTATAGTCGTAGAAAACATTAAAATTGCTGTCATAAACTTCTATCCCCGTAATCAGAAATTTATACTTTTCATAAAACAACTCAATATCCTGTATTGTTCGGGATTTTATTTCTTCACTTTCAAAAAATAGTGAAATATCCTCTGAGAAGAGGATTTTATTCAAGTCACTTGAAAACCCAAATCCGGTTTGCTCAATTTCATAACCACATAACTGGGTTTGTTTTAAAAGAAAATTTTGCTGGAATTCAACCTGTTGGTTAAATATTTGTGAATAATAATAAAAGTTAATAACTACAAGTATCGCAATTATTCCAAAAATCGAAATGTATATCTTTTTCATCCTCCTTTTTAAACTTGTCAAATATATAAAAAACCTCTGAATATTAACTAACCACGGTACTTCTTTCCCTTATCCTCAAGAATCCTTAAATAATTCCGGTACCTGGTTTCACTAATCTTCCCCTTTTCTACAAAATTTTTTACTGCACAATTTGTTTCGTGTGTATGACTGCAATTATTATATTCGCAATTTTTTGAAGCCTTAAATATTTCAGGGAAATAATGATAAATTTCCTCCTTTTCAAAATCCACCAAACCAAAACCCTTTATTCCTGGTGTATCAATAACCGATCCGCCAAAATCCAGTAAGTGCATTTCAGCATAAGTAGTAGTGTGTTTACCTGTTTTATGTGATTTTGAAATTGTTTCTGTTCTCAGGTTCAGATTAGAATCAATCGAATTCATGATAGTAGATTTCCCTACCCCTGATTGTCCGGCTATCAGACTGATTTTATTTTTCATCACGTTTTTGATCATTTCTAAATTTGTTCTGTCTACTGCTGAAACTTTAATGGTTTTATATCCTACCCCTTCATAAACAGATTTTATCATTTGTAATTCTTTCATTTTTTGTTCATCATAAAGATCTGTTTTATTGAAAATTAAAATGGAAGGAATCCTATATGCTTCTGATGTAACAAGAAAACGATCTATAAACTCCGTTGATAATTTTGGAAAAACAAGAGTTACAACTAACAATGCCTGATCAATATTTGCAGCAATGATCTGGGTCTCTTTTGATAAATTAGATGATTTCCGTATAATGTAATTTTTTCGCGGTTCAATTTCCCAGATAACCCCATGGCCATTATCAACTATTAAACTAACATGGTCTCCAACTGCCACAGGGTTTGTAGTACGTATACCCCTGGTTCTAAAACTGCCTTTTATTTTACAGTTTATTACCAATCCATCTTGTTTTCTTACAGCGTACCAGCTTCCTGTTGATTTAATTACAATCCCCTTTTCCAAAACAATTTCTTTTTGACAAAAATAAGAGAAAAAAAATAATCCCCTGACGATACCAGGGGATGAGGTTATATTGGGTCCCTTGATAAATCTGCGTTCCAGCTTCAACGCCTTGATATATAAACTTATATCAACCAGAAAGCAGAACCACCAGGTATGTTGCTTCATTCCTGCAGCTATTACTATAATTAATGACAGCAAATTATCCGAAAAGCTGCATGCCGGTCATCAGTGTACACACCTTCAACCTTAGCCTTTGTCTTAATCTTTTAATACAAATATTTTTTTTGTTCAAAGATAAATTTTTACTTTTGCAGACAAATTTTTTGTGAGTGACGAAGAAAGATTAAAAGCATATCCGGCTTAAAAAGGCCGAAATAGTACTTACAATAAAAAAATGTTACAAAACTTAAGAAGTTTTCATTTTTAAAAAGACCCGTGGAATAAAACCGATAACAAGTGGATTGAAATATAGAAATTGAAAAATAAATTAAGAATTAACTGATATGGCACATCCAAAAAGAAAAACCTCAAAACAAAGAAGGGATAAAAGAAGGACTCACTACAAAACTACTGCGCCTACAGTTGCAACATGCTCTAATTGCGGAGCAACAGTAAGGTACCATAGGGTTTGTCCCGAATGTGGTTATTACAAAGGCAAGCTTGCCATAGAAAAGACTGTAAGCGCATAAAGCTTTGCTATCTGAATAATAACTTAATTAAGGTTATATTTATGAGAATTGGTCTCGATGTTATGGGAGGGGATTTTGCTCCTGAAGCCCCTGTACTTGGAGCTCTGGAAGCCGTCAATGAATTGCCGGAAGATATAAAACTGGTATTAATTGGCAACAGGGAAAGAATTATACATCTTCTCGACCGGGAAGATGCTGATTACCATCAGTTTGAAATTGTAAATGCTACTGAGATTATCGAAATGGGCGACCACCCGGCTAAATCTTTTACCAAAAAACCAAACTCAAGCATCGCTATTGGATTTGATCTGTTACGAAATGGCGAAATTGACGGTTTTGCCAGCGCGGGCAATACAGGAGCCATGCTTATCGGTGTTCATTATACAATCAGATCTATTCCGGGAGTTATCAGGCCTGCAATAACCTCACCAATTCCAACTATAGATGGAAAACCAACTATTATACTTGATGTTGGTGTAAACCCTGATTGCCGTCCGGATGTTTTATACCAGTATGGCATTTTAGGATCATATTATGCTAAATATGTATGGAATGTTAAAAATCCCAGGGTTGGTTTGCTTAATATAGGTTCTGAAGAAACAAAAGGGAATCTTGTGGTAAAATCTACTTATGAACTAATGAAAGATACTCAAGAGTTTAATTTCATTGGTAATATAGAAGGGAATGATTTTTTCAAAAGTGACAAGACAGATGTGATAGTTTGTGATGGATTTGTGGGCAATGTGGTACTAAAGGAAACCGAAGCATTCTACTCAATGATAATAAAAAGAGGCATCAAGGATAAATTTTTTGAGAAGTTCAATTTTGTTAATTACGGAGGAACTCCTATCCTTGGAATTAATGCCGATGTAATAATAGGACATGGTATTTCTAATTCCGTAGCTATAAAAAGCATGATTTTACATACAAAAGATGTGATAGAGGCTAAGCTAACTAAGAAATTCAAGGAAGTATTTAAATGATGAAAAAGATCAGAGCAGCTATAACCGGGGTGAATGGATGGGTTCCTGATTATATCTTAAAAAACGACGAATTAGCAACAATGGTTGATACTTCCGATGCGTGGATAATGCAACGCATTGGGATAAAAGAACGCCATATTTTGAAAGGAGAAGGTCTTGGCTCATCACATATGGGCGCAAACGCAGTTAAGGGATTACTTGAAAAAACAGGAACTTCTCCTGACGAGATTGATCTTCTTATAAATGCTACTGTAACTCCCGATATGTTATTCCCGGCTACAGCAAATATAATTAGTGATAAGGTTGGAATAAGAAAAGCTTTTAGTTTCGACATTAATGCAGCATGTTCAGGATTCTTGTTTACTCTTGAAGTGGGAAATAAATTTATTGAATCAGGCCAATATAAAAAAGTGGTCATTGTTGGTTCGGATAAAATGTCTGCTATTACCGATTATACAGACCGTACCACATGCCCCCTGTTTGGTGATGCAGCGGCGGCTGTATTGCTTGAACCAACAACTGAAGATGTTGGAATCATTGATCATATATTTCATGTAGACGGTTTTGGGCGCCATCATCTTTACCAAAAAGCCGGTGGTTCAGCAAAGCCCCCAACACACGAGACAATTGATGCCCGTGAGCATTTTATTCATCAGGATGGAAAGACCGTTTTTAAATTTGCCGTTTCAAATATGGCAGATGTCTCTGCCGAAATGATGACTAAGCATAATATCAAACCCGAAGAACTTGCATGGCTTGTTCCACACCAGGCTAATATGAGAATTATTGAAGCAACTGCTAAACGAATGGGGATTAAAAAAGAACAGGTGATGATTAACATTCATAGATATGGAAATACCACTACCGCTACAATACCTCTCTGCCTGTGGGAATGGGAAAACAAATTAAATAAAGGGGACAATATCATCCTGGCAGCTTTTGGGGGCGGCTTTACATGGGGATCGATGTACCTAAAGTGGGCCTATGACGGGAAGGCCTGAGAGTCGGGAGCAGAGGGCTGAAAGCTACATCGGACAATTAAAATATTAATTATAACCGGATGAATTTATTATATTTGCTTTCTGTTTTTACCAGTTTTTTGATAATATATTAAATTAGATAACAATGGGGAAGAATAATGAATCGGAAAATAATGCCATAAACTTACTTGGTATTGGTACAGAAATTACCGGAGATATTAATTCAAACGGTGATATCCGGATTGACGGAACCCTTATTGGAAATATTATTACAAAAGGCAAAGTTGTAATTGGACAAACCGGGAAAGTTAAGGGAGAAATAAAATGTAAAAATTCTGATGTGTCAGGAAGTATTGAAGGCAAAATTGTTGTTTCACAACTTCTTTCACTTAAAGTTTCTGCAAATGTTAACGGCGATATTCAAACTAATAAACTTTCAATTGAACCCGGATCAAAGTTCACCGGTAATTGTAATATGAGTGATGAAAGACCAATCTATCAAACAGATGACGGGAAAACCACCGGAATCAAATCAGAAAAAACCACAGAAACAGTTGAATAATTATGTCAGGTATTCTTCTCTGGCTTTTCAAATGCTCGCAATTATCCTTGTTGGAGTCTTTGGTGGCATGAAATTAGACCAAATAATTAGCTGGGATTTCCCCGTTTTTACAGTTGTTTTATCAATTTCAGCTGTTTTTGGAGCTGTTTTCTTTGCTGTAAAGGATTTACTAAAGCCCAGGTAATTCAGTATGAACAATCATCTGAAAAAATTTATCATCAGAGGTATAATAATTTCCCTGATTCTTTTTATTGCCGGATTTTTCCTGTTTATAACAATCCTGAAAGAATATTTTAGTTTTTCATTTCCTGTATTGCTCGTACTAATATTTCTTATTACTGTTTTGTTCCATCGATATCTTATTCGCTCAGTCGGGGAAAGTAATAGAAAATTCCCTGCTAAATTCCTGGGTGCAACAGGGATTAAAATGGGTCTTTATATGATTTTAATTATTATATATGTTGTGCTTGACAGAGGAAATGCCGTTCCTTTCTTGCTTGTTTTTATGATTATATATATCATTTTCACCGTCTTTGAGGTTGTCTCCGTTCTCAATTATCTTAAAACAAATAAAGAAGTTTCATCGTGATTATATCAAATTTATTTTCATTATTTTTGTTTGTTTTAATTAAGGAAACATGCATAAGAATTTCCGAAAACTTTGTTTGATACTTATTGTTCTGCTGGCTTTTATTTTAATCCCCAATGGGTTTGCTTTTGGAAACAGGGATAAAGAAGAAAAAGATTCTTCAGTCCATACAGAACATGAAAAAGAGAAATTTGATCCCGGAAGTTTTATTTTTGATCATGTTACCGATTCTTACGAATGGCATATCCTTAATATTAAGGACTTCCATTTTAGTATACCGCTACCCATAATTGTATTTAGTAAGGAATCGGGGTTACATTCTTTCTGGTCCAGCAAATTTCACCACGGACATAGTGAATATAAAGGTTTCCGCATATCTCAAACTGAGCCTGATGAAGGAAAGGTTGTTGAGATTATGGAGGACGGAACAGAGCTGAAACCACTGGATTTTTCTATCACAAAAAATGTTTTTGCCATTTTTATCAGCCTTGGGTTATTATTGTGGATTTTTATTTCTATCGCCCGAAAATATGAAAAAAGCAAAGTGCCCAGTGGCTTCCAGAATGCCATGGAGCCCTTAATCCTTTTTATCAGGGATGATGTTGCTATACCTGCTATTGGAAAAGAAAAATATGAGAAATATATGCCTTTTCTTCTTTCGGCATTTTTCTTTATACTCATTAACAATTTATTAGGACTGGTACCTATTCCCCCGGGTGGGGCTAATGTAACCGGGAATCTTGCTGTTACCGGAGTTTTAGCTCTTTTTACCATGGTCATTACTGCAATAAACGGAAATAAATATTACTGGCAGGAAATTTATGATGCTCCCGGAGTCCCCTGGTGGCTTAAAATACCAATCCCTCTTATGCCAATTATTGAAATTGTAGGATTGTTTACAAAACCTTTTGTGCTTATGATTCGGCTCTTTGCCAATATAGCAGCCGGGCATATCATTGCTATGGGGTTTTTTAGTTTGATATTCATTTTCGGCGATATTATCCCTTATCTGGGATATGCCGTTTCACCTATAACTCTTATTTTTACCGTTTTTATGTCAGTTATTGAGCTTTTAGTTGCATTTGTACAAGCATATGTTTTTACACTGTTGTCTGCCCTGTATTTTGGAATGGCAACAGCTGAACACCATTGATATTTATTTATTTAAACCATTAAATGTTATGTTAACTTTATCTGTATTATTACAAGTTGCTGCAGGTGCTGCACTTGGAAAACTGGGTGCAGGTCTGGGTGCTGGTATTGCTGCAATTGCAGCCGGTATTGGTATCGGGCGTATCGGTAGTAGTGCAATGGAAGCCATTGCACGTCAGCCGGAGGCAGGAGCGGACATTCGTTCAAATATGATCGTTTCCGCAGCTCTTATTGAGGGTGTAGCCTTCTTTGCTGTTGTTGTATGTATGTTAATTTTGTTCTTCTAAAGAACATTCTGGTTTTTGCAACATAGCGGTTGGCTTGTTGCAAAAGCCTTTTTTTATTGAAAAACATCTGGTAAAATTATTTGTTATGGAACTTGTTACTCCGGGATTAGGTCTGTTTTTTTGGATGGTTATATCATTTTCAGTGATACTCTTTATACTCAAAAAATTTGCATGGAAACCAATTCTTAAAGCACTTAAAGACAGAGAAATCAGCATTGATACAGCGCTTAAATCAGCAGATAAAGCGAAAGAGGAAATGGAACAACTAAAGGCAGACAATGAAAAAATCATTAAAGAGGCTAAAAATGAAAGGGATAATTTACTTAAGGATGCCCGCCAGGTTAAAGACAAAATAATATCCGAAGCAAAGCAAAAAGCAAATTCGGAGGCAAAAAAAATAATAGAAGATGCTAAAGGGAAAATTGAAAGCGAAAAAGATGCAGCACTTGATGAAATAAAAAATCAGGTTGCCGGTTTTTCTATCGAAATTGCTGAAAAAATTCTGAAAAAGAAACTTGAAAAATCAAAAGATCAGAAAGATCTTATTAATGGACTTATTGATGAAATTAAAATAAATTAACCCTGTTTTTCAAAAGCATATTATTGTTATGAACTTAAGCAAAATTTCGGTCAGGTATTCGAAAGCATTATTTCTTACTTCACAGGAAAAGAATGTGTTGGAAAGAGTTAATGATGATGTGCTGTTGTTGTATAATACCTGCCTCAATATTGAAGAATTTAACAAGTTGCTTGAGAATCCTATTGTTTCTTCATCAACAAAAAGAAAAATAATCGAATCTGTTTTTTCCAGTAATGTGCATGAAATTACTCTCTCTTTTCTCTATCTGATCTTAAAAAATAACCGTGAAGCATTTATCGAAGATATTACAAGGGTGTTCCTTGATCTGTACCGTAAAAAAATGGGATTTGTTTCGGTATCATTAACTACTGCAATTAGTATTGATGATAATCTTAGAAAAAAGATTATTAAACTGATCAATACAGCATATAAAGCAGATGTTGAAATGACTGAATCTGTTAATGAAAATATCCTTGGGGGTTTTAAGCTTCAAATTGAAGATAAATTACTGGATGCCAGTGTTTCAACATCACTAAAGAAATTTAAAAAGGAATTATTAAAAAAGTGAATTAGAGGAAGTAAGGGGAGTAGAGAGAGTAGAAGGAATGGTTTAAAATAAAAAAAAAAGAATATGACAAATATTAAACCGTCAGAAGTTTCTGAAATTCTAAAAAAACAATTAGAAGGCATTACAACCGAAGTTGAACTTGAAGAAGTGGGTACCGTTCTTCAGATTGGAGATGGTATTGCCCGTGTTTACGGACTTTCAAATGTTCAGTCTAACGAATTAGTCGAATTTGAAAATGGTATTGAAGGCATAGTGCTAAACCTCGAAGAAGATAATGTAGGAATTGTGGTATTAGGATCATCCGAGAAAATTAAGGAGGGAGATAAAGTTAAAAGGACAAAACGGATATCTTCAATTATGGCAGGAGAATCCCTGCTTGGACGTGTCATAAATACTATTGGCGAACCGCTGGACGGCAAGGGTCCAATTAAAGGAGATCTTTATGAAATGCCACTTGACAGAAAAGCACCGGGTGTAATTTTTCGGCAACCGGTAAACGAACCTATACAAACAGGTATCAAGGCAATTGATTCCATGATTCCAATCGGCAGGGGACAGCGGGAATTGATCATTGGCGACCGGAAAACAGGGAAAACATCAATTGCGATTGATACTATCATTAATCAAAAGGAGAACTGGGATAAGGGAGAACCTGTTTTTTGTATTTATGTATCTATCGGGCAAAAAGGTTCAACTGTAGCTAATATTGTTAAAACTCTTGAAGAACAGGATGCTTTGAAATATACGGTTATTGTTCTGGCAACCGCTGCAGATCCTGCTCCGGCACAATTTTATGCTCCTTATGCCGGTGCAGCCATTGGTGAATATTTCAGGGATACCGGCCGCGCGGCTCTTATTATTTATGATGACCTTTCAAAACAAGCAGTCTCGTATCGTGAGGTTTCTCTTCTGCTTAGAAGACCACCTGGCAGAGAAGCTTATCCGGGTGACGTATTTTATCTTCATTCCCGGCTTCTTGAAAGAGCTGCAAAAATTATTGAATCAGACAATGTTGCGAAAAAGATGAATGATATTCCTGAATCAATAAAAAATCTAATTAAGGGAGGGGGATCTCTTACTGCTCTTCCTATAATAGAAACACAGGCTGGTGATGTTGCTGCTTATATACCAACTAATGTGATATCTATTACAGATGGCCAGATTTTTCTGGAGCCGGACTTGTTTAATGCGGGAATAAGACCTGCTATTAACGTTGGGATTTCAGTGTCACGTGTTGGAGGAAATGCCCAGATTAAATCAATGAAAAAAGTTGCCGGAACATTAAAACTTGACCAGGCACAATACAGGGAATTAGAATCATTCGCCAAATTCGGCTCCGATCTTGACGCCTCAACAATGGCTACTATAAATAAAGGTGAAAAGAATGTGGAGATACTTAAACAAGGCCTCTATTCACCGGTGCCGGTTGAAAATCAAATTGCAATAATTTATTGTGGCACAAAAGGTTTACTCAAAAATATCCCTGTCGACAAGGTAAAAGAATTTGAAAAAGAATTCCTCGAATTTCTTGAAGTAAAACATTTAAAAGATGTTCTTAAACCCCTTAAAGAAGGAAAATTAACTGATCAGATCACCAATACTCTTGAGGAGGTTGCAAAAGATATAGCTGAAAAATATAATTAAGGTAATTAAGAAGTGCTTAAAGTGAACTAAAGTTGAGAAGAGAAACAGTTTAAAGTTTGTGAAACCAAGGGGGTATTTCGCGTTTTATAAGCTCTGTTTTTATTAGAATGAGATAAGAAAAATGGCAAATTTAAAAGATTTACGTACACGTATAAGCTCTGTTAAATCAACCAGGCAGATAACTTCTGCCATGAAAATGGTTGCTGCCGCAAAATTACGTAAAGCTCAAAACAAGATTGTTCAGTTAAGACCGTATGCTAATAAATTACACAAACTCATTTCCACACTAAGTAACAACCTTAATGAGGAAGAAGGTAATAATTTTTCAACTGTCAGAGATGAAGAAAAAATATTAATCATCCTGGTAACTTCCAACCGTGGACTTTGTGGTTCTTTTAATTCTGTGGCGATTAAAAATGCCATTAACCTGGCTGATAATGTATATAAATCCCAATTAAACAAAGGGAATGTTCATTTCCTTGCAATAGGTAAAAAGGGAGCTAATTACCTAAAGCAAAAAAAATACAATCTTGTAGATTCCAAAAATGAACTATTTGATAGTCTCAGCTTCAATACTATTGCACCACTTGCAGAGAGTATTATGAAGCAATTCATTAATGAGGAATATGATAAAATTGAATTGGTATACAATCAGTTTAAAAATGCTGCAGTACAGAATATTACAACCGAGCAATTTTTACCTGTTGTTATAAATGAAGAAGAAGAGGGTAAACACATTCCTTTTTATATTTTCGAACCTGATAAGGAACGTATAATTAAAGAATTGATCCCAAAATCGTTGAAAATACAGTTTTATAAAACCATTGTTGATTCTTTTGTTGCTGAAAACGGGGCCAGAATGACTGCAATGCATAAAGCTACCGATAATGCTACGGAAATGATAAGAGATCTTAATCTCGAATATAATAAAGCCCGACAAAACGCAATTACTAAAGAACTTCTTGATATTGTTGGTGGTGCTGAAGCCTTAAATAAATAATATTCATGTACTCTTTCAATGAATCACGCGAAATTATTAATAGTGCCCTTTCAAAAATAAATCTATCTGATAATCCTGCGGAGCTCTTCAATCCGATAAAATATACATTGTCAACCGGAGGAAAACGCTTAAGACCAGCCCTGGTACTTATGACATGCGAATTATTCTCGGGAAAAATCGATGAAGCAATTATGCCCGCCCTGGGTATTGAGATGTTTCATAACTTCACACTTCTTCATGATGATATTATGGATAAATCCCCGATAAGGAGAAACAAACCTGCTGTCCATAAAAAATGGAATGAGAATATTGCAATACTCTCAGGAGATGCAATGTCTATTCTCTCATACAAGTATATAACAAAATGCCATAATGATATACTCCCTTTAGTAATCGACCTGTTTAATCAAACAGCTATTATGGTTTGCAAAGGGCAGCAGTATGATATGAACTTTGAGACACTTCAAACCGTTGCTGTAGATGAATATCTAAATATGATTAAACATAAAACATCATCTCTTATAGCAGCCAGTATTAAACTTGGAGCAATACTTGGAGGTGCAAATCAGTTAGATTTAAACCATATGTATAATTTTGGGGAGAGCCTTGGCATGGCATTTCAAATCCAGGATGATCTTTTAGATGCTTATGGTGATTTGAAAATTTTTGGTAAAAAACCAGGCACCGATATTATTGCTAATAAAAAAACATTCTTGCTTGTTAAAGCTTTGCAGATTGCTTCCTCTGAGCAAAAAGTCAGGATTTATAACCAATTAAAAAAGAAGGATTTTGATACTGATAAAAAAATTAACGAAATTCTTTCTATTTACAATGAGCTTAATATTAAGGATATATCAGAAAAAATGATCAAAGAATATTTAAGTAAGTCAAAAAGCTATCTGGAAAAAGTTTCTCCTGATGATTTTAAAAAAGAACAACTTAAAGAGCTTTTTGAAATTTTACTTAACAGGAATAAATAACTCTCCCCGGTCGTGTCTACTTAAGAATATCCATATTCATTATCACTCCAACCGACGCAATAAGCTGGTTGTATTTACCTGCTACATACTTCATTTCCCCGAAAAAAATTAATGTTTCAGTAAACGCCAAATTTGCCCCGGCTCCCAGATTTAACCCAATTGCCTGATCTGAATAGTCGGGATAAAGATCAGGTGATTCACCCTTGTAATTTGAAATAAGTCCTGTGGTGCTTAGCCCCCCAAGGGCATAAAACAGGAATTTTTCACGAGAGTACAAAAAATATTTACCTTCTACGTCAACCATCCAAAGAGTTGAAGACCGGGTTCCGTCATAGAAATCTTCCTTTTCCGGTAAAAAGAATGTCAATGCTACAGATAAATGAAATAATTCATTGAAATTGCGAACTCCATTTATTCTTATTCCCGGATTCCCAGTGTGAACATTATGATATTCACAGCCTGTCCCGAAAGACAACCCTCCCCCTAATCCGGTTGATTGTGCAAAACTTTGGCCTGAAATTTTAGTAATTAGTATAAAAGAAAAGAAAATTAATATCAGCGAAAGTTTTTTCATATGAAACAGGCTTTTAGTATTTAGAAATATAAATATAATTCTTAATTCAGCATTTATTATCATTAAAAATAAAAAATATTAATTTTGTATCTTTCAACCCTGGTTTATACAAAAAATAAATTAATACCTTTTATATGTCAAAAAATGTTGGAGTTATTAGTCAGATAATCGGACCGGTTGTTGATGTTACCTTTGAAAAAGAAGGTTCAGAATTACCAAATATACTCGATGCCCTTGAAATCAAAAGGCCTGATGGACAGACGCTTATTGTTGAATGTCAGCAGCATATTGGTGAAAAAACAGTTCGTGCTATTGCAATGGATTCTACAGATGGGCTTAGTCGTGGTGTAGAAGTAATAGCCACGGGGTCTCCCATAATAATGCCTACTGGTGAGCAAATAAGAGGACGATTGTTAAATGTTATTGGAGAACCTATTGACGGAATTGGAAAACTCGATAAAAAAAACGGTTATCCAATTCACAGAAAGCCCCCAAAATTTGAGGATTTATCTACCGAAGAAGAGGTGTTATTCACCGGTATCAAAGTTATTGACCTTATTGAACCATACTCTAAAGGTGGTAAAATTGGTCTTTTTGGTGGAGCCGGAGTTGGAAAAACAGTTGTGATCCTGGAGCTAATCAACAATGTTGCAAAAGCATATGAGGGATTATCAGTGTTTGCGGGTGTTGGTGAAAGAACCAGGGAAGGTAATGATCTGCTAAGAGAAATGCTTGAAGCGGGTGTTATTACATATGGAAAAGAATTTTTGGAAGACATGAAAAATGGTGGGTGGGATCTTTCAAAGGTTGATAAAAATGCCATGAAAAAATCCAAACTTGCCCTGGTTTTCGGGCAAATGAATGAACCTCCCGGGGCACGCGCCAGAGTTGCACTCTCCGGATTATCCGTTGCTGAATTCTTTAGAGATGGAGATAAAAAGGGTGAAGGAAGGGATATTCTCTTTTTTATGGATAATGTCTTCCGTTTTACCCAGGCGGGATCTGAAGTGTCTGCCCTTCTCGGACGAATGCCTTCCGCTGTTGGATATCAACCCACTCTCTCCTCTGAAATGGGAGAAATGCAGGAAAGGATTACTTCTACAAAACACGGATCCATTACTTCCGTACAAGCAGTTTATGTCCCGGCTGATGACCTGACCGATCCGGCACCCGCAACTGTATTCGCACACCTTGATGCAACCACTGTTCTTAGCAGAAAAATTACGGAGCTGGGAATTTATCCTGCTGTTGACCCTCTCGATTCTACATCAAGAATACTTACTCCTGAAATCGTTGGAAAAGAACATTATGAAACAGCACAACGAGTAAAAGAGATACTGCAAAGACATAAAGAATTACAGGATATTATTGCTATTCTTGGTATGGATGAGCTTTCAGAAGAAGACAAGCAGATAGTTCACCGCGCCAGGAGAATTCAGCGATTCCTTTCACAACCCTTCCATGTAGCTGAACAGTTTACCGGAATTCCCGGGGTGCTTGTTTCTATTGAAGATACAATTAAAGGGTTTAACATGATCATGGACGGCGAAGTGGATGAATACCCTGAAGCAGCTTTTATGATGGTTGGTACAATCGATGATGCTATTGAAAAGGGGAAGAAACTGCTTAGTGAATCTGGTAATTAATATCAATACAAAAAGTCAAACATATATTAAACAAAGCACCAAATAACAAAAAACAAATAATATCTAAATATCAATTACCAAATGACCGGTACTGTTTTGATCATTGAATTTTTGAATATTGTAATTTATTTACTCACAAAATAATTAATTTTCAAAGATGTTCCCCAAAAAAAAATCGGGGCAGGCTATGAGATCTCCGCCAGCTGGCGGATAAGTTGCAATTTGGTGCTTGTAATTTGTAATTTGTGATTTTTAATATAATATGAACTTTCGGACTTTATAGATAAACTCTAATTTAGTAACATTAAAAACAAAATAAGTGTATCTTGAAATATTAACCCCAGAGGAAAAGGTTTTTGAAGGAACTGTGGAATTAATAAAAGTTCCGGGAACAAAGGGTTCTTTTGAGATCCTCAACATGCATGCCCCAATAATCTCTACTCTTGAAAATGGGGAGGTTAAAGTAAAAATATCTAAAACCCAGGAGAATATATTTACAATCTCGGGAGGTGTTGTGGAAGTTCGGGATAACAAAATCATTATTCTTGCTGAATCTGTTATTGAATAAGGGTGCTGGGTAACTGGGTGTCGGGTAATAAATTCCTCTAATAACGTGGTAAAATTCCTTATAATACGTTTTAGTTCGATTGGAGATATTGTATTAACCTCTCCTGTTATCAGATGCCTGAAAAAGCAAGTTGAAGGAGCCCGGATCCACTATCTTGTTAAACAAAAATTCGGCACACTGGTTTCTGCCAATCCTTTCATTGATAAAGTCCATCTGTTTGAAAATAACCTGAATAAAACTATTGAAGAGCTTAAATCTGAAAATTTTGACTATATAATTGACCTTCATAATAATATGAGGAGTTCTCTTGTAAAATTAAGAATCCGTGCAATCCCCTTTTCTTTTCATAAACAGAACTTTAATAAATGGCTTTTGGTGCATTTAAAGATTAATCGATTGCCCGGTATCAGTATTGTTGACAGGTATCTTGATACTGTAAAAACCTTTGGTGTTGTTAATGATGGTAAAGGACTCGACTTCTTTATTCCAAAAAAGGATATTGTTAACCCCGTTTCATTTCCCGTTACATTCCGCAAGGGATTTATCGTTTTTGCCATAGGTGCGAACCATGCCACAAAACGGATGCCTGTTGAAAAAATAATTGACCTGATTAAGAATATAAACCTTCCCGTGATTTTACTTGGTGATGGAAATGATAAGATACAAGGAGATCAAATTGTTTCGGCAGCAGGAAATAATGTGCTTAATGCCTGCGGATTATATAACATTAACCAATCGGCTTCAATTGTTAAACAATCAAAAGTAGTAATCAGTCATGATACCGGTCTGATGCATATAGCAGCTGCCTTTAGTAAAAAAATCATCTCCGTCTGGGGTAATACAGTTCCTGAATTCGGGATGTATCCATACCAACCCGATCCTAATTCCAGGATAATTCAGGTGGAAAACTTAAAATGTCGCCCCTGTTCAAAACTGGGTTTTCAAAAATGTCCTAAAAAACACTTCCGTTGCATGAATGATATTAATTCAGAACAAGTCGTCAGGCTTGCCAGGGAATTATTTCAAAAAGATGTTTGATCTTGGTAAAAAAATTACTCGTATATGAATGTTAAAGAATTTAGAAAACATGCTCATGAATTTGCCGACTGGATGGCTGATTACCTGGAAAAAGTTGAAACATTTCCTGTAAAATCGAATGTTTTGCCGGGAGATATTTACAATAATCTTCCTGGTAAACCACCACAGGCAGGTGAGTCTATGAACGAAATAATGAAAGATTTTGAGCAAATTATAATGCCCGGAATTACTCATTGGCAAAGCCCTAATTTTTTTGCCTATTTCCCTGCAAATTCAAGCTATCCATCAGTACTGGCAGAAATGCTAACTGCAACAATCGGTGCTCAATGTATGATTTGGGAAACATCCCCTGCTGCAACAGAACTTGAGGAGCGAGTAACAAACTGGCTAAAAGAGATGATCGGGCTACCCACATTTTTTGAAGGCGTTATCCAGGACACAGCCTCTACCTCAACACTGGCAGCCCTGCTTACTGCACGGGAAAAAACAACCCGCTACAGGGTAAATAAAGCCGGTTTAAGACAAGAAAACAGATTGAGAGTATATTGCTCCACCGAAACTCATTCGTCAATTGAGAAGGCAGTGAAAATTGCCGGACTTGGAAAAGATAACCTTATTAAAGTTGCTACTGATGATAAATTAAGAATTGATCCGGAGAAATTAGGTCTGGCTGTTATGGATGATCTTAAAAAAGGGTATCATCCGATGTGTGTTGTGGCTACCCTTGGCACAACAGGCACAACTGCCGTTGATTCACTGAAAGAGGTAGGTCAGATATGTAAAGCACATAACCTCTGGCTTCATGTTGATGCTGCACTTGCAGGAACAGCTTTGCTGCTTCCCGAATTCCGGTGGATGATTGACGGCATTGAACAGGCGGATAGTTTTGTTTTTAACCCGCATAAATGGATGTTTACTAATTTCGACTGCTCAGTCTATTTCGTTAAAGAGAAAAAAACACTATTGAAAACATTTGAAATACTTCCTGAATATTTGAAAACTAAATCCAGGGGTAAAGTAAATGATTACCGCGACTGGGGTGTACCGCTCGGACGAAGATTCAGGGGGCTTAAATTATGGTTCGTTATCCGGAGTTTTGGTGTAAAAGGATTGCAGGAAAAAATACGGCTTCATGTTTCTCTGGCTCAGTGGCTGAAAAAGAATATTGAAAAAGAAAAGTTTTTTGAATTGATGGCACCGGTTACATTAAACACGGTCTGTTTTAGATTTAACCCGGGGAATATTATTAAATCACAAGAACTGAATAATTTAAACGAAAAGCTTCTTAACCTACTTAATAAATCAGGCAAACTGTACCTCACGCATACAAAAATTAATGATAGTTTTGTAATCAGAATGGTTGTTTCACAAACATATGTAACCGCAAAACATGTTGAAAATGCCTGGGAAAGGATAAAAAAGACAGCCCAAACTTCAAACCTCAAACTTCTTTAAAGAATGGAATGTTTTAGTTTGCCTGCTTTGGAAAATATGTTTCGTAAAAATGCAAATCCTGAAAATGCATTTTTTATGAGCAAGTATATGAAGGATAAATTCAGTTTCCTGGGTATAAAATCACCTGAACGCAGGACATTAATAAAATCGTTTTTTAAAAACTTTAACCGGCCTGATATAAATAATGTTGAAAATATTGTCAGGAAATTGTGGGAAATGGAGGAAAGAGAATTTCAGTATTTTGCAATGGAATTGGTTGATAAAGAGCTAAAAAAAATGGTCAGGAATGATATTCAGCTTTTTGAATATCTTGTCGTTAACAAATCCTGGTGGGATACTGTTGATTTTATTGCAGCTAATCTTGTTGGCAAACATCTTTTAAATTTCCCGGAATTGATCCAACAAATGAATAAAAACTGGATCTCGTCAGAAAATATGTGGCTTAACAGGACTGCCCTTTTATTTCAACTTAAGTATAAAAAAGATCTTGATACAAAATTGCTTAAACAAAACATACTTAAATGCTGTGATTCAAAAGAATTTTTTATTCGTAAAGCAATAGGATGGGTGCTACGGGAATACTCAAAAACAAATCCTGTTTGGGTATCAGAATTTGTTGATTCAACAACCCTCTCTCCTTTAAGTAAAAGAGAGGCACTGAAGTGGATGAACAGAATTAAGCATTAATAATCAGTCGGCAGTCAACAGTCGGCAGTCAACATTCAGCAGTCGACAAGAAAATAATTGACAATCAAATAATTAATACACAATAAAAAATGTAAAAAATCACAAATGACAAAAATCAAAAATTGTTTGATTTTATTTACTAACATTAAGTAGTCTGGTATTCATTTTGCCGACTGAAGACTGAAGATTGCCGACTTAATAACGCAAAGTATAATGAGATTAGCCATTTTGAGCATTCCAAACTTAAGACACTTAGTATTTACAAAGGTTCTTCTTAATAGCGAATTGTATTGATAATGAAAAAAATAGCCGATTTTATCTTTTCATATAAACTAATGGCAATTATACTTATCCTGATTGCTGTTTCATCTGCACTGGCAACCTTTATTGAAAATGATTTCGGATCACAAGTGGCCAGGGAAAGGATATATGCAGCTCGTTGGTTCGAATTGCTTTTGTTGATTTTTGCCTTCAACCTTACGGGGATAATATTTCGTTTTAAATCCTGGAAAAAGGGGAAACTTACTGTTTTTATCTTTCATATTGCATTCCTGGTAATACTACTGGGAGCTGCAATAACCCGATATCTGGGTTATGAAGGGATAATACATATCCGGGAAGGTGAAACAAATGATATTATGATCTCAGAAGGAGCTCCAATAATGCTTCCCTTTGAGTTGAAATTATCGGATTTTGTACTTGACAGATACCCCGGATCAATGAGTCCTTCATCCTATGCCAGCAAAGTAATTCTTTTTGATCACAAAGAAAATATAACTATCCCCTTCAGGATATATATGAATCATATTCTAAAATACAAAGGATACCGGTTTTATCAATCATCTTACGATAATGACGAAAAAGGAACTATTTTATCTGTGAATCACGACGGCCCGGGTATTTTTGTTACTTATACCGGTTATTTTCTACTTTCTCTTGGAATGTTCTTATCTCTCTTCAATAAAAAAAGCCGATTTTATACTTTGTCAAATACAAAGGTGAAAAAAACAGCATCAGGCGTTTTCAAAAACTCCACACCTGTATTGATGCTTCTGTTTTTCCTGGCTGCCGGTTTTACTTACGGGCAGGATATTAATATCAGGGAAAATCAAATAATATCAAAAAAACATGCAAATCAGTTCGCATCCCTTCTGATTCAAGATAAAGGAGGAAGAATCAAGCCAATAAATACGTTTACTTCTGATATCCTGAGAAAACTCACAGGAAAAGAAAACATTTACGGATTGGATCCGAATCAGATTTATCTGGGTATGCTATCTGATCCATATTTCTGGCAGGGAGTTCCGCTAATAAACGTTTCTAATTCTGAAATATCAATAATTCTAGGAATATCAGGAAATATTGCTGCATACAGTGATTTTATTGATAAATCAAAAGGTGGTGTTTACAAGCTTACCCCATATATTGATGCAGCTTACAAGAAACAACCTGCAGAAAAAACCAGGTTTGATAAAGATATTATCTCTGTTGATGAAAGAGTAAATATCTCATACATGATTTATACTAACCGTTTTCTAAAAATTTTCCCCGGTGCTGAAAATGAAAATTTCAGGTGGTTTACTCCGGCGGAAGCATTTGCATATGCTCCCTCACAGGATTCAGTTTTTGTTAAAAATATATTCGGGCTTTATCTTCAATCGTTACACAATCCCATTTCTAACGATTTCAATGGAGATAAAGATGACTTGTTGAAAGCAATTAAAAATTATCAGAAACAGGGTGCCGGTTCTCTTTATCCGGGAAAAGCAAAAATTTCATTGGAGATTTTGTATTATAAGCTTGACTTCTTTAAACGTCTTTTTCCGTTTTATCTGTTTTTAGGACTTTTATTGCTTATTATCACGGTCATTAAAATTCTCTATGTGAATTTAAAGACCGGTTTAATAACCAAAGTTATTGTCGGTTTACTGATCTTGTGTTTTACAGGACATGCTTCCGGATTGGCACTCCGCTGGTATATTTCAGGTCACGCCCCATGGAGCAATGGGTTTGAATCTATGATCTATATTGCATGGGTTACTATGCTTGCAGGTTTTATTTTCACCAGGAAAACACTTATTATTCTTTCCGGTACTTCAATTCTTGCAGCCCTTGCTCTATTTGTTGCGCATCTTAGCTGGATGAATCCTGAAATAACCAATCTTATTCCCGTTTTGAAATCCTATTGGCTAACATTTCATGTCTCTATGATCACTGCCAGTTATAGCTTTCTGGCTCTTGCTGCAATACTTGGTTTTTTAAACCTTATTTTATACCTTCTTCAAACAGAAAAAAAACATAAAACAATAAAAATCAAGATTTCTGAACTTACCGGCATTGCTGAACAAACCATGATTGTTGGTGTTTATTTGCTCACAATAGGGACTCTGCTTGGTGCTATATGGGCAAATGAATCATGGGGACGATACTGGGGCTGGGACCCTAAAGAAACCTGGACTTTAATTTCTATCATTGTTTACACATTTATTCTTCATATGAGATTTGTCCCCGGCTTAAAAAAGACTTTTATTTTTAATCTTGCTTCATTGCTTGGTTATAGTTCAATTCTTATGACCTATTTCGGTGTTAATTATTACCTCACCGGACTACATTCCTACGCGGGTGGTGATCCTGTTCCAATTCCTAATCTGGTTTATTACTTAATAGCGATAATTTTCTCTCTTGCAGTTCTTGCTTATTATAATCAAAGGAAATTTAACTTTGACAGTTAATTTAGTTATTAATCGTAAGCTAATTTCGTCATACTTTGCAATCTCAAGTCGGCAGTCGGCAGTCAACAGTCTTCAAAAAAGCAGATAATAATTAAATAATTATAACACAATAATAAATGTAAAAACACACAAAAAGCAAGCACCAAATAATAAATAAACATTCAATAGGCCGGTCTTCAGATTGCCGACTGTGGACTGTGGATTGCCGACTGATTAATTTAGCATATTTTAATCTCTTAGCATTTAAATTTCATTAATATAGTTTTCTTTTTCTTATTTTTGCATCCTAACACACATGATGATATATGGCACTAACCGAAGAGTTTGAACAATCAGGAAACTGGCTTTTTAAAAGAAGGGGATATCTGCCTGTGATTTTACTTATTGCCGGTATTGTTGTTTTGATGTTTAACGAATTAAATCCTGGTCGCAATTTTCTAATAACAGATGTTGTATGCCTCTTTATTAGTTTTTTGGGACTAGCAATCCGTGCATTTACTATAGGATATACGCCCAGGAATACATCCGGCAGAAATATTAAGGGTCAAATAGCTGAAGTTGTTAACACTACAGGAATTTATTCAATTGTCAGACATCCGTTGTATTTAGGTAATTTTATTATATGGTTTGGATTGTCACTATTTACCGAATCACCATTTTTTATTGTTGTTTTTATCCTTGCATTCTGGTTGTATTATGAACGGATTATGTTTGCAGAAGAACAATTTCTTAAACGAAAATTTGGAAAGGAATATGAAGAATGGGCTATTAAAACCCCCTCCTTTTTCCCTGCTTTTTCTAAATGGACTCCCGGTAATTTACCATTTTCCTGGAAAAACATTTTTAAAAGAGAATATAATGGTTTTGGAAATATAATTTTTGCCTTTACTATTCTTGCCATTGTTAGAAACTATAGTATTACTGGAAACTGGTATCCCGAATTAAGATGGATAATTATTTTCTTCACAGGGTTAATTATATGGTTTATAGTCAGAACTATTGAGAAAAATACAAACCTTTTTAATGTTGAAGGGCGGTAACAGATACGATCACAATAAATAATTAATCAATCGCAAATAATAAAATGAAAAAAATCAATTATGCTGTTGTATCAGGACTTTTGCTAATACTTTTCAGTATGACCTATTTGCCATATAAACTCGAAAAGATATCGGCGTCATGTTTCAATCAAATGACTATAAAAAGTAAAACCACAGTAAAAGAAAAATTCCAATCCATTAATCACGATCTTATTAACAAAGAGGTAGAAGATCTTAGTTATAACGTTGATGAGCTTAACCGGCAATTGAACAATTCTATTGTAAAATCTAATGAAACAAACGAGGCAATGAGCAACCTGCTTATAAAAGCCCAGGGGCAAACACAATTATTAGATTCTGTCAGGATGATGTATGATAATGAAATAATTGTTCATGAGAAAATGGTTGATTCTCTTAATTCTATGTTTCGTGAGAGTTCAAATTTGCTTATCGGTAAGATGAAAACTTTTAATAAAAGCAATCTGGACCTTAAGCTTATACAATCAGAAACTAAATACCAAAGCAAATTTATACTTTCGCAAATAATACTACTTATTTTATATCTCCTGTTTTTTTTATTCTGTATTATAAATGGTATTGTTTTATTTTATAAAGGATTGAAGCAAATAATGAATACTAATAACAACTTTAAAGAAGAATTTATCCAGATTTCAGATGATACTTAAAGTGAAGTTATGCCTCGGCTATGCTCAGCATAAAAAGTTTAGCAAGTTGAGTTAGTAACTTTAAAAACAGATACTTATTTTTTATGAATTAAATTTATGTTATGACAAACACACACAAATCAAAAGGAGTAATTGCTATTCTTACCGGTGGGGGTGATGTTCCCGGGTTAAATCCGGCAATTCGCGCAATTACAATCCGTGCTAACCGTGAAGGTTACAAGGTAATCGGTTTACGAAGAGGATGGAGGGGAATAATTGAACTGGTCCGCGATAAAAAAGCAAATAACAAAGATTCTTACATGATTCTTACCAGTGATATTGTTAATAAAGCAGGCAGAACCGGTGGTACATTTCTTCATACATCCCGTACGCGCCCAAGTCATATGAAAAAGGAAGAGGTACCTGATCATTTGAAGGATATATATAATAAGGAAATAAATGATCTTACTCCTGAAGTAATAAAAAATCTTGAGTGGTTGGGAATTGATTACCTTATCCCTATTGGCGGTGATGATACTTTAAGTTATGGAGTAAGACTTTACAAAGAAGGTGTTAAAGTTGTTGCTATACCAAAAACCATGGATAATGACGTTCCCGGAACTGATTATTGTATCGGATTCAGTACCTGCGTTACAAGAACCATTCAGATGACAAACAGCTTGAGGACTTCAGCGGGCTCCCATGAACGATTTTTAGTATTGGAAGTATTTGGCAGATATGCAGGTTTTACCGCTATGTTACCAACTATGGCAGGCGCTGCCAACCGTTGTGTAATTCCAGAATATAAATTTGACATTAATAATCTAACAAAATTACTTGTCGAAGACCGTAATAATAACCCAAGCAACTATGCTGTTGTTTTGGTTTCAGAAGGAGCAATGTTTAAAGGAGCTGATATGACTTTCCAAAACAGTGAAAAAGATGCATTCGGACACGCCAAACTTGGTGGTATCGGCGACCTTGTTTCGGAAGAGTTAAAAAAACTTTCTCCTGAATATAATAAAGGAAAAGCTATCGATACCATTACCCAGAAACTCGGATATATGGTTAGGGGTGGTGATCCCGATGCTTTTGATTCTATTGTTCCTATGGCATTCGGCAATCTGGCACTTGATCTGATCCTGAAAAAGATCCATGGACGTCTTGTGGTTCTTAAAAATGGAAGATATGATAATGTTCCTCTTGATGTTATTACTAATACCAAAAAGATAGTTCAGGTAGATACTTATTATAACACAAAAAGACTACGTCCTTTTTATCATAGCTTTGAAATGAAGCCGTTCTTTATAATGACTTCTGATACGTAACCGGACAATAATTAATAACACAAAAAAATCCTGAAGTTTAGACTTCAGGATTTTTTCTTTTTATCAATTATATTATTTCGCTGTTTCCCATTCTGTTATCTCTTTCCATGAATCACCGTCACTAAGGAATCCAATGAACATAACTACAACCTTTTCATAAGATATACTCGGTTCTACACTCCTGAAATAACCCGAATCATCTCGGTATTCAACAACGTAACCCTCTTCTCCAACAGCTGCTTGCACAAACGAATCTCCTTTACTGAGTATTGCAAAATCATTGTCCTCATCAAGACTTTTCAATGCCATGCTTACTGAAACAGGATTAATTGGTTCCACTGTTTCCCCATTTGCCATTTCAAATTCATAATCACCTTCAGTATCCTCATAAACTTCTGATATTTCATCTGCAATTTCTTCCGTTCCTTCTGCTATTCCTTCCGTTATTTCTTTTGCTACTTCCTCATAGTTTTCTGCTATTTTTTTTGCGCTTTTTTCAAATTCTTTTGAGATATTTTCATAGTCACCAAGCTTTTTCTCCCACTTATTCAATTTTTTTCGCGTGCCAAAGCCTATAATTGCAACTAACAATACTAAAGCTCCCAGGACTAGTGCAATTATTTTTGACGTTTCCTCCTTTGCTTTCAGCGTTTGGTTAAGTGCATGGTATAGCATCCATAACCCATAAAGTTTTACAATAAGTCCGATTATACTCCCAAGCGCCGGACTAATACCATTAAAAACATTCAAAAAAGTATTAATTGGCATAAGTACCATCATCGCAGCTACTACTCTTACATTTGCCTCATAATCATTTGATCCATTGCATATAGAAGAAATAATCAAAACAATTACTCCTACTATAAACAGACCAATAAGGGCCCAAATAATTGGTCCTATAAAAGCCACAAAAGCCATTATACTACCAACAGCTCCGCCAAATAAACCCCCAAGCCCTGCTCCGCCAGAGATATTGAGAAGACTCCATAACAAAGCAAAAATACCTGCGATAAACCCATATATAACTGCTTTAATCACCGGTTCGCCAAAGCCACCTGTAATACTTAGTGTAGTAAAATACTCTTTGGGATTCAAAACAGCATTTTTTGAATCCTCAATAAATTTTTTTAAGTCAAATTTTTCGTTGCTCATGGTTGTGTGTTTTCTGTTAAAAAATAATAAATGGTTTTATCTAGCTAAATTAAGAATTATTAAGTCAAATATAATTAAATAATGTCTAAAGTTAACTTTTCCCATCTACTCATTTTTACTATTTTTGAAATTAACTAGGAATCAATAAACTTATGGAATTTCTCTACTTTGTTTGAGGCATATCATAAATCCTTCTGAAACCAAATATTGCTGTTATGCGTGTTGTAATACAAAAGGTTAAAAGCGCTGCTGTTGAAATTCTTAATAAAAATCATTCTTCTGTCGGTCAGGGATTGCTTATTTTTGTTAGTGTTGAAAATGATGATGGTGAAGAGGATATTAACTGGCTATGTAAAAAAATTATCCAGTTAAGAATATTCGATGATAAAAATGGTGTAATGAATTTATCTGTTGCTGATATTGATGGCGAGATACTGGTCATTAGTCAGTTTACGCTTCACGCGAAAACAAAAAAGGGTAACAGACCATCATATATTAAAGCCGCCAGGCCTGATATAGCCATTCCTGTATATAATAAATTCGTGGAAAAACTTGGTTTTTACCTGGAGAAGGAAATAAAAACAGGTGTTTTCGGAGCACTGATGCACGTCTCACTGGTCAATGATGGTCCTGTTACTATTATTATGGACACAAAAAATAAAGATTATTAGGAAGTGCCTAAAGTGAACTAAAGTTATAAGTGCCTAAAGTTGAGAAGATAAGAGAAAAGAAGAAAAGAATTTTAAAGTGAACCAGGGTTAAGAGTGTTAAAATTAATAAAGATAAATAAATGGTGAATCGACCGGAAAAACAGTTATATAAGCAGCCGGAAAATATTGCGAAAAGAACTGCATTATTTGTAGCAACTTTCGCCGCATTTCTTACTCCTTTTATGGGATCGGCATTAAATGTTGCGCTACCATCTATTGGAAAAGATTTTAATGCTGATGCTATTTCAATTAACTGGATTGCAAGTGCATATATTCTGGCTACAGCAATTTTTTTACTTCCTTTCGGACGTATTGGTGATATCATAGGTCGTAAAAAAGTTTTTAAATACGGTATTATTTGCTTTACTATTTCCTCATTTGCTTGCGGGATTTCTATCAATACCGGTATGTTAATTGCATTCAGGGTATTACAGGGAATAGGTAGCGCAATGATATTTGGCACCGCTGTAGCCATTCTGACATCTGTATATCCTCCCGGAGAACGGGGTAAGGCCCTTGGAATAAATGTTGCTTCGGTCTATACGGGTCTTTCTGCCGGTCCTACAATAGGTGGTCTTCTTACTCAGTATTTTACATGGCGCAGTATCTTTCTTGTCATGGTGCCTCTTGGACTTATTACACTGTGGATAACAATAAGCCGGCTAAAAAGTGAATGGTCAGATGCCAAAGGTGAAAAGTTTGATCTACGCGGAATGATTTTATACGCATTTGGTTTAAGCTCAATTATGTATGGCTTTTCCGAGTTTCCCGGATGGGCCGGATATGTTTTTATTTCAGCCGGACTATTAATTATTGTTTTATTTGTCCGTTACGAATTTCATACTAAAGACCCGCTATTTGAAATGAGGATATTAAGCAAAAGCCGGGTTTTTGCTTACTCTAATCTTGCTGCCCTGATTCATTACAGTGCTACATTTGGTATCGGTTTTATGCTTAGTCTTTATTTACAATATATCAAAGGATTGCAACCACGTGAAGCAGGTTTTATCCTTGTTGTTCAACCACTAATTATGGCTGTTTTCTCGCCTCTTACCGGTAAACTTTCTGACAAGATACAACCCAGAATTCTTGCTTCTGCCGGAATGACCGCCTCTGCTCTTGGTTTGTTTATGCTTACATTTATTAATAAAAACACATCTGTTACATCTCTTTTGTTAATTCTCGTTTTATTGGGTATAGGTTATGCTCTTTTTTCCTCTCCTAACACCAATGCTATAATGAGCTCAGTAGAACGAAAATATTATGGTATTGCATCCGGATCAGTTGGCACTATGCGAATGGTAGGACAGATGCTCAGCATGGGCATAGTACTGATGCTGTTTTCACTGTTTCTTGGGAAAGTTGAAATCAATCCGGAGTATTTTGATGATTTTTTGCAGGTAATGAAAATTTCATTTATAATATTCGCCTTTCTTTGCACAGTTGGAATTTTTGCTTCGCTGGCACGCGGAAAAATGGAAATCAATTGAATATGAATCTACAATAAATATATTTCACAATGAAAAATGAATTATACTCTATTGCCAATTTGAAAACCCTGTTCGGATTTATTGATCTTACAAGTCTTAATTCAACAGACACAGAAGAAAAGATAATAAAAATGTGCCATAAGGTGAATGGCTTCACTAAGCAATATCCTGGCATTCCTAATGTTGCAGCAATTTGTATTTATCCTTCACTTGTTAAAATTGTTCGAGAAAACCTTAATGCCCCCGGGGTAAAAATTGTTTCAGTTTCAGCAGGTTTTCCCTCATCACAAACTTTCATTGAAATTAAGAAAAGAGAAACAATGATGGCACTGGAAGCCGGAGCTGATGAGATAGATATCGTTATCTCCATTGGCAAGTTCTTGTCCGGTAAAGAAAAAGAAGTTTCTTCAGAAATTAATCAGATCAAAAAAACAATAGGTGACCACCCCCTTAAAGTAATCCTTGAAACGGGAGCACTTACCCCTTCCCAAATAAGCAAGGCATCTATCCTCGCTATGGGATCAGGAGCCGATTTTATTAAAACATCCACAGGCAAACTTCAACCGGCCGCTACTACTGAAGCGTTCAGAATTATGGCAGAATCAATCCGCGACTTTGAAACAAAAACCGGAAGGAAAACGGGCATCAAGCCTGCGGGTGGAATCTCCACAGGAATACAAGCCATCAACTATCTTCAAATTTTAAAAGAGGTTCTGGGTGAAAATTGGATCACGTCCTGTCTTTTTCGTATCGGTGCAAGCAGTCTGGCAAATAATCTGCTTAAAGAAATTTCACAATTGGAAAATCCCGAAAAAGAATTTATTCCCTATTTTTGATTTTATGGCTTAAAAGAATGAGCCCTAATTTCCTTATCTTTGCTCCTTATTTATATAATCAGGGGCCAAATGGGAAACAGCGCAGATAATATACAACTACAGGATACTACGCAAATTCATACGCTTGTTGATACTATCCCCAAAATTCTGACTCAGGATACAACAGCCGTTCTCATTCAGGACACGTTAATTTCTGAAGATACTATCTCAGGATCTGAAATTAAACAATACTCCATTCAGGAGGCTCTGCAAATTTTTGAGAAGGAACAACATCATCGGGAAATAGTTGATTCAATACACAAAATCTCTATAACAAAATCTCAGCAAAAAAGAATCATTCCGGAAGAAAGCAGACCGGTATTTCAGCTTGATTCATCAGATATTATTATTACAATAAGTGAAAATCATGGTATAAAACCGCTGTTTTTTAAAAACATTTGGGAACATAGTTATATAAAGGGTTCTCACAATAATCATCTGTTTATTTCATCAGAAAAATCAATTGATAATATATCAACCCGGGTCGTAACTGAGATCCCGGCTAAAAATCAGAACAATTATCAAACCCGTGAAGAAATACCTTCCCTTTGGAATGATTGGGTTTTGGGAATTATGTTATTCTCATTTATTCTCATTGTATGGGTCAAATTATTTTTTAATAAAGTGTTATCCGCCACTATTAGCTCCATTTTCAATTACCAGATTTCTCACAATCTTTTTCTCGATAAAAGCACCCTGACACACAATGCTTTTCTGATTATGGATTTTGTTTTTTATGTAAATGCCGGTCTTTTTATTTACCTGTCAACCCAACATTTTAACTTAACCCTTGTCCGTCCGGATGGAATTAAAGCATTCCTGATATTTACAGGTTTCGTATTTTTTGTTTATTTGCTTCGATATATTACCGTTAAAATAGTTGGATATATATCCCAAACACAAAAAATCTTTGCGGAATATTTGCATAATATTTTTATTTATACAAGAATAACCGGACTTGTTTTATTTCCATTTCTAATAGTAATTCCTTATGCAGACTACAGGATAACACCTGTTACCATTTTCGTTGGTGCCGGTATAATAATTTTAGGTTACATTCTTCGCATTATCAGGGGTATAAAAATATTTACTATAAAAAAGATTTCTCTATTGTATTTGTTTTTATACCTTTGTATGCTCGAATTCATACCTGTTCTGGTTTTCTTTAAATACCTCAGAATTTTTTAATGGCTTGATTTACAATACAATAACAAGAAATAAAAATTTGGTGTTTTGAAAATAAAAAAGATTTTAGTGTCGCAGCCTGAGCCAGAGAATGGGAAATCACCCTATTCTGACCTGGCAAAGAAAAATAACCTTAAAATTGATTTTCGTTCTTTCATTCATATTGATTCAGTTCATGCGAAAGAATTTCGTAAATCTCGTATTAATATATCCGATTATACAGCTGTAATTTTTACCAGCAGGACCGCTATTATCCATTTTTTCAGGATTTGTGAAGAAATGAGAGTTGCTATTTCTGATTCGATGAGATACTTTTGTACTTCAGAATCAACTGCTTATTATCTTCAAAAATATATTGTTTACAGGAAAAGAAAAATATTTTTCGGCAAAAGTCACCTTATTGATTTAATGGATGTAATCAATAAACACAAGAATGAAAAATATTTTATTCCTGTGTCTGACTCTCACAAAAAGGATATTTCAAAAGTTCTTGATAATAACAAAATCAATTATACTAAAGCTATACTTTATCGTACTGTTTGCAGTGATTTATCAGATCTAAGTAATGTAAATTACGATGTACTTGTTTTTTACAGTCCTTCCGGAATTAAGTCATTATTCGAAAACTTCCCTGATTTTAAGCAAAATAATACAAAAATCGCTTCTTTTGGTCCCACCACAATAAAAGCAGCTAAGGATGCCGGATTAAATCCTGATATTGTAGCTCCCAGCCCTAAAGCCCCATCTATGACTATGGCTCTTGAACAATATATTGAAAATTATAATAAGAAAAATTAATCAGTTGTAATCAAAAAGAGAATTTAGTAATCCTGGGACCTTTTGTCTTTTGACTTTTATGAAAACTACCTTTAAAAAGAGCGAGAAACTCAGAAGCAAAAAAACTTTCACCGAATTAATTAAACTTGGCCGGTCTTTCCATTCTCAACCATTTCTTATTATCTGGAAAAAAACAAACCCTGGAAAAAAGTATCCTGCTCAGGTTGCTGTTAGTGTATCGAAAAAATTATTTAAACGTGCCGTCGACAGAAATATTATCAAAAGAAGAACTCTTGAGGCATATCGCCTTAACAAACATATTCTTTATGAATTTCTGGATAGTAAAAACTTTGGACTTGTTTTTATTATTATATACCGCAAAACCCAAATCATGGATTATGTGTCAATTGAAAAAGGTGTTATATCCGCATTTCAATATTTTATTAAAAACCTATGAGAACATTATTAATTAATATACTCATTGGATTAGTAAAAATCTATCAGCGGCTAATTTCACCATTGTTTCATTCTTCATGCCGGTATACTCCTACATGTTCGGCATATAGTATTGAGGCACTTAAAAAACATGGTCCTTTTAAAGGAAGCTGGCTTGCAATTAAAAGAGTAATAAGTTGCAATCCATGGGGTGGTCATGGCTATGATCCCGTACCTGATCATTTTTCTTTCAGAAAGAAATGATTTCTATCTTTGCCCCGTTTTGATATAAACAGATATTATAAAAATTTCAAACATATGAATTTATTACGGATTGGAACATTTAAGAAAGTAGGTATTATTACCTTAGTTATCATTGCTTTTACTGCTGGTCTTGTATCATTTAATGAAGACAGGGATTTTAAGCTTGTAAAAAATCTTGATATTTATTATTCCCTCTTCCGGGAGCTTAATGTCTTTTATGTCGATGATATTAACCCGGAAAAACTGATTGAAAAAAGCATTAAAGAAATGCTTCAATCACTTGATCCTTATACTATTTATATCCCGGAATCAGATATTGACGATTTTAATTTTGCAACCACAGGTAAATACGGAGGTATTGGTTCGTTGATCAGAAAAAGTGGTGATTTTGCAATCATTTCTGAGATATATAAAGATTTCCCGGCAGATTTAGCCGGACTGAAAGTAGGAGATATCATCCATGAGATAGATGGTAAATCTATTGAAGGATTGGCTCTTAGCAAAGTAAGTGACCTTTTAAAAGGTTTGCCTGACACTAAAGTTAGAGTAACCATTAAGCGGTATGGACTTGATGAGCTTTTTACAATTACATTTATCCGAAAAAAAATTCATATCACCGGTGTTCCTTATTATGGCATGCTTGATGAAAATATTGGTTATATCCGTCTTTCAAACTTCACACAGGATTGCTCTAAAGATGTTAAAAATGCTCTTACTGATCTTAAGAAAACATATTCCCCGGAATCACTAATCCTTGATTTACGTGGAAATCCCGGAGGTTTATTAATCGAGGCAGTTAACGTGTCAAATCTTTTTGTTGAAAAAGGACAGGAAATAGTTAGTACCAAGGGTAAAGTAAAACAATTCGACGAAACATACAGGGCAAAGAATCTTCCCGTTGATACTCAAATTCCCCTTGTTGTTCTTGTAAACCGGGGATCTGCATCAGCATCAGAAATCGTTGCCGGTGCTCTTCAGGATATTGACAGGGCGGTAATTATCGGCACACGTACCTTTGGCAAAGGTCTTGTTCAAACCACACGTCCTTTAAGCTATAATTCACGACTTAAGGTTACAACAGCAAAATATTATATTCCCAGCGGCCGTTGTATCCAGGCACTGGATTATTCCAATCGTAATGAGGATGGAAGCGTGGGGCATATACCCGATTCCCTTATTTCAGAATATAAAACAAAAAATGGCCGATTAATTTATGACGGTGGTGGTATTTCTCCTGATATTGAAATTCTTAAGCCCGATCCCAGTCAGCTTACCATTGAACTTTTTACCGGTTTTATGTTTTTTGATTTTTCAACCCGGTATTATCTGACACATGATTCGATACTTCCTCCTGGCGATTTTGAGCTGACTGATTCTATTTATAATGATTTTATTGCTTTTGTTAAGGAACAAAACTTTAATTATGAGACTAAAACAGATCAGGCATTGCTTACATTGAAAGAAATTGCAAAAAATGAAAAGTATTACCAGTTTTCCGAGAACGAATTCACAGCACTTTCAAAGAAACTTTCCCGTGATCTTGAACAAGACATGAATGCCTTTAGTGACGAGATCAAAATCCTTCTTGAAGAATCTATTATTGACCGTTATTATTACCTCTCCGGTATGATCCAGTCTTCACTGCCTTATGATGAACAAATTGAGAAAGCATGTGAGCTACTTGAAGATAAAAACATATACACTGCCATTCTCAATCCATCTGATCAATAGAATACAGCCGGTAGTCAGGCCCCTCGCTCTCTCGCTTCTTCCTCAGTGTGCTTCAAGCCAGTTTTTACCCTTACCCCAGTCAACCGTAAGGGGCACGTCCAGTTTAACAGCATTCTGCATTTCACTAACCACAATATCACTAAGTATATCAATTTCTTTTTCCGGAACATCAAATACCAGTTCGTCATGAATTTGCAATATCATTCCGGATTTCAACTGTTTTTCCTCTATCTTTTTATGAATATTGATCATTGCTATTTTAATAATATCAGCTGCAGATCCCTGAATTGGTGCGTTTATTGCATTTCTTTCTGCAAATCCTCTTACAACAGAATTGGATGAAAGGATATCAGGCAAATACCTTTTTCTGCCCATAATAGTTTGCACATATCCTTTCTCCCTTGCTCTTTCAATGCTCTTATCCATATATTTTTTAACTCCCGGATAAGTTCTAAAATACTCCTCAATAAATTCTTTAGCATCAGACAACGGGAAATTCATTCTCCGGCTCAGTCCAAAAGCAGAAATTCCATAGATAATGCCAAAATTGGCTGTTTTAGCTCTTCCGCGCATTTCTTTTGTAACATCTCCAGGTGAGATTCCTTGTATTTTTGCTGCTGTTGAGACATGAATATCCTCACCTGTATTAAAAGCATCAATCATATTTTTATCGCCACTCATATGTGCCATTATTCTTAACTCTATCTGCGAATAATCGGCAGAAATAAGAATGTGCTGTGTATCCGACGGGACAAAGGCTTTCCTTATCTCCCTCCCTCTTTCTTCTCTTATTGGTATATTTTGCAAGTTCGGGTTATTTGAGCTCAAGCGGCCCGTAGCTGTAATTGTTTGATTGAAAGAAGAATGAATTTTTCCGGTTACATTATTTTTTAAGTCAGGAAGTTTTTCAACATAAGTTGAAAGTAATTTACTAACCGATCTGAATTCTAATACTTTAGATACAATTTCATGTTTGTTTACAAGTCTTTGTAACACATCCTCGCTTGTAGAATATTGCCCGGTTTTTGTCTTTTTTGCTTTAGAATCAATTTTTAGTTTTGTAAACAATATTTCGCCCAGTTGTTTCGGTGAAGAAATATTGAATTCCGTACCGGCAAGTTTATGGATCCTGGTCTTAATATCCTGCAGTTCAACTTTTAATATTGCCGAGTATTTTTTTAACACATCAACATTTATCTTAAATCCATTTATTTCCATGTCACATAATACATATACAAGTGGCATTTCAATTTTTCCGGCAAGTGTTTCAAGGTGTTTCTCTTTAAGTTCCTTTTCAAGAACCTTTTTTATCTGCCAGGTCAGATCTGCATCCTCAGCAGCATATTCTTTAATCATTTCTTGTGGAACTGATCGCATATTTGCCTGATTTTTCCCCTTTACTCCTATTAACTCTTCTATTTTAACAGGAGTATAATTCAGGTAATCCTCAGCCAGATCATTCAGTCCGTGTTTTCCTTCAGGCTTAATAAGGTAATGGGCAATCATTGTATCAAACAACGTGCCCTTTACAGCAACCCCTCTTTTCCGCAGAACCTTAATATCAAATTTCAAATTTTGACCTATTTTTTTTATCTTTTCATTTTCAAATACCGGTTTAAATTTCTCAAGTACTTCTTCAGACTTCTCCTTATCCTCATCAACAGCAAGCCAGTATGCCTCATGACTTTCACAACAAAAAGATATACCAATCAGTTCATCTTTGATAGTATCCAACCCGGTTGTTTCGGTATCAAAACAAAACTGGTTTTGTTCATTTAGTTTACTTATAAGCGTTTTTTGTTTTTCGGTTGTATCAACTAAAATATAATTATGCGGGATTGACTTAATGTTTTTCCTGATATTATTTGTTTTCACTATTCCTGTATCAGGACCGGAAAACAAAGACCCCTGTTCTACTATTTCTGGTTTTTTTTCCGGTATTTCATCCCCATTATTCAACCGGAAAAGGAAGCTTTTGAATTCCAATTCCTGAAATATTTCCCTGAGTTTTTCTTTGTCAGGATCTTTTGATTTCATTGCTTTTTCATCGAAATCAACAGGAACATCCAATGGGATTTCAATCAGTTTTCTTGATAATTCAATCTGTTCACGATATTCTATCAGATTCTCTTTTTGCTTTCCTTTAAATTGTTCAATGTTTTTAAATATTTCATCTATTCCGCCATACTTTGATATCAGCTTTTTTGATGTTTTTTCACCTATCCCCGGGGCACCCGGCACATTATCTGAGGCATCACCCCAAAGAGCAAGTACTTCAATTACCTGCTCCGGGCGTTCTACCAAAAAATTCTCTCTAACTTTTTCCTTATCCCAAATAACTGCTTTTGCTCCGCCTCTTCCCGGTTTATAAATAAAAATATTATCTGATACAAGTTGTGCAAAATCCTTATCCGGAGTCATCATGTAAACCTTAAAACCTTTCTTTTCCGCCTTTTTTGCAATAGTTCCGATGGTATCATCTGCCTCATATCCTTCCACTTCCAGAATCGGTATATTGTAAGCAGATATTACCTTTTTTATATACGGAACAGATTTCTTAATATCTTCAGGAGTCGCTTCCCTGTTGGCTTTGTATTCTTTATACATTTTGTGTCTGAACGTTGGAGACGGAGGATCAAAAACCACTGCGATATGTGATGGTACCTGGTTTTTAAGTACATCATTCAATGTGTTAACAAATCCATAAATTGCAGAAGTATTTAATCCTTTTGATGTAATAACCGGATTATGAATAAACCCATAATATGCTCTGTATATCAATGCATAAGCATCAAGGAGGAATAATTTTTTATTACCAGTCATTGCTTTTAATCTTAATATTAATTGTGTTGCAATGAATTTACTTTTATCTTTTATCTTTACTCACATTATCTTCCTCGTACCATTCTGCAAATGACGTTGTTGTTTCATACAATCTTAGTCGTTGAAGTTTTGTGTTTTCGGGTAATTTTTCCTTAATTATTTCGGCGAAATATGTAACAAGCTTTTCACATGTTGGCTGGAAATCCATTCCTTCATATTTTTCAAACATTTGCCCCATTTTATCTAACATCACATGTGGCGCCTGCTTATTAATAACAACTGTATGATCAAATCTTTTTATAATTGTGTTTTTCACTATTTGTTTCAAGTCACCAAAATCAATTATCATTCCATGTTTTGGTTTTCCGGGATCGTTTAACGGTTCCCCCTTTACTGTTACCAGTAATTTATATGAATGTCCATGAATGTTTTTGCACGGACCGTCATAATTCCATAAGGCATGGGCCATTTCAAAATGAAACTCTTTTGTAACACGTATTACAGTCATAATTATTTTACTCCGAACACTTACTCACACATTCTATAATATTGGAAAGGTTATCATGCTTCAGGTAATAATAGGAATGTTTGCCTTTACGCCGGGAGACTAAAACGCCTTTGTCTTTCAAAATACCAAGATGATGAGAGGTTGTAGATTGTTCAATATTAAGAAGTTCGTGAATTTCTGTGACATTAAGTTGCTTTCCGTTATCCAGATAATTCAGAATTGCTATTCTCATAGGATGGGCAATAGCCTTCAACATATTTGCTGCTCTTTCAAGTTGTTCAGAGGATAGGTCATTTATTTTCATCCGTTTAATTTTTTATGTTAGTGACAGGTTTACTTATATTTTCTGCCTTTTTACAAGTTCTGTGGTATTTGCTCATAAATAAATTTATTTTCAAAGGTATTCGCGAGCTTACTGCCTATCGGCAGTTCGGTTGTTACTCGCTCCCACAAGAAGCCATAGCGCAAACCCGCTCGTGAACTTCCATGTGGAAAAATCCAGATACTGTTAGGTAACCATTATTTAATCATTTTTGTTTGTGTATTAATGATACATGGAAGTTTCATAATTTCTACATATTTACATATCTAAATTTAACAAATATATACATATGTTAATTCTAAAACAACCGGAATATTAAATAATAAATCAACATGGACTTTACGAAAAGTCATGAAAGATTGCTTCTCAGCCAGCTGGCTAATCGCAAAATCTTTATTCTTATTATGCTTTTTCAAACTGCCGTTACATTAAAATATTAACTCAAAACGACTAAAATATATTTTTCTATCTTTGAACAAATTAAATTAGTTTACCTTTTGATACCTGATAATTTCGCCTAATTTTTTATTAATAAATAAGTTAATGCCGACAGGTAAAATATCATAAACATTTGTATGTCTGCAATTAAGGAAATAAGAGCACCTATAGAAACGGAAATGAAGCGGTTCTCCGTTTATTTCAATACAATTATGAAAAGCAAGGTGCCGCTTCTTAGTATTATCACAAACTATATTCTAAGAAGGAGGGGGAAACAACTTAGACCGATGTTTGTTTTTCTCACCGCGAAACTGTTTGGCAGAATAAACGAATCGAGTTTTACTGCAGCTGCATTAATTGAGCTTCTTCATACAGCAACCCTTGTGCATGATGATGTTGTAGATGAATCACTTGAGCGTAGGGGGGTTTTTTCAATAAATGCCCTTTGGAAATCAAAAGTAGCTGTTTTGCTTGGTGATTATCTCCTGTCTAAAGGAATGCTTCTTGCTATCAGAAATAAAGAATATGACCTTCTTGAAATTGCTTCTGAGGCAGTTGAGGAAATGATTGAGGGTGAATTATTGCAGATACAAAAATCGAGGAAACTTAATGTTTCTGAAGATGAATATTTTGAGGTTATAAGAAAAAAAACAGCGGCTCTAATTGCCGCTTGTTGTGCTTCCGGCACCAAATCTGTAACAGATGACCCTGAAGCCATCAGTAAAATGAAACAATTTGGAGAATATATAGGAATTGCGTTTCAAATCAGGGACGATATGTTTGATTATGAGAAAAATGGACTTTTGGGTAAACCAACCGGTAATGATATTAAAGAAAAAAAGCTTACACTTCCCCTTATCCATGCTTTGAAAAATACCAATCCGGCCCAAAGGAGAAAGATACTCGGACTTGTAAGGCATCACAATAAGAAGTCTGCCAAGGTTAATGAAGTAATTCGCTTCGTCAGGGACAATAAAGGAATGGAATATTCAAAAGAAAAAATGAATGAATACAAAAACAAAGCCCTTGATATTTTAAATATATTTCCTGAAAGCGAAGCAAGGTCCTCTTTGCAAAAACTTGCCTTGTACACTGTCAGCAGAGTTAAGTAATTTCTTTCTCCACCTCATCACTTCATTTCTCTTTCTTTTCTTTTGTCTTTTATATTTTTCTTCCCTTCAACTTTACAAACTTTCAGTTTTCAACTTTTTTCCTCTCCTCCCTGGCTTATACCAAGGGTGTTAGTAAAGAATAAAATAATATTACAGGGAAACAGCCTTAAAAATAGACGGAAAGCTGTGTTAAGTGATGATATACAGCACTATGCGGCGATAATGATTTTGTTTAATTTTCACCTGATCCAGGATGATTTTTGAAATATTTGAGCAAAATCCCGGTTTTTGCCTTACCAATAATTTTTTCCAGTTCTTTTTCATCAGCATTTTTTATCAGGTCAATACTTTTAAATTTTTGAAAAAGTTTTTTTAAGGTCTCCTGACCAATTCCTTTTATCTGATCAATTTCTGAGCCTAAAAATTTTATTGAACGTTTTTGCCGGTGAAATGAAATACCGAAACGGTGTGCTTCATTTCTCAGATTCTGTATAATTTTTAACGAATAAGAATTTTTGTCAAGATAGAGAGGAACAGGATCTGATGGAAAAAATATTTCCTCCAGTCGTTTTGCTATTCCAATTATTGCCAGTTCATTTTGAATATTTAATTTTTCAAGACTTTCAACTGCTGCATTTAACTGACCCTTCCCTCCGTCAA
>Ga0307991_1000094_pt1 | contig 67189 bp, 57 predicted proteins | sample EllFjometagen131_FD_203146 | JGI IMG/M metagenome (GOLD analysis project Ga0307991, IMG submission 203146) | Marine microbial communities from Ellis Fjord, Antarctic Ocean - #131 | ecosystem: Environmental > Aquatic > Marine > Unclassified | place: Southern Ocean | collected 2014-10-08
GCGCTCTTTTAAATATCCTAGAAGATACAGAAAAATCTCGGCTTGTTGCCGAAAGAGAGAAAGAAAAAACGATGATAATTATTAATAATTTTGTTGATGGCTTGCTAATCGTTAACGAAGACAACATAATTAAAATTGTTAATAAGAGAGTCGAACAAATATTTGGAATTCGTTCTTCGGACATGATTGAAAGTAATCTTTCTGAATGGCGGAACAACCGTCTTCTTTCGTCTGTTTTAGACTCGATTCTAGACACTCAGGACAATCTTAGGATAACTTCTAAGGCTAATATTTCTTTAGGAAAGGACCGAACAATTGAAGTGTCGGTTATTGCGATGGGGAGACGGCTACGAATAATAAATTATTTAATAATCTTCCGCGACATTTCTCGAGAAGTACTTGTCCAGCAAATGAAAACCTCTTTCGTTTCGGTAGCTGCTCATCAATTAAGAACACCTCTATCGGCGATAAAATGGAGCATCAAGATGTTGCTTGATGGGGATGAAGGAGATTTAAATTCTGAACAAAAAAATTTACTTTCTAAAACTTACGAGAGTAACCAAAGAATGATTCGTTTGGTTAACGATCTTCTCAATGTCAGCCGGATTGAAGAAGGAAGGTTTCTTTATGATGTCCAAAAAACGAGCTTAAGAGATTTAATCACTCAAGTAACGAAAAATCATCAGTTAATAATAGAAAGGAAAAAGCTTAAATTTTCTTTTCGTGGAGCTCGGCGAGATTTCCCAGACGTCAAAATAGACACCGAAAAAATGAAATTGGTTATTCAAAACCTTCTTAGTAATGCTATCAACTATACGCCAAGTGGAGGGTCGATAGTTATTAATTTATCGCAAGATAGCGATGCCCTCCTTTTTTCTATTAAAGACACGGGAATTGGTATTTCGGAATCTCAACAAGCTCATATTTTTAGAAGATTTTATAGAACAGAGAATGCTATTTCTACAATGCCAAACGGAACAGGGTTAGGTTTATTTATTGCCCGAAACATTATTAATGCTCATGGTGGTAAAATTTGGTTTTCTTCTAAGAAAGGAAAAGGAACGACATTCTTTTTTACAATTCCTCTGCACTCGCCAACGAACCAAACTAGTTGACAAAACCATCTTTTTCGGAGTAGAATAGATAACAGAGAGTAAGTTGATAATATGATCAAGACAATTCTTATCATCGAAGACGAAGAAGTTCTAGCCTCTTTTCTTAAGCGCAAATTGTTACGTCGAGGATACAGAAGTATTGTTGCTGCAGACGGAAAAGAAGGTCTTGAGAAAATCAAAGAAATTCGGCCCGATTTAATACTGCTTGATGTTGCTATGCCGAAAATGGACGGGTTTGAAGTAATGGAAGCGAAGGATAGGATAGAAGAAATTAAAGACATTCCAATTATAATCATTTCTAATTCTGGGCAGCCGGTAGAAATTAGCCGAGCTCAGAAACTAGGAGCGAAAGATTGGATTATAAAGACAAACTTTGATCCCGAAGAGGTGGTTGGGAAAGTAGAGAAAATTTTACCCCTCAATTAATAAATAGTTTTAACTTTATTTATGGCCAAAGAAAATAGAAAAATTCTTATTATTGAGGACGATATTTTTCTTAGCGAGTTAATGTCGAAAAAATTAGTAGAAGAGGGATTTAAGATCATAAAGGCTGTTGACGGAGAAGAGGGGTTGATCAAAGCAAATGACGAAGCCCCAGATTTGATTTTATTAGATCTTATTCTTCCGGGGATTGACGGATTCAAAGTCTTAGCACAATTAAAAGAGGAGCCAAAAACAGGCTCCATCCCTGTTATTATTCTTTCTAATCTTGGCCAAAGGGAAGACATCGAAAAAGGTTTTGAATTGGGAGCGGTAGACTATCTAATTAAAGCTCATTTCACTCCCGATGAAATCGTTGAAAGAATTCGTGCGCCATTAAAGAGTTAATTCCTCGATGCCAGAACTTCCAGAAGTTCAAACAATGGTTAATGATTTAAAAGAAAAGGTCCTACAAAGGACCTTTCTTGATATATGGACCGACACTCCTAAAATCATTCATTATCCGGAAACAACTTCTGAATTCAAAAAATTATTAATAGGAAAAAAGATTGCGCAAATTTCTCGTTACGGAAAAGTTATTGTTTTTTGTTTGTCTGACCAGAAAAAACTTCTCGTTCATCCTAGAATGACAGGGCATTTCTTAATTGGTTCTTGGAGATATCAATCGGGAGATTGGTTGCCAAAATTAGAAAAACAACAGATACGCCTAATGTTTTGGCTAGATAACGAATTGATGTTAGCGTGGTCGGATCAACGAAAGTTTTCTTGTTTTGAATTACAATCAACCAGTAAAGACATGAAAGAAATAAGGATGACAAGAAATATTGGTTTAGATGCTCTGTCGCAAGAACTGACGTTTGCTCGTTTCTGGGAATTGATTCGAAACAAAAGACGTCAGATGAAAGCGATTCTTATGGATCAATCGATTGTTGCTGGAATAGGAAATATTTACGCGAGCGAAATTTTGTGGGAAGCTAAAGTTCACCCAGAAATCAAGGCCTCGTTTTTGAAGAAGGATCAAGGAATGGATATTTACAAGGCAATGCGTTCGATTCTTGTTCGGGCGATTCAAAAAAGAGGAACGACAACCGGTGAATTTCGGGATACAGAAAATAAATCTGGGCAATACGGTTCCGTGTTAGAGGCCTATCATCGTCAAGGGCAACCCTGTTCCCGTTGCCAAACTCCTATTAAGCGGATCATAATTAATAACAGAAGTACTTTTTATTGTCCCAAATGTCAAAAATCATTATAAAAAAACAAAAATGATATTCTTTCTTTGCGGCGATGACGAATATCGCTTATCAAAAAAAATCACCCAAATAATTGATCGCTATAAAGAAAAACACCAAGGAGGTGTGGAATTAATTAAAATTGAGGCGAAAGAAGTTGAATTTAATAGTTTTTGGGATGATTTTCAACAACGATCGATGTTTGTTAAAAAAAGATTGTTCATTCTTCGAAGCGTTTTTCAAAACAAAGATTTTGCTAGGGCCCTAGAGAAGAAAATAGAGGTTCTGGAACGATCGAAAGAAATTATTGTAATCGAAGAAAGAGGAGTTATTAAAAAAGATAAACAATCTTTAAAAAAAGCACTAAATCAACACAGTCAGAAAATAGAAGAGTTCAAAAAATTTAAGTTGGGAGCATACAGAGAATGGCTAAGAGAAGAAGCGGGAAGATACGGCTTGTCTCTTACTCGGGAGGCCGAAGAAAAGCTCGCTGATTATGCAAAACTTGATACATGGCGAGGGGCAAAAGCAATAGAAAAAATTGCTGGATATAAGGGATGGGCAAAAGATGACGAGAATATAAATAGTGAGTTGGTTGAATTTTTAATAATTCCCTTTAAAGAGGTTAATATTTTTACCCTACTTGATTGTTTGGTAAGGGGAGATAAGAAAAAAGCCTTAAAAATATTCATGGATTTATCTGCAGAAAAGAATGAGGCGCAAATGCAGATATTTCTTGTGGGGCTAATTGCGACAAAGATTAAAAATCTTTTTCTGATTAAAAATTTGGCCGAACAAGGAATTTCTTATCAAGAAATTGTCCAGAAGAGTAAATTACACCCCTATGCAGTTAGTAAGCTTTATTCTTTGTCACGGCAATTTAATTGGGCAGAATTAAAAAAAATCTACCGTCAATTATTTACGATAGATCTTCAGATTAAAACGGGACAAGTTAAGGCGAAAGAAGGAATGGCTTCCTTTATTTTGTCTCTTTAATTTCTATTTGATTTACAAGCTTAGTCAAGCTGGCTTTTTTTCGACTAGCTGCATTTTCTTTAATAACGTTAGATTTAGCTGCTTTGTCAACAGCCTTGTAATAGTCGGGAAGAAGTTTCCCCGCAGCTTCCTTTTCCTGCGTAGCAACAAGTCGCTTGATTTCTTTAAACAATTCCTTCATCCTTTGCTTGTAGATAGAATTCCTTTTTTTCCGTTTTAAATTTTGTCTTAAAGCTTTTTTAGCTGATTTAGTAATGGGCATAATATTTCTTTTAGGTGGGTTTTATTATAACATTTTTTCAATTAGAGAAAAGACAATATGAACTGGAAGGCAAAAATCAAACTTTTTATTCCCAGCCAATTTCTTGAATTTTACCATTTCTTCTTAGCGGGAGCGGCAGCATTTTTTTATCGATTTCCTTCTCGGAAGTTAATTGTCATTGGCGTTACCGGGACAAGCGGCAAATCAACTGTTGTCGAAATGACTACCCAAATACTACAAGGAGCTAATTACAAGGTAGCATCTCTTTCTTCAATTTGTTTTCGAATCGGAGAAAGAAGTTATCCTAATGAACTTAAAATGACAATGCCCGGAAGGTTTCAATTGCAGAAATTTTTATCAACTGCTCGAAAAAATAATTGTCAATACGTAGTTATCGAAGTGACTTCTGAGGGAATTAAACAATGTCGTCATCGTTTCATCGATTTCGATCTTGCTGTTTTTACTAATTTATCTCCAGAACACATTGAAAGGCACGGAGGCTTTATCAACTACAGAAGAGCTAAAGAGAAGTTATTTCAATCACTATCTCCTTCTTGGTTTGGCAACTCAACAAAGAAAAAACAGCCAAAAACTATCATTGTTAATTTAGATGATCAATATGCTCACGGCTTTCTTCGATTTAAAGCAGAAAAGAAAATAGGTTTTTCGATAAAGGCTTCCTCGCCAGAAGAGAACATAGAATTTCTTTCTGCGAAAAAAATTAGTTCATTTCCGGGGCAAATAATCTTTTTCGTTAACGAACAAGAAATAAAAATAAACCTAGATGGGCTTTTTAACGTTTATAACGCCTTAGCGGCTTTGGCGATAGGATGGTCACAAGGCATTGATTTCAAGTCAATGAAACGATCTTTGGCTCTAATAGAGAAGGTTCCTGGGCGAATGGAGGTTGTTATTAAAAAACCCTATCCGGTTATTGTTGATTATGCCCATACTCCTGTTGCCTTAGAAAAAGCATATCAGGCAGCGCGTCATTATTTAGGAAGTGGCGGAAAGTTGATATGTGTTCTTGGAGCCTGCGGAGGGGGAAGAGACAAGTGGAAAAGACCGATCTTTGCAAAAATTGCTAGTCGTTACTGTCAGAAGGTTATTTTAACCAATGAAGATCCCTATGATGAAGATCCAGAAAAAATTCTTGCAGAAATGAAAACCGGATTTAAAAATTTTCCTGTCAGTAATAAAACAGTGATTCTTGATAGAGAGAAAGCTATAAATCAAGCTTTATCTTGGGGAGGTGCAAATGACGTAGTTATCATTACGGGGAAAGGATCGGAATCGTTAATGTGTATTGAAAACGGACGGAAAGTTGCTTGGGATGATCGGGAGGTAGTTCGACGATTAACAAAGGTTAATCAATAGATTTAATCATATAAGTTTTTCGAAGCTTATATCCTAATCTACGATAATATCCACGGACTCCTACCCCGGAGATTACAGCCATCTTTTTTATTTTTTTCGGGAATTCATTTCTTACGATTTCTTCTGCTTCATGAATAAGTTTTTTCCCTAAGCCGCGATGCTGAGGGGATTTTTTATTTTCTTGAGAAAAAGGAAGTTGAAGTCCATAGGTGTGGACTTGACGAATAATAGCAGCATCTCGAAGAATTGGAATAAAATGAGGATGGGAAGAAAAAACAGAAGAAGGAATACGTAATCTTAACAAGGAATATAAATGGGTTCGAGAAAGATTTTCGTAACTCAGAAATATTTCTTTTCCCTGTGATGCTTGATAATCTAATCGATATAGTTTTATTTCTTCTTGTCCATCATAATCTCCTCTTATTTCTCGGCAGCGAATACATTGACAAGGAGTTCCTTCTTTTTTTAATTCTTTTAATGTTGTTTCTCGAAGATTTGATATTTTTGTTGGTCCAGTAACAATACTAGAAGAAGGGATATCTCGAATAACTCTTTGAATGCGACAATAAAAAGGAACGTCTTTTTTCATCCTTTTTAATAAAGAAACCAAAACATCCTTAGAATATGCCTTATAGTCCCCTTTTTTCCATAACTGATAAAGAGGGGCTTCTTTTATAATAGCCGTGGGATAAATCTTTAAAAGATCAGGACGAAAGCGGGAATCGGCAAAAACCTGTTTAAATACTTGATAGTCCTTTTCAGGAGTTGACCCGGGCAAATTAGGCATTAGATGATAACTAACCTTAATTCCAGCATCTTTTAAGAGTTGAGTTGCTCGAATAGTGGCAGCTATTCCATGTCCTCTCTGATTTAATTTTAGAACTTGATCATCTAAACTTTGGACGCCGATTTCTACGCGAGTTGCTCCCAATCGACGCATTCTATTTATTTCTTCAGGAGTAATATAGTCCGGTCTTGTTTCTAAAGTTATGCCGATAATTCGATGCTTCCCTTTTTCGTTTTTTCGGTGGGCTGCTCTTAAAGAAAGGCTCTTTTTGCCATTAGCGGCTTCAAAGCATCTTTTAATAAAGTATTCTTGGTAAGATAAAGGCAAAAAACTCCAAGTTCCCCCGATTACAATCAATTCAATTTTACTAGGTTTGTGGCCAGTCATTTTTAGTGATTGTAGGCGAGAAATCACTTGAGAGAATGGATCATAATTATTCTTGATAGCTCGCATTACGGCTGGTTCATTCTTTAAGTAGCTTTTTGGAACACCAGCTTGGTTAGGACAATAAATACATTTTCCTGGGCAGGGATATGGTTTTGTTAAAACAGCGACAACAGTAACTCCTGATCGAGAACGAACTTGTCGGGTGACAAGAAGGCCTTCGATTGATTGATTGGGCTTAATTCTTTTTTCCCCTACCATTTTATGATAAACTTGGTTCAGAACGATTTTTTTAGGAATTATCTTCTTGTTCTTTTTTGCCCAAAATCGTTCTATCTTCTCGAAATCACGAAAATTTTTCGGCTGACTCCGAATTAATTCATAAATAATTTCTTCGTAATATTTTATTTGAGTTTGATCTAAGTTATACATAAATTATGGATAAGGAATACGCACAATATCTTCAAGAAAGAAACAAGGAAGGTTACAATAAAATAGCTGATGACTTTTCTCAAACAAGATCAATAAAGAGAAAAGAGTTAGAACAATTTAATCGCTTCGTTAAGAGAGGAGATTTTCTTTTAGATATAGGTTGCGGAAACGGGCAGCTAATTGACTCCTTGAAAGAAAAGGAAATTAGTTATATCGGGATAGACAGCTCTTCGCGTCTTATTGAGATTGCTCAACAAAAATATCCCCATAATCGTTTTGTAGCCGGTGACATTTTTAAGGTTGTTTTTCCAAGCGAGACGTTTAACGGAGTTTTTGCCATTTCTCTTCTGCATCACATTCCTTCTTTTTCATTACAGTTGCGTCTTTTAAAAGAAGCGGTGAGAGTTTTAAAGCCGAATGGGCTTTTGTTTCTTACTGTTTGGCAGATACCTCTACCTTTTTCTCGATTTGGAAAACCTTCTTTCCTTCGCCAGAGATTAACAAAGAAACCTTCGTTAGGAAAAAGAGATTTCATTCATCAATGGGGTGGACAAACTAATCTTTATTATCACGCTTTTACGCAGAAAGAACTAAAGAAATTAATTCGAGAGATAAATTTGAATATCGTTGATTCAGGAGGGATGACCAACACTTCTGGTAGTCGGAAAAATCTTTATTTAATTGCTCAAAAATAGTCCTTATAGCTTAACGGATAAAGCGCAACCCTCCGGAGGTTGAAATGAAGGTTCGAATCCTTCTAAGGGCATTTTCGAAAGGTCGATTTTACCATAATTCATTTTTAGTTTTATGTCTAATATAAAAAATAAAAAGGAAATTTTGGTCGGAAAAGTAATCCACTACTTTGACAAAATCAAGGTGGCAATTGTTGAGTTAAAAAAACCACTTAAAACTGGTGAAGAAGTAAGATTTACAGGAGGAGAAACTGACTTTAAGCAGAAAATCGGTTCAATGGAAATAGATCACGAAAAAGTTAAGCGGGCAAAAACAAAACAAACAGTAGGGATGAAGGTGAGTAAAAAAGTTCATCCTGGATATCGAGTTTACAAAATATAGCCTTTATAATATTGAAAAACGTCTAGAATGAATAAAGCCCTTTTTTTAAGTTCCGCCCAATTAATGGGAGGATTAATCGGAGCTGGTCTTTTTAGCTTACCCTTTCTCCTATCAAGCGCTGGATGGCTGCCGTTTTTAATAATTATAATCGTTTTTGGAGTGGCAGTTACTTTTCTTCACCTCTTTTTTGCAGAGGTTATTTTGCGCACGGAAAAAGTTGGCACCTTGTCAATGTACGCGAAAAAATATTTAAGCAAACCAATAGGAAAGATTATTTCCGTCATTACGGTATTGGGAATAGGAGGGGCTCTATCGGTTTACGTTATTTTAAGTGGCATTCTTCTGTCTATTGTCTTTACTTCGTTGGAAATTTCTCCAATTTATCTTAGTCTTTTTTTCGTCATAGTCGTCTCATTTATTTTTTTAAAAAAGCGTCAAAGTTTTCCCGCGGGGGAATTTTTTCTAACAGCATTCTTGTTTTTAGCAATGTTTCTAATTGCAAGCGTAGCTATGCCTTTTGTTGATTGGCAGGAGATTTCTTCTTTTGATTGGCGCTACATTTTTATGCTTCCAGGGGTTGTTCTTTTTAGTTTAATTGGCTGGGATACCCTTCCTTCAATTAACCGAGTTCTTAAGAAAGCTGGGCAACAAAAAAAGATTGGACGAATAATTATTTGTTCAATAACGATTGTTATACTATCTTATTTCTTGTTTAGCCTGTCTTTTACCGGGATAGGAGAAGATGTTTATCAATGGCAAAATGTAGACATTTCTTCTTTCCCGTTGGGAGGATTGTTTATTATTCTTATAGCAGTCGTTGGTTTCTTGATAAGTGTTGTTTCTTTTCTTGGCTTAGCTAATTATCTTAAAGTCAGCTTAATAAACGATTTTCATTTACCCGCCTCGATAGCTTTTTCTCTTATTATTTTTGTCCCACTTCTTTTGCTTATTAGTGGTTTTGATGGATTTACGGTTCTTATAGGAATAGTTGGAACGTTAATGGGAGCAATCGAAGGGATAGTCATTATTATCCTCTTCTGTCGAGCAAAGAAGAGAGGAGATAGGACCCCAGAATACTCTCTAAATGTTCCTCGCTATTTTCTTTACATCTTAATTGCTGTTTTAATCTTCGGAGTCGGAAGTCAAGCCATTTTCTACCTTTTGTAGTGGTTTTAGTTTTATTAATTTGACAGCATTCTCTTAAAAGAATAGCATAAAGTATTATGGAAGAAGGAATTTTTTATTTGACTCGTGCAGGATTGAAAAAGATTCAACTGCAATACAAAGAGTTACAAAAAACAAAGAAGGATAAAATTAAAAATAATGCGGATAATTTTCATTCTCAGGAAATTGAATCCGATTATTTAGTTTTTCACGAAAATATTGAAATTTTAAAGGGTAGAATTCAGGAGCTAAAGCATGTTCTTGACAATTATCAAATGATTAAATGCCCACCGCTCAAGGAGAGAACATCAATAAAATTAGGGGCAACGGTTGTTGTCGAGGTTGAAAATCAACTAGATGAATTTCAGATAGTCGGATCACTAGAAGCTGATCCACCAGCTGGAGCCATTAGTCATCAATCACCAGTTGGTGAATCTTTGTTGGGTCATCGGGTCGGTGATAAGGTTAAGGTTTCGTCAGCGATTACTACGGTTTACCTTATTAAGAAAATCAAATATTGATGACTGATTTAGTTCGTTTTTTTTCGGAAATTAACAAATTGAAAGCGACTCGTCGGAGAGGATGGGTAGCTCACCATATTGATCCGGCCGAAAGTACCGCTAGCCATTCCTTCCGTTTGGCGATGATGGCGTGGGTTTTGAGTGGATTCAAAAATCTAAAAAGTCAAAAACTGATTAAGATGGCCTTAATCCATGATATTTGTAAGGTTTATTGTTTTGATGCGACGCCTTACGATCCTTTGTTGCCAAAAGATTTAGAACCCGGAAAAACAAAAGAGATTCTTCGTAGTTGGCCGAAACTTTCTCCTTCAGAAAAGACTTCGCGAAAAGAAGCTAAATATCAAGATGAATACGAAGGATTAAAAAAGATAACTTCTTATCTTCCTCTGGCTTTACGAGAAGAAATTATAAATTTATGGCAAGAACTTGAATACCGAGAGAAGACAACCGGAGCTTTCATTAAACAAGCAGATAAGGTAGAAAACTTTTTTCAGGGAGTAGAATATTGGCAAGCTGGAGCAGAGATTCAAATACGTCTTTGGCTCAGATGGATCAAAGAAATTATCGATGACCAAATTTTAATAAAATTCAAAAAAGCTATTTCTCGTCATTTTTTAAAGAACCAATCTTTAAACAAAGAACCGATGGATCAAACGGTTCTTTTTTTAATTGAAGTTGGAAAATTGAAATTAATTCCTAAACAAGAATGGGTTTCAAAAAAAGTGGAAAAACCGGAAACAGTAGCAGAGCACAGTTTTAATTTAGCTCTTATGGCTTGGATCTTAGGGCAGGGAACGAAATTAGATATAAACAAGATGATCAAAATGGCCTTGATTTATGATTTGGCGAAAATCCGTTTTGACGAAGAAAAAATCCACAAAGGCGGGATGAATCATTTAATCAAAGAAAAGAAAGCAAAGCGATTAGGAGAAAAGAAAAAGAATGAAGAGGTTTTTAAGAAACTTATTGATTTTCTCCCTCTCCCCCTTCAAGAAGAAATTGCCCTTATTTATCAGGATTTTAACAATAAAACCAGCAAAGAGAGCCATTTTGTGCATCAACTTATTAAAATAGTTGATATTTTTCAAGCCAAGCAATACAAGAAAGAAAATCCTCATTTTTCTTTGGACTTTTGGTTTGCTGAATTGGACAAAAAAATCGATCATCCCGTTTTATTGAAATTGTTAAGCAAAATAAAAGAGGATTAAATAAAACAGAGAACTTATGTCGCCAAAAAAAATTCTCTTGTTTTTCGTTTCCCTAAGTATTGGTTTGGCGGCTTTCTTTCTTATCGGTGGAGAAGCTGGATGGGGAAAAGTTATTCAATCTTTATCCTTGATAAAAGCGTGGCAATTTTTCTTAATTGCCTTTTTCTTTTTAGCGGGAATAGAGACAGCTGTTTGGGCATGGAAAATGATTCTAGCTTACTTGGGAGTTCAGTCGAATTTTTTAACTTTAAACAAAGCTTTTCTTGCTGGTTTTACGGTGAGTTATTTAACGCCGATTACCCTGGTCGGAGGAGAGGCTCTTCGCCTTTATCTATTGAATGAGAAATTGAACGTCTCCTGGGAAAAAGGGATATCTTCGATTATTGTCAACAAAATGCTTGATTTTGTTGTTTTGTTGGCGTTTGTTATTAGTGGATTGGCGGCTTTTTTCTTAAGAGGAGGGGCTTTTTCTCAAAAGGTTGGATCCCTGCTTGTTTTTTCTCTCGGGGTTATTATTTTCTTCTTTGTTTATCTGTTTTTCCGAGGGGCGAAGAAAAAAAGCGTAATCAGAGAATTGTTAAGAATTATTCGTCTCGATGATTTATTGGAAACACCGAGAGGGCAAAAGTTCCTTCGATACGAAGAAGAAGTGTTGGGCTTTTTTAATATTCACAATCGTTATTTTTGGAAAATCATAGGATTAACTTTTATTCAGCACCTTTTTTGGCTTATTCAAGCACTTCTTATTGTTCTCTTTTTGGTCGGATCACTCAAAGGATTTACGGGGCCTTTAATAGTTTATAGTTTTGCAGCGCTTGGTTCGGTTCTTTTTATTCCAGCAGCTCTCGGGTCTCTAGAAATAGTAGAAGGGATAGCTTTTATGGCCCTGGGTGCTCCCTATAGCGTAGCGGTGGTTTTTAGTTTAATCTGGAGAGGAACACGCTTGGCCCTTTGCTTCTTCGGCTCCTTTTGCTTTCTTTCCCTTGCCAAAGAAGTTATTTTAAATTATTTTACAAAAGACAAAAATAGATTTAAGAAATTGTGGAAAATAAAAAAATAGCCAAAATTTTCTTAGAGATTTCACAATACCTTCAAATGGAAAGAATTTCCTTTAAATCTCGTGCTTATCGGCGAGCGGGAATCTATTTAGAAACAACCTCGATTGATCTTCGGAAAATCTACGAAGAGAATGGCTTAAAGGGGATTATAAATCTTCCAACGATTGGTGATAGCATCGCTAAAAAGATAGAGGAATATTTTCTGACGGGACAAGTACATTATCATCAAAAATTAAAAAAGAAGATTCCTGTTAATCTCGATCAATTAATTAATATTGAGGGAATTGGGCCAAAAACGATTCAATATCTTTATCAAAAGTTGTCGGTAAAAAATATTACCGATTTAGAAAAAATGGCCAAAGGAAAGAAAATTAGAAGCTTACCTGGTTTTGGCGAAAAAAGAGAGAAAAATATCTTAGAGTCCATTAAGATGTTCAAAAGAAGAAAAGGAAGATTTCTTTTGGGCGAAGCCCTCTCCTTAGCCCAGGAAATGATTGATCAATTGTCTTTTCTCTCCGAAGTTAGAAAAATTAATCTAGCTGGATCCATTCGCCGGATGAAAGAAACGATAGGAGATATTGATATTTTGGCAGTAGCAACTGATCCCATGAAGGTAATGGACTATTTTACAACTCTTCCAGAAGTGGAAAAAATTTGGGGGAAAGGCGAAACAAAATCGTCGATTCGATTAAAATCAGGATTTGATGTGGATCTAAGAATAGTCGAAAAACAAAGTTATGGAGCGGCTCTTCAATATTTTACCGGATCCAAAGAGCATAACATTGCTTTGCGTCGAATAGCTATCCAGAAAGGGCTTAAGCTAAATGAATACGGAGTCTATCGTGGGAATCAGAGAATGGCTGGGCAAACAGAGAAAGAGCTTTATCAAGCTTTAAAGATGGATTGCCCGCCTCCAGAAGTAAGAACAAACAATGGGGAGATTGAAATGGTTCAAAAGCGTAAATTCCCTTGTTTGATTAAAGATGGCGATTTACAAGGGGATCTTCATTGTCACACAAAGTGGAGCGATGGAACGGTTTCGATAGAAGAAATGGTCATTGCGGCGAAAAAGAGTGGACTTCACTATCTTGCCATTACTGATCATGCAGTTGATTTACGAGTTGCCAATGGTTTAAACGAGGAAAGATTAAAGAAACAAATGAGGGTTATCGATAAATTGAATAAAAATACTTCAGGAATCAAAATCTTAAAAGGCATAGAAGCTAATATTCGAAAGGACGGATCCTTAGACATTAGCGATAAACTACTTGCTGAATTAGATATTGTTGTTGCTGGAATCCACTCTAATTATCATCTCTCTAGATCGGTGATGACTCAACGATTAGTTCGAGCGATGAATAATCCTAATGTTCATATTATTGCTCATCCTAGTGGGCGAATAATTCAAAAAAGAAAAGAATGTGATTTGAATTGGGATCTTCTCTATGAAGCAGCAAAGAAAACAAAAACAATCTTGGAGATCAATTCTCAGCCAAAGAGGTTAGATTTAAAAGACAATTACATTAGATCAGCAAAAGAGAAGGGAGTTAGAATGGTCATTAATACCGACGCTCATTGTCCTAATCATTTCGCTTGGAAAAAATTAGGGATAGGACAAGCTCGGCGAGGATGGGCGGAGAAGAAAGATATTCTCAATTCTCGATCATGGGAAGTGATTCAAAAATATTTAAAATAAGAATTTATGGCTCACAAAAAAGCGGCTGGAATAATTGTTTTTCAGGAAAAATTAGGATTAATTCGATATTTACTCTTGTGTAATTTAAGGGGAGAATGGGGTTTTCCCAAGGGAGGAGCAAAGGGAGGAGAAACCATTCTTGAAACAGCTCTCCGAGAAACAAAAGAAGAAACGGGAATAGAAGAATTAGAGTTTCAAAAAGGATTCAAAGAACAAATTCAGTATTCTTGTCAACGAAGCAACAGAAAATTTTGGAAAACAGTTGATTATTTCTTAGCACTTAACAAAAATAGAGAAGTTAAATTATCTTCTGAACATAATAAATATCTTTGGCTTCCTTATCAAGCGGCTTTAAAAAAAATGATTTTCTCTAGCCAAAAAGAAATATTAAAAAAAGCCCAGGTATTCCTGGGCTCTAAATCTTCTTCGGCGAAGACTAATCTTTAACTTCCTTAATAATATTCTGAAAGATTTCTGGATATTCTTTCCCTAGCTGGGAAAGAATTTTTCGGTTCAATTCAATTTTGTGTTCCTTGAGAGCATGAATAAATAAGGAGTAAGAAAAACCGCTTGAATTTAAAGCAGCTCCAATCTGAATCTGCCATAATCTCCGGAAATTTCTTTTTTTCTTTTTCCGATCACGATAAGCATTTACGCGAGCATGTCGCAAAGCGTCTTTTGCTAAGCGCAGCTTTGATCGGCGACCCCATCTAAATCCTTTTACTTGTTGAAGAATCCCTTTTCTTCTCTTGTGGGCAATTTTTCCTCTTTTTACTCGAGACATATTAGTATTTTCTTAAACTCTTAATTTTTCTTGCTAATGCTTTTGGAACTTCCACCCATTTTTTCTGACGCTGTTTTGTTCTTTTTGACTTGCGACGGCGTAAATGATCTAAGCCGGTTGCCCGTCTCAAAACTTTACCATTTTTAGTGAATTTAAATCTTTTAGTGATTGATTTTCTAGTTTTCATTCGGATTTGATTTTGGTGATATCTATATTGATTTGACGACTTTTCTTCAGTGATTTAGTTTCTGCCTTGATGGGCATGGTCTTTTTGACAATTTCTATAAACTCTTCTATTTTTTCATCTGCTTTGTAGCGAAGAGCATTTTCTCTTCCTCTCAATCTCATTGTAAGCTGAAGATTATCCCCCGCTTCCAAAAAGGAAACTGCTTGCCTTGCTTTAGTTTCTAAATCATGGGAAGAGGTATTAAAACGAATAGAAACTTGCTTAGACTTAATATGGTGAACAACTTTCTCCTTCTTTCTTTGTTTTCTTTGTTGATAAGAATATTTTCCGGCGTCAGTGATTTTGCAAACAGGAGGTTGTGCTTGGGCGGCTACCAATATTAAATCTAGTCCAAGCTTTTTCGCTTCTTCTAATGCTTGTTCGGTAGAGACTAAACCAAGCTGTTCTCCTTTCTGGCTTATCAGCCGTACTTTACTAGCGCTTATTTGATTTTCCTCCGTTATTTTTTTTATAAATAAATAAATAAATTTACTAGTGGAGATGGCGGGAATTGAACCCACGTCTAGAAATTAATGCAAAACAACTTTTACAGACTTAGCTTGATTAAGTAAGAACGATAAATCAAAGAATCAAGCAAAAGCATTTATCGTCTTAAAGAACTGATTTCCCGAAATATAAGTCCTCGTTCCGCTTATCGGGAATCGGCGGCGAGAACGCGAACGCTTAAAGATTAAGCGTAAGCAAGGGCAGGCTCGAGGCCTGCAACAGAATCAACAGATTTTGTTTGTTAGTAGTTTTATAAGGAACTAACACCTTAGCCTGAACTGTTTTGATTAGAATCTCTATCGAAGCCCTTCATCCCCTTTCCCTTTAAGTGCTCTATTTATCTTTCGATCTGTTTCTCTCTTTGCAATCTTGGCTCTTTTGTCGAATTTTTTCTTTCCTCGTCCTAGTCCAATTTCGATCTTAATTAGATTGTGCTTAGTATACATTCTTAAGGGGACCAACGTCAAGCCTTTTTGCTTCCCTTTTCCGATGAGAAAACTGATTTCTTTTTTCTTTAATAGTAATTTACGAGGACGACGAGGATCATAATCGGTTGGGGTGTTACGGACCTGATAAGGGGAAATGGTTGCATTAATCAATGTCATTTCTCCAGTAAGCGATGGAATAACATAGGATCCTTTTAGTCCCACTCTTTTCAGTTTTGCCGATTTGACTTCTGCCCCAGTTAAAACGATCCCAGCTTCTAATTTTTCCTGGATGTCATAATCGAAATAAGCTCTTTTATTTCCGGCAAGAATCTTCATTGTTTTTATTTTAACATATTCTCTTTTTTTTGATATTTGGTTAATAAATTGATAAACTAAAGCTAATGACAATAAAAGAAGAAATTATTAAACATATTCAACGAGAGATAGGAAAGAAGAAATTACCTTTTACAAATAAGAATTGGGAGGTTCAGTCTTTGCGTTATTCTGAACAAGGAGATTATGCGACGAATCTTGCCTTAATAGTCGGAAAGGAAGAGAATATTCCTTCTTTGGAATTAGCTCAAAAAATGGCGAAAGCCTTTAATCAAAGCGAAGACTTTCGAGTTGAGGCGGTTGCTCCAGGATTTATCAATTTTACTTTAACGCAATTCTTCTTAAATCAGCAACTAACCAAGGTTAGTGAGGGCGGTAATTTCGATACGAACCTGTTTAAAGGGAAAAGTTCTCCTCGAATACAAATCGAATTTGTTTCTGCAAATCCAACTGGACCGCTGACACTAGGAAATGGACGTGGTGGTTTTATTGGCGATGTATTGGCTAATATTTTATCGACTTCTGGATTTGAAGTAAGTCGAGAGTACTATGTAAATGATGCCGGGCAGCAAATTCTTCAATTGGGTCGTTCGGTTTTAGGAAAAGAACCAATTGTTTATAAGGGGGATTATATAGAAAAATTAAGAAGTCGATTTAAGGACGAAAAAGATCCAGGCTTGGTTGGAACCGAAGCGGCGAAAATTATATTAAATGACATGATTAAGCCGGCTCTCCGGAAAATAGGCATCAATTTTGATGTTTGGTTTTCGGAAAAAGATATTTATCGCCAAGGGAAAGTGGAGGAAGTAATTCAAGGCTTAAAAAAAGCAAAATTAGTTTATCAAAAAGAAGGAGCTTGGTGGTTGGCGACTAGTCAATTTGGAGATGATAAAGATAGGGTAATGATAAAATCTTCTGGCGAAAAAACTTATCTTGCTGTAGATATTGCCTATCATCAGGAAAAATTCCAGAGAGGATTCGACAAAGTAATTGATATTTGGGGAGCCGATCATTATGGGCACATTAAGCCCGTCAAAGCTGGTCTTCAGGCGCTTGGTTACAAATCTTCTCAGCTCGAGGTCATTATTGTTCAAATGGTCCGGATTATCAAAAAAGGAAAAACAGTTAAGATGTCAAAAAGAAGTGGCTCCTATATTACCCTTCTCGAATTAGTAGAAGAAGTTGGCAACGATGCGGCTAGATTCTTTTTCTTAAATCGGAGATCTGGTTCTCATCTCGATTTTGATTTCGACTTAGCGGTGAAAAAATCCTCTGAGAATCCAGTTTATTATATTCAATATGCTCACGCTAGAATTAACAGCATCCTTCAAAAGATTGATGAGCAGGAAAAATCAGCTAGAATTAATTTTAATCTTCTTGATAATCCCAGCGAGATAGCCTTAATGAAACAATTATTTCATTATCCAGAAATTGTCCAAGAAATAAGTAGGGATTATCAAATTCAAAGATTACCTCAATATGCTTATCGTTTAGCTCAGGATTTCCATCAATTTTATAGAGATTGTCCTGTTGTTAGAGTAGAGCCTAGTCTTCGAGCGAGTCGCTGTCAGTTGCTTTTATTGACACAAAACATTCTTCGTCAGAGCTTAGCTCTAATGGGGATTGAAGCGCCTAAAAAAATGTAATTTCAAAATTATGGATATTAATTTTTCAAAAAAAGAAAAATCAGTTCTAAAATTCTGGAAAGAGAATAAAATTTTTGAACAAAGCTTAGAGCAAAGAAAAAAGAGCCCTCATTTTAGTTTTTATGATGGCCCTCCTTTTGCGACAGGTGAACCTCATTATGGTCATCTCCTTCCTTCTACAATCAAGGATGCTGTTCTACGATTTTGGACAATGAAAGGATTTTATGCTCCTCGTCGTTTTGGTTGGGATTGTCATGGCCTCCCAGTTGAAAATTTAGCCGAAGCAGAACTAAAAATTAAAGACAAGACGGATATTGAAAAAATAGGAATAGGAAAGTTTAATGAAACTTGTCGGAAATTAGTTTTTCGTCATCTTGCTACTTTTGAAAAAATTCTTCGACGCATAGGAAGATGGGGAGAATATGAAAATCATTATGCAACTTTAACTAGTGATTATACTGAATCAGTTTGGTGGGTTTTTAAGCAACTTTATAAACAAGACCTTATCTATAAAGATTATCGAGTCACCCCCTATTGTCCTCATTGCGGAACGCCCCTTTCTAATTTTGAATTAAATCAGCCAGGAGCCTATCAAGATCAGGCGGATGAGACAATCTATTTCAAAGTGTCTCTTGAAAAAGATCCCTCAACCTATCTTTTGGTTTGGACTACTACCCCTTGGACTATTCCAGCAAATACTGGGGTCGCCGTTAATCCCGAGGAAGACTATATTAAGGTTAAGATAAGGAAGGATTGCTATATTCTTGCTTTAACAAGAAAAGAACTTCTCGTCGATCAAGAATACGAGATAATTGAACAGTTCAAAGGCGAAAAATTATTAGGGCAGAAATATAAGCCTCTTTATGAAATTGCTCCTTTGCGCAAAGATGATTATCGGATTGTTGGAGCAGAATGGGTGACAATGGAGGAAGGAACTGGCTTAGTTCATATTGCTCCGGCTTTCGGGGAAGACGATATGATCCTTGGTCAAAAAGAAGGTTTGTCTACAAAAATAACGGTTGATGCTGGAGGAAAAATAAAAGATGGATTATCTCTTCCCGGAGAAGGAGAGTCTGTTTGGGCAGCAAGCGAAAAGATGGTCGAGGATTTGCAAAAAAAAGGACTGTTATGGAAAAAGGAAACAATTTCTCATAGCTATCCTTTCTGTTGGCGTTGTGATACCCGTTTAATCTATTACCCTATAGATAGTTGGTATATCGCCGTGGAGAAATTCAGGAAACAATTAGTAGCCAATAATCAAAAAATTAACTGGGTTCCTTCTCATCTAAAAGATGGGCGTTTCGGGAAATGGTTGGCTGGAGCAAAAGATTGGTCAATTTCTCGTAGTCGGTATTGGGGAGCACCTCTTCCTGTTTGGTTTTCTGAGACCCAAAAAGAGATAGAAGTAATTGGATCCCGAGAAGATTTGCGTAAACAACTTTTTACAACGAATCATTATTGGCTGCTTCGTCATGGGCAAGCTGAAAGCAATGTTAAGCATTTAGTTTCTTCGGCGAAAGATAAACATCCTCTCACTAACGAAGGAAGAAAGCAGATAGAAGATTTAATTCCGGTTCTTAAGCAGAAGAAAATAGATATAATTATTGCGTCAGATGTTTTGCGAGCTAAAGAAACTGCGGAAATAATTAGCAAAGCACTTAATCTCCATTTAGGTCTTTTTTCGGAAATAAGCGAAATTAAACATGGAGTTTTTGAGGAAGAATCTCTCGAAAAATACTATGCTTTTTATAATTCTGAGCTAGAGAAATTAACACGTTCGCCGAATGGAGGAGAAACAGGAAATCAAGTTAAGAAAAGAGCTTTTGATTTTCTCAAGAAAATTGATCAACAATATAAAAAGAAAAATATTCTAATTATTAGTCACAGAGGAGTTTTTAATTCATTAGAAGCAGCGAGTCAAGGATTGACCCAAGAGGAAATAAGCGAAATGCCACCGGAACAAGATTTAAAAACAGCGGAATTACGATCATGGAAATTCAATTTATTTCCTTATAATTCCGAAGGAGTGCTTGATTTTCATCGTCCTTATATCGATGAAATTAAATTTTATTCTCCTCAAGGAGAAGTAATGACAAGGATTACAGATGTTTTTGATTGTTGGTTTGAGTCGGGATCTATGCCCTATGCTCAAGATCATTATCCGTTTAAGAATAAAGCCCTGACAGAGAGCATGTTCCCGGCTGATTTTGTTGCTGAAGCAATCGATCAAACAAGAGGTTGGTTTTATACCTTGAATGTTTTATCAACAGCTTTAACCTTGAAAGATATTGGTTTCGGGGAAAATCTCCCTGCTTTTCGGAATGTCATCGTCAATGGATTGATTGTTGGCGAAGGAGGGCAAAAACTTTCTAAGCATTTAAAGAATTATGTTGATCCTAATCTAGTCTTAGAAAAGTACGGAGCAGATACTCTAAGATTTTTCCTATTAACGAATTCTCCAATGGGAAACAATTTCTCTGTTTCTGAAGAAGGAATTAAAGAAATCTTCCGAAAAAGCATCCTAACTCTTTGGCACTGTTTTTCTTATTACGAAACTTATCCAGAGGGAGATTTTATTTCTTCGGTTCAATCGCCTAAAAACATTTTAGATCGCTGGATTCTTTCTCGTCTTAACAAAATCAACAAGCAGGTGACAGAGGAAATGGAACAATATCAAGTAGGAAGGGCAACGAGATTATTTATTTCTTTCATCGACGATTTATCGAATTGGTATATTCGTCGTTCGCGAAATAGATTCCAGAGTTCTTTTCCTTCGGAAAGAGAAGAAGTCTCGCAAGTTTTAGGAAGTGTTTTGTTTAAGCTAAGTCAGATGATAGCTCCCTTTCTTCCTTTTTTGGGCGAGAGTATCTATAGTAGCTTAATAAAAAAAACCAAAGACTCTTTTCCTGTTTCTGTTCATCTTACCGATTATCCAAAGGCAAATCTATCTCTAATCAACGAATCGATAGAAGAAGAAATGAAAATGATTATGCAAATAGCTAGCCTAGGACTCAAACTGAGAGCGCAAGCGGGAATTAAAATTCGGCAACCTTTGTCGGAATTAAGGATAGGCAATTTAGAAGAAAAGAAACTAAGCAAAGAAGCAGTCGCTTTACTAAAAGAAGAATTAAATATTAAGCAGATAGTTTTTGCCAAATTAACGGAGGATGACGATTGGGAAACAGGAGAAGACAATAATATTCAAATTGGATTAAAAAAGAAAATTTCTATTCAGTTAAGGAAGGAAGGATCTTTGAGGGAAATTATTCACGCCGTGCAAATGCTAAGAAAAGATGGAGGGCTGAAGGCCTCACACCGGATTACTCTTTATATTCAAGGAACCCCAGAAATAGAAAAACTAATTGATGATTCTCGAGATTTAATTCTAGAAGAGAATCGAGCGGAAATGATTGTTAGCAAGTCTCAAGCCAAGGGAAAGCTTTTGGCTCAAAAAAACCTAAAGATTAATTCGAAAGAAATCTGGTTGGGCATTAATCAAAACTAACGATGCTTGAAGAATATCAAGCGGAAGCTATTGTTCTTAATCGAAGAGACAGAAGAGAGGCAGATCGCCTATTTACTGTTTTTACAGATAAATATGGGAAAATAGAGCTTTTGGCAAAAGGAGAAAGAAAAATACTTTCAAAATTACGAGCAGGAATAGAATTGTTTTATTGGACAGAAATTAGTTTCATTAAAGGGAAAAGAAATTACATTTTGACGACGACCAAGGCCAAAGATAACTTTTCTTCTTTCTCTCGGGACTGGCAAAAACTTCAAACAGCCCAGAAAATAGTAACATCTTTAGACCTCCTCCTTCCTTTAGAATTTATAGATGAATCGATTTTTGTTTTGATTAGAGAGAGTCTTTCTCAACTAGCTAGAGCCAAAAATCAAAATCAACGTTTTTATCATTTTTTTCTCTGGAGTTTATTAAAGCAACTGGGAGATCATCCGCCTCTTGATCGATGTGTTTATTGTCAATCTTCCTTGGCTTCCTTTTATTATATGGTTCCTCAGATTGGCTTAGTTTGCCCGGAATGTTTCCAGAATAAGAGAGATATTGCAGGAGAAAGAATTGATTTAGAAACGATTAAAATCTTACGTCTTATTTTGGGAGGAGAAAAAGAAATATTTCGAAAATTGAAAATTAGTCAAAAAAATCAAGAAAATCTTACTAAAATATCTCAAAAGCACTTAGACTTTTTTAGTTTAAGACAAAGGTCTTTTGCGGTATAATAAAAAGGCAATTAAATTATTTTACTTACGTTTTTATGTCTCAAGTTAAAAAAGTTTTTTTAATAATAGTTCTTGTTCTCTTTGTTGCGACAGCTGGAGTAGCAGCTTGGTTCTATCAAAGGAACGCCTCTTCTAAAGGAGATTTGGTTCTTCAGCTTTTGGGGCCAGAATCAATTCAGGCTGGCCAAGAAGTAGAATACGTGTTGAAGTGTCGCAACGAAGGAGCAACTACTCTTGTCTATCCGGAGTTAATTTTTCGTTTTCCTTCCCAGGCCCAGGCTATCGAACCAGCCGTTTTAATTTATCGTCAAGAACTGGCAGAAGATATTTATCCAGGGCAGGAAAAGATTTTTCGTTTCAGAGGGAAGCTTTTTGGTCAAAAAGAAGAAATAGTTGTCGCTAAGGCCGAAGTGAATTATAGGCTTAAGGGATTAAAGGCTCATTACACCTCAGAGACAGAATTAGCGACCTCTATTCAGTCAGTTCCTTTTACTTTTGAATTCAGTTTACCAAAATCAGTTGGCCCATCTCAAGAATTTCAGTTTTCTCTCGATTATTCTTCCTATCTTGACCAAGCCATTTCGAATCTAGGAATTAAATTAAATCGAACAGAGGGATTAGAAGTGTTAGAAAGTGAGCCACAAGGAATGGAGAAAGGAGAATGGTCAATTCCTACTCTGATTGGACGTAACGGAGGGCGGATTAAAATGATAGGAAAATCTAATCAGGAAAATGAAACAGAAATGTTCTTACAGGCTCAATTCGGAATATGGATTGAGGATAAGTTTATTATCTTGAAAGACGTCAGTCAAAGGGTGGAGATTGCTTATTCCCCTATCTATATTTCTCAACAGATTAACAATTCTCTAAATTACGTAGCTAACCCAGAGGATCTTCTTCACTATCAGGTCTTTTTTCGTAATGTTAGCGAAATTCCAATCGAGAAACAGTTCTTAACCATTCGACTCGAAGGAGATCAATTTGATTTAATAACCCTAAAGTCTTCTAGTGGGAATTATTATCCAGGAGACAACACAATTCTTTGGGATTGGAAGACAGTTCCAGAATTAAAGTTTCTTGATGCAGAGGAAGAAGGGATGGTGGAATTCTGGGTTGATCTAAAAGAAAGTTGGCCAATTAGCAGTCAAAATCCCGTTGTCGATAGCGCCATTGAAATTGGGCAAGTAAGAAAGGTATTTTCGACAAAGATTAATTCTCAATTACAGTTAACGCAGAAAGTTTATCAAGAAGGAGAATTTTTCCAGAATAGCGGGCCAATTCCTTTTTCCTTAGGAGAAAAGACAACCTATGGGGTTCTTTGGCAGATAGAAAATAACTACAATCAAGTAAAAGATATTTGGGTCGGAGCATCTTTACCAGAAGGAGCTGAATTAACTGGAGAAATTTTTCCCAAAGAAGAGAAGAATAAATTAACTTATAATGTCGTAGGAAATCGGCTTAATTGGGAGGCGGGAACATTAGATCCCGAGCAGAAAGCATTAATTGTTTTTCAGGTTTCCTTTACGCCCGAAGAAGAAGAGGATGTGGATAATTCATTCATAAGCGAATCGGAAGTAAGAGGAAAAGATCAATGGACAGAAAAGGTTATTAGTGGCACTGCTTCAGCCGTTGAGAGGGTGAGTACGGCTTCCCCGAGTGAATTTTTTCAACTATCAAAAGAAGAATAATCTATCTTTATGACAGATATAATCCAAGAAATTATTTCCCTAAGTAAACGACGGGGCTTTGTTTTTCCTTCTTCAGAAATTTACGGAGGATTTGGAGCAAGCTATGATTATGGCCCGCTCGGCGTTATTTTAAAGCGCAATCTTAAAGAAGCTTGGCGCCAAGATATGACAAAGAAAAAATTGTCGATCGCCGAAATTGATACTTCTATCGTTTTGAATCCCAAGGTATGGGAAGCCTCTGGTCATTTGGGAAGTGGCTTTGCTGATCGTTTAGTAGAATGCAAAAAGTGCCATCATCGCTTTAAGGAAGAGGAAATGATTGACGGTCGTTGTCCGGAATGCGAAGGAGAGCTAACTGACCCAAGGGAGTTTAATTTAATGATGAAGACTTTTATTGGTCCAGCAGAAGACAAACAATCCCCTGCTTATTTGCGACCAGAAACTTGCCAAGGAATATTTATTAATTTTCTGAACGTAGTAAACACGATGCGCTTAGATGTTCCTTTCGGTATAATCCAAATTGGGAAAGCTTTTCGCAACGAAATTAATCCAAAGAATTTTATCTATCGAACACGAGAATTTGAGCAAATGGAAATGGAATGGTTCTGTTCGGAAGGAGAGACAAAAAAATGGTTTGACTACTGGAAAGAACAAAGAATGCAATGGTTCATCGATTTAGGGATTAAAGCAGAGAACTTGCGTTTTAAAGAAACAGGCAAGGATGAGTTGGCTCATTATGCTCGTCGAGCAGTCGATATTGAGTATCATTTTCCATTTGGATGGCGAGAAATTGAAGGGATTCATGATCGCGGAAATTTTGATTTATCAAATCACTCTCGCCAGAGCCAAAAAGAACTATCCCTTAAGGATCCCGAGAATCAATCAAATCACATCCCCTATGTTATTGAAACATCGGTTGGTGTAGAAAGGACTTTTCTTGCTTTGCTTTGCGATGTTTACGAGAAAGTAGAAGGTGGCAGAGGAGAAAATTCTAAACAAAAAACAGAAATTTATCTACATTTTCAACCAAGTCTATCTCCCGTTCAGGTTGCTATTCTTCCGTTAGCGAAAAATAATCCGGCCCTAGTCGAAAAAGCAAAAGAAATTTACAATAAACTTCGCTTGCAATTCCGTTGTCAATATGACCAAGGAGGTTCTATTGGGCGTCGCTATCGTAGGCAGGATGAGATAGGGACTGCTTTAGCTATTACAGTTGATTTTCAGAGTTTAGAAGATGGGACAGTTACATGTCGCGATCGTGATTCAATGAAACAATCGCGCTTGAAAATCGTCGATCTCTCAACGAACATTTTCCAAATCATTTCAGTAGAAAAGCAAAATTAATCATTGGTTTAAAGATATCCCCGTTGTTTATGTATAATCGAAAAATTTTTTCCAACAACCTTCGTCTTATTACTGTTCCTCAATTAGGAACAAAAGCGGTAACGGTTTTGGTCCTTATTGGAGCGGGGTCTAAATACGAAACAAGAAAACTAAATGGAATTTCTCATTTCCTAGAACATATGATGTTTAAGGGAACGAAAAAAAGACCCACTTCTTTAGCAATTGCTGGGACGCTTGATAAGGTTGGAGGTGTTTACAATGCTTTTACGGGAAAAGAATTGACTGGTTATTTTGCTAAAGTCCAAGCTAGGCATTTTGATTTGGCCCTAGATTGGGTCAGCGATATTCTTTTACATTCTCAAATTAGGACTGTTGATCTTAATCGAGAAAGAGGAGTAATCCTTGAAGAACTTAATATGTATCGCGATGCCCCGATGCAACATATTGGTGATTGTTGGGAGAATTTACTCTATGGCGATCAGCCAGCTGGATGGGATATCATCGGGACAAAAGAGAACATCAAGACTTTCCAGAGAAATCAATTTCTAGATTACTTGAATAGCTATTATCTTGCTCCCAATATAGTGATTGGAGTTGCCGGAGATATTAAGGCAATCAGCGATTTAGAAGAAAGAATAGAGACGGCTTTTCGGGGAATTGGAGAAGGGTTGATTGAAGCAAAATCGGAAGTCAAAGAATTTCAAGAAGAACCAAAAAGCTTGATTCAATTCAAAGAAACAGACCAAAGTCATCTTTATTTGGGGGTACGAGGATATTCTCAACAAGATGAAAAGCGTTATGCGCAAGAACTTTTAGCAACTTTATTAGGAGGAAATATGAGTTCGCGGCTTTTTGATTCAATTCGAGAAAAGAATGGACTAGCCTATTATGTTCAAACAAGAGCAGAAACCTATACAGATACCGGATTTTTAGCGACTCGGGCAGGAGTGAGGAATGATAAGGCGTCAATGGCAATAAAATTAATTTTACAAGAGTATGGTAGAATTAAAAAAGAAGGGGTTAAAGAAAAAGAGATAGTTCAGGCGAAAGAATACATTAAAGGAACCTTTCTTCTCTCTTTAGAATCTTCTGAGGCAATTATTAATTATTATGCTCAGCGGGAATTATTAAAGGAGGATTTTCTTACTCCTCAAGAGTTTTGTTCACGAATTGATCAAGTTACGAAAGAAGAAGTCGACCAAGTTGCCCGTGATATTTTTCAAAACAAAAATCTGAATTTAGCCCTAATCGGCCCTTATCATCAAAAAGATTTTAAAGAAATCTTAATTTCGTAAAGAATTATGCCAATCGAAAATCATTTAGACGTTTCTTGGAAAACGATTTGGAAAGTTGTTTTAACTATTGGTATTGCCTACGTGTTGTTTCTAGTGAGAGATATTTTAATTTTAGTTATCTTTTCGTTAATTCTTTCCGTTTTATTAAAATCAGTGATTGATTTTTTCCATCGTGGACGAATTCCTTATTGGATAGCAACCCTTTTTTCTTACATCTTAGTATTTGGAATAATTGCCGGTTTGTTGATAATTAGTATTCCTTTAATTTTAACGGAAGCGAGAGGGATTGTTGAATCTTTTCCTCAATATCTTTCGACGGTTGGACCAATATTACAAACAATAGGGATCCAGGGATTAGAAACAATAGAGAGTTTCGATCAAACTCTTCAGGTCTTATTAACAAAGATAGCGGGAAATATCTTTAACTCTCTATCGACTATCATGGGAAATCTTTTTTCCTTCAGCTTTATTTTATTAATGGCTCTATTTATTTCCTTACAAGAAAGCGCGACAGAAGACCTTCTTTTGTTTTTCTCTCCGAGACGTTATTATCGTCGCATCCTTATTGCTTGGAATCGTAGTCGTAAAGAGGTCTTTCATTGGTTCGGAACGAGGATAATTTGTAGTTTATTTATTGCTGCCGCCTATTTTCTTGTTTTTCAATTATTTAACGTAGAGGCAGCCCTTATCTTAGCGCTCATCGGGGGGGTGTTAGATTTTCTTCCCTATATCGGACCCTTAATCGCGATTGCTTTGGCAGGGATGTCAATAGGAATCCAAATTTCTTGGGAGACAGCTATCTTAATAACAGGGATAATGTTTGTAGTTCAATTTATTGAAGGACATGTCTTTTCCCCTTTATTGATTAGGAAATTCACTAACCTCCCGCTTTATTTAATTTTACTTGCTATTACGGTTGGAGGAAAATTATTTGGAATATTGGGCGCCTTTCTCGCTATTCCAATTACAGCAGCTATATATCGATTCGTAATTGATCTAAAGAGAGGAGATTATCTTACCCCTGAAGAAGAAGGATCTAGCGAGGAACAGGAGCAATTTATTGATAATAATAAGGCCGAAGAAGAGGAGGAAGGGGAAAAAGGAGATGAATGGGGGAAACGCATTGATGTCTCCGAGCTCGATAATTAATTATTTATTCTTGTCTTATCCTTTATATTGTTGCTTTACCAATTGGAAACACGGAAGATATTACGCTTCGGGCTAAACGAGTTTTAACGGAAGTTGACTTAATAGTGGCCGAAAATCCTCTATGGACACAAAAATTGCTTCAACGTTATGAGATAAAAACGCCGATCAAAAGATATCATCAACATAGTTCTTGGCTAGAAGAAAAGAAGATCATTAGCTTATTAAAGGAAGGTAAAAAAATTGCTTTAGTTAGTGATGCTGGAACGCCAGGGGTTTCTGATCCAGGAAATAAATTAGTAGCTCAAACAAGAGTTGCTCTTGGGGATAAAAGCATTGTTCCCATTCCCGGGCCTTCGGCTCTCACGACAGCGATTAGCGTTTGTGGCTTCCCGATGGATAGATTTTGTTTTCTTGGATTTCTTCCGAAGAAGAAAAAGAGAAATAAATTTCTTCGAGAGATAATAGAAGCAAAATATCCCATTATTTTCTATGAATCTTGCTATCGAATTATCAAAACGCTCAAGCAATTAGCAGAAATTGATCAGACAATAGAAATTTTTGTTGGCCGAGAATTGACTAAAAAGTTTGAAACGTTACATCAAGGAGAAATACTTTCAGTTATTAAAGAAATAGAAACAGGGAAAGTAAAAGGAGAATTTGTTGTTATTGTTAAACATGAGTAAAGATTCATCATCTAGGGTTTATATTAGTACGGCTATTGATTACGTAAATGGTGCTCCTCATTTAGGGCATGCGTTGGAAAAAGTCCAAGCCGATAGCTTATCTCGTTATTTCCGCCAACAGGGAAGGAACGTTTTCTTTTTGAGTGGTACTGACGAGAATGGGCTAAAAATTGTTCAGGCGGCTAAAAAAACTGGTTTAACAACCCCAGAATTTGTTAAAAAAAATGCTGATAATTTTTACAAACTAAAGTCGGCACTGAATCTAACTTATGATGATTTTATCCGAACAACAGAGAAAAGGCATGTTTTGGCAGTGCAGAAATTCTGGAAGAAAATAAAAAAGGATATTTATAAAAAGAAATATAAGGGATTTTATTGCACGGGGTGCGAATCTTATATTAAGCCGGCCGATCTTAAGGATGGGCTTTGTCCAGTTCACCACACCCAACCAGAAGAGATAGAGGAAGAGAATTATTTTTTTAAGTTATCTTCTTATCAAAAAGAATTAAAGAAGATCATCACGGATGATACAATTAAAATTGTTCCGGAAGAACGAAAAAATGAAGTTCTTGGGTTTATTAAAGGAGGGTTGGAAGATTTTTGCATTTCTCGCTCTCAAGAAAGGACTTTTGGGTGGGGCATAGATGTTCCGGGCGATAAAAGTCAAAAAATTTGGTGTTGGTTTGATGCTTTGATTAATTATATTAGCGCCCTGGGTTACGAAGAAGACCCAAAAAAATTTCAAGCATGGTGGGGAGATAACTCACACAAAACACATGTTATTGGGAAAGATGTTCTGAAGTTCCATGCTATTTACTGGCCAGCAATGTTACTTTCGGCGGGGCTTCCTCTTCCTTCAACTATTTTTATTCACGGATTTTTAACGATTGAGGGAGGGAAAATGTCTAAAACAACCGGAAATATAGTCGATCCTTTCCCTTTGATTAAAAAGTATGGGGTGGATGCTGTTCGTTATTTCTTGCTTCGAGAAATGCCTTTAGCGAAAGATGGAAATTTTTCCATCATCAAATTTGAGGAGCATTATAATTCTGATTTAGCAAGTGGTTTGGGAAATCTTCTCTCTCGAATTATTCCCTTGTCTCAAAAGGTAGAAGCATCCCCAGAATTATCTGACGAAAACGCAAAGGAAGCCATAGAAGAAGTGGAGAAATCTTTTCAAAAAGCGATAGAAGGGTTTAATTTCCGTGAGGCTTTAAGTTTGATTTGGAGCTTAATAGCTTTTTGTGATCAATATATTGAACAGGAAGAATTGTGGAAAGAGACAGAAAAAAAGAAGAAAGTTGTAGATAATATTCTTTTTGTTCTTCTAAAAATATCCACTCTTCTTTCTCCTTTTCTTCCACAGAGCGCAATCAAAATACAACAATGCCTGAAAGAGGGAAAGGTGGGCAAGCCATTGTTTCCAAAAACCAATTAATGTTTTTTGATAGCCATTGTCATCTTAATCTACCGGAATTTCAAAACGATTGGGAGGTGATTGCCAATGAAACTCTTAAGCAAAATACCTGGATGATCAACGTTGGTGTTGATTTAGAAACTTCCCGAAAAGCAACAGCAATTGCTCAAAAATACGACAAAGGAGTTTATGCAGCTGTTGGTCTTCATCCATTAGAGGAAGAGAAGGAAGATTTTGCTTCTTACGAGAAATTAGCAAAACAACCCAAGGTGGTGGCTATTGGAGAAATTGGATTAGATTTTTATCACAAGAAAAGAACATTAGCAGAAGAAACCAGGCAAATAATATTATTGCTTAGACAAATAAGATTGGGACAAAAATTATCTCTGCCAGTTATCATCCATTGTCGCCAAGCCTATCAGCAACTATTGAGCGTTTTTAAAGAAGAATTTTTCCAGCAGCGACTAGAAGGCGTTGTTCACTGCTTTGAAGGAACGCTTTCTCAAGCTCAGCATCTTTTGGATTATGGTTTTTATCTAGGAGTTAATGGTCTTTCTCTCAGGGTTAATTTAGATGATATTATTAAAAACATTCCTTTAGGCAGGATATTAGTGGAGACAGATAGTCCTTATCTTCGTCCTCCCCTTTTTAATGGCCAAAGAAATGTTCCCACTAACGTTCGGCATGTTGTTGATAAAATTGCTAAAGTTAAAAACAAATCATCAAGAGAAGTGGCCGAACAAACAACAGTGAATGCCAAAAAATTATTTCATCTTTAGTTAAAATTGTAAAAAACTTTTTTGTTTGATATTTTAAAATTATGGAAAACTATTCTCCTTGTAGTATTGAAAAAAAATGGCGCCAAAAATGGGAAGAAGAACAGATTTATAAAGTATCTGATAGTGTTCCTGGTCGGAAAAATTTTTATCATTTAGTCATGTTTCCCTATACTTCAGGGAATCTTCATGTTGGCCATTGGTATAATTATGTCGGGGCAGACGCTTATGCTCGTTTTAAGAAAATGCAAGGATTCAACGTAATGTCGCCGGTTGGGTTTGATAGTTTCGGTCTCCCTGCCGAGAACGCAGCTATTAAGCACAGCATCGATCCTAAAGATTGGACCTATCAAAATATTAAACGGATGGAAGGGCAGATTAAAACCATCGGAACTATTTATGATTGGTCGCGAGAAATCATTACTTCTGATCCGAAATATTATCGATGGACACAATGGCTTTTTCTCCAGTTTTACAAAAAAGGCCTAGTTTATAGAGCAAAGACTAAAGCTAATTGGTGTTCTCGTTGTCGGACAGTTCTTGCTAATGAACAAGTTGTTGAAGGAAAATGCGAGAGGTGTGGAACGCAAGTTATTCAACGAGAGATGGAACAATGGCTTTTCCGAATTAGCAATTATGCGGAGGAGCTTTTATTGGGAGTAGATCAACTAGATTGGCCGGAAAAGACGAAAACCATGCAACGAAATTGGATTGGTCGCTCAGAAGGAACAGAAGTAGACTTTCCCTTAACTGTTGGTGGATCGGTGAAAATTTTTACGACACGGCTCGATACTATATTCGGGGCAACCTACCTTGTTCTTTCTCCCGATCATCCTTTAGTCGGGGAAGTTAGAACAAAGATTAAAAATTGGAATCAAGTAAATCAATATATTGAAAAAACAACGAGAAAAACAGAAAGAGAACGTCTTATCTCAGTTAAGCAAAAAACAGGAGTTATTTTAGAAGGAATAAGAGCCCAGAATCCAGCCACTAAAGAAGAAATTCCTATTTTCTTGGCTGATTATATTTTAATGAATTACGGAACTGGAGCGGTGATGGCGGTTCCAGCTCACGATCAACGTGATTATGACTTTGCTCAAAAATATGATCTACCAATCAAAAAAGTTATTCAAGCTCCCGGCAATTCTTCTTCAGAGCCCTATCCCGGAGAAGGCGTTTTAGTTGATTCGGGGAAGATGAACAACCTTTCTTCAGCGGAAGCGATGATTAAAATTAAAGCTGAACTTCAGTTACGAACTAAGGTCAAATCAACAGTTCGTTATCGATTAAGGGATTGGATTGTTTCGCGACAACGATACTGGGGGACACCAATTCCGATGATTCATTGTCCAAAAGATGGATGGATGCCTGTCGAGGAAAAACAATTACCAGTAATTTTACCGCCTCTTGGTAATTTTCGACCGACAGAAGATGGATCTTCTCCCTTAGCTCGCTTAGCTACTTTTCAGAAAACAAAATGCCCTCTTTGTTCAGGGGAAGCAAAAAGAGAAGTTGATACGCTAGATACTTTTGTTGATTCTTCTTGGTATTATTTGCGTTACGTTGATGCACAAAATGAAAGAAAGATTGCTTCTGCGGAAAAAATAAAATCATGGCTTCCAGTTGATCTCTATATTGGAGGAACTGAACACGCAGTTTTACATCTTCTTTATGCGCGGTTTTTTGCTAAAGCGATGCGCGACATAGGATTAATAGATTTTTCTGAGCCGTTTCTGAAACTTCGTCATCAAGGAATGATTTTGGGTCCAGATGGACAGAAAATGTCAAAGTCTCGCGGTAACGTAGTTGATCCGGACGATATTGTGAAGGAATTTGGGGTAGATGCAGTCAGGACATATCTTTGTTTTATGGGTCCTTACGGCGATGGGGGGACTTGGCAATTAAATGGCGTAGTAGGAACCTCCCGTTTTTTACAGAGAGTCTGGGATTTACAGGGAAAAGTTGTTGACGATGATCTAGTTATCAGTGAAGAAGAAAAGATTTTATTTTCTCAAACAATTAAAAAAGTTGAGAAAGATATCAAGCATTTTAAGTTCAATACGGCAATTAGCGCTTTGATGATTTTATTAAGGGAAATAGAAAAGAAAAACAAAATTAGGCGGAGCGATTATCAAGATTATCTTTTATTGCTTTCCCCTTTTGCCCCCCACTTAACAGAAGAGTTGTGGCAGAAAGAGAAAAAGAATAAAAAATTTAAATCTATTTTTGCCGAAAAATGGCCTGTTTGTGCTCAAAATTTAACGGAAAAAAAAGAAACGGTTTTGGTTATTCAGGTGGATGGAAAAGTTCGGGGAGAATTGATTATTTTAAAAGGATCGCTACAGGAGGAAATTCAAGAAAAAGCCCTAGCCTTACCCAAAGTTAAAAAACATCTTTCTGGCTCTGAACCAACAAAAGTGATTTTTGTTCCGAACAAACTAATAAACTTTGTTAGTTGATAGAAAAGGATAACGATGTTGTTGATCAAGGAGTCAAGGCCTTTTTAAGCCGATTTTTTGGAACTCAAGATAGGCTTGTGATATGATAGAGGAAGATATTGAAAAGAGGATATTTAGAGAGAAGCAGAAGATGTTTTTTCTAAAGTTTGATTAATTTTATAACTTTATGTGTGGCATCATTGGTTATCTTGGAAAGAGACAAGCTCTCCCGATAATTGTCGGGGGGTTAAGGCGCCTTGAGTATAGGGGGTATGATTCAGCAGGAGTAGTTGTTTTTAGTAAAGACGGGATACCTCAAGTTACGAAAGCAAAAGGAGGTGTTGATAATTTAACCAAGAAGATTTCGGATAAAAAAGTATCCGGTTTTTATGGAATTGGGCACGTTAGATGGGCAACCAACGGAGAACCTTCGGTAGCTAATGCCCATCCTCATTGGGATTGTCACAAAAAAGTTTTCGTTGTCCATAATGGAGTTGTGGAAAATAATCGGGCCCTAAAAGAGGCATTAAAAGAAAAAGGTCATTCTTTCTCTTCGGAAACTGATAGCGAGGTTTTTGCTCATTTAATTGAAGAATATTTTCACGGGAATCTTGAAGATGCGGTGCGGTTGGCTTTAGAGAAAATAAAGGGAACCTATGCAATAGCGGTTATTTCCCTTCTTGATCCCCGAAAAATTATTTTTGCTTGTCAGTCGAGCCCGCTTTTGATTGGGCAGGGCAAAGAAGAAACATTTATTTCTTCTGATGTTTCGGCCATCTTGGGGCATACTAAGCAAATTATTTATCTTAATGATAATGAAATGGGAATAGTTACTCCCGAAGGAGTTTCTATTTTTGACGCGAATCATCAACCAGTGTTAAAAAAGACACAAACGATAGGATGGAACATCAAAGAAGCTGAAAAATCAGGATATCCCCATTTTATGCTTAAGGAAATAATGGAGGGGCCGGAAGTTATTCGTCGGGCTATCCGAGGAAGAATAGTTTTGGACGAAGGTCTGTCTAAGTTGGGAGGAATTGAAAAATATTCTTTGACTTTAAAAAAAGCAGAACGTCTTATAATTATAGGAATGGGAACAGCTTTAATTGCAGCCAAAATTGCTGCTTATGCGATCGAAGAGCACGTTGGAATTATTGTTCAGGCAGAAAATGCTTCGGAGTTCCGTTATAGATCTCCAGTGATTAGAAAAAGCGATATTGTTTTAGCTGTCTCTCAATCAGGAGAAACGGCAGATACTCTTTTTGCTGTTCGAGAAGCCAAAAGAAAAGGAGCTCTAACTCTTGGGATTATTAATGTTGTTGGTTCGACCATTGCCCGAGAAGTAGATGTTGGGATTTATAATCATGCTGGCCCAGAAATTGGAGTAGCTGCAACAAAATCTTTTGTCTCTCAGTTGACAGTGTTTGTTCTGTTAATGGTTTTCCTTGGTCGGAACAGAGAAATGTCATTAGGGGAAGGAAAAAGAATTCTTCGAGGGCTTACAGAATTGCCTGGTTTAGCAGAGAAAATCTTATCACAAAGAGCAACAATCAAAAAAGTAGCTCAAAAATATTCTTCCGCAAGAGATTTTCTTTTTCTCGGCCGAAAATATAATTACCCTCTTGCCCTTGAGGGAGCGCTAAAATTAAAAGAAATTTCTTACATTCACGCCGAAGGATTAGAGGCTGGGGCGATAAAACATGGACCAATTGCCATGATTGACTTAGAATTTCCCTCTCTGATGATTATTCCTAAAGATAGTGTTTACGAAAAAACACTTTTAGCGATTGAAGAAATAAAAGCTAGGCATGGAAAGGTAATTGCGATCACAAGCGAAGACAATAAAGATTTAAAGAAAAAAGTCGATGATATTCTTTATCTTCCCCTAGTCGAAGAAATACTTTGGCCAATTTTGGGAGTTATTCCTTTGCAGCTTTTTGCTTATTATATTGGAGTGGAAAAAGGTTTTAATGTTGACAAGCCTCGCAATCTAGCAAAAAGCGTAACAGTTGAATAAAAACTATAAAGCGATAATTAATTTAAAAATGAAGAAAACTATTTTAATTGGAGGAGAAGCGGGAATAGGAACGAATTTTACCTCTATTTTATTGGGCAAACTTTTGGCTCATTTTGGTATTTATTCTTTTACTTATCGCGATTATCCTTCGGCCATTAGAGGGGTTCATAATTTTAATATTACTACTTTTTCTGATAGCCCAATTTATTCGCATGAATGGAAATTTGACGTAATTCTTGCCTTGGACAAAAAAACAATTCAGCAACATAAAAAAGATCTTAAACCGAGTGGTTTTATTTTAACCAAAGAGGAAGAAAGCGGACGAAATATTATTTCGGTTAACACAGAAGCAATTTTACAAAAATTAAAACTAGAGGGTAATTTTAGTAATAATATTTTGATTGGCGTTCTGATGAAAAAATGGGGATTGGAGTTAAAGCCAGTGTTGGAAGCTGTTACTAAAGAATTTCCTCGACAAGTTCAAGCAATCAAAAAGACAATTCAAGCTGGCTATAAAATACCTGTCGAGTCAATAGAAAAGTTACCCAGATCAAAGGAAGCTCTTTCTTTTTTAAGTGGAAGCAAGGGAGTAAGCGAAGGAGCAATTAAATCTGGTCTTGACATCTATTTTGCCTATCCAATGACTCCAGCGACGGGAGTGTTGCATGAATTAGCCAAGAAACAAAAGAAGGGCAATTTCTTGGTTGCCCAATTAGATGACGAGATTTCAGTGATCAATGCCGCTTTGGGGGCAAGTTATGCTGGGGCAACAGCAATGGTAGGAAGTTCAGGAGGAGGAGTGGCTCTAATGGGAGAAGCTATTAGCTTGGCTGGAATGGCCGAAATTCCTCTTGTTCTTTATTTTGCTCAGCGAACTTCTCCGGGAACAGGAGTTCCTACTTACAATTCACAGGGCGATCTTAAATTTGCTTTAAATATTGGGCACGGAGAATTTCCTCGTCTTGTTATTGCTCCTGGAGATGCTGAAGAAGCTTATCAAAGAACGATAGAAGCTTTTTATCTTTCTTATAAATATCGGATGCTATCAATAATTATTAGCGACAAGCATCTAGCAGAAAGTTATTGTACGTTTAAGAAAAAACACTTTGAACGAGTTAAGCCAAAAAGATTTATTTTAGAGAACCCATCGAAGAACCATAAGAGCTATCAATTTACTAAAAATGGCATTTCTCCTCGAGTAGTCCCTGGACAGGGAGTGGTTGTCCGAGCAACTAGTTACGAACACGATGAATTTGGTTATACTATTGAAGAAGCAGGGGCTGTTAAAAAGATGAACGACAAAAGGCTTAGGAAGAAGGAAGGATTAACCAAGGAGGTTTCTCGATTTGAACCAGTAAGTCTTTATGGAAAAGGGAAGAAATTGATTATCGGCTGGGGGTCAACGAAAGGAGCTATTTTGGATAGTCTTGCTAGTCTTCCTGGTTATCGTTTTCTTCAAATTTCTTATATTAATCCCTTTCCAAGCGAAAAAGTAAAAGCGGAAATTCGTCGATCAACAGAAACTATTCTCGTTGAAGCAAATGCGACAGGATTATTAGGTGATGTTATTGCCGAAAACACAGGAGAGCAAATTACGAAGAAAATTTTGAAGTATAATGCTCGGCCGTTTACTGCTAATGAAATCATTCAATCTATTAAAAAAATATGAAAATTCAAGATCTTGAGACTAAACAAACGAATACTTGGTGTTTAGGATGTCTTAATAATGGAATTCTTTTGGCTACGAAGCAAGCTCTTGTTAACCTCGTTAATCAAAAACAAGTAAAAAGAAAGAATCTTGTAAGTGTTTGTGGGATTGGTTGCGGAGCAAAAATTTATGATTACCTAGAAATTAATAGTTTTTATTCTCTTCACGGGAGGGTTCTTCCTACCTGCTTGGGAATCAAAACAGCTAATCCAAACTTAACAGTTCTTGGTTTTGCTGGAGATGGAGGAACTTACGCAGAAGGAATGTCGCACCTGATACACATCATTCGCCACAATCCCAATCTAACAATGATTGTTTACAATAATCAGGTTTTTGCTTTGACGACTGGGCAAGCGACACCAACGACGGAAAAAGGTTTTCGTACCCCGGCAGCTCCTTCGGGAGCTAGAGATAATCCTCTTAATCCAATAGCAATTACTTTGGCGGCGGGGGCAACCTTTGTTGCTCGAGCTTCTTCTCTTGACGTTGCTGGCTTGACTCAGATTATTGAATCAGCAATAAAACATCAAGGATTTTCTTTTATTGATGTTCTCCAACCCTGTCTTTCTTTTCATAATGATATTACTTATCTTCAGAATCATTCTTATAAATTAGAAGAGAAGGGAAAGAAGAGAGATGATTATTTTTGGGCAATGAAAAAAGCCAAGGAATGGAATTATGATAGAGAGGATAACGCCAAAATCCCCTTAGGCATATTTTATCAAATTCGAGAAAAAACCTGGGAGGAAAAATGGCCTCAACTTAAAAAACCATGGTACAAAGTAAAGAGAAACACTCAAAAATAAATTCCTCTCCTCGAGTTGTAGTTATTGGTGGCGGGACAGGGAGTTTTTCTGTTTTATCGGGGCTAAAGAAATATCCCTTAGATTTAACAGCTATCATTTCTATGGCTGATAATGGAGGATCAACCGGAGTATTGCGAGAAGAATTTGGAATTCTTCCTCCAGGAGATATTAGACGAGCTTTAGTTGCCCTATCGGAAGCGGGGGAATCTCTCCTCTCTCAATTATTTACTTATCGTTTTTCTCAAGGTAGCTTAAAAGGGCATAGTTGCGGGAATTTATTGCTTACTGCCCTGACAGAAATGAGAGGTGGTGATTTTGGAATGGCTGTTAGAGATATGGAAAAAATATTAGCCGTAAAAGGGAAGGTTGTTCCAGTTACTTTGATGGAAACTAATCTTTATGCGGAACTGGAAAACGGAGAAGTTATCGCAGGAGAAACGAGCATTGATATTCCTCAACATGATGGACATCTCAAAATTACGAAAGCTTATTTGCAACCAGCTTGTTCTATTAATCCTCGTGCTCAAGAAGCTATCCAAAAAGCGGATCTCATTGTTATTGGGCCGGGAGATTTGTATACCAGTATTATCCCTAATTTGTTGGTCAAAGGGGTGCCTGAAGCTATTAAAAAGAATTTAGGAACGAAGGTATATGTCAGCAATCTTATGACAAAGTTCGGGGAAACAAATGGGTTTAAGGGGAAGGATTTTGTCTCTGAAATTGAAAAGTATTTAGGGAACAACATCTTAGATATTGTTATTTTCAATAATAATTACCCCGACAAAGAACGAATCAGAGAATACGAAAAAGAAGAAGCTCAATTTGTTTCTTGGGAATCGGGAAATTTTCAAAAAAGTAAATTCAAAATTCAGGACGAGGATCTATTGCGAAAAAGCGGTTTTATTCGTCACGATCCCGTTAAGATCAGTCGAGCATTATGGCGAATTCTTAATTCTTAAATTATGCAAGCAGTTATTTTAGCGGCTGGAAAAGGGTTGCGTCAGCGCCCCCTTACTACCACTCGCCCCAAACCTTTACTAGAAATAGGGGGAACAACAATTCTAGGTCATACCCTAGACGCTCTGGATGGTTTAGTTGAAGAAATTATTTTAGTAATTGGTTATCGTGGAGAAGACATCATCAAAAGGTTTGGTTCTTCTTATAAGGGTCTTCGCATTACTTACGTACAGCAGGTTCGCTCTCTAGGGACAGGAGGTGCTCTTCTGGCGGCCAAGCCAAAGCTTCGCCAAAAATTTCTTGTTCTCAATGGCGACGATTTTTACAAAAAAGAAGATATCAAAAAATGTCTTTTAAATTTTCCCTGTGTTTTGACAAAAAGAGTTTCTTGTCCAAATCGGTTTGGGGTAATCATTTCTCAAAATGGAATAATAAAAACGATTATTGAGAAGCCAGTTGACGATGTGGGAAATCTTGTTAATACAGGTCTCTATTTTTTGGATCAGGAAATTTTCTTAACTAAACTCAAAAAATCCAAAAGAGGAGAATTAGAACTACCTCAGGCTATAACTGAATTTGCTCAACAACGAAAATTATTTTTAGTGGAAGCAGATGAATGGCAACCCATCTCTTATCCCTGGGATTTACTAAGGGCTAATGCTAGAATTCTAGCTCAGCAAACATCTTCTTTTGAAGAAGCTATTATCGAGAAGAATGTTTATTTTACAAACAAAGAAAAAATAGCAATTAAGAAGAATGCTTTAATTAAAAGCGGAACCCATATCGAAGGACCAGTTTGGATTGGAGAAAATAGCGTGATTGGATCTAATTCATGTTTACGAGCAGGGACTTTTCTTGGGAATGATTGTCATTTAGGAGCCGATGTTGAAATCGAAAATTCAATTATTGGAGAAGGAACCAATCTTGCTCGTCTTAGTCGTCTCAGAGATTCGATTACTGGCCATCATTGCAATATTGGGGCTGGAACGGTTTTTGCTAATCTTCGTTTTGATAAAAAAACAATTAAGGTTAAAGTTAATGGGGAATTAATCGATACGGAAAGGGAAAAATTCGGAACTGTTTTAGGAGACGAAGTTAAAATAGGAATCAATAGTTCAATTATGCCAGGAACATTAATAGCAAGCGGAGAAACTATTCCGCCGAATTCATTAATTAAGGATAATTTTGGGAAAATATATGACGAAAAATAATAAAGCATTAATCTTATTCTCGGGAGGATTAGATTCGATGCTAGTAGTTAAAATGCTTCAAAAGCAAAAACTAAACCTCGTGGGATTAACTTTTACCAGTTATTTTTTTGATGCCAAGCAAGCAAAGAAAGCCGCCAAAGAATTGAAACTAGAATTAAGAGTCATTGACGTAGCCAAGGAGCACCTTGCTTTAGTGGAAAAACCCAAACACGGTTATGGCAAAAATATGAATCCTTGTTTGGATTGTCGTATTCTGATGCTGCGACAGGCTAGAAAAATTATGGCAGAGGAAGATTTTGATTTCGTAGTTACGGGAGAAGTTTTAAAGGAACGACCCATGACTCAATCAAAGCCAAGCATGAAATTAGTAGAGAAAGAAGCTGGCCTACAAGGTTTTCTTCTTCGTCCACTTTCGGCAAAATTATTACAAATTACAATTCCGGAAGAAGAAAAATGGGTTGATCGGAACAAGTTAGAAGGAATCGTTGGTCGTTCGCGAAAAGAACAGATGAAGTTGGCAGGAAAGCATAAGCTAAAAGATTACCCTAATCCAGCGGGAGGATGTATTCTAACTGACCCAGAATTTTCTTTAAAATTAAAAAAATTACTTACATTCAAACTTTCTCTGGTAGAGAAGGACATAGAGTTATTAAAAAATGGAAGGCAATTTTTCCAAGAGGGGGCATGGTTAATAGTCGGAAGGAATGAAAAAGAAGATAAAAAAATAAAAACCTTAATGCGAAAGGGGGATTTTCTAATTGAGATGGAGAATTATCCCGGGCCAGTAATCTTGGGACATAATCTCAAGGCTAAACAGAAAATCTTTATTGCTCAAATAGAAGAGGCAAAAAAAATAATCATTCGTTATTCGGCAAAGGCGCAATCAAAGAAGGATATTAAGTTTAAAATTATTCAGAAATGAAGATAGTTTCTTGGAATGTTAACGGAATTAGAGCAGCAAAGAAAAAGGGATTGTTCGATTTCATAGAAAAGAATCAGGCTGATTTGTATCTTTTTCAAGAGATTAAAATTGGAGCAGAAGACATTAATGAAGAATTAAAAAACATTCCTCACTATGGTAGCTTTTGGAATCCAGCTTTTCAAAAAGGTTATAGTGGGGTAGCCACGTATTGTCGGCAATCACCAAAGGAAATTATCAAGGGGATTGGCGATCAAAGGATTGATAAGGAAGGGAGGGTATTGACTTTAGAATTCCCTAATTATTTTTTAATTAATGCTTATTTTCCTAATAGCCAGAGATCGCTAGAAAGGCTGGAGTTCAAATTAGCCTTTAACCAGCTTTTTGCTGAATATTGCCGGAATTTATCAAAAAAGAAACCGTTAATTATCGGAGGAGATTTTAATGTAGCTCATCAAGAAATAGATATCGCTCGACCAAAGCAAAATCAAAATCACGCTGGTTTCACTGAAGAGGAAAGAAATTGGTTTGGGATGTTCCTTGAACAAGGATATTTAGACACCTTTCGTCAACTTACCTCGGAAGGTGATCAATATACTTATTGGGCATATTTTTATGAGGCTAGAAAGAAAAATATTGGTTGGCGAATTGATTACTTTTTAATTAGTCAAAAATTAAAAGGGAAATTAAAAAAAGCTTCTATTCTTAACACAATAGAAGGATCGGATCATTGTCCCATCAGCATAGATCTTGATTTGTAAATAATTATTAATATAAACAACCACACAAGAAACGAACTATGAAATTAGAGAAGAGCAAAAAGCAAGTTACGTTTCTCCCCTGGTGGTTACACAGAAGACTAGGGTGGCTAATTAGAAGACGCGAGAGTCGCCCTTAGCAAAAGCATAGAGAGAAAGCTTAGCGCAAGGAAGATTTAATGTATTAAAATTTAGATGAGCAAGGTGCGAGAGAGTGTCTTTTAGCGTTCGTCATTGAACGTTTTTTTATTTCTAATTTACCTTAAACTCCTAATAACTTCTTTCGTTATAACAAAGTGCGCACGAATTCTTTCTTTTATATCACAGCCAGCCCATGGTGTTTCAACTGTTATAGCGGGGATGCAGTGATCTTCCGTAAAGGTTTCTAAGGTGTTTATATCAAATATCTTGATGAATAGTTTTACCCAAAGCCCTTCTTTTTGTGAACCCCTTGGCTTTAGAGAATTGTGCATGTATCCAGAGGTGGCTAAGGTTAAATTGGTTTTTTCTAATTTCTCAAGGACGTCATGAACTAAATTTTCACTAGTATTTCTAAAAATAAAGAAACATCCTTTTTGAGGACCCTCGTGTAAAGATAGTAATAAATCCGGTTTATATTTTAGTAATACATTTCTTAAAACAGGAGCTTCTTCGGTTTTAAATCTTTTAAAATCTCTATTAACATCTCTCCCCGAATATGTGTATCTAGATTGATGAGCAAATCCTACGGGGTTTGCAATTGTTATAATTCTTATGTCTCGTTTCTTATATAAATCAGTGGGTTCTTTAATTATATCTTCTAGTAATTTTAAAATAGCCAAGGGTCCAGCAATTTCATTTCCATGGATTCCAGCTATTATCAAGATTCGCTTAGAAGAACCTTTGTTTTCTTGATGAATGTCGTAAATAGGATAATTTTTTCCAGCGTAATTTATTTTTTTAAGTTCTTTTATTTCGAAATAATCACGATACGAAAGAATGTTTTTATAATATTTATCAATATCAACGTCTATTGAGTTTATCGGAAAATCCGTACATTTTTCTAAGCCTTTCGCAGGAAATTCGGCAATATAATATTTATATAATAATTTTAGTTTATCCCAAATAAACATAAGTGTTATTTTTTTACGATTATGATCATCGCTTAAAAACTACGATCTTCACGCATGTCTTTTTAATAAAAAAGAACTGAGTCGAAATTATTTCTTGAAGCTTTCTGCAAAAGAGAAAGGATTCTCTGGCGAAGGAATTTCTGAGTGCCGAGGGAGGGAGTTGAACCCTCAAGCCCTTGCGAGCAATGGATTTTGAATCCATCGTGTTTACCAATTTCACCACCTCGGCTCATTTTTATTTTTTCACACTTTTCTTGACTTGGCAATCCTTGTTACTGCACTTTGTCTTATTTTTTCCAACCTCAACCAAGAGCGAACCACATTTAGGGCATTTTTCTCCAGTCGGTTTATCCCAGAGAGCGAAATCACATTTGGGATAACAATCGCAGGCAAAAAATATTTTTCCTTTTTTTGTTCGCTTCTCAATTAATTCTCCTTTCTGACATTTTGGACACTTAACGCCAGTTTTTTTAGTGGCCAATGGTTCAGTATATTTACACTTCGGAAAACTAGAACAAGCGTAGAATTCACCGAATCGTCCCATCCTTTGGATCAAAGGAGCTCCACATTTTGGACACTTTCGATTGGTTTTCTTAGTTAAATCCTTTTTTTGAACTTCTTTGTATTTTTTCTCAAGAGTGTCATTAAAATCTTGATAAAAATCTTTAATTACTGATGGCCATTTCTTTTTTCCTTGAGCGATTTGATCTAAATTTTCTTCCATTTCGGCAGTAAGAATAGAGCTGACGATTTTAGGGAAATGTTCTGATAAAAGATGATCGACGATTGTTCCGATTTCAGTCGGATAAAAGCGACGGTTTTCCTTCTTCTGAACGTAATTCCGGAGCTGGATAGTAGAAATAACTGGAGCATAAGTTGAAGGACGCCCCACTCCTAGTTTTTCTAGTTCTTTTACTAAGCTTGGTTCTGAATAACGACCAGGAGGTTGAGTAAAATGTTGTTCGGGAGAAATTTCCTTTAATTGTAATTTATCTCCGGATTTTAATTCAGGGAGGTGTTTTTCTTTGGAGACAATTGGATAAATTTTTAGAAATCCATCAAATTTAATGTTTTGGCCGGTTGCTCTCAGGGTGTAATCTCCTGCTTTTATGTCAATTCTTGAATTATTAAAAACAGCGGCTGCTGTCTGGGACGCAACAGCTCTTTGCCAAATCAACTGATAAAGTCGAAAAGAAGGACCCTTTAATTTCGTTTTCAATTCCTCAGGAATTTTTTGAGCATTGGTAGGCCTAATTGCTTCATGGGCTTGCTGGGCTCTTTTGCTCTTTGTTTTATAGAAAGTTGGTTTGCCTGGCCAATATTTTTTTCCAAGTTTTTCGCTAATATATTTTTGGCATTGATCTAGAGCTTGTTTCGATAAAATAACAGAATCGGTCCGATGATAAGAGATCAGTCCTGTTTCATATAATTTTTGAGCTAAACTCATGGTGTATTTAGCAGAAAAATATAATTTTCTTCCGGCTGTCTGCTGAAGAGTGCTAGTTGTGAAAGGTGGTAAGGGGTATTTTTTCGTTTCTTTGGTCTGACTATCCACTACTTCATAATTTTGTTTCTGAAGATAGTCGATAATTTCGTCAGATTCTTTTTTATTGGGAATGCTGAATTTAGAAAGGACCTCGCCTTCTTTTTTGAGTAGATTGGCTTCAATAATCTCTTCTCCTTTCTCTTTCTGAAGAAAAGCCGTTATTGACCAAAATTCTTGTGATTCAAATTTTTGGATTTCCTCTTCGCGCTTAACAATAAGATGAACAGCGACTGATTGAACTCGTCCAGCTGATAATTTCCCCATAACCTTTTTCCATAAAAACGGCGAAAGCTTATAACCGACTAAACGATCAAGAACACGGCGAGCTTGTTGAGCGTTAACTAGATCGATATTAATTGCTCGCGGGCTTTTCAGAGCCTCTTTAATTGCCGTAGGAGTAATTTCGTGAAAAGCGATTCGTTTATATTGATCTGGTTTTAAACCCAATACCTCGGCAAGATGCCAAGCGATTGCTTCGCCTTCGCGATCCTCATCAGAAGCGAAAATAATTTCATCGGCTTTTTTTGCTTCCTTGCGAAGATCCCCAACGATTTTTTTTGACTTGAGGGGGATAATATATTGGGGGGCAAACTGTTTTTCAATATCAATTCCTAATTTGCTTTTCGGCAAATTACGAACATGTCCTTTGCTGGACAAAAGAGAATATTGATCACCCAAAAAACGACTTAGTGTTTTTGCTTTTGTTGGTGATTCAACGACAATAAGCTTCATAAAATAAAGATTATTTATTTTTAACCTTACACCAATTTAGGAATTAGGGAAACTTTAATTAGAAAATTGACTTTAGATTCTCGCCTTTCGAAAAATCCTATTAGAATCTTAATCTCATTTCTCAATTTTTCGGAAAGCTTTCTTTGATGATGGTTTGGGTGTTGATTTAGGTTCAAAGAGGCTAAATTGACAAAGTAGGATTTCTCGTTATACTACATCTACTTTCTTCTTAAAGCTGACGATAAGCGGAGAAATGGATTTATCCCTCCTTTTAATTCAGAGTATCCTTAATTCGTAGAGTTGCTCGAGTTATCTCGTTAGTGATTCTATAGGTTTGTCGTCAGCTTCAAGAAGAATTTTTTTGATTATATTTCTGTATGGCCGTAGTTAAATTTTCGGTAATGGCCAAATCAATAGCCAGCGTTGCTTCTTGAATCATTTTAGGGACAGCCAGCTTTTCTCGTAACTTAAATTTTTGAATAACAAAGATTTTTGACGAAGAAGAATGCTTGGTTTTAATTCCAAGGCGAAAGCGAGAGAAATTGTTCGTTTTTATTTCCTCAATGATTGATTCTATCCCATGGTGTCCGCCCGCTCCTCTATTAGAAGATATCTTTATTTTTCCAAGAGGAAGATCTAGATCGTCTTGAATAATCCAAATTTGATCAGGCTGGAACTTTCGTAAAAGTAATTTTACGGCTCGACCAGAATTATTCATAAAAGTCTGCGGTTTGGCCAAGATAATTTTTTTCTCTAAAAGAAAATTTTCGGAAATCAAAGAATGAACCCTTTTCTTTAATTCGAATCCTCGAAAGTTTTTCCTTTTCTGGAAACAATCGAGGACCTGAAAACCGAGATTATGTCGAGTTCGAGAAAATTCTCTTCCAGGATTTCCTAATCCGATAATTAAAATAGTAGTCATAAACAATAGTTGGCAACGACATTGTAGCATTTCTTGCCAAAGAGCAAAATTTTTATTACAATGAAGACATGAAAAACTTCCTGACCTTTCTTTTTGAGGCGATAAAGATAGTAGTTGTTGCCTTGGTTATTGTTATTCCAATCCGTTATTTTTTATTCCAACCCTTTTTAGTAGAAGGGTCTTCAATGCGTCCCAATTTTCATGATAATGATTATTTGATCGTTAATGAAATTTCTTATCGCCTACGTGATCCTCAGAGAGGCGAGGTGGTGGTTTTTTATTATCCTCAAGATCACTCGAAGCGTTTTATCAAAAGAATCATTGGGTTGCCAGGAGAAACAATCCAGGTTAAAGAAGGAAACATTTTCATCATTAACCCCGAGGGAGAATCAACGTTTTTAGATGAAACTAGTTATCTTCCTCAAACAGACATCGAACAAGATTTCGAAAAAGAAATTGGGCTAGATGAGTATTTTGTCATGGGGGATAATCGAAGATTTTCCTTTGATTCTCGGAATTGGGGAAATCTCCCAAGAAAAGACATTATAGGTTGTGTTCTTTTTAAGGCTTTCCCCTTAGCTGACTTCTCTTTTGCCACATTGCCTGTTTATAACAACTAATTATGGATGAAGAAATAAATCCTAGTAAGGAAATTTTTCGAACACCGAAAGGAATGAGAGACATTCTTCCCAAAGAAGGGAATTCTTTTTATCGAATAGAAAATGCTTGTCGCAGAGAGGCTAGAAATTATAATTTTCAAAAAATAGATTTTCCTATTTTAGAAAACATTGATTTATTTAAGAAAGGGACGGGTCTCTACACAGACATTGTTGAAAAACAAATGTACTCTTTTCGCACTAAAGGGAATGAAAAACTTGCTCTTCGACCAGAGGGAACGCCTTCGGTAATTCGTGCTTATTTTCAAGAAGGAATGAGGGCATGGCGTCAACCAGTGAAATTGTGGTATATGGGGCCCTTTTTCCGTCATGAAAATCCGCAAGCTGGTCGTTATAGACAATTTCATCAATTTGGGTTTGAGGTTTTAAATGATGGGGCGGCGGTGATTGATGCCCAAATTATTCAATTATTTTTTAATCTTCTTGAAGGACTTCACTTAAAAGATTTAGTAGTTGAGATTAACAGTATTGGTTATCCAGAAGAAAGGGCTGTCTATCAATTAGCTTTAGTAAAATATCTTAAGCGTCATTTTTCTCAGTTGTGTCCCGATTGCCAACGAAGGATAAGGATTAATCCTTTGCGGGTTTTAGACTGCAAGCAATTGTCTTGTCAGAAAATTGTTGCGGGAGCTCCTCAAATCATTGATTATCTTTCTAATGAGTGTAATAATCACTTTAAAGAAGTTTTAGAGCTATTAGAAGAATTGGAAATTCCTTATGATCTTAACCCTTATTTAGTGAGGGGGTTAGATTATTATACTCGAACTGTTTTTGAAATAGCCACTGTTCAGAACAAAAAGCAGGACGATGAAGATCAAGGGAAAGACAAAGAACTTCGCCAAACTTTAGTTGGTGGCGGTCGATACGATAGATTAGCTCGTTCAATTGGTGGAAATGACATGCCAGCAGTTGGTGGAGCGGCAGGAGTAGAGCGTATTATTGAAGCAATGAAGCGGGCAAAAGTTAAGCCAGTTTATCCCGAAAAACCATTGGTTTTTTTAGCTCAACTAGGAGAAAGAGCCAAGAAAGAAGCCTTGAAATTAATTGAAGAATTTCGAGAAAAGGGAGTAAAAGTTGCTGAATTGTTAGGACGCGATTCCCTTAAAGCTCAATTAAAAAGAGCAGATAGCTTAGGAGTTAAGTATGCAATAATTATTGGTCGGAAAGAGGCAATTAATCGAACAGTTACTCTGAAAACGATGAAAACAGGTTATCAGACGTCAGTGGATCGAGATAAAATAACCTCAGTTATCAAAAAAAGACTATAATTCTTTGTCTTTACCTTATAAACAAAATTAGTTTAACAAAATATTTATTATGGCTTTAAAAATTATTCGTCGAGCCGATGAAACATCTTCGTTTTTGGTTAATCGTTTTTCGAAAAGCATCAAGAGAAGTGGGCTTTTGCGAATGGTGATGAAAAATCGACATCATCATCGAGCTGAAAGTCAGTTAATCAAAAAAAGAGCGGCTCTTCGCAAAAATGAATCTAGGGCAAAATACGAAGAACTGAAAAAACTAGGAAAGATATAATTTATTTAATTGTCTATGGATCGTCACTCTCGTTTAATTGTTGGCTTAGATGTAGGAGTAAGCTCGATTAGAGTTTTAGTGGTTAGTCAGCACCTGGGAGACGGAAAGATCAAATTCTTGGGTTTCGGTCGGAGTCAAGCTGATGGGATTACTAAGCATGGGATTCACAATGTCGATCAGTTATCGGTAAGCATCAAAACGGCTATTGCTCAGGCTGAAAAATCTTGTTCTGAAAGAATAGACAGTGTTTATTTTAATATTGGAAGTGCTCGTTTTCGAGCAATTCCTTCGCGAGGGTTAGTTTCTGTTTCTCGAGCAGATAAGAGAATTTCTGAAGAGGACATTAAAAGAGTGTTACAGGCTGCGCGAGCAGTTAATCTTCCTGCTAACAACGAGATCCTTGGCGTGCAAGCAAAGGAATTTATTATTGATGGACAGGAAGGAACTCAAGAGCCTCTCGAAATGAAGGGAACGCAGCTAGAAGCAAGAGTTTTATTATTAACAGTTTTTTCTCCTCATTTAAGTAAACTCAAAAAAGCGGTGGAAAATGCTGGAGTTGAAATAGAAGAGATTATTGCTACCCCTCTTGCTTGCTCGCAAGCTGTTTTAACAGAACATCAGAAACAAAGGGGAGTTGCCATGATTGATATTGGAGCTGGCTTAACAAAAGTAAGCGTTTTTCAAAATGGATGCCTCGTTCATGCAGCTATTTTTGCCCTAGGATCTTCTCGTATTACTGACGACATTAGCGTTGGTGAACAAATAGAAGGAGAAGAAGCAGAGCAACTCAAAAAAGATGTGGGGACTTGTCGAGAGAAGAAAGAAAAAATAAAAGGAAAAGATGAGAAAATCAAGAAACAAGTAGCGAAAATTATTCGCTTAAGGTTAGACGAAATCTTAAAAGAAGCTCAAGAGGAAATTTATTTCGTTGTTAAGAGGGCTGATATTCCAGCGGGAATAGTTTTAACTGGAAGTGGTTCTGAAATAAAAGGGGTGGTTAACCAAGTCAAAAGTATTTTTAAATTAACGGCAAAAGTTGGAACGCCTGATCAAATTTCAGATTTACCAAAAAATGATCCGGGATTAGCAACGGTTGCCGGGTTGGTTTTAACTGATTGTTCTTCTCAGCCTTCTAGAGGAAGGTTTAAGGATTTTTTGCAAAAAATATTCCGAATTTTTGTCCCCAATTTATAACTTGTTATATGGAAACAAAGATTAAAGTGGTAGGGGTCGGGGGGTCAGGAAGCAATGCTCTTGCTCGAATGAAGAAATATCAAATTCAAGGAGTGAAACTTATTGCTATTAACACTGATGTCCAAGATTTACGAAAAAAGAGTGCCGATCAAAAAATTCAAATTGGTTATTCTCTAACTCAAGGGACAGGATCGGGGATGCGTCCATCGGTGGGGAAGATGGCGGCAGAAAAATCTAGTTCTATTATTAGAGAAACCCTTCGAGGCTCGGATATGGTTTTTATTACTTGTGGTTTGGGGGGCGGATGCCTGGGAGGGAATTCGCTGATTTCGATGGGAAATCATAAATTAAAGAAAATTGATTCTTTGACGATTGGAGAAGAAGTTTATTCTCTTTCGATAAATGGGATGAGCAGAAAGAAGGTTTTAGAAACGGTGAAAGTAGGAAAGAAACTAACTCAGGAATTAAAAACAAGAACTCGATCAATAAATGCTTCGACAGATCATCCTTTTTTGAAACTAAATCCTCAAAAAGAAAGAGAGGGTTTTTTATCTTTAGCCTGGACAGAGTTAGAAAGCCTTCAAAAAGGAGATATGGTCGTTGTTCAGAAGGAAGAAATTAGAGGAGAAATATCTAATCTCAACTCTGTTCTCTCCGAACAAGCTCTTTTTGATTCTTTGAAAAGTAATCTTATTTTTAAGGGAGAAGAAAAGGAGGAATTCCAAAAATACTTTACTTTTGACAAAATTGAATCGATTGATGAAGCAAAACAAGAGGAGGTTTATGATCTTGCGGTTGAAGGAAGCCATAATTTTATAGCTAATGGATTTTTGGTTCACAACACTGGTTCGGGAGCAGCTCCAGTTGTTGCAAGAATTGCCAAAGAGGAAGGAGCTTTGACAATTGGCGTAGTAACTCTCCCCTTTTCTTTTGAAGGAGCTCAACGAAAGAGAATAGCTACTCATGCCTTAGAGCGGATAAAATCAAAAGTAGATACTCTTTTAGTTATTCCCAATGATCGGCTGTTAAAAATAATGGACAAGAAAGCTTCTGTTCATGAGGCTTTTTTGGCTTGTGATCAGATATTAAAAAATGCTATTCAGGGAATCTCCGATTTAATAGTTTCCTCGGGAGCGGTCAATATTGATTTTGCTAGCCTGCGAGCAGTTATGGAAAATGCAGGACAGGCTTTATTCGGAATGGGAATGGCGACAGGAAAGAAAAGAATTGAAAGAGCTATAGCAGAGGCAATCCGTTCCCCTCTTCTAGATTTTTCCTTTTCTGGAGCAGGAGGAGCGTTAATGAATGTTGCTAGTGGAGGTGATTTGAGTTTAGGAGAATTAAAGATGGCTTCGCAATTAATCTCGACACATCTTCGTCAAGAAGCAGAGTTGGTATTCGGAACGTCGATAGACAGGAGTTTGAAATCTGGACAAATAAGAATAACAGTAATTGCCACGAAAGTTCCTCAGAAGATTCTTTCTTAGATATAATCATCTTTTTGAACATAAATTTTTTCTTCGATGTCCCTTGCTAATTCTATTTTAATTTTCGCCTTATTTTTCTTGGGCGGAATTTTTTTTGGCTCTTTTATTTATTTTCCTTCGTTTCTTCTATTTGCCCTTTTGGTCCTCGGAGGAGGATTCGTCTTTTTTCCAAAGAGTATTTTTCCTAAAAAAGTTTTTATCTTTTTAATTTTTCTGGAAATGGTTGGTGGGATTTTTTGGATTCAGAAAACCGAAACAAGAATAGAAAAACTGGAACTTCGATCTCTGGTTAATAAAGAAGTGACTTTAACGGGCATGGTGGGACAGGTAAGGGAAGCGGAAGGTCCATCAACAACGTTTATAATGAAGGAGATAGAGCATGATCAAGGGAAGAAAAAGAAAAAGATTGAAGGGAAAGTCTTGCTCGTTGCTGATAATTACCCAAAGCATGAATACGGAGACAGGCTTAGTTTTAAAGGAACATTAGAATATCCTTCGGTTTTCCCCGACTTTAATTACCGTGGTTTTTTAGCCAAAGAAGGGATTTATGTTTTAATGTACTTTCCTCAAATTGAATTTCTTGATTCAGAGAAGGGAAATAAACTGATTGCTTGGAATCTAGCCCTAAAAGATAAATTATCGTTAAAGATTGGAAATAGCTTTTCGCCACCTCAGTCAGCTATTTTAGAAGCGATGATTTTAGGAAATCGCGATCAATTATCTTCTCGTTTTCAAGAAAAGCTATCGCGAGTTGGAATTAGTCATATTCTTGCTATTTCGGGAATGCACCTTATTATTCTCTCTCAAATATTGGTGGTGATGAGTAGAGTTTTTCGGCTGAAAAGAACTCATATTTTTTATTTTGTCAGTGGGGTTCTTCTTTTATTTATTTTTCTTGTTGGTGGTCGTCCTTCAATTATTAGAGCGGGTTTAATGAGTTTTCTTCTTTTGTTTGGACAAAAAATCGGGCGACCGTTAATTTCTGCCCGAGGACTAATTTTTGTCGCGGTTCTCCTTTTGCTTTTTAATCCTTTGTTATTAAGGCTTGATATCGGTTTTCAATTATCATTTCTTGCTACGCTTGGAATTATTTGGCTGAGGCCAATTTTAAAATTACGATGGCCCCATTTTTTTAACAATCCCTTGGGAGAAATAATCGGGCTTACTTTTTCAGCTCAGCTTTTTACCTTACCGTTGACAATTTATTATTTTCATCAAGCTTCGCTTGTTGGCTTATTGGTTAATCTTCTTGTAATTCCCTTCCTCCCGTTACTTTTAATGATGGGATTTTGTTTTCTTAGCTTTGCTTTGATCTGGGAAAGACTAGGACAATTAATCAGCTGGTTGTTAGGCCCGTTATTAAATTATTTAGTTGGTTTGGTTAATTATTTCTCTGGCTTGCCTTGGGCGACGGCAAGAATAAATATCTCCGGCTGGGAAGTCCTTTTGCTTTATTTGTTTTTGGGAATAGGCGTCTATTTTCTTGGAGAGAAACAAAATTTCTTTCAAAAAAGACACGATGTGATAAACTTTATTTGAATTTATTACTTATTTTTATGTTTAATTTCAAAAAACTTAAATTTAATATTACTCCAGTCGAAATTATCGCCGGATCAATAATTATTATTCTTATTGTTTCAGCAATTATTTTAACTGTTTCACGTTATCATGCCGACGGAAGAGACGCTCAAAGGGAGGGAGATTTGCAGGTTATGGCAGGGGCTCTTGAACGTTATAGGATTGATTATGGTCACTATCCAAAAAAAGATAGTGGGGCGAGAATGGAAGAAGATAGGGACTTACAGGATCAGCTTTATGGGTACTTGAATGCTTTTCTTCCCGTTGACCCTCTTTATCCACAGGTCTATCAAGATGGAGGAGCAGAAGAGACTTATTGTTATTTTTATAAAACAAAAGAAGCAGGGGAAGAATATCGTCTTTTGGTTAAAAAGGAAGTTGGGCAAGGTTTCCTTGAGAGGCATTCGTCACAGGGTGGAGATATTGCTTGGCTGGGTAGTCGTCCATCAGCTTACGTTATTTTTAATGGCGATTTTCCTCTTGTTAGTTCTAATCCCGCCCAGCTGGCAGTTTCTATTTCTGAGGATATAAAAACGAGCGGAGACGGTTCTAATAAGATCCAAGTGAAAGAAGAAGGCTACAGAGAAAGTGTTTATGATCAGTTTGGCTCTCTTGATTTATCAGCGGCTAATCATCTTAGTTTTGACTTAAGACAGAGTGAGTCGGGAAAGAAATTAATGGCTTTTTTAGAAAAATCCCAAGCCTTGTCAGCCGGAGAGAACAAAGGGAGAGTTATAATCGAAGACGAGCAGTATATCTATATTGGGCTTGACATTTCTCCAGCTAAAATTGTCCGGATATCAAAGATTGATTTTTCAACAGCATTAACAAAAACTCTTGCTTCCGGAGAAGGCCATATTTACTCTTTGGCGCAGGATTACGATTATCTTTATCTTGGTCTTGGAACTCAGCCAGGGAGAATTGTTCGTCTAGCGAAAAATGATTTTGTTACTACTCGAACTCAAATTTTACCGATTGGTCAGAATACTGTTTATTCTCTTACTCAAGATGATAAATATGTTTATGCAGGGCTTGGAACTACTCCCGGAAAAATCGTTCGTTTAGATAAAGACGGTTTTCGAGTAGACAAAGTGATCACTTTATCAGAAGAAGATGTAAGTGTTCGTGCTTTGGTTAACGATGATACATATTTATATGCAGCTCTAGAAACAGCCCCAGGTAGAGTTGTCCGTATCAACAAATTAGATTTTTCTACTTTGAACAAAAATTTAGCTCTTGATCAAGAAAATATTTATAGCTTAACTCAAGATGCATCTTATCTTTATCTTGCTTTAGCGACGACACCGGCAAAAATGGTTCGTATTTCGAAAGAAGACTTTTCAACTACTGTCTCGAAACCTTTTAGTCGAGGTTATGATGAAGCTCGTGGAATTGTTGAAGACGAAAATTATATTTATCTTGCTTTAGCGACTGAGCCAGCTCGAATTATTCGAATTACCAAGGCTAATTTCGCTATTCAGGGAAAGATATTACAAGCAGGAGAAGATCGTGCTTATGCCTTAACTCAAGATGAGAACGCTCTCTATATTGCTTTAGATACTTCTCCCGCAAAAATAGTTCATCTATTAAAATCGAATTTTGATGATACTAATTTTTATACGAGAGACTATGAAGTGAAAACGTTAGTAGGTTCAGCGAAGGGACTTAAAGCAATGGCAGAAGATAGGGATTATATTTACCTAGGGTTGGCAACTTCTCCAGGAACGATTGTAAAGGTTCTTAAGACAGATTTTTCCCAAATGGTTTCAAAAACACTTCCTTCCAACTGTGACAACATTCAAGATATTACTATTGATGAAGATTATATTTATGCGGCTCTATATACTCGTCCAGCTAAAATTGCTCGGATCAGTAAAGAAAGTTTTCAGGTGGAAATCAAAACTTTGGCCATCTATGAGAATAGAGCAGTTTCTTTAACCTCGGACGCTGATTACGTCTATGTAGCGCTTGATATGTACCCAGCAAAAATTACTCGGATAGCAAAAATAGATTTTGATTCATCGAGAACAGCTATTCTCCCAGCTGGGGGAGAAAGAGTGAGATCAATATTGCAGGACAGTCAATATATTTATTTGGGGCTTGATACTATGCCAGCCCAAGTTATTCGATTAGAAAAAGAAGAGTTTGCTGCATCAGAAACAAAACTGCTTGATACTGGACAAAACAATCTTTACATTTTAATCCAGGACGAAGATTATATTTATATTGGCTTAGACACTGAACCAGCTCAGTTAGTGAGATTGGCTAAAGATGATTTTAAAACAACGATGGAGAAAGTCTTTGAGCCGGGAGAAAATAATTGTCATAGTCTTGCGCAAAACGAAGAATTTATTTATCTTGGGTTGGATACCGAACCAGCTAAAGTAATGCGGGTTTCGAAAGTTGATTGGTCAACAACAACGAAAACCCTTCCTCGCGACGAGAATAATGCAGAGGCTCTTTTGAGAGACGGTAATTTTCTTTATGTTGGCCTTGATACTGATCCGGCTCAAATTGTGCGTATCCTCGATTTTGAAATGATTCCGGTAGCAGAAAAAGCCGATTCTTTTCAAAGATATGACTTTGATTTAGCTTCTCTTTCCACAGAACAGAAAAAACGCAATCGTTATGATAAAATTGTTTTTGCTCCTTATCAGCAAACCAACAATTTGACCTTTTATTTAGATAATGTTAATTATGGCGAATAAGTACTTTAGTAGATATTCCTCTCTGACGGGAAAATTGTTCGCTCAGATTAATGACTTTTAACTTTTTTCTATCCGATCAATTTATTAGAATTATCAACCGCATGTTGGTTGTTTTTCTAATAGCTTTTCTTATTACCCAAGTTCTTTCTCTTAATGATCATTATTCTCAATTAGAAAAACAATTCGACGAGTTAATTCTTCAAGAGGGAGAACAAGAAAAACAGATTGTCGACCTTCACGAGAAGATTTTGTTTTTATCAGAACAATCTATTTCTTCTTTGGATACGGCCGGAATAGGAGAAACAAGGAAAGAAATTATTGATTTAAAAGATCAGATTACCGAACAAACAACGAAATTATTAGATTGGTCGGAGTCTCAAGAAGGCCGGGAAGAAAAAATAGTTAGCTTGGTTAAGAGTGCCTCGGCTTCTGTTGTGAGTATTATGGTTAATGATTTTTCCGAAGAAGAGAAAGGCGAATTACTACATGAAGGAACAGGTTTTATTGTTTCTTCAAAAGGGTTGGTATTAACTAATAAGCATTTAACATCTAGAGAGGAAGTAGAGTATAGTATTGTCGATAGAGAAGGAGAAGTTTACTCAGCAAAAGTATTAGCTCGCGATCCTTTTCAAGATTTGGCCTTTCTGCAGATTCAAGAAGACAATAATCTCCCAGTAATTTTACTAGGAGATTCTTCAGATCTAGCTTCTGGGCAAACAGTGGTAGCCATCGGGAATGCTTTAGGAGAATTTGAAAACACAGTTTCGGTTGGAGTAATTTCCGGACTTTCTCGAACGGTTAGTGCTTCTGGTGGAGGAGTTAGCGAAATTTTAAATGATTTAATCCAAACTGATACAGCGATTAATCGCGGGAATTCAGGGGGGCCATTACTTAATTTGAGTGGAGAAGTAATTGGTATTAACGTGGCGATGGCCGAAAGAGCAGAAAACATTGGCTTCGCAATTCCTATTAATCGAGCCCAACGAGATATAAAAAAACTAGAGGAAAAAGGAGAAATAGTTTATCCTTTTTTGGGAATTCGATATATTTCTATCACATCTTCGATCCAAGAAGAAGAAAATCTCCCAGTTAGCTATGGGGCCTTAATTAGAGGGAACGATCAAGGGTCAGCCATTTTGGAAGAAACAACCGCAGTAGAAATGGGGCTCAAAGAAAATGATATTATTCTTGAAGCCAATGGGCAAAAGATAGATAAAAACAATCCTCTTTATGAAATTATTCAGGACAGTGAAGCAGGAGATGTGATTATCTTAAGAATTCTACGCCAAGGAGAAGAAACGAATAAAGAAGGAATTTTGGGAGAAAAAAGGGATGCTTGATTTCTTGTATTTTAGTGTTAAAGTAAAATTATTATGAAATACAGTGATAATTTCGGGAATGGTGGCGAGTTTACCTATAATTCCCAACAGGCCATTATCAAAGCACGCTCGATAGCCGAAGAAAATGAGCAAGAACAAATTGATGCTCTTCATCTTTTAGCGTCTTTGGTCCAACAAGCAGATAGCATAGTTGTTATTTGCTTGAAGGATATAGATGTCGCCTCCCCGATTATTATCAAAAAGACCAAAGAATCGATAGCTGAATTGCCAAAAGCAAGTAGAGAAGTTCCCAATCTAGGACAATTTTATCTTACTCAAGATTTAGCTCAGGTTTTGACTCAAGCCAAAAAGGAAGCAGTGGAAATGAAAGATCAGTTTATCTCTACCGAACACTTATTTTTAGCCCTGCTGGTTGTTGAAAGTCGGGCAAAAAATATTTTAATTGAACAGGGATTAACAAAAGATGTTTTTCTTGAGACCTTAGCAAAAGCAAGAGGGAGTAATCGAGTTCTTGATCCTCATCCTGAAGATAAATATCAAACAGTAGGTAAATATACGCGCGATTTAACAAAATTAGCCAAGGAAGGGAAATTGGATCCGGTTATTGGAAGAGAAGAGGAGATTAGGAGAGTAATGCAAATTCTTTCTCGGCGGACAAAGAGCAATCCTGTTCTAATTGGTTCGGCCGGAGTTGGGAAAACAGCTATCGTCGAAGGGTTAGCCCAAAAGATTATTAAAAATAATGTTCCAGAATCTCTTCGCCACAAGAAAATTATTGCTTTAGATTTAGGGGCTTTAATCGCAGGGACAAAATACAGAGGAGAATTTGAGCAACGCATAAAAGCCTTAATGAAAGAAATCAAAGAGGCGAAGGGCCAATATATTCTTTTCGTCGACGAATTACACACTATCGTTGGGGCAGGAGCAGCTGAAGGAGCAATGGATGCTTCTAATCTATTGAAACCAGCTCTGTCTCGGGGAGAATTAAGCGTGATTGGAGCAACAACGACTGAAGAATACCGAAAATACATTGAGAAAGATCGAGCTCTAGAAAGAAGGTTCCAAGTAATTCAAGTTAAAGAACCAACAATTGAAGATACAATTACTATTCTCCGAGGAATTAAGGAAAAATATGAACTGCATCATGGAGTTCGGATTCAAGATGCAGCCTTAAGAGCGGCAACTACTCTAAGTAATCGTTATATCCCCGATCGTAATCTTCCCGATAAAGCCATTGATCTTATTGATGAAGCTGGCTCTGCTCTTCGTCTGGAAATTGAATCAGAACCAGAAGAACTTAATAAGCATCGTGATAATATTACTCGATTAGAAATTGCTGCTCAATCTTTAAAAAAGGAGAAAGATCAAAAATCAAAGCAGAAATTGAGAGGAATTAAAAGAGAAATAGCTGATCTTGAAGAAAAAGCCAAACAAATTCAAGGACAGTGGGAGATAGAGAAAGAACTTATTGAGAAAGTAAAGCGTTTACGAAATGAGATTGATCAATTCTCGTTGCAGGCTGAAATTAAACAAAGAGAAGCTGACTTGCAAGGAGTTGCGGAAATTAAATATGGAGAAATCCCTGAATTAAAAAAAGTACTTAATCAAGCAGAAAAAAAACTAGTTCGCTTTCAAAAGAAAAATTCTTTATTAGAAGAAGAAGTGACGGAAGAAAAAGTGGCTGGGATAATTTCTCGATGGACGGGAATTCCCGTTACTCGTTTAATCGATGCAGAAGCAAAGAAGCTTAAGAATATGGAAAAAATCCTTAGTCAAAGAGTTGTTGGCCAAAAGCAAGCCGTTTCGGCAATCGCTAGAGCAATTCGTCGAAGTCGAGCAGGAATTGCTGATCAAAATCGGCCAGCCGGTGTTTTTCTATTCCTCGGACCAACGGGAGTTGGAAAAACAGAACTTGCTCGTTCTCTGGCTAACTTCATGTTTAACAATGAAGAAGCGATGATTCGTTTAGATATGTCGGAATACATGGAAAAACATAGTAGCGCTAAAGCGATTGGTTCACCTCCTGGATATGTTGGGCACGAGGAAGGAGGTCAATTAACTGAACAAGTTCGGCGAAAGCCTTATAGTATTATTCTCTTAGATGAAATCGAAAAGGCTCATCCTGATTTTTTCAACTTACTTTTACAAGTATTTGAAGATGGTCATTTAACTGACTCACAAGGACATTTGGTTTCTTTTAAGAACACGATTATCATCATGACTTCTAATATCGGCTCGGATGTTATAAATCAAGGGAGTTCCTTGGGTTTTGTTACTGAGGGGAAAGAGAAGGCGCATCGGGAAAGAATGGAACAAGAAATAGAAAAGGGATTAAAGAAAGAATTCCGACCGGAATTTCTTAATCGGATTGACGAGAGTATTATTTTTCATCGATTAGGACCGAAAGAAATTGAAAAAATTGTCAGTTTGGAATTAAACAAAGTGGCCCAGCGCTTAAAAGAGACGAAGGGGTTGGAAATACAATTTTCTAAGAAGGCAGGAAGTTTTCTTGCCCAAAGAGGATTTGACCCCGATTTAGGTGCTCGTCCTTTAAGGAGAAAAATTCAACAACTAATTCTTGATCCTCTTTCTCTTAAAATAATTACTGGAGAGGTGGGATACGGAGATAAAATCAGCGTTGATCAAAAGGTCAATTGTTTGCAATTTCAAGTCAAAAGAAAAACTAAAGAAAAAGCCTTAAGTAGGCTTTAAAATTTAGAGAAAAATACTATTTAATCAAAAAGAGGAATTCTGTCCTCTTTTTAAAATCTTCTTGTTGAAAAGATATTGAAATAAAGATATCATAGAACAACGAAAGTAACGAAGGAGAGGTGGCTGAGCGGTCTAAAGCGACACACTGCTAATGTGTTGAGATTTTTCTCGCGTGGGTTCGAATCCCACCCTCTCCGCTCATTTTTATGTTTCAAAACTATCCTAAAATAGCGGCAATTATCCCTGCCTTTAATGAAGAGAAAACGATTAATCAAGTCGTTAAAGCAGTAAAACAGGTTGAACTTATCGGCCAAATTATTGTTGTTGACGACGGCTCTGTTGATCGAACAGCTAAAATAGCTCGCCAAGCCGGGGCAGAAGTGATTTCTCTTCCTCAAAATCAAGGGAAAGGACAGGCAATGCAGAAAGGGGTTAATCATAGTCAAGCGGAAATTATTGTTTTTATAGACGCCGACTTAATCAATCTTTCTCCAGAGCATATTCATCTGGTTCTTCGTCCAATTTTAGATCGTTATTGTCAAATGACAACAGGAACTCTCGAAAGAGGTCAATTTTTAAATAAGGTTAATCACTGGCTAGAAGCTCCCTTCAGTGGCCTGAGAGTTATAGAAAGGAGCTTGTGGGATTTAGTTCCTCTTCGTTTTAAGAAAAATTATTTAGTAGAAAGCGCCATTCATTGGACAGCTAAATGGGCTCGTCTAAAGAATAAAAATTTTATTCTTTACGGACTCGAGCATATAAGAAAAACACAAAAGAAAGGATTCTGGGAGGGGAGTTGGGCTTTCTTGAAAATGTGGAGTTCAATCGTCATTCAATTCCCAGTTTTATTCTATTTTCAATTAAAGAGAAATCTCAATTGGAGGGGTACGAAAGCGGCTTAATCGGGCGGTCTTGAAAACCGCTGTCCTTCGGGACTCGTGGGTTCGAATCCCACCCCCTCCGCATTTTTAAAAATTTAAATTCTAAAAAAGAGATCTTTTAAATAAAAACCCACGTTATGCAACTTTCTAAATCAGAATATATGATGTTTCTTAGGCACCCAGCTTGGCTGTGGTTGAAGAAACATGACAAAGGGAAGCTCCCGGCCCCAGATGCTAACTTGCAGGCGATATTTGATGCTGGGTATGAGTTCGAGCAATATGCCGAAAAAAGATTCCCGAAGGGAATAACTCTTGGATTTAATAATTACGATGAATATTTATCCCTTCCAGGAAGAACTAAGGAAGCTCTGGATAATGGGGCGAAAACTATTTTTCAGGGAAGGTTCGAAGCAGATAAGATTACTTGTATATGCGATGTTGTAGATCAAATTGAGAAGAACGTGGTCGATCTCTATGAAATTAAATCCAGCACCAAGGTTAAGCCGGAACACTATCCTGACCTAGCTTTTCAAGTCGTTGTTCTTGAGTCGGCTGGTTTTAAAATACGCAAAATTGCAATTATACATGTCAACAATGAATATGTGAGAGAAGGAGAAGTTAATTTTGCTAAATTATCAATTGCAACAGATGTTACAAATAAAGTACGCAAGATAATAGAGGAAACAAAAAACAACATTCAACTTGCTCTTAAGGTTATCAATCTATCTAAGTTGCCTAATCCGTCTCCACGTTATGCTAAGCTTGGAGCATTTAGAGAGTGGTTAAAGATATATAAAGCCTTGGGCAATAAAATTGAACCATATAGCATATATAACCTTATAGCTCCCAGCACAAAACTCATAGGATGTCTGGAAGATCTAGGGATATCACTTATTGAAAACATACCTGAAGATTTTAAATTAACACTAAAGCAATCAGCGCAAGTCACTGCGACTAAGAACAATAAACGCATAATCAATAAAGAAAAAATCAAAGATTTTATTAAAACCCTAACCTATCCCCTTTATTTCCTCGATTATGAGACGGCGATGAGCGTTATTCCCCTTTATAATAGTACTAAATCGTACCAACAGATACCATTCCAATATTCCTTGCATGTCATTAATAAAAAAGGAGATGAGCCTAAGCACAGCGAATATTTACATAAAAATGATAATCATCCAGTGCCGGATTTACTAGATAAGCTTAGCAAGGATATTGGCCCAACTGGGACTATCCTTGTTTGGTATAAATCCTTTGAAATGGGACGCAACAAAGAGATGGCACAAATGTTCCCAGAATTTAGTAACTTCTTAGAAGATGTAAATCGCAGGATAATAGACTTGATGGAGCCGTTTGCAAGTGGATTATTTGTAGATAAAGATTTCCTTGGTAGTGCATCTATTAAGCATGTTTTGCCCGTAATTGTTCCGAGTTTAAGCTACAAAGAATTAGATGTTCAAGAAGGATCTTCTGCCCAACGACTTTGGATGAATTCGGTTCTTCGAAATAAGAATATTAATAAAGATAAAGTATTCTGTGATCTTATCGAATATTGCAAAATGGATACTTTGGCTATGGTAGAAATTTGGAAAGTCCTTATAAGCTCATAAGAACAATCAATTGAGATTTTCTTCAAAAAAGAAAAGAGTAAATTTCCCTTGAGAAATGTCATCAATTAGAATCTTTAGAGAATTTATTCTTTTGCTATGTGTAGTGGAGTGAAAAATAAGCTAGAATTATTTTTGTTGTCCAAATTACCAAGCGGAAAAATCACGACGAGCAATCGTTATCCCCCAAACGAAAGCAGCCCCCTTGTTTTTTAAAACTTGGGCGGCTTTTTCCATTGTTGCTCCACTAGCAAAGACGTCATCAACCAAAATTATTTTTTGCCCTTTTATTAATTCAGGGAAAGGACAGAAAAAGGCTTCTTCTAAATTTTCTTGGCGTTCTTTTGGGCTCAAGCCCTCTTGCGAAAGAGTATTTTTTTGTCGTTGGAGGCAGCGATAGCAGATAGAAAGAGAAAACTCCTGGGCAAGTTGTCTTGCCAAAAGAAGCGATTGGTTAAATCCTCGTTCTCGTTCTCGTTTACGATGCAAAGGAATAGGGACAAGAACAGGAGATGGTTGAAAGAGCTTTTTTTGATAGTTGCCTAGTCGAAGGTGTGCTACAATCAAAGAAGCAAGAGGAATAGCAAGGTTCTGACAATAAGGAGGAGATTTAAATTTTACTAAAGCCTCTTCTAGAAGAAAGTTTTTTTCACCGACAGCAAAATCTAGACCGTCAAGAGCTCTATTCTGGTGCAGAGAGCACCGGCCGTTAAAAGGATTGACAGAAGAACAAAAAGGACAAAATCTTTTCTCAGTGACTTCTATTAACGCGAGACAATCAGGGCATAGACGCGAACCTTCTTGTCCACAACCCAAACAAAATTGAGGATAAACAATATCAAGAAATTTCTCGTAAAGTATTTGCAATAATTGTTTTATTCTTCTAAAATAAACTTGATAAAACATGGGATTTTTCAAAACAACAATTGGAATTGACGTAGGAGGTTCTTCTATAAAGATAGTCGAACTTTCTCGGTTTGGAAAGAGGGTAAATTTAAAAAATTATGCTGAGCTCCAATCGGCAGAAATTGGCAGCAAACCTTTCCGAGCTTTCAAAGCTGGATCTTTGCTTCTAGCAGAAAAAGAAACAGCTCAAGTTATTAATTTTAGTTTTCAGAAATCAGGGATTGAAGCAGGAAAAACAGTTTTAACTTTTCCTGATTTTCTAACATTTTTTGCCGTTCTTGATTTTCCATCCATGAGTAAAGAAGAATTGGGGCAGGCTGTCCGTTTTGAGGCCGCTAAAGTAATCCCAGCCCCTTTAGCAGAAATGCTTTTGGATTGGAGTATTGTTCGGGGGATTCCTGGGAAAAACCAACCTCTTGCTGTTTTAATTGTCGCTATCCCTAAAATAATTACTTCTCAATATAATAAATTGGCTCAACAAATTCCTCTCTCTGATTTTGTTCTCGAACCGGAAGCATTTTCTCTTTTTCGTATTTTTAGTCGTAATGAAAATAAGAGAGTTTGCTTGGTTGATATAGGAGCGCAAAGCACGACAGTTATCATCGGAGAAGCAGGAAAATTTTTAACCAGTCATAGCTTGGATGTTGCCGGAGAAAACATAACTAAAAAATTAGCCAATTCCTTAAGTATCACTTATCAAAAAGCAGAATCTTTAAAACAAAAAGAAGGAATGCTTTCAAAAACAAAAGAAGTGAAGGATATTCTTGAAATAGAAACAAACAAATTGCTAGACGCCATTCAAGGGGTTCTAGAATCGACCTCATCTAATCACAATAAAAAGATGGAAAAGATTATTTTGGTAGGAGGAGGAGCAAAGATGCCGGGATTAATTGATTATTGTGGCGCACAAACAAAGATTAAAACGGAACTAGGGCAACCCTTCCGAGGGATTAACTGTCCTAGTGTTTTAAAACCAGAGCTAGAAAAAATGGGTCCGTCTTTTGGAGTAGCATTAGGAGCGGCTTTGAGGCACTTTTAATTAGCTCCTTTTTCTCTTATAATATAATTAAGAGGTATTAAGAATTAACTAAATTTATTATTATGCCAGGAATTATTCCTCGTTCTACAAATCGTGCCCCGGGTTGGATTAATATTCTTCTGTGGATTTCGTCAATCATTTTGGTTATTACCTTGGTGGGTTATTTTGGAATAAAGAAAGGAATTTCTTCTCTTGGAGACGAGATAAAAGAAACCCAACAAAAAATTATTAGCATAGAAACTCCCGAGAACCAAAAAATAGAAAAAAGTCTTTTGATTTATCAAGCGCAAGCAAGTTATTTTACTCAAGCTTTAGCGGAACGTCGTTACCCAACAGAGGCTTTTACCCTTTTAAAAAAATTAGCTCATCCAGATATTGTCTTTACTAGTTTTGATTTTGATCAAGAGAAATATCAGATGAACCTTCAGGGATATGCCTCTAGTTTTCAGGTAGTTGGCGAACAATTATCGGTAATGCGTGAAAACGGGTTTATTCAGGAAGCAGAAATAACTTCTTTGACGATAGGCGAAAAAGGGGAAATTAATTTAGGAATTACCCTAAAATTATTGTCGAGCCTTTTTAAATAATAAAATCATAAAATGAAAAATTATCTTATTTCTATATTCGTTATCTTAATTGTCGCCCTAGGATTACTACAGTTTCTTGTTCTTCCTCCTTATGAACAATTTATGTCTCTTCGCCTTCAGTTGGATCAAAAAGAAACAGAATTGCAAAATCGGAGCACTCATCTTTCAGAAATGATAAATTTATCACAGAAATTAAAACAAGACGAGGTCGCCCTGGCAAAAATTAGCTCGTCTCTTCCTTTCCAGGCCGATGTTCCTTCTTTGTTTCGTTTCATTCAGCAGAAATCAAGTGAAACGGGAATGATTTTACAAGATATCGATTTTCAAGAAGCTCCTTTCTCAGACGAGGATAAAAAAACAGGGAGTAAAATTAAAGAAATTACCTTTTTAGCCACAGTAAATGGTTCCTTTCAAAATTTTGTTAGTTTCCTTCAACAAATAGAGGATTCGTCTCGTTTATTTGAGATAATAAGTGTTGACTTGAAGCAAGAAAAAGAAACCGGAGGAGATGCTCGGAATGTTTTTCGTTTATCTTTGGGAGCTAATTTTTTAAGAAATTAAAACAAAATATTTTTTAAATTAAAATTATTATGTTCGAAAAAAACAAAAAAATGGCTCAATATTTTCTGTGGGGAGGAGTAATTATTATTGCTCTTGGTTTTATTCTGATTTTAAAATCTTTTATTGGTCCGTTTTCTGAAGAATCACTAACTACCACTTCATTGCCTTCAGTAAGTTTTGATCAAACAGTTCTTCAGGCAGCGAAGAACACTGATTTAACTCAATTTTCTTCGATTGCTTATCCTCAAGAACCGGTGGGAAAAGATGATCCCCTTGCTCCTTCTTCTTCAAATTAAAAACAGTTTATTTTTCTAATTCTTATCAATGAATTTACTTCAAGAACTAGTTAATCGCAAAAAAATTACGACGAAACAGGCAAGAGAAATTAATCAGGACCTAGATCAAATAGGAGGAAGCGTAGCGAGTAGTATTCTCAAGAGAAAACTTTTATCAGAAAAAGAATTGTTTCGTCTCAAAAGTGAAATTCTTAAGATTCCTCTTCTAGAGGAGGCTCCTGTTTCTGTTCCAGAGGAAATTTTAACCATAATTCCTTCAGAAACAGCTTCCCATTACAATTTTATTGCTTTTGGTCAAGAAAAAAAGATAATAAAAATTGGAATGGTTCATCCACAGGATATTAGGGCGAAAGAGGCCTTAAAATTTTTGGCTCGTCGTTGGAAGCTAGAGTATGAAATATTTTTAATTACTCCTTCGGTTTTTAGTGCTATTCTAGGTAATTATCAAACAGCGGAGAAGGAAGTAAAACAAGCTTTGGGAGCTTTAGAGACAGAGCTTGAAAAAAGCAAATCTTTAAATTTAGAAACTAAAAGTTTTTCTGGGGAAATTGAGCGAGTCTTCGAACAGGCTCCGATTATCAAAATGGTGGCGGTTATTCTTCGGGAAGCAATCGAAGGAGGAGCTTCCGACATTCATCTTGAGCCAACGATTGATCATTCAAAAGTGAGGTTCCGCGTTGACGGAACTTTGCATGATAGTTTATTCCTTCCTTTGAAAGTTCATTCAGCGATAATAGCTCGAATTAAAATTTTATCAAAATTAAAAATTGACGAGACAAGAGTTCCGCAAGATGGACGATTTTCTGCTCATCTTAAAGGGAGAAGAATTGATTTTCGAGTTTCAACCCTTCCGACAACGCTTGGGGAAAAAATTGCGATTCGGGCCCTTGATCCTCAAAAAGCTTGTCAGGATTTAGAGAAATTAGGGCTTCTTTCTGGACAGGAAGCACTTCTTAAAGAAGCGGTTCGTCTTCCTTTCGGGACAATTTTAGCGACTGGGCCAACTGGTTGCGGAAAGACAACTACGCTTTACTCTTTGTTAAGAATTTTAAATACGAAAAAGGTTAATATCGTTACATTGGAAGATCCTGTAGAATATTTTATTTCAGGAGTTAACCAGTCACAAATTAGACCAGAAATTGATTATACTTTTAGTAGAGGATTGAGACAAATTGTTAGGCAAGACCCAGACATAATTATGGTTGGGGAAATCAGAGACGAAGAAACGGCTATGCTTACTACTCACGCTGCTTTAACTGGGCATTTAGTTTTATCAACCATCCATACCAATAATGCCTTAGGAGTTATTCCTCGGTTGGTTGATATGGGAGTATCAAATTTTCTAATTTCGCCAACTCTTCGTTACGCTATTGCTCAAAGATTAGTTAGGACGCTTTGTCCTCATTGCAGAAAAAAGATCAGGGTAAGCGGAAACAAGAAAAAAATAATTTTAGAAACTATCGATTCGATTCCGGAAGATATAAGGAAGACAATAAAAATTCCTGATCCTCTTTATATTTGGGAATCAAGTGGTTGTTCGAAATGTAATTCTATTGGTTATTCTGGGCGAATAGGGATTTACGAAATATTAAAAATGACCGATAGATTACAAGAGATACTTGTCTCGACAATTATTAACGAGGGGAAAATAAAGGAAGAAGCCCAGCAACAGGGAATGGTTACAATGAGACAGGCGGGGATAATTAAAGTGATCCAAGGAATAACCTCTTTAGAAGAAGTATTAAGAGTAACGGTTGAGTAATTTGTATGAGTCAGATTTTAATTAAATTTAAGAAATGGGTTGAATTATCTCTTGAGGAGGGAGCCTCTGATATTCACTTAGTGGTAGGACATGCTCCTATTCTCCGCATTACTAAAAATTTAATTGAAATTCCTAAAGAAGAACATTTAAAAGAAGAAGAAATAAGAGAATTAGCTCAATTTTTAATGAGCGAAAAACAATATCAAATTCTTCTAGAGAAGAAAGATGCAGATTTCTCTTATAATTTCCAAGACAAGGCTCGTTTTCGAATAAATGCTTTTTTTACGGAAGGCAAAATTGTTTTAGCCTTTCGTTTGATCCCTTCGAAAATCAAAACGATAGATGAATTACGTCTTCCTTCTATCTTGAAAGAGTTTACCAATCATGCTCAAGGTTTTGTTTTAATTACCGGAGCTTCAAGTCAAGGGAAATCAACAACATTGGCTGCTCTAATCAGTCGTATTAATCATAGGCAAGCGAAGCATATTATTACCCTAGAAGATCCTATCGAATATATGTTCGAAGACGATAAGTCTATTATTGCCCAAAGAGAATTACGTCAAGATGTTTTAAGTTTCCCTCGTGGTTTGCGTTCTACCTTAAGGGAAGATCCAGATGTAATTGTGGTGGGAGAAATGAGGGATTTGGCAACTATTTCAACAGCAATTACGGCAGCGGAAACTGGGCATTTAGTTTTTGCCACCTTGCATACGAATGACGCAGCTCAGACTATTCATCGCCTAGTTGATGTTTTTCCGGCTGGTCAACAAAATCAAGTCAGGACACAATTAGCAGGTTCTTTATTGGGAATCGTCTCTCAGCGTCTTATTCCCCGAATTAAAGGAGGTGTTGTTCCAGCTTGCGAAGTTTTAATTTCTACCGTAGCCGTAGCTAATCTCATTCGTCAGAATAAAGAGAGTCAAATTCCTT
>Ga0307991_1000095_pt1 | contig 66970 bp, 46 predicted proteins | sample EllFjometagen131_FD_203146 | JGI IMG/M metagenome (GOLD analysis project Ga0307991, IMG submission 203146) | Marine microbial communities from Ellis Fjord, Antarctic Ocean - #131 | ecosystem: Environmental > Aquatic > Marine > Unclassified | place: Southern Ocean | collected 2014-10-08
ATCCTGGTTTATCAAAACAGTAATTTTTTCTCCTGACAACGATGGGTATGATGATGTTTTAAATATAAATTACTGTTTTGATAAACCAGGATTTGTTGCTAATATTACTATTTATGATTCCAGAGGTAGGCTAATAAAATATCTTATTAAAAACGAGCTTCTTGCTGTTAGTGGAACTTTTTCGTGGGACGGAATAACTGAACTCAACAATAAAGCAAATATTGGTATTTATGTAATTTATGTTGAAATTTTTAACCTTGAGGGAAACGTAAAGCATTATAAAAAAACTGCGGTTTTGGGTGGAAAGCTGTAATTTTTATTCCATGTCTTCTTCAAACAATTCGGGATCTATTTTTGTTTTATCATATCTTTTTTCTATTCCGTTCTTATATAAAATCACAAGATAGATTTCGCCATTATAATCGTATTTTCGCCATTCTCCATCTTTTATTCCCATAATATATCTTCCTTCTTCCTTTTTATTGCCATTATCCCAAAAATGAACATGTCTTCCGTTTTGAGCTCCGTCTATATATTTTCCTTCGTATTTTATTTTTCCGTTTTGGAAATAATGTTTCCAGTTTTCCTCTCTTACTCCGTTAATATATTTTCCTTCTTCTTTGTGGTCTTCTATTTCTGTTTTCCAAAAACCTTCTTCTAAACCATCAATATATTCACCTTTTACTATTTCTTTTTTGTCGTCAGAGTATTCTGTGTACATGCCATTTTGAACCCCGTTTATATAGTTTTCTTCTCTTTGTAAATTTCCTGACTGGTAATACCATTTCCATTTTCCATCTACTTCGCCTTTATTGTTATAACTTCCAATCTGTTCTAAATTTTTGTTTTTATAATAATATTTCCACTCATTTATTTTAACATTGTTTGTATATTTTCCTTCAGCTTTTATTTGGCCGGTTTGATAATACTCCAACCATTTTCCTTGTTTTTTTCCATATACATCAACTATTCCAATTCCAATAATTCTACCTTTGTTAAAAATATATGCTTTTTCAATTTTTCCTTCTTTATCAAATTCTCTTCTTATGCCTTCTGCAACTCCATTTATATAGCTTCCTTCTATTTTAACTTTTCCGTTTGAATAATAATCTTTTTTTATTTCGTATTCTTTTAATTCCTGAACATCTTCTTGCAATTCGTTATTAATATATTTCTCAATTTTTGTTAATTTACCTTCTTTATCATATTCTTTATAATAACCATTTTTAAGATTGTTTTTATAGTTTATTTCCGTTTTCTTTTTTTCATTATCATAAAAATATACCCACAAATCTTGTTTTAAACCATTTTTATCTAATCTGTTAATGTATTCTCTGTTAACAATAAATCCTTGTTTATATTCAGTAATTGTAATAATTCTTCCGTCTTCAGCAAATTTTTTTGATATTCCATTTTCTTTTCCGTTTTTAAAGTTTGTTTTTTGTTTCAATTTTCCACTTGGATAATAAACGTAGGTAAATCCTTGTTTTGTATCTTCAATGAAACCTTCTTCTATTTTTTCATTTTCTATATATGTAATTCTTAATCCGTTTTTTTTGTTGTTTTTATAGTTTATTTCAACTTTTAATTCTCCTGCATTATTATAAAATTTCCAGGTGCTGTCAAGTAAAAAACTTTTTCTGTTTCCTTCAGATTTTAATATTCCGTTTTCATAATATGTTTTCCAATATCCATCTGGTTTTTCATTTTTTATAAAACCTTCACTTGAAATTTTTCCATTGTCATAATAATATTTTTTATAGGTATTTTGATTAATGCTGTCTTGAGAATTAGCAAAGTTTGATAATAATAAAAACATAAATATATAATAATACCTTTTCATCTATTTTAAATTATTTTATTAGGTTTAGTTTTTCAGAAATATCAAGCATTTTTTCTATCGGTTTTCTTGCTTCTTTAATTATTTGTGGATTTAAAACTATTTCCGGTTTTTCGTTTTTCAAGCATAAATATAATTTTTCTAAAGTATTAATTTTCATTCCAGGACAATCGTTACAAGAACAGGTTTCGTCTGTTGGTACAATAATAAATTCTTTGTTGGGAGAACTTTTTCTCATTTGATGTAAAATTCCTGTTTCTGTTGCAACTATATATTTTTTTGAATTATCATTTATCGAAAACTTTAACAAAGCATTAGTTGAGCCTATAAAATCTGCTAATTCCAAAACCTGAGCTTTACATTCTGGATGAGCAATTAGTTTTGCATCTGGATTTTCAATTTTTAATTGGATAATTTTTTCAGTTGATAATATATCGTGAACTTCACAAGTTCCATTCCATAATACCATGTTTCTCCCGCTAATTTTATTTATATAACCTCCTAAATTTTTATCCGGGGCAAATATTATTTTTTGGTTTTTAGGTAAAGATTCTACTAATTTTACTGCATTTCCCGAAGTACAAATAATATCAGAAACTGATTTTACCAAAGCAGAACTATTTACATAGCTTATTACAAGATGATCTGGATGATTATCTTTAAATTTTTTAAAGTCCTCTATTGGACATGAATCAGCTAAAGAACACCCTGCTTCTAAATCAGGAATTAAAACCTTTTTTGTTGGATTTAATATTTTTGCTGTTTCTGCCATAAAGTGAACTCCAGCAAAAACTATTATTTTTGCATTTGTTTTTTTAGATTTTTGTGCTAAAGCTAAACTATCACCTACAAAATCTGCGATGTCTTGTATTTCAGGAATTTGATAATAATGAGCTAATATAATTGCATTTTTATCTTTCCTAAGCTTTACTATCTTATCAACAATTTTAGTATTTAACATAAAAAGAAAATAGATTTTTAAATTATTTTATTACTTATATTAAGCTGTTAATTCTGTTTACAAAATTATTACTAAATATTTTTTTATTTGACTTATAAAATATAATTAACAATTGTTTATTAATTTTTTAATTGTTTGTTAAATATTTACAAATTTATTAACAATATGGTAATAACGAATTTTGTTTATAAATTATTTAATAATAAAATGAAATTATTGTTAAAAAGGAAGAAAAAATTGTAAAAAATTATTAATAAAAATAAATAAATGTAAAGATTTATAAAATTTCGTGCAATAAAAATAAAAATAAAAAATTATTAACAAAAATAGAAAGAATTTAACAAAATATTGTTTATATCAAGTAAAGATTTATGTTAAAGTGCTATAATATAATAGTCATAAAAATAATTTAATTATTAAATGGCTAATAATTAAAGCAATTAATAAATTATTTGTTTTTTTATTTTAATTTTGAAAAAAATTTTATTAACAATGAATAATGAAAATTTAAAAATTTCAATAGCTTGCGATCATGCAGGCTATAATTTAAAAGAATATTTAAAAATAAAATTAAATTCACAAGGATATCTTGTTAAAGATTATGGAACATTTTCGGAAAAAAGCGTTGATTATCCTGATTACATTCATCCATTGGCAAAAAGTATGCAAAACAAAGAACATAAATTTGGAATAGTAATTTGTGGGAGTGGTATTGGTGTGAGTATAACAGCAAACAAACATCCCGATGTTAGAGCTGCATTGTCATGGACAGAAGATATAGCAAAATTTTCACGATTACATAATAATGCAAATATATTAGCTTTGCCGGCAAGATTTATTAGTAAAAGAAAAGCAAAAAAAATTATGGATGTTTTTTTATCTACGAATTTTGAAGGTGGAAGACATATGGCAAGAGTTAGTAAAATAAACATCAGCTAAAAAAAAAGAAATGAGCGAAGAATATAAAAAATTTCTAGAGAAAACTGAAAAAATTTCTTTTGACAAGGAACACAGAAAAAAAATTCACTTTAATATTTCTCGCTATTACAGTGCCGTTGAAAAGGGAAAAAAACAATACTCAAATTTAGAATTAGCCAAAGAAAGAGCCTCAAAAATAAAAAAAAATGTTATTAATGATTTAGAAAATTATTTAACAGAATTTGAAGCAAATTTTAATAAAGGTGGAGGAAAAATAATTTGGGCACAAAACAAAGAAGAAGTAATAGAAAAAGTAAAAAAAATAATTGAAAAACATAACGTTAAATCGATAATAAAGTCAAAATCAATGACAACAGAAGAAATTGATTTTAACGAAAGTTTTGAAAAAGAAAAAGTAGAAATATTAGAAACAGACCTTGGAGAATATATTGTTCAATTAGATAACGAAAAACCATATCATATTGTAACTCCTGCAATGCACAAATCAAAAGAGGATATTGCGGAATTATTTAATAGAAAATTTAATACACCTATAGATAATACTCCAGAACAAATAACAAAATTTGTAAGAAAGTTGTTAAGAGAAAAATTTCTTGAAGCCGACATTGGAGTTACAGGAGGAAATTTTATTATCGCAGATATTGGAGGAATTGCTGTTACAGAAAACGAAGGAAACGCTTTATTGTCGGTTTCTTTCCCCAAGATTCATATTGTAATTGTTGGAATTGAAAAAATAATTCCATCAATAAAAGACGCAGATTTATTTTGGTCATTACTTTCAACTTATGGAACAGGTCAAAAGATAACCGTTTATAATACAATTTTAAGAGGACCAAAAAAAGAAGACGAAATTGACGGACCCGAAGAAATGTATGTTTTTTTACTTGACAACGAAAGAACCAAAATACTGAAATTAAAAGAACAGAGAAGAGCTTTAAGTTGTATAAGGTGCGGAGCTTGTCTTAATTTTTGCCCTGTTTATAAAAATATTGGTGGACATTCTTACGGTTCAACATACAGCGGACCCATAGGTTCCATAATTACACCTCATCTAAAAGGAGTAGAAAAATATAAACACTTAAGTTTTTCTTGTTCTCTATGTGGAAAATGTACACAAGAATGCCCGGTGAAAATAGATATACATAAATTATTACTATTTAACAGAAGAGATTTTTCGGAAAAAAAATATTCCAAAAAAACCGAAAACATTACAATGTATGCTTATAAAAAAGCAATGGAAAACAGATGGATGATAGATGCTGCTAATTCTAAAATCAAAAATTTTGCATTAAATACTTTGTTTAATAAATCCTGGGGACCCAGAAGAGAAATGCTGGTAATTAAAGAAAAATCTTTTAATAAAAGATGGAAGGAAGAAAGGAAAAAAAGATAGTGAGAAATTTGTTGATACTAAGCTTTTGAATCGGAAGTTTAAAATAACAATAACCAACAGAAAACCAAATACAAAATAAAATATAAGATATTTCATTTGTTTATAAGAAAATTTTTATATTTTTGCACTCCCAAAAAACCACAAACTCAAAACAGCAATAAAATGTATGCAATAGTAGATTTAGTAGGACAACAAATGAAAGTTGAAAAAGGACAAGAAGTATTTGTCCACCGACTTGAAAAAGAAGAAGGAAAAAAAGTAGAATTCGATAATGTACTTTTAATAGAAAACGAAAAGGGTAAAATAAAAGTTGGTACACCAAACATAAGTGGAGCAAAAGTAACAGCTAAGGTATTAGAGCATCTTAAAGGCGACAAAGTAATTGTGTTTAAGAAAAAAAGAAGAAAAGGCTACAAAACTAAAAATGGTCACCGACAATATTTAACAAAAATACAAATAGAAACAATTTCAACTGGCGAGAAGAAAGTAAAAAAAGTTGTAGCTGAAGCCCCAAAAACAGAAAATAAAACAAAGGAAAAACCTTTAGAAAAATAATATTTAACAATCAAAAATAAAGTATCATGGCTCATAAAAAAGGTGCCGGAAGTTCAAACAATGGCAGAGAATCGGAAAGTAAACGCTTAGGAGTAAAAATCTTCGGTGGACAATTAGCCATTGCCGGAAATATTATAGTTAGACAAAGAGGAACAAAACACAATCCCGGAATAAATGTAGGAATGGGGAGAGACCACACACTTTATGCCCTCACAGACGGAACCGTTGAGTTTAAAAAGAAAAGAAACAACAGGTCTTATGTTTCAATTGTTCCTGTTGAACAAGAAAACTAATAATTTCTCAACACCAATATTTTACAAAAAAACATTATTTCTGCTAAGGCAAGAAAACATATCCAACAAAATTTTATAATTTTTTTTTTATTTTAAATTTTTATTATTATTTTTGTATTAAAGACAAAAAATTAATAAATAAAAAAAAACATTATGGCAGGAGTAAACAAAGTTATATTAGTAGGGAATTTAGGAAAAGACCCAGAATTAAGACGCCTTGAAAACGGTACAGCAGTTACAAAATTTTCGTTAGCAACTTCCGATTCCTATAAAGATAAGGACGGAAACAGAGTTGATCAAACCGAATGGCATAACATTGTCCTTTGGAGAGGTCTTGCCGAAGTTGCTGAAAAATATTTAAAAAAAGGTAGCCAGATTTATATTGAGGGAAAAATAAAATCTCGTTCGTGGGAAGATAAAGAAGGAAACAAAAAATATACTACCGAAATTGTTGGAGACAACATGAAAATGTTAGGAAAAAGAAGAGAACAAGAAGAAGGTAATGTAAGCGAACCGGAAGAAGATTTTTCAAAAAACACACCGGGAAACGATTTACCGTTCTAAAGAACGCCAAAAGAAAATATTAACATTTGGAATATTAAGAAATCAACATTCTCTTAATATGCAAAATTCTTTTTGCCCAAGCAAGAAATTTTAATAAGAAAAACTATAATGACTCAAGCAGTTTTATAAGCAGTTCACCAACTTCTTTTAAGGTTTTTCCAAAAGCAATAATTCCTTCTTTGTGTCCTGCCATAACTATTGTTTTTTGCTCAGCATTGTTTGTGTCTTTTAGTAGCTTGCGAATTTCAATTGCCATTTCAGGAGTTCCATATTCTGCATATTCAGCAGTAGTAGGCAGTTTGTTAATATGTTTTTCCCAAATTCCAAGATGATGAATATGAATAACAGAATTTATTTCGGGCAAAGTTTCATAAATTATGGCATGGCTTAAAGATTCAGAAGAAGCTTTTGTGGGCCCAATACAATTTATAGAATTATCTTTTAGAGAAAAACTATTTACAAGAGCGATATGTTCAGGTTTTAAGAATTCGAATTTTCCTGTTACAGAACCAGTGATGTAAAATTTTAGGCTTTCATCAATTCTACAACTTACGTTTCCAAAACCAATGCCGTTTTTATATAATCCTATTAATCCTTTTTTGTAGAGTTTGTTTCTCCATACTTCCAATTTTTCAAAATATAATTGCGGAACAACAACTTTAGTTTTTCCCCAATTACAATTATATCTAATATATCCTTCGTTCATTTTATTTATTTATTATGTTTAAAATACTTTCTTTGTTTGGATTGCAAATACCGTTTTCGGTTATTAGTTTTGTTATAAGTCTTGCCGGTGTAACATCAAAGCCATAGTTTAGTGCAGGACTATTTGGATTTGACAACAGAACTTTTTGAATTTCGTCATTTCTAAAACCTTCAATGTATTTTACTTCATCTTCATCTCGAATTTCTATTGGAATGTTATTAATTCCGTCTTCAATATTTTTATCGATAGTTGATGTTGGTAAAGCAACATAAAATGGAATATTATTGTCTTTTGCGGCGAGAGCTTTCAAATAAGTACCAATTTTATTTGCAACATCTCCATTAATAGTAGTTCGGTCGCTGCCTACAATAACCATATCAACCAATCCATGTTGCATAAGATGACCGCCGGTGTTATCTGCAATCACTGTGTGCGGAACACCATGTTGATGAAGCTCCCAGGCTGTCAATTTTGCTCCCTGATTTCTTGGGCGGGTTTCGTCAACCCAAACATGTAGTTTTATTTTTTTGTCATAAGCTAAATATATTGGAGAAAGGGCGGTTCCATAATCAACACAAGCTAACCAACCGGCATTACAATGTGTTAAGATATTAACAACTTCACCATTTTTTTGTTCAGATAATTTTTTAATTATTTCAAATCCCTTTATACCTATTTGGCGACAACTTTCTATTTCTTTATCTCTAATCTTTATACAAGTTTCTTTAGATAATTTAATTTTTTCATCAATAGATTTAACAGATTCAATTGTCTGCAAAACCCTATTTATAGCGTAAAACAAATTTACTGCTGTTGGACGAGAAGACTTTATTTTTTCTGCTGCAAGAATTATGTGTTCGTTATAATTTGTTTTTTTTCTTGCTTGAAGTGTAGCCAAATAAACGCCGAAAGCTCCTGCAACGCCAATTAATGGAGCTCCACGCAAGTGCATGTCTTTGATTGCGAAACAAATATCTTCCGGGCTTTTTAAATCTTCTATTATAAACCTAAAAGGCAAATGTCTTTGGTCAATTATTTGAATAACGTTTTGCGTATTCTTTTTTAACCAAATACTCGTGTAAGATTTTTTGTTAACTTTCAATTTTTAAAATTATTTTCAAGTAATATTTTCAACAAAATTACAAATTACTACATTTGTTTTGTAAATAAAATTAAAAAATGAGACAAAAAAATAAAATTAAAAACATCATATTTGATTTTGGTGGAGTTATTTTTGATATCGATTTTTCTTTGTGCAATAAATCTTTTATGGAATTAGGAATTAAAAATATTGAAAGCAGATATTTACAAGCACAAGAAAAAAACCTATTTGATGAATTAGAAAAAGGAAAAATAACAAGCAAAAATTTTTGTTCCGAAATAAGAAGGATTTCAAATGTTTATATTAAAGATGAAGAAATTATTCATGCATGGAATTCCTTGCTTGTTGGATACAAAAAAGACAGACTTGAATTATTAGAAAACATTAAATTGTTTTACCGTACTTTTCTTTTAAGCAATACCAATAAAATTCATTATGATGCTTATTTGCAAATGTTAAAAGACAATCATGGCTATAATGGTTTATCCACATTTTTTGAAGAAACGTATTTTTCCCACCAAATAGGAATGCGCAAACCCGAAAAAGAAATATTTGAATTTGTTCTAAATGAAAAAAAACTTGTTCCCGAAGAAACAGTGTTTATTGATGATAATAAACTAAATATTGAAGCAGCAAGAAAACTTGGCATTGTTGCTTATTTTCTTGATGTTGAAAATGGTGAACAACTAACAGACCTGTTTGACAACAATTTTAAGCTTAAAATTGCTTAGGGGCTTAATTTTTTTTATTTTTGTAAATTCAATTATGAGATTAAACAAAGAAAATATTTGGACAGATTTTAACAGTTTCATTCGTCGAAACCGCAGAAGATTTCTTGTTAGACAAAATCCAAAAGCAATATGGCTGACAGGTCTTTCCAGTGCTGGAAAAACGACTATTGCACTTGCTTTAGAAAAAGAAATTCAGAAAAAGGGATACTTTATAAAAGTTTTTGATGGCGATATTATGAGAACGGGTATTAATAAAGACCTTACTTATTCGCTTGAAGACAGAAAAGAAAACATTAGAAGAATAGCCGAGATTACAAAAATATTTTTGGATACCGGACTTATAATAATTTGTAGTTTTATAAGTCCTACGGATGAAATAAGAGAAATGGCAAAATCAATAATAGGAGAAAAAGACTTTATTGAGGTTTATGTTAATTGTCCCTTAAGTATTTGCGAAGAAAGAGATGTAAAAGGATTATATCAAAAAGCAAGAAAAGGACTTATAAAAAACTTTACAGGAATTGATTCTGTTTATGAGACCCCCAAAAATCCTAATATTGAATTAAAAACAGATGTTTGGACAGAAAAACAAACAGTTAAATATTTATTAGAACAGATAATCCCAAAAATAAAATTCAAAACTTTTATATGACTTCGTATAACTTAAATCACATAAAAATATTGGAAGCAGAATCTATTTTTATTATAAGAGAGGTTGCTGCTCAATTTGAAAGACCGGTTTTGCTTTTTTCAGGAGGAAAAGATTCTATTGTTATGACCCATCTGGCAATAAAAGCTTTTTGGCCGGCAAAAATACCTTTTCCATTGCTTCATATTGATACAGGTCATAATTTTAAAGAAACAATAGAATTCAGAGATAGGCTTGTCAAAAAAACAGGAACCAAACTTGTTGTTGGCTCGGTTCAGGAATCAATTAATAGTGGAAGGGTAACAGAAGAAACAGGACCTGAGGCGAGCAGAAATATTCTTCAAACAACAACCTTGCTTGACTCCCTAGAAAAATTTAAATTTGATGCAGCCATGGGAGGTGCCCGACGTGATGAAGAAAAAGCAAGAGCAAAAGAACGCTTCTTTTCACACAGAGATGAGTTTGGACAGTGGGACCCCAAAAATCAACGCCCGGAGCTTTGGAATCTTTTTAATGGCAAAAAAAACATAGGTGAACACTTCAGGATTTTCCCTTTGAGCAACTGGACAGAAATGGATGTGTGGCAATACATTCTTATGGACAATATTGATATTCCTAATTTATATTATACTCACGAAAGAGAAGTTTTTAATAGAGACGGAGTTTGGCTCGCGAAAGCACCATCCATGGAATTAAAGAAAAACGAAAAATATGAGACGAAAAAAGTTCGCTGCAGAACAATTGGTGATATTTCTTGTACAGGACTTACTTTGTCAACAGCTAATTCTTTAAAAGATATTATTAAAGAAATTGCTGCTACCAGAATAACAGAAAGAGGAGGCAGGTCAGACGACAAACGTTCCGAAGCAGCGATGGAAGACAGAAAAAAAGAAGGCTATTTTTAACGAATCATTTACTTTATAATAAAAAATATGGATAGTCATAAAGATAACGGATATTTAGACATGGAGCTTTTGCGCTTTACAACAGCCGGAAGTGTTGATGACGGAAAAAGTACATTAATCGGAAGATTGTTATATGATAGCAAATCAATATTTGAAGACCAATACGAAGCTGTTAAAATTGCAAGCGAAAGACTTGGAGAAAAATTTATAAACCTTGCTCTTTTAACTGATGGATTAAGAGCTGAAAGAGAACAGGGAATTACCATTGATGTTGCTTATAGATATTTTGCTACACCAAAAAGGAAATTTATTATTGCTGACACACCCGGACATATTCAATATACAAGGAATATGGTAACAGGTGCATCTACTGCAAATCTTGCCTTAATACTTATTGATTCAAGAAAAGGAGTTGTAGAGCAAACAAAACGACATTCTTTTATTGCTTCTTTATTGAAAATTCCTCACATGGTAATTTGTATTAACAAAATGGACCTTGTTGATTACAAACAAGAAGTGTTTGAAAGCATAAAAAAAGATTTCAAAAATTTTGCATCTAAATTAGAAACACAAGACATAAGATTTATTCCTATTAGCGCTCTTAAAGGAGACAATGTTGTTGAAAAATCAAAAAGAATGACATGGTACAACGATTCGTCCTTATTGCATCTTTTGGAAACAATTCATATTGGAAGTGATGAAAACCTTGTTGATTGCAGATTTCCCGTACAATATGTTATTCGTCCCAATAATGATAAATTCCATGATTATAGAGGTTATGCAGGAACAATTGCCGGTGGAATTTTTAAACCAAATGATAAAATAATGGTGCTTCCATCTGGTTTTACAAGTTCAATAAAATCAATAGACACCTTAGATGGACCTGTAGATGAAGCCTTCCCACCAATGTCTGTAACCATTCGGTTAAACGACGAAATTGATATTAGTAGAGGAGATATGATTGTTAGAGAAAAAAATTCGCCTATTGTTGGGCAGGATTTTGATGTTATGATGTGTTGGATGAATGAAAAAAAATTATTGCTTAAAGGAAAATACACAATAAGGCACACAACAAAAACAGTACGCTGCATTATTAAATCAATTCATTACAAGGTTGATATTAACACATTACATCGCATTGAAAGCGATAAAGAAATTGGGCTTAACGATATTGCAAGAATTTCTATAAGAACAACTCAACCGTTTTTTTATGATAAATATAAAATTAACCGCATAACAGGAAGCATTATTCTTATTAATGAGAGTACCAACGAAACTGTTGGTGCCGGAATGATTATCTAAAATGTTATTAATCTAAAGTAAATTTTATAGGCATATTAAGTTGAACTCTTACTGGATTTTCTCTTTGTTTTCCGGGATTCCACTTAGGCATATCCTTGGTGATTCGAATAGCCTCTTCGTCATAACCTCCACCAATACCTCTAAGAATTTTAACATTAGAAACTGAACCGTTTTTTTCAACAACAAATGTTACATAAACTATTCCGTCTAACCCAATTTCCTTTCCTATTTTAGGGAATTTAATATTATTTTGCAAAAAATTAATTCTTGCCATGTCACCACCGGGGAATGAGGGGTATTCCTGAACGCTAACGAAAATTTTGGTTTCAACAATATTTTTTTCTTCTTCTACAAAGGGAACATATTTCTTCATCTTTGTGTACTGGTCAGTTTCAACATCAATAATTAAATCATTATCTACGACAACATTGTCTTCAACAATATTTAAAATAGTTGTTTGTAGTTGAGGAGGAGGCAATGATGGTTTGTCTTGTTGTGTGTTAATTATAACATCTTCATCAATAGCTAATACAGGTTGTCCGCTAAAGTCGAATTCAAATTTTTCATAGCTTTTCCATTCAAAAGCTAATAAAGTAAAGGATAAGGCAATTATTAATCCAATCTCAGAGAAGATAAATTTTTTATTTTCGAGATTATTTTTATGTGTCATTTTTTTTAACATAATAAAGTATTTTTTAGAAAATATCATAAATTATGCCAACAAACAATAGATATAGTTTTGAATAAGAAAATAAAAAAACCCGAACTTAAAAAAAGTCGGGTTTTAAAAAAGATATTTTGAAAGATTATCCAGCTAAAGTAAATTTAATTGGCATATTAAATTGAACCCTTACCGGTTTTCCTCTTTGTTTTCCTGCGTGCCATTTAGGCATTGCTTTTATAACACGGATAGCTTCTTCGTCGCAACCTCCACCAATACCTCTAAGAATTTTAACTTTTGTTACGGTTCCATGTATTTCAACAACAAAAGTAACGTAAACAGTTCCTTGTATTCCGCTTTCTCTTGCCATTTCGGGGTATTTAATATTGTTTTGCAGATATTTGATTCTCGACTCATCACCACCGGGGAACGATGGAGCTTCTTCAACAACCGTAAAAATTTCTAGTTCTTCAACATTTGTTTCATCGTCGTCAATAGGAATATACTCATCTATTTTTGTGTCTTGGTCAGCCTCTGCATCAATTTCCAAATCGTTTTCTACATCAACATTGTCTTCAACAATATTGAGAACAGTTGTTTGTTGTTGAGGAGGTGGTGGTGGAGGTGGCTCGACTTGTTGAGTGTTGATCATTATGTCTTCGTCAATAGCTACTACAAGTTGTCCTCCAAGATCCAATTCAATTTTGTCATAACTTTTCCATTCAAAAGCAAACAATGTAATGGAAAGGGCAATTATTAATCCAATCTCTGAAAAGATAAATTTTTTGTTTTCGAGATTTGCCTTTATAGTCTTTTTTTCAAGCATGATAAATTTTTTTAAAAGAAAGTTAATAAAAAACAGTGCTAAATTATTTATAAAAACAATACAAATTTAAACTTTTTTAAAATATTTCATAAAAAACATATTAAAAAGAACTAATCCAACAATACAACCAGCTGAATTTGCAATAAAATCATATAAGCTGGAGTGTCGGCCATTATTTATTAAGGATTGTATTATTTCTGTTAAACTACCATAAATTATGCCAATAAGTAACGCACTTATTTTTGAATGGGAATACAAAAACAAATATTTGTTTTGTTTTTTGAATACCCTAATCAGAAGCAAAGAAAAAATAGCAAAAATTGAAACATGAATTAATTTATCGAGTGACAATAATTCCCAAAAAGAAGATATTTGAGGGAAATAATTGCCAGGCAAAACGGTCAAAATTAAAATTACTATTGCCCACAAAATTCCTAATATATTATTTTTGAAAAACAAAATGGTTTTTGTTAATAATTGTATATCATTTGTTAATAACTAATTTAAACCCAACACCGTGAACATTTATAAGTTCAACAGATGGGTCTTTTTTTAAATATTTTCTTAATTTAGTTATGTAAACATCCATGCTTCGGGCATTGAAATAACTATCGTTTTGCCAAATTCTATTTAGGGCAACTCCCCTGTCTAAAACTTCGTTAATATTTTCACACAGGAGTTTAAGCAATGCTGCTTCTTTAGAAGTAAGTTTTTCTTTTTCGTCATTAATAATCAAAAGTTGTCTGTTAGGGTAAAAATTAAATTTACCAAATTTGAATTGATTATTATTAACTTGCTTTGTTCTTTTTAGAATTGCGTTCATTCTTGCCAGCAATTCTTCCATTCGGAAAGGTTTTGTCATGTAATCGTCAGCACCAATCTGAAATCCTTTCAAAATGTCTTCCTGCATTGATTTTGCAGTAAGAAAAAGTATTGGAATTTTAGTATTGGTTTTTCTTATTTCTTTAGCAACTGTGAATCCGTCTTTAATGGGCATCATAATATCAATAATGCAAAAATCAAATTTTTCTTTAATATAAAAATTTATCGCTTCTTGGCCGTTAACACACAATTTTGTTGGAAAACCTTTTGCTTCAAGATATGTTTTTAGAATAGTTCCTAAATTGTCATCATCTTCTGCAAGAAGAACCTTAATTGTTTTTTTTTCCATGATTCTGCTTATTTATTTTTTTGTTTCATCTTTTTCAGTTGGCAAAAATATTTTAAAAGTTGCCCCTTTTCCTAATTCACTCTCAATAGAAATATTTCCTGCGTGTTCATTAATTATTGCTTTTACATAACTTAATCCAAGCCCAAAACCTTTTACGTTATGAATGTTTCCCGTTGGTACGCGATATAGTTTATCAAATATTTTCTTTTGATTTGATTTGCTGATTCCAATTCCATTATCTTTAATGCTGACAACAATTCCTCCTTCAAAGTTTTCGGTTGTTATAATTATTTCTGGATTTACATGGGTGTATTTGTTTGCGTTGTCAAGTAAATTATAAATTACATTTATTAGAAGAGTTTTGTCTGCCTCAACAATTTTATCTTTTGCGAGAAAGTTAGTTTTAATTATTCCATTTTTTTTCTCAAGCTGAATTTTAATATTATTAACTGCTTCAGAAATTATTTCATTTATGTTTAAATGGTCTTTATTGAGTTTTAGCTCACCTTTGTCAATAACCGCTGTATGAAGAATTTTTTCAGCCATAGTGCCGAGTCGTTTATTTTCCTCGCTAATAATTTTAATATAATTATCATAAAAATTTGAAGTTTTAGGCAAATCCTTATCGCTTAATGCTTCACAAGCAAGAGAAACCGTAGATACGGGAGTTTTAAATTCGTGAGTCATATTGTTTATAAAATCATTCTTCATTTCAGACAATTTCTTTTGTTTGATTATTGTATGAATCGTATAAGTAAATAAAAAAATCAAAACCAAAATTAAAACCACCGAAATTGATAGCATTCCTCCCATTTGCAATAAAAGGAAGTTTTTTTCATTTGGAAAGAAAATAATCAAATATTCTGGTGCTTTGAGCAAACTATTAGGGTGTAAATTAAAACTTTTGCCACTTTTGATTAATTCTTTTGTATAATCTCCCGTTTTTTCTAAAAGAAATTTGTTTTGATATGTGTTGTAAATTCCAAATTCAAATTTTGTTTTTATTCCCTTGTTTTTTAATTCATAAGAAATTAGGGAATCGATAAAATCTTTTTCAAAACGAATTTTATAATTTTCGAAAACACTAACATCTAATATACTCTTCATTATTTCATTAATAAAAGAAGTTTTGTTTGTATTGAAATAAAATGCTTCATTATTTTTTTCTAAAGGATGAATAGAATCGGGGGAAGAATAATAAGATCTATTAATTGAATCCAGCCTCCTAAGAAGATTTCTTCCTTGTTGGAAAGATTTCATTTGTTCTTCAATCTGACGATTTGTTTCAATTCTTTCAATTTTATACACAAAATTAGTTATTGCCTCATTTACACTTCTATCAAAATTTGCCTCTTTTATTGTAATGGCATTTTTAATCCAATGCAACTGAAGTCCCACCAAACTGATTAACGCAACAGTTGTTATCGAAATAATATAAATAATTATCTTTCTGCTCATTGTTGCAAAAATACGTTATGAAATCGTAAATGTTATTTCTTTTAACAATTTTTAACGTTTAATAAATTGCTTAAACTTAATATATGGGAAAAGATTTGGTAAAGAAAAAGGTACTATTTTTAAATAATACCTCTAAAATTAAAGAAAATAAAAAGGTTCAGAAGCAAAAACTAATTACGTTTAAATAAATACTGATAATAAACATAATCGTTTCCGGCTGAATGATTATCTTTATTTATGTCTTCAAAAGAAAGATAAATACACTCATAATTTTCTTCATCGAATGTGTAATCTGCGCAAGTATGTTTTGGGTCATTTATATATAAAGAACAGATAACGCTATCTGTGGGATTAATTATAATTTCTCCCGACTGTTTATCATAGTCAAATAATCCGTTTGTTTTATAAAAAGCACAGTTTAATGAATAATCGTAATCGTTATGAAAATAAAAAGCATTCTTAACAAACGTTTCCTCTTTATTTACGTCTTTTAAAACATGAGTGTTCCAGTCATAAACAAGAGTATTTATTCCGACTAGATCCCAATGACCATTAATTGAAGCGTCATTATCAGGATAATAATCAACCCTATCACAAGAGGTAAATATTAATCCAACGAAAATAAGAAATATTAATTTTTTCATAATTATAGAAATTAGTTATTTTATAATTGGTGTAAATATACAAAAAATTATTTAAATCATAAATAAAAATTTTTTAAAGTAGACCCAAGCGGGGTGAAATCGAACTTTCTTATTGAAGATTGCCAGCTAATAGATGAATTTCTTAGAAGTAATTTCAAATTATAATATAATAAATAAATAAAAATTAGGTTCGGAGTTACGAACTATTACCTGAGAAAATGCTGTTATTCCTGACTAGCTCCGTAAGCTAAAATTTAAGATGATCTTAATATTTGTTGAAAGTGGAATGAGAGTTAATATAACTTAAATGGCTCTAGATCTGCAACAGTAACCAGGCAATAATTAATAGATAGATTGATAGATTTTAACATCTCGATTTATATAAGGGTAAATCAAATATATCTTAATAATAGATAGTTGTTAATATATGAAATTGAATTTAATCTTATATATTTGTAAAAAAAATCGTTAATTGTATAACAGATATTTTTAAAATCTTTCACTTATGAAAATAACAATAAAGTTATTAAAAGTAATTATTACATTTTCTTGTATAATATTTATTCAAAGCACTAATGCTCAAACAATTTCATCATTTCCTTATATGGAGAATTTTTCATTATGGACTGTAGGAACTGGTACACCCATTACAACTAGCTCATGTGCTGGCTGGTCAAGTTCAACCACGTCTATTCCTAGGTGGGAGCGAGAGGGTGCTACAACAGGAAGCAATCAAAGTTCTAGTTCCACTGGTGCAGTTTGGGATCATACAGGCTTTGGAGTTTCTGGCGGAAGATATGTTTTTCTAGAATGCTCTGGTGGATCTTTGGGTTCAACCTCTTATTTAGAAAGTCCAACATTAAATTTTGGAAGTAATTCAATAATGAAATTAAAATTTTGGTATCATATGTATGGTTCAAATATTGGTAGCATGGAAGTTGAGCAGTATGTAAGTGGTACTTGGGTATCTACAGGTTGGTCAAAAACAGGACAACAACATGCTTCTGGTTCCACTGCATGGACTGAAGCAGTGATCGTCATTAGTGGTTCTGCAACAAAAATTCGGTTTAAAGGTGTTAGAGGAAATGGTTATAGAAGCGATATGGCAATTGATGATGTTTCTATAAATACTGTTGCTGCAAATAATTGTGGTATTTCAAATATTGATGCTCCAAGTGGCTCAGTTATTCCTGGAACCCATAGCATTAAAGTAAAACTTGAAAATTTTGGTTCTAATACATTAACATCAGCAACAATAAAATATAAAATAAATAATGGTACTCCTGTTTCATATTCATGGACTGGTAGCATTATTCCAGGTGCATCTATATCTAATCTCATTATAGCGAATTATACTTTCCCGGCAGGACTGGTGGAAATTGTCACCTGGACTGAAATTCCAAATGGTGTAACAGACCAAGATATGACTAATGATACTTCTATAGCAACACTATATGTTTGTAATGCATTAGCTGGAACTTATTCCGTTGGGGATACTGCATCTAATTTTCTAACAATAAATCAGGCAATTAATACTATTCAAAATTGTGGTGTAAGTGCAAGTGCTGTGTTTATTATTAAACAGGGAATTTATAATGAGCAACTTACAATTGGAAGTATTCCAGGAGCTTCAAGTATAAATACTATAACATTTAAATCATTAACAGGAAATCCTGATGATGTAGTACTACAATATGCTGCCAGTGGTACTAATGACAATTGGACATTAAGATTGAACGGGGCACAATATGTGACATTTAAACAGATGACTATCAAAGCAATTGGTTTAAGTTATGGCAGAGCAGTTGAATTTATTTCCGGGGCAAATCATAATGTTATTTCTTACAATAAAATTATCACTTCAACCACATCAACTACCAATGATTTTGTAGGGATATATTCTTCTACAACTTTAGATCAATATAATAAAATCACCAATAATATAATTGTTGGAGGCAACCGTGGTATTTCTTTAATTGGTAGCAGTTCGTCGATTACGGAACATGGTACTATAATTGAAGATAATACAATTACTGATTTTTATTCTTCAGGTGCAAGAATTTCATATCAAGATTCCCTACAGTTCAATAATAATAATATAGAAAATAGAATTAATTCTGGAATGCCCTCTGGTGCTTCACTGAGTAATTGCTACTTTTTCAAAGTACTTGGAAACAAGATTAAGATAAATAGCTTATCAATAAATCATGGGATTGTTATTTCAAATGCAAATGCAAATGCTGCAAATCCCAATATAGTTGCCAATAATTTTATAAGTATTTATGGAATAGGTACTGATAATGGAAAAGGTTTGAGTGTGCACAACTCTAATTATGTTGATTTGTATTATAACTCAATCAATGTTACAAGTGGTTCTAATACTTACGATGCAGTAAGGGTGTCGTTAGGTTCAAATATAAAAGTTAAAAACAATATTTTTGTTAATTTGGGAGGTGGTTATGCATATTATATACAAACTCCTTCAGCTATTTTGTATTCAGATTATAATGTATATTATAGTTCAGGAGTAAATTTTGCATATTGGACAAATAATATTCCCAATTTAAGTTCATTAAAAACAGCTAATAGCAAAGACACACACTCTATATCAGTTAATCCTGTATTTACATCAAATACCGACCTACACATAAATAACTCGCTCATAAATGGTCAAGGGATTCCGATAGTTGGTTATACAACAGATATTGATGGAGACACCAGAAATGCTACAACGCCTGATATTGGTGCCGATGAATTTAATTTACTTAGTAACGATGCCGGAATTACTAATTTAATTGAGCCATATGCACCTTGTTCGGGGATTGCATCAAATATTAAGGTAACTTTAAAAAACTATGGAGTTCAGAGTTTAGATAGCTGTCTAATTGGGTGGTCTATTAATGGAATTTCACAATCTCCTCTTCACTATGGAGGAGCATTATCCGCTGGTTGTGATACAGCATTAAGCTTGGGAAGCTATTCTTTTAATAGTGGTGCTTTTTATAATTTAAAAGTATGGTCATCAACACCAAATGGCTTGGTTGACATGAATAATAATAATGATACTTTATTTGTTGATAGTCTTCAAACATCAATGCCGGCCGGAATTTATACGATTGGAAATGATACAACATATGACTATCTTTCTTTTTCAGATGCTATCAATTCTTTACATCTAAAGGGTATTTGTGGTCCTGTAATTTTCAATGTTGCATCAGGAATATATAATGAACAACTCACTATTCATGAAATACGTGGAGCATCTTCAATTAATACAATAACATTTAAATCCCTAAGTGGTTTCAATACTGATGTTACTGTTCAATATAACTCTATGAGTTCTATTGAATCATGGACAATAAAACTTGATGGAGCTGATAATGTAATAATAAAAGATATGACCATAAAGGCTAATGGTCAATCTTATGGTAAGGCAATAGAAATGATTAATGGTGCTAGTTACAATACAATATTAGGTAACCATATAGAGTGTTTGGGTACATCAAGTTCAAGCTTTAGATGTATTTATAATGGCAATACAATGAATCATTTTAACAGTTTTATAAACAATAAAATCACAGGAGGTTATCATGGAATTTATTTGACTGCCTTTAGTGAATCTTCAAGAAATAAGGGAACAATAATACATAATAATGAAATTTCTGGATTTCATTATTCTGGAATCAATGCAGGTCGTCAAGATTCTATTCAAATAACTAATAACTACATTCATAATGGTCTACATACATATCAATATGGAATATATGCAAGCCAATGTTGCAATAACTTTAATATATCAGCAAATAATATCATATTAAGTCCTTCTAATTACGCAACTGGTCTAAGAGTTTATAGATGTAATTACTATTCTTTTGCCGTTACATCAGCACCCGGTTTAGTTTCAAATAATTTCATTAGCATAACTTCTGGCACAGGAATTAATTATGGTATATACACATATGATTCAGATAATGTTAAATATTATTACAATTCCGTAAATATTACAGGAGGTAGTAGCTCTAGCCGTACCTTATACCAGACAAATGATACATTAAACACAATTGGAGAAACCTTTAAAAATAATGTTTTTGCAAACGCAATTGGCGGTGTAAGTATAAGGATTGAAACACCAGCAAATATTGTCGCATCAGATTATAATGTCTTATACACTAATGGAACTACTCTTGCTTACTGGGGAACAAATGCTTCATCATTGTCAGCATTGCAAACATTAAGCGGGAAGGATTTAAACTCATTAGCAATTAATCCTGGATTTTCTTCTGCAACAAATCTTCATTCAAACAGTTCTGCAATAAATGGTCAGGGAACACCAATTGTAAATGTTACAACTGATATTGATGGAGAAACTAGAAATACTACAACACCTGATATTGGTGCTGATGAATTTAACTTAAATAATTATGATGCCGGTATTTCAAATTTTGTAGAGCCAATTACACCCTGTCCAAATTCAATCTCAAATATTAAAGTAACTTTAAAGAACTTTGGTATATTGAATTTAACATCATGTGCAATTAACTGGACAATCAATGGAGTTTCTCAAATACCATTTAGTTACACTGGCAACATACCTTACAATAATATTGATACAGTTACAATCGGAAGCTATACTTTCGTTAACGGAGTTTCATATGATATTAAAATTTGGCCTATTAACCCAAATGGTCAACCGGATGCAAATCACGTAAATGACACTTTAGTAATAAATAATATTAAAACTGCCCTTTCTTCTGGTATTTATACAATAGGTAATGATACTACTTATAATTTCAATTCATTTTCATCTGCAATAAATACAATGATAGCTTACGGTATTTGTGGTCCGGTTGTATTTCAAATTGATACAGGAATATTTAATGAACAAGTTAATATACCATTTATTCCTGGTAGTTCATCTTCAAATACTATAACATTTAAGGGAAAAGGTAGTGGAACTATTTTGACATATAATACAACATCCAGTTACAGACCTGTAGTTTTGCTTGATGGGGCTAATTTTATTCAAATTGATAGTTTGAAAATAGCAATTGGAGCTGCATCAAGTGGAGGACATTGTGTTCAATTTATGAATAATGCAAGCAATAATAGTATATCAAATTGCATTCTTGATATTCCATATAATACATCATCAGCTTATGGTTGTATTGCTGTTTCTGGAAGTGTAAGTAGTTATTCTACTTATACAGATTGTGATAATTTGACTTTCATAAATAATTCTCTTAATGGAGGGTATTTTGGAATGTATATTAATGGTGAAAACCTTAATCACTCTAGTGGATGTTTAATTATGGGCAATAATATACAAAGCTATCATGCTTATGGCTTGTATATTAGATATACAGATAGTATTATAATCAACAAAAATATTATCGAAGATAGAGGAAGCAATAATTCTGGCTATGGTGTTCGCTTAAATTATTCACATGCTAACTCAGAAATTTCTCAGAATAAAATCACTATAAGTTACAATAATGGTGGAACTGGATTAGATCTTTATAATTGTGAGGGAACTTCATCAAAACCACTTATGATATTTAACAATTTTATAATACAAACAAACAGTACAAATACAGGAACTATAAACGGAATTGTAAGCTATTATGGAAAATATCTTTACTATTATAATAATAGTATAAATATTACAGCAGGAGGAACCAATTCAAGAGCATTTTATATAAGTGGTTCAACCTCTTCAGCAAATATTTCTGATATTAAAATTAAAAACAATATCTTTTCTAATAAAGGTCCAGGTTATTCAATATATCTAAATGCGGCACTGTTTCCTACAAAATTAACTGAATGTAACTATAATGATTTATATTCAACTGGTACTTATCTGGCATACAATTCAGGAGCACGTACAGATCTGGCAGCATGGAAAACATCGGCAACCAACATAGGAGTAAATTCTATTTCTCAAAATCCATTATTTTTAAATGACACGAATCTTCATCTTTCTCCTACCTCTCCAAATAATCTTGGAACGCCAATTCCTGGTATAACGATAGACATAGATGGAGACACAAGAAGTTTGACTAATCCTGATATGGGTGCTGATGAATATAATTTTCTTGCACACGATCTTTTAATAACACAATATATTACACCTAATAGTAGTTTTTGTGGAAATGTAAATGATTCAATTAGGGTTATTCTTAAAAGTTTAGGATTAAATGCTGAAACAAATATTCTAATCACTGCAAAAGTAAATACTCCAACAGGAATTGTTACTGTAAGTACAATTATTTCAAGTATCCCAGTTGGATTTAATGATACTGTAGTTGTTGGAGCAATTAATACTACAAGTTCTGGAAATTATTCTTACAAAGTTTATCCTACTCTTGCTTTTGACTTAAATCACAGTAATGATACTGTAATTGGAAATACTATTACAGAGTATCCTATAAGCATACCACATATTGAGAATTTCAGCAATTCTGGACCTTATAACTGGACAGGAAATAATTTCACTGTTAGTAATATTGGATCTCATGGTTTAACATCAAAAGCTCTTTCAGCAAATTTAAATTCTACAATAAATTCTGCAATTTTCAATTTCAATAAAAAAGTTAGCTCAATAACCGCTAATACTTATTTATCTTTTAAATATAGGATTACTAATTATTCAGGAGGTGCTTCAATATTAAATGGAGATAGTTTGAGAGTTTTAATCAGTAATGACTGTGGAAATACTTATAGTGTATTGCATACTATTGACACAATTAACCATATACCGAACACATCAATGCAAACTGTTATACTGCCTATTGGTAATTTTACTGGTACAGAAATTTTAATTGGGTTTAATTCAAAGAGAAATAGTGGCAATTATTGGGTTGATATTGATGACGTGGCTATTGCTGAAGCTCCTATCGTTAATCTGGGAAATGATACAACTATTTGCTCAGGTGATTCGTGTACATTTGATGCTGGTTCTTATTCTCCTTATAATGTAACGTATGAATGGTTCGTTGTTGGAAATCCAGTAATTCTTGGAACATCTCAATTATATTCCACCAGCTTATCAGCAAATTATTATGTTGAAGTTAAAAATGAATACGGAATTATTGGTAGAGATACCATAAGCTTGACATTTGATTCAATACCAATAATAAATTTGGGTACAGATTTTAACATTTGTGGTGGTGATTCAAAAACTCTTAATGCCGGAGTCGGAACTGGGTATAGCTATTTATGGTCTAATAATAGCACATCGCAGATAATTTCAATTGATTCTGCTGGTTATGGCCTGGGAACTCATGTGTTTTGGGTAATAATTACTAATAGCAATGAATGTTACACAACTGATTCTATCGATGTCACATTTCTTCCCCAATTAACAATTAATATTGGCTCCGATGCAATAATTTGTGCCAGTGATTCAATAACTCTTAACGCTTCAGCAGGATTATGGTATTTTTGGTCAGATAGTAGCACTACTCAAAGCATATCTGTTGATACTGTTGGATTTGGTTTGGGCAAGAAAACAGTTTGGCTTATGGTTGGTGATAGCTTAGGATGCAAGACAACTGACACTATTGACCTAACATTTATTCCTAATCCAATAATTGACATTGGGTCTGATACGATAATAAAATATAGCAATGGTGCCATTATCCTTGATGCAGGCAGTGGATTTACCAGCTATTTATGGGATAATATGTCCTTAATACAAATAAGGCAAATTTTTGCTTCAGTTGTTGGTTTAGGTGTTCATACATATTATGTTGATGTAACTGATAGCAACGGATGTACAGCAAGTGATACTATAGTTATTGAAGTGATTGATGATACAGGAATTAATGGTGTTGGCAACGATATTTCAATACTAATATTCCCTAATCCTACAAAAGGATTGTTCAATATTTCAATTAAAGGAATTCGAGGAGAATTTGATATGCAAATAGTTGATGCAGTTGGGAGAAAAATTATCGATGAACATCTAAATAATAATAGTTTTAAATTCAGTAAACAGTTTGATTTATCTTGTTGTCCTAAAGGAGTTTATTTTATAAAAATAACTTCCAATAATAATGTTTTTATTGAAAGAATCATTATTCAATAGAAGAATTTTAATTGATTTAAATGGTAATTTTTTGTGATGTAGTTTTTAAATTTAAATTAAGGTTAATAAATATGTTAAATAATTGATGTTTATTATATGGTATTTTACTATCTTGCAAAGATTTTTCTAAAATCAGTATTAAAATCCAATAATAATTTACTATGGTGATTTTAATCTTAGTTTAATAATATTGGTAATATCTTGAAGTTTAGATTGTTAAAACTTTTTTAAAAAATTATTGTTGTATAAGAAACAAAACAGGTATTATTATTCCAGTATTTGAACAAATTTAAATTTCATTCATATATTAATCAAAAAAAAACAATATGAAAAAATTAATCAAAGTTGTAAGCTTTATTTATTTATTTGTTTTAATTATCTCAATTAACAAAACAAATGCTCAAACAATAGTAACAATCGGTACAGGAACCTATGTCAGTTCATATATGCCACTTGCTAGATATTATAATTACTCTGCATGGGATGGTTTATATGAAAGTTCTGAAATAAATGCATCTGGCGAAATAACTAAGTTAGCTTTTTATAAAGGTGGAGGAAGTAGTTCATCTATTTCAAATGTTTACATATATATGAAACACACCACTGCCACAGTTTTATCATCAGGAACTCATAATACTACGGGATACACTCTTGTTTATAGTGGCTCATTCCCAAATAGTTACACCAATGAATGGAAGGAAGTTACACTTACAACTCCATTTGCTTACAATGGCTCTGATAATCTTATGATATATGTTCGTAAAGAATATCAACACTATACATCTGCACCAAACTATAGATACACAACAACATCAACTACAAAATCAAGGCAAGCTCATTCTGATAGCTATATGCCATCATCATTAAGCGCAACAACACAAAGACCTAACATACAATTAACAATAGACCCAAATATTAATAATGATGCCGGAATTATTTCAGTTACAGAACCAATATCACCAACAAATCCCGGCCTAAAAAATGTTAAAGCTGTATTAAAAAACTTTGGACAACTTAATTTGACCAGTTGTATTATAAAATATTCATTAGATGGAGTTACTCAAGCACCTTATACTTTTACTGGCTCAATTGCCCAAAATGGTTCTAATGGTCCTATTACAATTGGAACAGCAAATTTTTCACTTGGGAGTCACGAAATTAAAGCCTGGACCGAGAGTCCTAATAGTGTTTTAGATTCAAATATGTATAATGATACTTCCACAATTAATGTTGTTGCATGCATAACACTTAACGGGACTTATACTATTGGTGGGACTGGTTCGAGTTTTTCTAGTATATCAAGTGCAATTTCATCACTAACTACATGTGGAATTGCTGGCCCTGTAACATTTAATATAGCACCAGGAATCTATAATGAGCAGATTTATCTTCCATCAATATCAGGAACATCTTTTATTAATACAGTTACCTTCCAATCTTCAACCGGTAACCCTAATGATGTAATAATTAATTATAATGCTATCGGAACTACAGACAACCATGTAGTTAAGCTTGATGGAGCTGATTTTATTAAATTTAAAAATCTTACATTAAAGTCCTTAAATCCAGCTTACGGTCGTGTGGTGGAATTAGCTCAAAGTGCTGATCTTAATGAGTTTTCAGGAAATAAATTAATAGGAGTTACAACAACTTCAACAAGTGATTATCTTTCAGTAATTTATTCTTACAACTCAACTGACAATTATAATACTATCCTTAATAATGAAATTTTAAACGGTTCTTATGGGATTTATTTTAGAGGATATGGAAGCACCAGTCTCGAACAGGGTAATACCATAAATAATAATACAATTACAGGATTTTCTTATTATGGAATTTATGTAGTCTATAACAACTCTATAGCAATCAATTCCAATACTCTCGAGTCATATTCTCTCAACAATCTTCAAGGTATCTATTTAGAGTATTGCGATAATAGCCAAAGTATTAAAAAGAACAAAATAAGTCTCGGAGGCACTAATTATCTTTATGGAATTTATATTAGATATTGCGATGGAACTTCTACAAATCAGGGCAGTATTGCTAATAATTTTATAAGTTTAAACCAGGGAACTTACAATCATTATGGAATTTATAGTTATAACTCAAACTATCAGAATTACTATTATAACTCTGTGAATATTAACGGAGGTAGCACATCGTCCAGAGCTTTATACCATTATAACGGAGGTAATGTAAATATTGCAAATAATATTTTATCGAATACTGGAGGAGGATATGCTCTTTATGTATATAATCCTTCATATGTTGCACTCTGCAATTATAATGATTTATATGCAACCGGCTCATATCTGGCTTATTGGCAAGGAAACCGTGCCACTTTAAATGATTTAAAAACATATAGTGGTAAAGACTTGAATTCAAAATCAGTAAATCCAAACTTTTTTTCTTCAACCGATCTTCACATCAATAATGCTTTACTAAATGGAATGGGAACTGTTATTGCAGGAATATCTGATGATATTGATGGAGATACCAGAAGTTATACAGCACCTGATATAGGGGCAGATGAATTTGATGTGTTAGCAAATGACGCAGGTATATACTCGTATGTTGATCCGCTGGGTCCTTGCCCTGGTTCAGCAAACAATGTTATCGTTAAGCTTAAAAACTATGGAACTTCAAACCTTATAAGTGCTACAATCAACTGGAAAGTTAATGGAGTAAGCAAAACAGCTTACAGTTGGACTGGTTCTCTGGCACCATTAGCTGAAACTAATGTAACAATTGGAACTCATGTTTTTCTTAGCGGTACAAGCTATAATTTGAAAATATGGTCTTCATTACCAAATTCAGTTGCTGACCTAAATAACAATAATGACACAGTAAATGCAAATAATTTACTTACTGCAATGAATACTGGAACATACACAATTGGTCCTAGTGCATCAGCTGACTATCCAAGTTTTACTGCTGCAGTTAATACTATAACCTTACAAGGTGTTTGTGGACCTATTGTGTTTAGTGTTGAATCGGGAAATTACAACGAGCAATTTATTTTGAATGAAGTGCTTGGAATGGATACTTCGAATACTGTAACTTTTCAATCAGCAAGTGGAGTAAATTCAAGTGTTGTATTGAATTATTCAGCTACTTCAGCAACTGATAATTATGTTATACACATTGATGGTGGAGATAATTTCAAATTTAAAAACATGACCATTCAAGCTCTAGACATTTCCTATTCTACAGCCATCAATCTCTCTAATAATGCTAATCATAATGAATTATCAGGCAATATTATTATGGGAATTTCAACTTCATCAACAAGCACTAATCAATGTGTTATCAATTCTATCGGTTCTAATAATTATAATAGTTTTCTGAATAATGTAATTAAAAATGGTTCATACGGAATTTATTTATACGGAAATAATTCAAATATGGTAATGGGAAATACCTTACAAGGTAATTCAATTAGTGACTTTAGTAGATACGGTGCATATCTCTATTACAATGACTCAGTGATTGTAAGATCTAATACCATCAATATAACTTCTAATTTTACAACCAATTATGGTTTATATTGTTACTATTCTAGTAATGGTGTTAGGATTGAAAAGAATCGTATTAATTCAACATCAAATATGACAACTTATGGTATGTATTTCGGATATTGTAATGGAACTGGAATGGAGCCTGGAATTATAGCGAATAACTTTATTTCACAATCTGTTGGTGTCAGTACATATTACGGCATTTATCTCTACAATTCAAATTACTATAACATCTATTATAATTCCGCAAATATCACAGCTGGAAATACGAATTCTACTGCATTATATCAGTATAGTGGAAGCAATCATAATATGCTTAACAATAATTTTGTAAATACTGGAGGCGGGTATGCAGTTTACGTAAGCTCAGGCAATTCATTTTACAATTCAGATTATAACAATTATTATGTAACAGGAAATTATATTGCTTACTGGCAAGGATACAGAACAACACTTGCTGTTTTGAAATCATACAGTTCAAAGGACTATCATTCTTATTCTGTAAATCCGGGTTATGCAACATTAACTAATCTTCACTTAAATACTGCTGCTTTAAACGGGAAAGGTTATCCTGTTATGGCTATTCTTGATGACATTGATGGAGACACAAGGGGTTTTCCTGCTTCTGACATCGGAGCTGATGAATTTAATTTAGTAGCAAATGATGCTGGAATATCTGCGTTGGTAAGCCCTGTGGCTGCTTGTCCGGGAGTAAACAATGTTGTTGTTAAACTTAATAATTATGGAACAGCTAATTTAACTAGTGTAACAATAAACTGGTCAATTAATGACACTATGAAAACGGTTTATAATTGGACTGGTAGCATAGCATCTCAAGGCTCAACATCAATTACCTTGGGATCTCATGCATTTTATTCCGGTATTTATTATTCAATAAAAGCCTGGACGAGTTCACCCAATAGCGTTGTTGATGTAAACACTTACAATGACACAATGCTGGCAACAGGCATTCAAACTGCTTTCCCTTCTGGAACTTACATAATTGGAAGTAGTGGCTCGGCTGATTACTCAACCTTTACATCTGCAATTAATGCAATAAATACTCAGGGTATATGCGGACCTGTTATTTTTAATGTTGAAGCTGGAACTTATACTGAACAAATTATTCTAAACGAAGTATTTGGAGCTTCTGCAGCAAACACAATAACTTTCCAATCAGCCAGTGGAAATAAAAATGATGTTATATTAATGTATAACACAACAACTTCAAGCACTAACTATGTTGTGCAGTTTGATGGTGGTGATTATTTTAAATTTAAAAATATGACTATCAAAAATACAAATGCAACTTATGGGAGAGTTATTGACCTTATAAATACAGCTGAACACAATATCATTGAAGGAAATACCCTGATTGCCATTAGCACAACATCATCTTCAAGTAGTGTTATTTATGATGGAAATGGACAAATGAATAATTTCAATACCTACCTTAATAATTATATGCAAGGTGGTTACCATTCAATTTATATGTATGGAGGCGGTACAACTTTATGGGAAAAAGGAACTGTTATCCAGGGTAATGAACTTGTTGGATTCTATATTTACCCAATGTATGTTTATTATCAGGATTCTATACAAATCATTGGAAACAATATTCATGGTGGTGTGGCTGTGTATGCTTACGGAATTTACGGGAACTATTTGATGAATGGATATAGAATTGTCGGTAATACTATTAAAATTAATGCAACATCAACTTCGACTTGCTATGGAATTCGTGATTATCGTAGTAATTATAATTCATATAATTCATCTCCTTCAGGATATGGACTAATAGCCAATAATTTCATATCCATATTAGGAGGAAGTGCATCACATTATGGGATTTACTCTTATTATGTAAATGGAACTGAGTATTACTATAATTCAATAAATCTGGAAAATGGAACGGGAACATCAAGTCGATGCTTGTACCAGTATAATACCAGTAGTAATACACTTGGGCAGACTTTCAAGAACAATATATTTGTAAATAAAAATGGAGGATATGCCGCCTATTTCAACACACCAGCTTCGGTTTCTGCAAGTGATTACAATGTTTTTTATGCTTCAGGAAATTACCTTGCTTATTGGAGTGGGAACAGGACTTCGCTTTCTGCATTACAAAGTGCAAGCAGCAAGGATGCTAATTCATTATCTCTTGATCCATTATTTGCATCCAGCACTGACCTTCACTTGTATAATATCACAATCAATGGTGCCGGAACTCCTTTAACAGTTGTTCTTGAAGATATTGATGGTGATACCAGAAACACTTCTACTCCAGATATTGGAGCTGATGAATTTAATATGTTTGCAAATGATGTGGCTCCAATTTCAGTTGACTTTCCGAAAAACCCAATGGGTATTGGCAATAAAGATTTTAAAGTATCTATAAAGAATTTTGGAACCAGCACATTAACAAGTGCAACAATAAATTGGAAAGTTGATTCAGTTCTTAAAACACCATTTACTTGGACGGGCTCAATCACTTCACTTGATAAAGATTCTTTAATAAATATAGGTTCGCATAATATGACATTAGGCAATCACACAATTACTATTTGGACTAGTTTACCTAATGGAGTTGCTGATCAAGGCATTAATAATGATACTTTGGTTTTTCCTTGCAATGTTATACTTAAACCTGAAATTGATGTAAATCCTTATGCGATATCAGCAACTATAACAACTTGTAATGATTCAATCTATGTTCCACTAAAAATTTACAATATTGGTACATCAGATTTAATCGTTAATTTGGATAGTGCAATATCTTCTGGTGGTCAACAGAATTCTACAATAGAAATATTGGCATTAACCTACGAAATTTATTCAGACTTCTATAATAAAACAAAGATTATAATTGTTTCAGAAGTCCCCAATGCTAACATTACTGAATTGAATACAACATCTTCATCTGTTTTGTCTGCTGCATTGCAAGGGAAAGATATTTTATATATCCCATATCTTTATAGTTCGTCAACTATAAGCGTATATCAAACATTTACACCTGCAATACAAGCATTTGTTAATGGAGGTGGAACTGTAATATTTGGTCCACAGGAAAATTATGATGATGTTATCTGGAATACTGGATCTTTTAGTGGTAATCAAATAAGTCATACATCTGGCACATATAGTATGCAGGTGTTAGACCCAACTCATCCCATTATGCAAGATGTAGTACTGCCTTTAATGACGGTGAAACATACAATCTATTTTTCTATTACAAATACAGATGCTGATATCCTTGCTACTTATAATAACAATGTTGTTGTTGCATCACGTAATATTGGTAGTGGTAAAGCTGTTCTAATTGGATTTACTAATTATTTCAATTCAACGAATTCAAAAAGCATATTACGTAATGCTATTTTATGGGGTGCTGAGTCAAGTGGATTTATTTCATATACCGGTCTTATTAATGATACTATTTCCCCTGGTGATTCTACTATTGTTAATGTAGAATTAAGAGCTGTGGGATTAGCTAATGGAGATTATATTGAGAACATTGAGATTAACTCAAATGATATAGCTACACCAACTTTAGTAGTTCCATGTACTTTACATGTTGCTGGAGCACCAATTATATCTACATCATCAAACTCAATATCTTTTCCGGCAACAATTAATGGTTTAACTTCAACAGACACTTTGACTGTAACTAATAATGGATGCGATGATTTAGTAATAACATCAATGTCAATAAATTCTGCATCCTACTCTGTTACAGGTCTTGTTGGATTTGACAGTATTTCTCCTGGAAGTTCAAAAGACTATTTGGTAAATTTCAATCCAACATCTGTTGGAGCAAACCTTGGAGTTTTAACAATATTTAATAATGACACTAATAAAACTATAAATTTATCAGGTATAGGGCTTGGAGCTCCGGATATAAGTGTTAATCCATCTAGTTTAAATGTTACGATACCATATTGCAGTGATTCAGTTAATATACCTTTAACTATTAAAAATATAGGACAATCTGTTCTTAATATTAGTATAGGAACAAGTGGTGGAGATACAGTTGAAGTATTGGCATTAACATACCAGGCTTATTCAAGCTATTATAATAGTTGGAAGAATATTATTCTTTCAGAAGTGCCAACAGCTATCTATACAGAATTGAATACAACATCTTCATCTGTTTTGTCTGCTGCATTACAAGGGAAAGATATAGTGTTTATACCTTATATAAACTCATCATCAGCGGTAAGTGTTTATAACGGATTTACAACTGTATTACAAGCATTTGTTAATGGAGGTGGAACTGTTTTATTTGGCCCCCAATTATATTATGAAAATATTATCTGGAATACAGGTCTTTTAAGTGGCCATTATACTAATAATATAGGTGGATCTAATAATATGCAGATATTGGACCCAACTCACCCATTAATGAAAGACATAATACCACCGTTAACAACAATGGCCAATACAGTTACTTTTCAAATTACAAATACTGATGCAGATAAAATTGCCGCTTCTAATAATAATGATATTATTGTAACTCGCGAGATTGGGAAAGGAAAAGCTATTCTAATAGGTTATACATACACTTCATATTCAACAAATACAAGAAGTATCTTAAAAAATGCCATTTTATGGGGAGCTAGGTCTAATACATTTATTTCATATAATGGTCCTACAAACGACACTATTACAAGTGGAGATTCTACTATCGTAAATATAAAGTTTAATGCAAAAGACCTATCAACAGGAACTTATACCTCATCAATTAAAATAGAATCTAACGACATACAAACTCCATCTCTTAATGTACCATGTACTTTAAATGTTTTAAATCAACTTCAAAATGCAGTTGATTTGGGAAATGACACTGTAGTTTGTGGACCTTATACTTTAAATGCAGGAACCTACAGTAGCTATCTATGGAATAATTCTTCAACTAGTTCAAGCCTGACAGTAACTTCATCAGGAGCTTATTCGGTTACAGTTACTAGCGGTCAATGTACGGATGTTGATACAATAACCGTTATTGTAAATCCTGCACCAAGTGTAAATTTCACGGGTCTTCCAACCACAATGTGTTTTAATAATGCAACAGTAAACCTAATTGGGACACCTGTTGGGGGAGTATTTAGTGGTACTGGAATCACGGGCAATTCATTTAATCCGGCAGTAGCAGGACTAGGAACACATAGCATAACTTACATTTTTACTAATTCTTACAATTGTACTAATACTAAAACAAAAAATGTAACAGTTAATTCTGCACCAAATGTTGTGTTTACAACAATTCCATCAACATATTGTTCAAACGAACCATCGGTTAATTTATCCGGAATTCCAATTGGAGGAACTTTTAGTGGGGCAGGTGTAAGTGGTAGTACTTTCAATCCATCTGTTGCCGGAGCGGGAACTCATACATTATTTTATAACTATTCGAATATATATGGTTGCTCAAATCAGGATTCCCAAATTGTACTTGTTAAGACAGCACCTATAGTTACGATATTTGGATTAGCTTCGCAATACTGTGAAAATAATCTTCCCGACACTTTTACTCTTTCACCAGTTGGAGGGACATTAACTAGTACAGGAACTCTTGGAAATGTATTTTTCCCATCGGTTGCTGGTGTTGGGACACATACAATTACTTATAGTTACTTAAGTGCTAATGGTTGTGCTGACTCAATAATTCAATCAGTAATTGTTAATGCAATTAGTAATATTTCATTTAGTGGTTTATGGTCGTCATATTGTGAAGATGCTACAAATGTTGTGTTAATTGGAAATCCATCAGGTGGAACATTTACTGGTAATGGAATAACTGGTAATACTTTCAATCCTACAACTGCAGGAGTTGGTATTCAACCTATCAAATACTCATTCACAAATTCAAATGCTTGTACCAGTTCACAAATACAAACTACAACAATTTATTCTTTACCTCAAGTTACTTTTAGTGGTTTAGCGACTTCTTCCTGCATAAATTCACCTGTAAGCACTTTAATAGGCAGTCCATTGGGTGGAACATTCACTGGTGTTGGCGTAACAGCTAATACATTTGATCCTGCCATAGCAGGATTAGGAAGTCATAATATAACATACACATATGCAGACAACCATGCATGTATAAACTCTGACATACAAACAGTTGTTGTAAATAATCCACCAAATGTAGATTTTACAGGACTAAATTCATCGTATTGCAATTATGATCAGTATTCTATATTAATAGGTAGCCCATCAGGAGGGGTATTTAGTGGAATTGGAGTAATTGGAAATAAATTTTATCCATCAGTATCCGGTGCAGGCTCACATAATATTACATATTCATATACAGATTTAAATAATTGTGTTGGAACTATTGTTAAACAAACTACAGTTAATTCAGCACCAATTGTTAATGCTGGACAGGATACTACTATATTAACAAGTGTAAGCGTAAGCTTATCTGGAAGTGCATCCGCCGGGTCTGGTAATTATTCATATAGTTGGTCTCCTACATCATTGCTTGTAAATGCGAATGTTCAAAACCCTATTACTACTTTATTAACATCAACCACTTTGTTTACTTTAGTTGTTACTGATAATATAACCAATTGTGTGGATTCTGATCAAGTGTTCGTTATATTTGGTGTTGGACCACTTAGCGCAATTTGTACTGCATCACCAAATATTATATGTAATGGTAAAGCATCTTATTTAAATGCAATTGGTTCAGGTGGTAGTGGGATTTATACTTATTCATGGACATCATCTCCTGCTGGATTTTCATCAACATTGCAAAATCCGATAGTATATCCAACAAGCACAACAACTTATACATGCACAATTAATGACGGCTCCTTAAATGCTTCATCTTCCATAATAGTTACAACAAATCCACTTCCTTCAGTATCAATATCTGGTCTTAACTCAAGCTATTGCACAGGAAGTTCCGTTGTGAATATTACTGGAATTCCAACTGGAGGAACCTTTTCCGGACAGGGTATAAACGGAAATACATTTAATCCAGGAATGGTAAATCCTGGAAATTATAACATTGTTTATACATTTGTGAATGCAAGTGGATGTGCTAATTCTGATACTGCAAATATCACTGTTAATATTTCCCCTATTGCAGATGCTGGCTCTGACACCACTGTTTCTTGTGGATTAATTCCATACATTCAAGTTGGTAGTTCTTCAGTGACTGGTTATTCATATTCATGGACTCCTCTTGATAGTATTAGTAATCCAAATATTGCAAACCCAATGGTTTATCCAAATATGACAACAGTATACACTGTATCTGTAACTGATATTGCGAATGGATGTGTATCCACAGATGATGTTATTATTAGTGTGATAGGTGGACCTACTGCTAATGCAGGAGTTGATACCACTGTATGTATAGGTGATAGTGCTGTTTTAAGTGTTACAGGTGGAATAAATTATATTTGGAGTACTGGCGACACAACTGCATCAATAACTGTAGCACCTTTAATTAATACTAATTTTATTGTAACAGTTACCGACACTTCATCAAATTGTGCATCTTCTGATACAGTTATGGTTTTAGTAGATAATCCAAATATTGATTTTGGTCCTGATACATCAATTTGTAATACTAAAATACTTCTTGATGCAGGTGTTGGTTACACTTCGTATTTATGGTCAACAGGAGCAATAACTCAAATGATTTTTGCTGACACCACAGGAATAGGTTATGGAACAGGAAGCTTTAGTGTGACTGTTACTTCTACAAATGGCTGTCCCGGTACGGGGGATATAGACATCACGTTTGTTGATTGTACAGGTATGATTGAAATTCAACAAGATATTAAAGTTGAACTTTATCCCAACCCAACGAAAGGAATCTTACAAATTGATATTTCTGGTTTGAACAATAACACTATTGATATGTGTATTGTTAATATGGCAGGGCAAATCATGTATTGTGAAATAATTAGTAATGTTAGTTTCGGAAAACTTAATAAATCTTTAGATTTATCCTACTATCCTAAAGGTATTTATTTTATTCGGTTATTAAATAATGAAACAAATATTGTAAAGAAGATAGTGATACAATAGAAGGCTTTTAATATAGAAATAAATCAAAAAAACAAGCCCTTAGCCTCGACTGCTAGGGGTTTGATTTTTAATATCGTAGCCCCACCAGGACTCGAACCTGGATCTAAAGTTTAGGAAACTTCTATTCTATCCCTTGAACTATGGGGCCCATTATTAAAAAACCATATTTTTAATGCATGGTTTTATTTAATTTCTTTTCAATCTCTCCTGACAATTCTTCTTGCTCAAAAGTTTGTGTTATTTGTATTAAGCGAAACAAAATCTTTTGTGATGTTTCAATTTCTTTTTCAATTTCATTTATGTTAGGAGAATTAGCAGGTAAAGAATTGTAATAAAGTAAATGCTTATAATAAACATCGGCAAGAATCTTAACAATTTCATTTGCTTTCTTAATTTCTCCTATATTATAATATCCTTCGGCAATTGGCAACATAAAATAATTATATCCAACTACTTCATTTGGCAAAGCTTCAATACATCTGTCAAATACTTTTTTTGCAGAGTCGATTTTATCTTCATTTATTAATGCATTTGCCAGACGTGAAAAATTATTTCTAAAATTTATTGTCATTCTGGTTTTTGTAATGCTGTCAGAATTGTTATCATTTAAACCATCCCACACAAACTTGTTCATCAAATTATTATACATTAACTCTGTGTTTATGCTACCAAATTGCTCGTCAGAGCTGGTGTTTTTCAAAGGAGTTAATTGATAGGTAAGGCCTTCTAATTGAAAATAATTTTCTAGGCCTACAAAATTATTCTTTGGCGAAGTAATCGAGAAATAAATTGGTAGTTTCCAATTATTGGTTTCAATCATGTGGAGAACAAAAAACTGATTTTTATAAAATCCATACGAACTAATATCCCATTGAATTGAACGTAAAATAGAAGATGCCTTATCTTTTGAAATGGTTTTGCTTTTCAAGACATTATTTTTGTTTACCAACATACTAAATTTTTTAGTTGGGAAATAAGGAATAAGCCCTCTAATTGTTTCATATTTTGTGTTTGGCTTATCACTAAGAACAAAGTCTATCAATTTTCCAATATCTCTGTATTCGTGAGTATTTATCAATGTATCGTTTTCAATAACGTAAACATAGTCTAATTTTTCAGCCTTATATTGACTACTATTAAACGTAATTGGCATATATTTCTTTTGTTTTGCAGCCTCGTCTCTAATCATATCAATATACCAATCAGTATTTAGTAATGACAAATTTATTACTTGTACATCCTCGCGAAAATTAAATTTTTTCTGAACATACCATAACGGATAAGTGTCATTGTCGCCATTTGTAAATAAAATTGCATTTTTTGCACAGGAGTTTAAAAAATTCTTAGCTATGGAAATCAAAAATTCTGAGTAAATATTTTCATCTAAATATTGTTTTGTAATTTTGACTTCTTTTATACTTAGCAATGTGTGATAAACAAACATTTTCTCGTTAGAATATTTAGTATAAATGTTTCCAACAATAGTATTAAAATCAGGATTTTGTTTATATAACCTTTTGTATGTTTCGATGCTTTTGTTGGTGTACTTAATAAAGTTTGCCATTTTTTCCGGCTCAATTTTTTCATAACCGGAATTTTTAATTTTTTGTGTATGATATCCATATTGATATCGAACGAATCCCAATGAATAATTGCTATACGCCCTTGCCAATCCATATAATATGCTATCGGGCAGATTTTCGTATTTCCCAAAAATAACAATAATGTCTTTGTCCCATCCATTATAACCATATAAGGGATGAATTTTAAAATTCCTTTGAAGGTTAGGTTTAACAAACAGCTTATAATTTTTTTGTTCTCCAACATTATTAATTAAAGGATATGGAACATGTCTGTAATTTAAAAAATTATATGACCAGAAAATATTCTCTTGTAGTATTAATTTTGGATTGCTATTACCAAAACTATAAACATACCAGCCGTCAATTTTTCTTGCAAACTCAACAATAGTAGTATCCATAGGGTAATACCTGTTATAGAATTTTTTTGCAATTGAATCATAAGATGGAAACTTATTCAAGTTGGCAACAATCTCTTCAATTGTAGATTTCTTTTGTCCAAAAACAAAGCTAACAGAGAATAGTATAAGGATTGTTAAAAGAAATTTTTTCATAATAATTATTTTATTGTTGAGCCATTATTGACAGCTTTATCTTCAACAGGACAAACAAACAAAAGTTCGTTTTCTTTGTTTTCCGCCATAAGTATCATTCCGTTTGATTCAATTCCTCTAAGATTTTTTGGAGAAAGATTAACCAAAATACTTACTTTTTTTCCAATGATATCATCGGCTTTATAGTTTTCTCCTATTCCCGCAACAACAGTTCTTTTGTCAATTCCTGTGTCAACCAAAAGCTTAATTAGTTTTTTTGTTTTTGCAACTTTTTCTGCCTGGATAATTGTTCCAACACGAATATCTAATTTTGCAAAATCGTCATATTCTATAGTATTCTTTAATGGTTCCAAGATAACCTCCTCGTTTTTGTTAATTATTTTTGTATTAAGTAACTTTTGATGCTGGATTTCAATTTCTGAATCTTCAATTTTGGTGAAAAGAAATTCGGGATTGTTTAACATATGTCCCGATTTCAACAAATTAATTTCACCGGTAGCATTCCATTTCAATACATTAAGATTTAAAAGTTTAAAAAGTTTTTTACTTGAGAACGGAAGAAAGGGCTCGCTTAGTATTGCAAGATTAGCCGAAATTTGCAACGAAATATTCAAAATGGTTTTTACCCTGTCGGGATTGGTTTTAAAAATTTTCCACGGCTCGTTTTCTGTTAAATATTTATTTCCCAAACGAGCAAGGTTCATAAATTCATTTAGCGCCTCACGAAACCTGTAATTATTTATGCTGTTTCCTATTTTTGATGGAAAATCCTTTAATTTATTAATAAGGTTTTTGTCCAATTCTGTTAAGTTGAAAACTTCAGGGACTTTTCCATCAAAGTATTTTTTTGTTAGAACCAAAGTTCTGTTAATAAAATTTCCATATATAGCAAGAAGCTCATTGTTGTTTCTTGATTGAAAATCTTTCCATATAAAATCGTTGTCTTTTGTTTCCGGGGCATTTGCTGTCAAAACATATCTCAAAACATCTTGCTTGTCGGGGAATTCCCTTAAATATTCATGTAACCAAACAGCCCAATTTCGCGAAGTAGAAATTTTATCATTTTCAAGATTTAAAAATTCATTTGCAGGAACATTGTCGGGAAGTATATAAGAACCTTCGGCTTTTAAGATAGAAGGGAAAATTATACAATGAAAAACAATATTGTCTTTTCCAATAAAATGAACCAACTTAGTATCTTCGCTTTTCCAATATTTTTCCCAATCAGAGGTTAGTTCTTTTGTTGCTGAAATATAACCAATCGGGGCATCAAACCAAACATAAAGAACTTTATCTTCAGCATCTTCAAGTGGAACTTTCACTCCCCAGTCTAAATCGCGAGTAACAGCTCTTTCATGCAATCCTTGGTCAATCCATGATTTACATTGCCCGTAAACGTTAGGTCTCCAATCATTTTTATGTCCTTCAATTATCCATTTTTTTAGCCAAGGCTCGTATTTATCTAAAGGCAAATACCAATGCTTTGTTTTTTTGAGAACAGGGACGTTGCCGCTCAAAGTAGATTTGGGATTAATAAGGTCTGTAGCATTTAAAGAAGTACCACAATTTTCACATTGGTCTCCATAAGCTTTTTCATAACTGCAATGTGGACAGATACCGGTAATATATCTATCTGCTAGAAATTGATGGTTTTCTTCATCGTAAAAGTTTTCTGATGTTTTTTCAACAAATTCTCCCTTTTTGTATAATGTAGTAAAAAATTCCGAAGAAGTTTCATGGTGAATCTTTGAAGAAGTGCGAGAATAAATATCAAAAGAAATTCCAAATTCTTCAAAAGAGTCTTTATTGATTTTGTGATATTTATCTACAATTTGTTGAGGTGACACACCTTCCTTTTTTGCTGTAATAGAAATTGGCACACCGTGCTCGTCTGAACCTCCTATAAAAATTATATCTTCGCCTTTTGAACGTAAATAACGAGAATAAATATCGGCAGGAATATAAACTCCAGCAAGATGTCCTATATGGATTGGACCATTTGCATAAGGCAAAGCTGATGTAACTGTATATCTTTTAAATGTTTTTTCTTCTTTAGACATAAAATAAATTTTCAAATTTTCTTTTGGCAAAGATAAATAAATATGTGTTTATTTTTTTCAATGGGAAATGAATTATGAAACAGATGTTTAATTTGAGCTAAAATTTTTTAAGGAACAACGGAAAAAAAATTAATTTTACACTCAGAAAAATTATGACAAAAATGAAAACACCACCATATCTCGTTAAGGGCGACAAAATTTCTATTGTTTCAACAGCAAGAAAAATTTCGAAAGAAGAAATATTCCCTGCACAAATTAAACTTGAAGAATGGGGACTGGATGTTGCGTTGGGAGACAATCTTTATAAAGAACAAAATCAATATGCAGGAATCGACAAAGAAAGAATAGATGACTTTCAATCTATGATTGATGACGATTCAGTTAAAGCTATAATATGTGCTAGAGGCGGATACGGAACGGTTCGAATTATTGATAAAATTGATTTTTCAAATTTTGTAAAAAAACCCAAATGGATTATTGGTTATAGCGATGTTACAGTTCTCCATTCACATATTCATACAAATTATAAAACAGAAACAATACACGCAACTATGCCTATTAACTTTCCAAAAGATAATTCTACAAACAAATCTTTGGAAACATTAAAAAAGGCTCTGTTCGGAGAAAAGCTTTTCTATGAATTAGCACACACAAAATTTTCACGAAAAGGAAAAGCTAAAGGGCAAATTGTTGGAGGAAATTTGTCAATCCTTTACAGTTTGATTGGTTCAAAATCCGATATTAATACAGACGGAAAAATTTTGTTTATTGAAGATTTGGATGAATATTTATACCACATTGACCGAATGATAATGAATCTTAAAAGAACGGGTAAATTAAAAAACCTTGCGGGGCTGATTGTGGGTGGAATGTCCGAGATGAATGATAATGAAATACCATTTGGAAAAACAGCAAAAGAAATAATTTTAGATGCTATTGAAGAATATAACTATCCTGTAATTTTTGATTTTCCCACCGGGCATATTGATGACAATCGAGCTTTGTATCTTGGAAGAAAAGTAATAATGGATATTAACGAATCAATGTCTTTGGAGTTTTAATATTTTTTTTAGCTTTGCAGACTTTAAATTGCACAATTTAATAATATAACCTTTTATTTAATGAAATACAAAATAACCATTCTTTTGGTTTTCTTGGGATTGCTGTTTTCTCAAACAATTTTTGCCAAAGAAGTTGCCATTGATAAGGCCCAGAAAATAGCCAAAAACTTTTATTACGAAAGAGCAAATTTGCTTTCAAATATTAGCAAAGACGAAATTGATATTTCAAAAGTATTTACAGTAAAAAATAATTCAACTCCTCTTTATTATGTTTTTAATCTAAAAAATCATAAAGGTTTTATTATAGTTTCTGCTGACGATAAAGTTTATCCCGTTTTGAGCTATTCTTTAAAAGGAGATTACAACAAAACTAACCAACCTCCCGCCTTTGAAGCATTAATGGAGAATTTTAAACAACAAATCTTAAGTGTTAAAAAGAATAATTTCAAGCGTTCTCAAAAAGTTATTCAAGCATGGGATAAATATAATTCTTCATCACAAAATTCAAAAGGAGCTGGTGTGAAAAATGTTAGCCCGTTGGTAGCTTCGCTTTGGAGTCAGGAAAATTTTTATAATGATTCTTGTCCTGCTGACGTAAGCGGACCTGGCGGAAATGCTGTTACAGGATGTGTGGCAACAGCAATGGGCATGATAATGAAATATTATTCTTATCCTACTTCAGGTGTTGGTTCTCATTCTTATGTTCATACTCCCTCGAATGGATTTTCTAATAATTATGGGGTTTTAAAAGCACATTTTGGAAATACAACCTATAACTGGGCAAATATGCAAGATACAGTTACTGTAGCTAATTCTAGCATGGCTCAACTTATATATCATTGCGGTGTAGCAGTAGAAATGGATTATGGCTCAAATGCTTCAGGTGCAAATTCAACAGATGTTCCGGCTGCATTAATAAACTATTTTTCTTATTCTTCGTCAACAAAATATGAAGAAAAAGCTAACTATGTTGACACTATTTGGACTAAATTGTTAAGAAGTGAATTAGACGCACAAAGACCACTTTTATATTCCGGTTCACACCCAATAACTCAAGCAGGACACGCTTTTGTTTGCGATGGTTATCAAAGTCCTGATTTTTTTCATTTTAATTTTGGATGGGGAGGAACTAATAATTCATATTTTTACGTAAATGATTTAACTCCCGGAACATCAAATTTTAATAGCAATCAAAGCATTGTAATTATTAGACCCGGCGGTGTTGGAGATTGGTGCTCAGGAACTGATACTTTAACAAATCCAAGTGGAGCTTTTACAGATAAAAGTGATTCAAGTTTTTACAATTGTAACGAAAATTGTTATTGGTTAATTCAACCTTCAGGTGCTACATCAATAACACTGAATTTTAATTCTTTTTCTACTCAACCTGCATACGATCGCTTTAGAGTTTATGAAGGTGCGGACATTTCAACACCAATGATTGCAAATTACTCAGGATATTCACTTCCTGCCAGTGTAACAACATTAGGCGGGAGTATGCTAATCAGATTTATAACAAACGGAACTGTTATGGACGAGGGCTGGAGTGTTTCATACACGAGCAGCAATTATCCTATTGCAAATGCTGTAGCTACAGCAAATACTTTTTGTGTTGGAAACAATATAGGTTTTAGCGATGCTTCTTATGGAAACATTAGTTCTTATTCGTGGAACTTCGGTTTGGGAGCAAGTACTTCTTCCAGTACAAGTGCCGGCCCACACAATATTTCATATTCTTCAAGTGGTCAAAAAATTGTAACATTGACAATAGTAGGACCCAATGGAACATGCACCGACACCGTGCTTGTTGATATTTATAACCAACCTCCTACTCCATCAATATCTTATAATGGTTCTGTGCTTGTTTGTTCCGAAAGCGGATATAGTTATGAATGGTTTTTTAATGGATATGCCATATCGGGTCAAACTTCACAAACTTGTAATTCTTTGCAAACAGGAATTTATAGAGTAAGAATTACAAATCCCGGTGGATGTAGAACAATGTCTGATGTTTTTAACTTTAACACAGGAATTGAAGAAACAAAATTGTCAAACTCAATAAACATTTTTCCAAACCCAAACAATGGAAAATTTTCAATTAATTATGAGAATGATTATGTTGGCGATGTTTCCTTAAAAGTTATAGATGTTACAGGGAGACAGTTAGAGAATATAATTTTTGTGAAATCAAAATATGAATTTTCAAAAGAACTTAATTTTCAGGAATTACGTTCTGGAATATATTTTCTTTCTGTAGAAATAGATGGAGTTAGGGTAATGAAACATTTTATTGTTAAGTAAAAAAAAGAACTAATTTTTTCCTTCAACAATAATCACAATTTCTCCTTTAATTGTTTTTTTTTCGAAGTATTTAATAACTTCTTCAATTGTTCCCCGAACTGTTTCCTCATAAATTTTTGTGATTTCACGAGAAACACTAATTTTTCGTTCGCTTCCAAAATGCTCTGTGAATTGTTCAAGAGCTTTAATTAATCGAAAAGGAGATTCATAGAAAATCATAGTACGTTTTTCTAAGGCTAAGATTTTTAATCTACTTTGTCGTCCCTTTTTTTGCGGTAAAAAACCCTCAAAAACAAAATTATTACAAGGCAAACCTGAGTTTACCAAAGCAGGAACAAAAGCCGTAGGACCGGGCAAACAATCAACAATAATGTTTTCTTTAATACACTCTCTTACCAAAAGAAAACCCGGGTCGGATATTGCAGGAGTGCCGGCATCTGTTACCAAAGCAATAGTTTTTCCTGATTTGATTTTTTCAATTACAGAAAGCAGGATTTTATGTTCATTATGCTGATGATGCGATTGCATTTTTGTTTCAATATCATAATGATTTAATAATTGCTTGCTTCTGCGGGTATCTTCTGCTAAAATTAAATCAGCTTCTTTCAAAACCATAATTGCTCTTAAAGTTATATCTTCAAGATTTCCGATTGGGGTTGGTACTATGTATAATTTTGACATCAGGATTAATTAAAAGTGTTTGCAAATTTAACTAAAAGTTTAAAAAGGTCTTCATATTCTGTCAATGGTAGAGTTTCAGACCTGTCATCAATGTCGTGATAAAAATTATGTTCTTTGCCGAAGGTATAAATAAAAAAAGAAGGAACATTGTTTTTATAAAAATAATAATGGTCGCTAAAATTACATTCTCCTCTTTCGGCTATCCTTTTTAAATATTTGTGTTCCTCATTAAGTTTTACAAGACTTTCGTATTGTTTTGAAAAGACTGTTGCATTTACAACTTTAATGCCTTCGCTGCCCGTTCCAACCATATCGAGATTAACTAAAAATTTAATGTTTGACAAGGGAAACAATGGATGTTCGGCAAAATATTTTGAACCCAATAGAGCAACTTCCTCGCCGCTAAAAGCAATAAAAACTATAGAAAAATCAGCTTGATTTTCGGGAACAGAAAAATGTTTTGCAAGATTAAGTATCATTGCTGTTCCACTGGCATTATCATTTGCTCCCGGGAAATATGTATCTTTTCCCATTCTTCCCAAATGGTCGTAATGTGCAGTAAAAACTAAGAATGAATCAGGTTTTGTTTTGCCTTTTACAAATCCAACAACATTCTGTGTTTCGTAATTAGTAATGTATTTGTTTTCAATGTCAAGAGTGATTTCTTTTGTTTTTTTAGGAAACATATTTCTTAAAATATCAATTGAAACAAAACCGGATTTTTCTCTTCCATCCGACAACCCCCAAGTTAAATTGCTGTCAACAAGAGAAACAACACCTTTTGCTTTAAATACATTTTGATATTTAAGTGCAGTAAACAATTCTAACTCTTTTTTATCCTCAATTCCTCTATTGTCAAGTATTATTATTTTGTCTGAAAAGTCGTTTTGAACAAACTTTTTCATTTTGTTTTTTTTGGAAACAATTTTTTTGTTTAACCAAATAATTTTAAAGGTTCCTTTTGTCTTTACCGATGAGGAAGTAACTAAAAAATCTACACCCGGAGTTAATGATTTTTCGTCTAATTTTACATTAAGCTTTCCCGGCAAGGTATTTATAGAGAAATTAAAACTTTGAAAATAATTTCGATCAAAATTTGCGAATTTGTGTTTTGAAAATTCGTTTTTTATAAAATTAGCTGCATGAGTTTCGCCTTTGTTAACATAACCTCTGCCGCTCATTCCTTGTGATGTCAATGTATCTATAACATGACGAGCATAGTTTATATCTTGAGTAAAAACAAAAAACGGAAACAAAATAAAACATAGAAAAAAATATGATTTTTTCATTGGCTGAGGAGGATAAAAGATGTTTGCTTAGATAAATTTTCTCTCTATAAAGTTTTTAAGCTGGATAAAAGAATTTTTACTTTCGTCCCAATTATATTTTTCTTTTAATTCAGTATAAAAATTCAAAGCATTTTCTAATTTTTCAAAATCATTTAATTTGTCGATAGCTTCGTTATAATCATTTAAAACGCCGTCGAAAAGTTCATGAATAAAATTGAATTTTTCGTTTATCCCAATTGCATCTTTCAGGTTAGAAATGTGTTTTTGTTGCATTTGAGAGCCAATGCTGTTGCCTTCGTCATCGCGAGCAAATTTTTCATAAATCGATTCCGTTTCATTCTTAAAATTATCTGCAATAGTTTTTGAAGATGCATCAGAAAACAAATCCGGTTTTTTTTGTGTTATCGGTTTTATCTCTTTTTTTTCTTTAGATTTTTCAGTTTTGTCAGGAGTTTTTGAAACTACTGTTTCTTCCGAATCTTCCAGAACAGGCTCAAATTTAAGTGTTTTTTCTTCTTTGATTTCTATTTTTTCAGCTGGCTCTTCTTCTTTTGGTTTTAAAACCTCTTGCTGTTGGTTTATTTTTATTAAATTAGTATAGCTTTCATATAATTTACGAATGTTTGACATAATAATATCCAATTCAATTTGTGGAATTTGTGTCTCGTAAGAATCAATAGTTTTGTGTTGCTCGGCAACATTGTCAATGATTTGAAAGATTTCTTTTTTAATATTATTTTTCATCAGTAGATATTTTTTTTTAATGTTATTATATATTATATTAACATTTGAATTAACTTTGTAAAATCAACGCATAAAGATACAAAAGATTACCCATAAAATAGAAAAATGTTTATAGAAAATAAAAAATACAAATATGAGCAAAAGGGATGGATTGAGGTAATTTGCGGTTCAATGTTTTCAGGAAAGACAGAAGAGTTGATACGTCGCCTAAAAAGAGCAAAGATTGCAAAACTAAAAATTGAAATTTTCAAACCTGAAATAGATACTCGCTACGATGAAGAGAATGTTGTTTCTCATGACGAAAATGTAGTAAATTCAACCCCAGTTCAATCTTCATCTCAAATATTATTGTTGGCAACAAGTGTTGATGTTATTGGTATTGACGAAGCGCAATTTTTTGACGACGAACTACCATCTGTTTGCAATCAATTAGCTAACAAAGGAATTAGGGTTATTGTTGCTGGTTTGGATATGGACTATCTTGGAAAACCGTTTGGCCCTATACCTGCATTGTTGGCAATGGCAGAATATGTTACCAAAGTTCATGCAATTTGTGTTGGTTGTGGTGATATTGCACAACATTCTCACAGAATCGTTACAAGTGATAAGTTAGTTGTTTTGGGTGAAATTGAAAGCTATGAACCACTTTGTAGGGCTTGTTTTCAAAAGAAAATAAAAACTAATTAATAAAAACAGTTTTTCTAACATCTTCTCCTGGGTCACCCAAACGAATAATCGTTCGTCCATATAAAGTTGGGGTTGTTCCGTTTTCACTTGTATCTTTTTCAGCAAGAACATCAAGCACCACCTGATTTGCAAAAGTATGTACAAATTTTCCGTTATAATCAGTATAACCAATTACCTCTAAATCTGCTTTTGACATTGTAACCTTTGCAAAGGGAACAACTATTGTTGTATCGTTTCTTAATTTAACAAAAATGGTTGCCTCCATGTCAGATTTGTTTTGACACGAAGAGAAATAAATTATAATAAAAAACAAAATACAAACAGGGAGAAATATTTTAAAGAATATAGTTTTCATGTGTTTTAATATTTTTAGTAATATTGCATTAATAACAAACGAAAAAAATTTGTTTTTATTAATGTTTAACAAAAATAATAAAAAACAATTATTATGAAAAATTTTATTACAATCATTTTATTTATTTTAATAAATATTACCAGTGTTTTTGGTCAGAAAAACGAAACCCTTGTCTTAATTAGTACCGATTACGGCGACATTAAAATCAAACTTTATAACGAAACACCCACACATAGGGATAATTTTATAAAATTAGTAAATGAAAAATTTTATGATGGAACACTTTTTCACAGAGTGATTACAAATTTTATGATACAAGGTGGAGATCCGGACTCAAAAACTGCAAAGCCAAACCAAGCGCTTGGTAATGGAGGTCCCGGATATACCATCCCTGCAGAATTTAATCCAAAATGTTTTCACAAAAAAGGAGCTTTGGCAGCAGCAAGATTAGGCGACAATGCTAATCCGAAAAAAGAATCATCGGGCTCGCAATTTTATTTGGTCCAAGGTCAGGTTTTTAACAATGAAAATCTTAATATGATGGAACAAAAAATGGGAATTAAATTTACTGCCGAGCAGCGAAAAATTTATTCTACAATTGGCGGTACACCTTTTTTAGACCAAAACTATACAGTGTTTGGTGAAATTATTGAAGGATTAGATGTAATTGAAAAAATTGCAGTTGTTAAAACCGGCGCCAATGATCGTCCTGTGGCAGACGTAAAAATGACAATGAAAATTATAAAAAAATAATTGTTTTTTTATGAAAGAGAAAATCGAAAAACATTTAAAAGAAATTCAAACTTTTTCAGTTGATACCATTGAGCAACTTGAACAATTTCGAATAAAATTTCTTTCAAAAAAAGGAATTATTGCAGATTTGTTTACAGAATTTAAAAACATTCCAAACGAACAGAAAAAAGAAATTGGTAAATATTTAAACGAGTTAAAAACTAATGTTCAAAGAAAAATAATTAATCAAAAGGAGAAACTTGAAAAAACTGACGAAAAAAAAGAAATTAATACCGACCTTAGCTTACCTGTAGGTTTTCAAGAGCTTGGAAGTCGTCACCCTTTGTCAATTATAAAAAAAGAAATAATTGACATTTTTGCCAGAATTGGATTTATGATTTCTGAAGGACCGGAGATTGAAGATGATTTTCATAATTTTTCTGCCCTAAATTTTCCACCCGACCATCCTGCAAGAGACATGCAAGATACTTTTTTTATTGAAAAAGATATAGACATAGCTTTAAGAACACACACTTCTTCAGTTCAGGTTAGGGTTATGGAGAACAGCAAACCTCCAATAAGAACAATTTCTCCGGGGAGATGTTTTCGTAATGAAGCTATTTCTGCTCGGGCACATTGTTTTTTCCATCAGGTAGAAGGCTTATATATTGACAAAGATGTTTCTTTTGCCGACCTAAAACAAACTCTCTTAATTTTTGCGAAAGAAATGTTTGGAAGCAAAACCAAAATTCGTTTAAGACCATCATATTTTCCTTTCACTGAACCTTCGGGAGAAATGGATATATCTTGCAGTATTTGTGGTGGCAAAGGATGCAATGTTTGTAAATATACAGGCTTCCTCGAAATTCTTGGATGCGGAATGGTTGACCCAAATGTTCTTGATGCTTGTGGAATTGATAGTAAAAGCTATACTGGCTATGCTTTTGGAATGGGAATAGAGCGAATAGCAATGCTTAAATACAACGTGAAAGATATTCGCTTGTTTTTTGAAAACGATATACGTTTCTTAAATCAGTTTCAGTCAGTTTAATTATTAGAAGTCCCCTTAAGTATTATTGCAGATTTTTTTAAAGGGAGTTTTCTTATAAACAGGCTTTTTTTCTTTTAATTGAAAATGCATTAAGTGTAATTCAAGGTCTGAAAAAAGATTATTTGCACTTTTAATTTTATCAGGATTAATTTCATTAGCCATTAAAATCTGGGGAATTTCTTTTATCTTATTAATAAATGTTTGTGATTTTTTTTCATTAATTGCACCATGTATTAGAATGAAATAATCCATGTGTTTTAATTCGCTGATTAAAATATCGTTAACATTTTTATTTGCTATTAAATAAAAATACACCTGATTGTCAAGATAGTCAAAAAAATAAAGTGAAAAAGCTTTGGTTTTCTTACCATCAGGAATTTCAAAATCTTTAATTTTCTTAAAATCAAAACCAAGTTTTTTATTCAAATGGAAGCATAGACGGTAATCTTTTAACTGGCAAGAAATACAAATAAATTTATAATCTTCCGACGGCTTATATTCAAGTTTAAATTTTTTTGACATTAAATTTTTTCTGTAAAAATACGAAAGTAAAATAAATAAAAAAATTCAGATAAGTTTTTTTAATTGGTGATATTAGCTTTTATACAGGCTTTTTCAGATGCATTTTGTTCTGCACGCTTGATTGAAAAGTCTTGTCCTTTTCCATAAACATCTCCATCAATGATTATTTCAACAACATATTGCTTGAGGTTTCCTTCTCCGATTTCGTCAATTAATTTAAAATCAATAGATTTTTTTTCTTTCTGAACCCATTCAATCATTTTGCTTTTATAATTAGTATCTGTTGATTCTAATTTTTCGATATCGATATGATATTTAATAATTTTTTCAATAATAATTTTTTTCGCAAACTCATAACCTTTATCAATATACATTGCCCCAATAAATGCTTCAAAAGCATTGCCATTTAAAAATTTTGATTGAGAAGTTGCGTCTTTAGTTGACTGGATTAATTTATCTAATCCAAATTTTAACGAAAGATTATTTAGTTGATTCCTGCTAACTATCTTGGACCTCATATTAGTAAGAAATCCTTCGTCTTTGAAAGGAAATTTTTTAAACAAAAAATCAGCTATTATTGCACTAAGAATTGCATCGCCAAGATATTCAAGGCGTTCATTGCTGTCTTTAACTCCTTCTTTTAATTCGTGGGCAACGGATTTGTGGCGAAATGCTAATTTGTACAAATAGATATTTTCGGGATAAAAACCAAAAATGTTTTTTATTGATTCAAAAAGGTTTTTGTCGTCAGAAAAATGTGCTTTACCTGATTTAAATAATTTCAAAGTTTGGTATTATTATTCTTTGATTTTTTTAAAAATTATAGAAGCATTATGCCCGCCAAATCCGAAAGTATTGCTTATTGCAAAATTGATAACTCTTTTTACGGCTTTATGATAAGTAAAATTGAGTTTATTATCAATTTCCGGGTCATCTGTAAAATGGTTTATAGTAGGAGGAACTATATCATTTTTAACCGTAAGAATGGATGCAAGTGATTCAATAGCTCCGGCAGCACCCAATAAATGTCCGGACATTGATTTGGTAGAGTTTAAATTAATTTTATATGCGTGTTCTTTGAAAAGACTAACAATAGCTCTGGGTTCAGAAATATCTCCTAAGGGAGTAGATGTTCCGTGAGTGTTTATAGTGTCAATAACTTCTGCTTTGATTCCTGCGTCTTCGAGTGCGCTTCTCATGCAAATTAATGCTCCATAACCTTCGGGGTGAGGAGATGTCATGTGATATGCGTCTGCGGAAAGACCGGCACCAATAACTTCGCAATAAATTTTAGCACCTCTTGCAATTGCATGCTTATAGTCTTCAAGGATAATTGCTGCTCCACCATCGGCTAATACAAATCCATCTCTGTCTTTATCAAAAGGACGCGATGCAGTTTTCGGGTCATCGTTTCTTGTTGAAATGGCATGCATGGCATTAAATCCACCAACTCCAGCCTCGTTAATTGCAGACTCTGAACCACCTGCAACGAACATATCAGCTTTTCCAAGACGAATATAATTATATGCATCTATCATTGCATTGGCTGAAGAAGCACATGCAGAAACTGTTGCAAAATTAGGTCCTCTAAAACCATATTTTATTGAAATATGACCAGCGGCAATATCGGGAATCATCCTTGGAATAAAAAACGGACTGAATCGAGGTGTTCTGTCAGCTAAAGCAAAATCACTAATTTCTTTTATGAAACTCTCCAATCCGCCAATACCTGAAGCCCAAATGACTCCAACTCTATCACGATTAATTTTTTCTAAGTTTACTCCAGAGTCCTTTATTGCTTCTTCCGCTGCGACTAAACCATATTGAGCATAAGGGTCTAATTTTCTTGCCTCCTTGCGGTCAAAAAAATCTTTCACATCGTAATTTTTTAGTTCGCAGGCAAACTTTGTTTTAAACTTAGTTGTGTCGAAATGGGTAATGCTACCAGCACTACTTACCCCTTTAACCATATTGTTCCAAGTTTCATTAACATTGGAACCTAATGGAGTAAGTGCACCGAGACCTGTTACAACTACTCGTTTTAACTCCATTTTTATGTTTTATAATTGATTATTTAGGAATTATTTTCAATATATGAAATTGCTTCTCCGACAGAACCAATATTTTCAGCTTGGTCATCAGGAATTGCAATGTTGAATTCTTTTTCAAATTCCATGATTAGCTCTACAGTGTCAAGTGAATCTGCCCCTAAATCATTTGTGAAACTAGCTTCTGGTGTTACTTCGTTTTCGTCAACACCTAGCTTATCAACTATAATGGCTTTTACTCTTGTTGAAATATCAGACATGTTTTAAATTTTTGGTTAAACAAGATGCAAAGAAATAGATTAATATAAAATAAAACAAACAAATTTGCTGTTCTTTTTATAGGTCAAATGTTAATGTGTTGTTTAACAGCAATATAAACACAATATTTTGTTTTATTAAAACATTATAAAAATAAGAAAAAAACAAATACAAAAAAAGCATAAATTTGAAAATTATTTCAATAATTTACTAAAACAATTGTTTTTATGAATAGAATTGCCATTTTTGCTTCTGGAAATGGAACAAATGCTCAAAACATAATAGAACATTTTTCTGCTTATTCAAATGTTGAAATTTCACTGATTTTGTCAGATAATGAAAAAGCCTTTGTACTTGAAAGAGCAAAAAAACTTAAAATTTCATCCTATGTTTTTTCTAAAAATGATTTAACACAAACAAAATCAGTTCTTCAAAAATTAAAAGAACATAATATTGATTTTATTGTTCTTGCCGGTTTTTTATTAATGATTCCCGAAAATATTTTAAATGCTTATCCTAATAAAATTGTCAATATTCACCCTGCATTATTGCCAAAATATGGCGGAAAAGGAATGTATGGAAATAGAGTTCATAAAACCGTGATTGAATCCGGAGATAAAGAATCGGGCATTAGTATTCATTATGTAAATAAAGAGTACGACGAAGGGCAAATAATATTTCAGGCAAAATGCCAAGTTTCTAAAAATGAAAATCATGAAATTCTAGCAAAAAAAATTCATCAATTGGAATACGAACATTACCCCAAAGTAATAGAAGAATTAATTGAAAAACTTTAAAGTTTAAATTAATCCCTTTTTGTGTTTTTCACCAATAACTTTTAACATATCCTGAGTCATTGCGTCAAGGCCAAAGGATGGTTTCCAGCCCCATTCTTCTCTTGCGGCAGTGTCGTCAACAGAATTAGGCCACGAATCAGCTATTGCCTGACGGAAGTCAGGTTTATATTCAATTTCAAAATCAGGAATATGTTTTTTTATAGAGTCTGCGAGTTCTTTCACGTCAAAGCTCATTGAGCCAACATTAAAATCACTGTGATGTTTTAAAGTTGAAAAATCTACTTGTAACAAATCTACCGTAGCTTTCAGACAGTCGGGCATGTACATCATCGGGAGCTTAGTGTCTTCTTTTACGAAGCAAGTATATTTTTTATATTTAATAGCATCGTAATAAATTGCAACAGCATAATCAGTGGTGCCTCCACCGGGAAATGTTTCATTGCTGATAATTCCGGGATACCTCAATCCCCGAACATCCATACCAAATCTTTTAACATAATAATCTCCCAATAACTCACCGGCAACTTTTGTTACGCCATACATTGTTGTAGGTTTTAAAATGGTTTCCTGCGGAGCACAATTTAATGGTGTTCCGGGTCCAAAAGCAGCAATTGAGCTAGGATTTAATACAGTATCAATTTTACATTCTCTGGCAACTTCCAGTACATTTATCAGCCCGTTCATATTAACATCCCATGCCAACATTGGTTTTTCTTCACCAACAGCTGATAAAATTGCAGCTAAATTTACAATAATGTTAATTTTATGTTTTTCAACAATTTCTTTTAATTTTATTCTGTTTAAAATGTCAACAATTTCAAACGTTCCACATTTGCATATTGCTTCAGTTGGAGAATTTATATCAGAAGCAACAACATTATTATCTCCGTAAATTTTTCTAAGTTCAAGAGTTAATTCTGAACCAATTTGACCGGAGCATCCAATAACTAATATTTTTTTCATTTCGATATGTTAATTTGCAGCAAAAATAAAAAACTATAATTGATTATTTTAAAAATATCAACTAAAATTAAACAAAAATCAGTTATTTTGCATTATAATGTAATTGTAAAATAATTTTTATGAAATACCCATGTACAAAAGTACACCATAAGAGATCAATAATCCCGATATATATCGGGAGGGCATTCCTTATTAGGTAATGATGACGTTTGAGAACTTAACAAACTTATAAATAATATATTCAATTAAATAACAAAATTTAGATACATGAAAAAAGAATTGTTTGTTTATAACACTCTGAATAGGAAAAAAGAACTTTTTGAACCAATAAATCCTCCTCATGTAGGGATGTATGTTTGCGGACCAACAGTATATGGTGATTCTCATCTTGGACATGCACGCCCAGCTATAAATTTTGATATTATTTACAGATATTTGTTACATCTTGGATACAAAGTAAGATATGTTAGGAATATTACAGATGTTGGACATTTGGAAAATGATGCAGACGAAGGTGAAGATAAAATAGGAAAAAAAGCAAGGCTTGAACAACTTGAGCCTATGGAAATTGTCCAACGTTATACCAATTCTTACCACAACAATCTGAGAGTACTCAATGTTAAAGAACCTAACATAGAACCACATGCTTCAGGGCATATAATTGAACAAATTGAGTTTGTGAAAAAAATGGTTGATTCGGGATATGCATATGAATCGGGCGGATCGGTTTATTTTGATGTAGTTAAATACAACGAGAAACATGATTATGGCAAACTTTCAGGACGTATTTTGGAAGATTTATTAAACACAACCCGCCAATTAGACGGACAGTTAGAAAAAAGAAATTCTGTTGATTTTGCTCTATGGAAAAAAGCAGCCCCCGAACATATTATGCGTTGGGATTCTCCATGGAGTGTGGGATTTCCCGGTTGGCATGTTGAGTGTTCAACCATGGGAACAAAATATCTTGGCGATTACTTTGATATTCATGGAGGTGGCATGGACCTTTTGTTTCCTCATCATGAATCTGAGATTGCTCAATCTGTTGCAGTGAATAAAAAAGAACCTGTAAAATACTGGCTTCATAATAATATGATAACAATAAATGGTCAAAAGATGGGGAAATCGCTTGGGAATTCCATATCTCTAAGTGATTTTTTTGCCGGAAACCATGAGTTGCTTGAACAAGCATACAGCCCGATGACAATTCGTTTCTTTTTATTACAGGCACACTATCGAAGTACCGTAGATTTTTCTAACGAAGCCCTTCAGGCTGCAGAAAAAGGTTATAATCGCTTAATGCAAACATTTGATGTGTTGAAAAATCTTAAACCATCAAAAGAATCTACAATTGATATTGTTTCCTTAAGGGATAAATGTTATCAAGCGATGAATGATGATTTTAACAGCCCTATTGTAATTGCTCATTTGTTTAACGGAGCGAAAATTATTAATTCTATTAACGAAAGAAAAGAAAGTATTTCTGAAGCAGACTTGGAAATTCTTAACAAAACCTATAATGATTTTGTTTTTGAAATACTCGGTTTTAAACACGAAAATAAAGAATCTGATAACTCAGAATTGGTTGACGGATTAATGAATATGATTTTAAAAATTCGTCAAAATGCAAAAACAAACAAAGACTGGACAACAGCAGATATTATCAGAGACAAATTAAATAAATTAAAAGTTTCGGTGAAAGATACGAAAGATGGTGCGGAATGGAATGTTGAAAAATAGGCAGTAGGCAATAGGCAAGAAGCAATAGCTAGACCTGAAATTAATGTCTTTTACTGAAATAATTATTAAAAAACAGAAATTAAGAAATTTTAAAAAATAATATCATGTTTAATAATATCATTGGCTTACAGATTAAGTTTAGAATATTTCTTCCAATAATTATTGGATTTTCGGTTTTTATTTTTTCTTGTGGTGGTGGAGAAAAATCATCAGAGACAAAAGAATTGCAAAAACAAGAAGCAGATGTTTTGCTTGTGGTACCTCAGTTTAATCAGGATTCTGCTTATGTTTATGTAAAAAAACAAGCTGATTTTGGACCTCGTGTTCCAAATACTCCCGAACATGCAGCTTGTGCAGAGTGGCTTGTTAATAAATTAAAAATTTATACAAAAGATGTTATTGTTCAGGAGGCAAAAGCAAGAGCTTACAACGGAACTGTTCTTAACGGAAAAAATATAATAGCATCATTTAATAGCGAAAATCAGGATAGAATTTTATTATGTTCTCATTGGGATTCCCGTCCTTATGCTGACCACGACCCCAATCCTGAAAATCATAAAACTCCAATTAATGGAGTAAACGATGGAGCAAGCGGTGTTGGCGTTTTGTTGGAAATTGCTCGCCAACTAAATATTTCAAACGCTAAAATTGGAGTTGATATTATTTTATTTGATATTGAAGATTATGGCGAACCACAAGGATTACAAACCGACAAAGAAGACACTTGGGCATTAGGGTCTCAGTATTGGTCAAAAAATCCTCACAAACAAAGTTATTATGCAAAATATGGTATATTGCTGGACATGGTTGGAGCTACAGATGCAAAATTTACCATGGAAGGAACCTCAATGTTTTATGCTCCCGATATTATGAAAAAAGTTTGGGAAATTGCTCATAGAATTGGCTATGGAAATTATTTTCTTTATCAAGAAACAAATCCGATTACCGATGACCATACATATGTTAACAAAAATTTAAAAATTCCTGTTATTGATATTATCCACCATGAATCAAATACTAATACAGGTTTTTTTGAATATTGGCATACACTTAAAGATGATATAAATTGTATAGACAAAAATACTCTTAAAGCAGTTGGACAAACGATGCTAACTGTAATTTATGAGGAAAAATAGATGAAAAACTATTAATTCTAATTCCGCACTATTCCAATCTTTAAAAATATCTTACAGCAATTTATTAGCAAGATTAGCTAACTCCGAACGCTCTCCCTTTTCCAGTTTAATGTGTGCATAAATCTCGTGATGTTTTATTCTGTCGATAAGTACAGAAAGACCATTGCTTTGCGAATCTAAGTATGGAGTATCAATTTGATAAATATCACCTGTGAAAATTATTTTTGTTCCGTCACCTGCACGGGTTATAATTGTTTTTACCTCATGAGGAGTCAGGTTTTGTGCTTCGTCAACAATAAAACAAACATTTGAAATACTTCTTCCTCTTATGTATGCCAGCGGAGTTATAACAATTTTTTCTTTATCAAGAGCTTCGGTTATGCTGCGATATTCTTTGTCGTTTTCACTAAACTGGTCTTTAATAAACTTGAAGTTATCGTGCAAAGGCTCCATATAAGGGCTAATCTTTGAATGAATATCCCCAGGCAAAAATCCTATGTCTTTATTACTTAATGGAACGATTGGTCTGGCAAGATATATTTGTTTGTAATTTCTTCTTTGCTCAAGAGCTCCGGCAAGTGCCAGCAAAGTTTTTCCTGTTCCTGCTATTCCTTGTAAAGTAACAAGTTTCACGTTGGGATTCAATATTGCATGTAATGCGAAAACTTGCTCGGCATTTCGTGGAGTTATTCTTTGCGAAGGACGTTTTTCAACTCTTTCAATAAGGTTTGTTATAGGATTATAGAATGATAAGGCAGATGTTCTAGAGTTTTTTAAAATAAAATAATGATTAGGATATGGTTTTTCAATTCCTATATCTGCCGGTTCTACAAAACCATCCTGATAGATTTTATCAATAATACTTTTATCAAGTCCCTCAATTAAAGTTTTGCCTGAATACAAAGCTTCAACATCTTTAATTTTTCCGGTTTGAAAATCTTCTGCTTGTATGTTTAAAGATTTAGCCTTCAGTCGAAGGTTGATATCTTTGGTAACCATTATAACTTTATTCTCAGGATAATTTTGAGATAAAACTAATGCGGCATTAAGAATTCGATGGTCGGGTTTTTTTTCTCCGAAAATCTTTTCTGCATCTAATTTGCTTTGCTCGTGCATTATAATCTTTATCTTGCCTTTATTTTTTCCTTTTAGAGGAATCCAGTTGCGTAAAGAAACATTTTCCGAGAGCTTGTCCATTATTCGAATAAATTCTCTTGCCTCAAAGTTTTTTGACTCATTACCCTTTTTAAAATTATCAAGTTCTTCAAGGACTGTTATTGGAATAGCAACATCATTATCATCAAAATCATTAATTGAATTATGATTATATAGAATTACAGAAGTATCTAAAACAAAAATTTTTTTCTTTTTTTCTTTTTTCATGAATTATATTTAATAAAAAGCAAACTAAATTAGTCATATAAGCAGGTGATATTTTTAAAAAATAAAAAAACTTCTAACAATTTGAAGTTGATAAATTTTTCTACTTTTATCATTCAAAATTTTAATATGCCTGAAACAAAAAAACTTTTTTTATTAGATGCTATGGCACTGATTTACCGTGCCTATTTTGCATTTCAAAGAAACCCAAGAATAAATTCTAAAGGATTAAATACCTCTGCAATGTTGGGATTCACAAATACTCTTTATGAAATTCTAAAAAACGAAAAACCAACTCATATTGGCGTTGCATTTGATACCATGGCTCCAACTCATAGAGCAACCGAATTTGTTGATTACAAAGCGAACCGTGAAAAAATGCCGGAAGACCTTTCTATCTCAATTCCTTATATAAAAAGAATTATCGAAGCTTTTAATATTCCTATTTTGTTTGTTGATGGCTACGAAGCTGACGATGTAATTGGAACACTTGCAAAACAGGCTGAGAAAAACGGTTTTTTTACTTATATGATGACCCCTGATAAAGATTTCGGGCAATTGGTAAGCGAAAACATTAAAATGTTTAAACCTGCGAGGGCAGGAGAAAAACCAGTTATAATGGGAGTAAAAGAAGTTTGTGAGAAATATGGACTTGAACGACCCGAGCAATTTATAGATATTTTAGCCCTATGGGGAGATGCGGCAGATAATATTCCCGGTATTCCGGGAATTGGCGAAAAAAGAGCAAAAGAATTAATTGGAGAATTTGGCAGCCTTGAAAATGTTATTCAGAATTCGGATAAATTAAAAGGCAAAATGAAAGAAAATGTTGAGAATTTTGCTCAGCAGGGAATTGAGTCAAAAATGCTTGCTACAATAGTTCTTGATGTTCCAATTGAATTTAATGAAGAAGATTTAATTTTAAATGAGCCTGATTATAATGCTTTAAAAGAAATATTTGCTGAACTTGAATTCCGAAACCTTGCTTCCAGAATTATAACAAACCAATCTTTAAAAACTGAAACAAAATCTCAAACAAAAGATTCTACTGAAACTGAAAATAATATTACAGAATTTTCTATAGCGAATGAAAAACATGATATAAATTCCACAAAACACAATTACCAACTAATTGATACTTCAGAAAAAATAGAGAAATTAATTTCAGAACTAAAATCACAAAATTCTATTTGTTTTGATACAGAAACAACCGGATTAGATGCTAATTATGCCGAATTAGTTGGAATGTCATTTGCCTGGATTTCCGGAGATGCTTATTATGTGCCGATTCCCGAAAATTATAATGAAGCTGTTAATTTACTCAAGAAATTTAAACCCTTTTTTCAAAATTCTGAAATTGAAAAAATCGGTCAAAACCTAAAATATGATATTTCGATTTTAAAATATTATGAAATAACCGTTCAAGGTAAACTGTTCGACACCATGATTGCACATTATCTTATCGAACCTGATATGCGTCATAATATGAATTTTCTTGCCGAATCTTATTTAAATTATATTCCTGTTCCGATAACTTCTTTAATTGGCAAAAAGGATAAAAACCAATTAAGTATGCGAAATATTATGCCTGATTTGGTTTGCGACTATGCTTGTGAAGATGCCGATATTACATTGCAATTAAAGGAAGTTTTTGAACCTATGCTCAAAGAAAACAAACTTGAAAATCTTTTCAATGAAATAGAAATTCCATTGGTACCTGTATTAACGGCAATGGAAACCGAAGGAATTAAACTTGACGTAAAAGCATTGAACGAATATTCGCTTCAACTTGAAATCGAAATCAAAAAGCTTGAAGATGCCATACATGAAGAATCTGGAAACGATGATTTTAACATTGCTTCACCAAAACAATTAGGAGAAGTTCTTTTTGAGCAATTAAAAGTAACCGATAAACCAAAACTCACCAAAACAAAACAATATTCCACCGGCGAAGAAGTATTAATAAAGCTTGTTAACAAGCACCCTATAATTCCTAAAATTTTAGATTTTCGCTCTCTGTCAAAACTTAAGTCAACCTATGTTGATGCACTGCCCGAATTAATTAATATTAGAACCGGTAGAATTCACACTTCCTACAATCAGGCAGTTGCTGCAACCGGTCGATTAAGTTCAAATAATCCAAACTTGCAAAACATTCCTATCAGAACTGAAAAAGGAAGAGAAATTAGAAAAGCTTTTATTCCCCGGAATCAAAATTTCACTTTACTTGCTGCAGATTATTCTCAAGTTGAATTAAGAATTATTGCAAGTTTGAGCAAGGACGAGGGTATGCTTGATGCTTTTAATAATAATTTAGATATTCACACAGCCACAGCCTCAAAAGTTTATAATGTTGGATTAGATGAAGTTGATAAAGATATGAGACGGAAAGCTAAAACCGTCAATTTTGGAATTATCTATGGCATTTCAGCCTTTGGATTATCAGAGCGAATACATATCTCAAGAAAAGAAGCAAAAGGAATAATTGATAATTATTTTGAAAAATATCCAGGCATTAAAAAGTATATGGAAAAAAGCATAGAATTTGCAAAACAACACGGATACGTTGAAACAATAATGGGCAGAAGAAGATATTTGCGAGATATTAATTCCGGAAATTCTTTTGTTCGACAGTTTGCAGAAAGAAACGCCATAAATGCACCTATTCAAGGTTCGGCAGCAGATATGATAAAAATAGCAATGATTAAAATTCACAATGAGCTAATTGAAAAAAAGCTTAAAACAAAAATGCTTTTGCAGGTGCATGACGAACTTGTTTTTGATGCTCATCTTGATGAATTGGAAATCGTAAAACTAATGATTATTGATTGCATGAAAAATGCCATAAAACTTGATGTACCGATTGAAGTGGATTTAAATACAGGGAGTAATTGGTTGGAAGCTCATTAGAATTTTTCCTGAATAAATCACAAACCACCAACTTGATAAAATAATAAATTATTACCTTTACAAAAAATAAATAGGAAATGGAAAAACGCTGGGTTGTAAAAGAAAAAGGTGGTAAAGAGCTCGTTGAAAAACTCTCAGGTGTTTTAAATATTAATACTAACCTCACAAATCTTTTAGTACAAAGAGGTGTTACTGAATTCGAAGAAGCAAAAACTTTTTTCCGTCCTGAGCTAAACCAATTACACGACCCATTTCTTATGAAGGACATGGATGTTGCTGTAGAAAGAATAAAAAAAGCATTCCAGAATAAAGAAAAAATTTTGATTTACGGCGACTATGATGTTGATGGAACAACTGCTGTTGCCTTGGTTTATACTTTTCTGAAAGAAATTTATACAGATATTGATTATTATATCCCTGACAGATACGCCGAAGGATACGGAATATCGTTGAAATCAATTGATTTTGCAGCAGAAAACAAATTTTCTTTAATCATTGCCTTGGATTGCGGAATTAAAGCTATTGATAAAATTGAATACGCAAATCAAAAGAAAATTGATTTTATTATTTGCGACCATCATCGTCCCGGCGAAAAAATCCCTGATGCCTTTGCTGTTTTAGACGCCAAAAGAAATGATTGCAGCTATCCTTATAAAGAGCTTTCGGGTTGCGGTGTTGGCTTTAAACTTATTCAGGGATACGCTCAGAAAAATGATATTTCTTTTGAAAAACTCTATAAATATTTAGATTTAGTTGTTGTTAGTATTGCCTCTGATATTGTTCAAGTCACCGGAGAAAATAGAATTCTTGCTTATCATGGACTAAAATTGATTAATACGAATCCACGTCCCGGTTTTGAGTCAATACTTGAATATAGCGGAATTAAAAAAACATCAAACAAAGAAGAAAATTATTTTAACAGAAAGCTGACAATTACTGATTTGGTTTTTTTAATAGGACCAAGAATTAATGCTGCCGGAAGAATTGAAAGTGCGAGAAATTCTGTAGAATTGCTTATTTGTGATGATATTAAATATTCAAAAAAAATCGGACACCAAATAAATATTTTAAATACAGAACGCAAAAGTTTAGATAGCCAGACCACTGAGCATGCTCTTGAAATGATAAATCAATCTTCCGAGATGAGAAAGAAAAAATCTACTGTAGTTTATCATCCGGGATGGCACAAAGGAGTGATTGGCATTGTCGCATCACGATTAATAGAGCATTATTACAAACCAACAATTGTTTTAACAAAATCAAATGGTCATATTACGGGTTCGGCAAGGTCTGTAAAAGGTTTTGATGTATATGAAGCAATAGAATCGTGCAGTTATTTATTAGAACATTTTGGAGGTCATAAATATGCTGCCGGCTTATCATTGAAACCCGAAAATCTTGAATTGTTTATTGACCATTTTGAAAAAAGTGTGTCCGAAACCATTAAAGAAGAAATGTTAACACCTGAAATAGAAATCGATTCAGTAATAAATATAAAAGAAATTACTGCTGATTTTTATAATATATTAAAACAATTTGCCCCTTTTGGACCTGGAAATATGTCTCCGGTTTTTCAGACAAATTGTGTGTTTGACAACGGCTATGCGCGGATTGTTGGAAAAAACCATCTTAAACTTACTGTTGCTGACCCGGAAACTTGTATGAAACCTTTTCCCGCTATTGCTTTTAATCAGGGTGATTATCTCGAAAAAGTTCTAAAACAATTGCCTTTGAGCATATGTTATCATATTGAAGAAAATGAATGGAACGGAAATATAAGTCTGCAATTGAATATAAAAGATATTAAAATTTAAATTTTTTTAATAAATTTACTCACCTTTTTTAATAAACAGAACACATTGATTAGCAAGGAAACTATACAAACTATTTTTGAAACCGTACGAGTTGACGAAATTATTAGCGAATTTGTTTCGCTAAAAAAAAGAGGTGTAAATTTTATTGGACTTTGCCCTTTTCATAATGAAAAAACTCCCTCGTTTACAGTTTCTCCCACCAAAGGTATTTATAAATGCTTCGGTTGCGGCAAAGCAGGAAATGCTGTCAATTTCCTTATGGAACATGAGCATTATACCTACCCTGAGGCTTTAAAATATATTGCAAAAAAATATAATATTGAAATAGATGAAGATGAACAAAGCCCAGAACAAATTCAGTCTCTTAACGAAAAAGAAAGCTTGTATCACGTTTCTGTTTTCGCACAAAACTATTTTTCTGATAATCTTTTAAATAATGAAGAAGGAAAAGCAATTGGGCTTACATATTTCAAAGAACGCGGATTTACAACAGAAACAATTGAAAAATTCCAATTAGGATATTGTATTGACAAATGGGATGATTTTACTTCCCATGCTCAGAAGAATGCCTATAAACTTACCTATTTAACACAGTCGGGATTAACTATTTCAAAAGACAATAAAACTTACGATAGATTTCGGGGAAGAGTTATGTTTCCTATTCATAATTTGTCGGGAAGAGTGATAGGTTTTGGTGGAAGAATTTTGTCTTCTGAAGCAAGCAAAGCAAAATATGTAAATTCTCCTGAATCGGAAATTTATAGTAAAAGTCGTGTACTTTACGGAATTTATTTTGCAAAAAATTCTATAATAAAAAACGACAACTGTTATTTGGTTGAAGGCTATACCGATGTTATTTCTCTAAATCAGTCTGGTGTAGAAAATGTTGTTGCCTCTTCGGGAACATCTCTAACAACAGAGCAAATAAAACTCATCAAAAGATTTACAAAAAACGTAACAATTTTATATGATGGTGACCTTGCCGGAATTAAAGCTTCTTTTCGTGGGATTGATATGATTCTTGAAGAAGGGATGAATGTAAAAATCGTTATGTTTCCCGATGGTGAAGACCCTGATTCTTATGCACGAGGTCATAGTTCGGAAGAGTTGGGAAAGTTTATTACAAAAACCGCTGCAAATTTTATTATTTTTAAAACGAATCTTCTTTTAGAAGAAGCGGAAAACGACCCTATAAAAAAGGCTACTCTTATCAAAGAAATTGTTAATTCAATTGCCATAATTCCTGATATAATTTCACGTTCAGTTTATATAAAAGAATGCGGAACAATTCTTAATATCAAAGAGCAAACTTTGATGAACGAGCTTAATAAAATATTAAGAAAGAAATTTTATGATAAAAATAGATTTGCAACTAAAGAAGAATTTCCTGAGGCTACAGAATATGTTGCAGACAAACAAATCTTTATCGAGAACACAGTAACAGAAATACACGAAAAAAATCTCATAAGATTATTAATGAATTTTGGAAAACAGGAAATAACGATTAAGGAAAAACAAAGCAAAAAAGAATCGGAAAGAATTAAAGAAGAACCGGAAAAAAGAAATATTGCAGAATTGATTGTTAATGAAATTAAGGCAGACGAAATGAAATTTAACAATTTTTCCTATCAGGCAATTTTTGATGAATTTGCAAATGCTGTTAAAGATAATTCCTTTCCTGATGAGATGAAATTTATAAATCATGCCGATGAAAAAATCAGAAAAATAGCAAGCGACATGATAATCTCTCCCTATACTTTGAGCAAAAACTGGAAAGAGAAATATGATATTCTTGTTCTAACAGAAGAAATGCAAAATATTCTCTCCCAGGAAGTAATTACATCGGTTTTTGCTTTTAAATCAAATTTTGTTGACGAAGAAATTACAAAGAAACAAAAGGAGCTAAAATCAACAAAAAATAATGATGACATTAAAATTTTGATGCAGGAAATTAAAAAACTTAAAAATGTCAGTAATTTAATTAATAAAGAATTAGGTAGGGTTGTTACGAAGTAAATTATAAAATTAATTGGATTTTTTCCAAATCCTACATCAAGCATTCAAATTTGTAATTTTGCAGCCGTATCTTCTCTATATTTTTAAGGTATATTGCGGAAAAAATAGTAATATTAAATTTCAACAAATAAAAAAATTATCTCTCTATTTATATGATTTTTACAATAATTGTTTTTTTATTAAGAATAAAATTATTTATTTTTGAAAAGTAATTCTTTTAAATATTAATAAAAACTATACCATGAAATTTATTAAAAACAAAAAAGTAACATTAATTTTTACTTCTATTGCTGTATTTTTACTTCTTTTTATTGCAAGTTGTGATAAAGAAGAAGAAGAGGATGATCCAACATCCGATTATAAAACAGTTATTATTGACCATCATGGATTTGACTTTTCTGCTGGCATTTCCGATACGGTAAACTGGCAAAATAACGATGGAGAAACTGTTAGCTGGCAACCAGGTGGCGGAAACCATCCCAGTTATCCAAATAATGATCAATATATTTGGTTTAGGAACGATGTTGTAGATACAGTATCAAACAAAAACCAAACAAAAGATTTTGGAGATGTTGATATCGCTACAATTACAAATATTCCAACACAATGGGATACAACACCTAATATAAATCCTTTGTTAACAGGACATGTAATTGTTGCAAAATGTTTTGACGGATATGTAAAATTTGAAGTTCTTTCTGCTGATGAAAATAATTTTTGGCCAGCTCAAGTTAAATATTACTTCTCAGCAACATCTACATTTGACCAATAAAATATTTTTTATTGATTTAAATAAAGCATGGCACAAGCTCTTGCATCAGAAAGGGCTTCGTGGTGGTTTAATTCTATTCTTTGAATTCTACAGCAAGCATTCAAATTTGCAGGTTTGTAGCCCTTTTTTCTGTAGATTTTTAAGGTACATTCCCAACAATCATTAATGTTCAAATTAGAATAATCAATACCGTAGTCAGCCATAGTTTTTTGTAATACATTTCGGTCGAAAGATTCATTATGAGCAACAACTTTTCTGCCCGAAAGACGTTTTTTTATTTCAGGATAAACTTCATAAAAAAATGGAGCATTTGCTGTTTGTCTTTGAGTAATTCCATGCACTTCAATGTTTCTCCAAAAATATTTATTGCCGGGAGGTTGGATTAATGTCTGAAACTCATCAACGATTTTACCATTTTCAACACTTACTATTCCAACTGCACAAATATGATAGGCTGTGGCGGTTTCAAAGTCTATTGCGGTGAAGGTTTTCATGGGATTACTAATTTAGAAAAAATCTACTACTTTTCTTTTTGTTGTGCCAAGGCATAGTTCAGATTGTTTCTTGCCTGCTGAAAATCGGGTTTGATTTCAAGTGCCTTACTGAAATATTCTATTGCCTTATCCATATTTCCCATCATAGCGAAAGTATATCCGTATTGATTATAAATCCCAACAAGTTCACCATCTTTTTTTAGTGCATTATTAAATGATTTCTCATCGTAATTTTCAAAATTAACACCTTCTATGCCTTTGTCTAATAGTTTTTTTACTGCCGCTTTAATATCGTCTTCCAAAAAGATATAATAGTCTCTTTTCAGCATTCCGAGATAAGAGTTTTCAAGTGTATGTTTATATTTTAAAGCCATTTCAAAAGCCTGAGCAGCAAGATTCCATTGTTTTTCTTCGTTAAGCAGTTCGCCAGCCATGTGATAAGCGTAGATGGGAAAAGGAGATGTTTCGGCAGATTTTACATAGAATTTTATTGCCTCACCTTTTTTGCCTTCGTTTTGATAAATTTCAGCAATATTATAGTAGGTAGCATCAGGTAAATCAGGTTTTAATTCAAGTGCTTGACCAAATGCAGCGAGAGCATTTTTTTTATCACCTTTTTTTGAAAAAGCAATTCCGAGATTAGAATACGCCTCAGATAAATCCGGTTGAATT
>Ga0307991_1000097_pt1 | contig 65268 bp, 42 predicted proteins | sample EllFjometagen131_FD_203146 | JGI IMG/M metagenome (GOLD analysis project Ga0307991, IMG submission 203146) | Marine microbial communities from Ellis Fjord, Antarctic Ocean - #131 | ecosystem: Environmental > Aquatic > Marine > Unclassified | place: Southern Ocean | collected 2014-10-08
GCAGGTGTGAGTTATCCACAGAACAGCAGTTATCCACAAAGAAAAAGTAGCAAAAAGAAATGCTGTTACTACTGCTATATCTTTAAATATTTAACACCACCTCAGACACACTAGATTATACACTCCCCTTTACGCAGCAAAGCACGGGGGGAGACCCGGGATCTGGTAACGTTTGAGATCCCGGATACCTCCCTTCGGTCGGTTCCGGGATCTCAATTAAGAAGGGGGTTCAGACACACAAACATGGACAGTCTCATTTCCTCGGACATTTCGTTCTTGGCCGTGCTCACCATTCGCAAAACACATCAATAAATGCCCAAATAGTTAACATATAAAATAGCCAGATAATCGAATTGACTTTGATATTATATTTTGTTATAGTAATAAACAACACAATATGTTAATCCTATAAATATTAAGATTTTGTGCGCGGAGAAATAATATTATGAACCTTAATTCTATTTTATCATATAGGCTCAAAGTGGTCTCATGTATGGTTTGCTTAATTTTCCTTTTTCAGCAGCTTTCATGGGCAAATCCTGAAATATTTCAGAAAAATACCCTTCAGCCTTTAACACGAGTTACAGGTGCGGATATCAATAAAAATATTTACGATATTGCCAGCATGTATATTGATATCGGATTAACTGGGAGGGAAAATAGCTTATCTAATAAGAATGTTCCTAGGATAAGAAGGGCAATGAAAAAATTTATAGATGATATGAATGAAAATAAAAAAATCCCCAAGGATATTTCTGGGCAATTTGAAATTTTGGAACATGTGGGGAAAATATCATTAGGTCTGGGTAATATTAAAATCAAATATTTCAATCCCAATTTATTCGATATAGATGCCGAAACAAAGCAAGAAGAATCAAAAGGATTTATTGTCGAGACTAAAATAATTGGGAAGTATTTGGTTAAACAGAAGATTTGTAGAGACTTAAAAGAATCTGAAAATAAAAATATCATTGAAAGTATTCAGAAAAATGGAGTTGATAGAGAAAATGAGGGATTAAAAGAATTTGAAGAAATACCCGAAGAGTCTAAACGATTAGCAAATAAGATAGAACGATTATTTGATTGGTTTAAAGGATTTTTATTTAAAAAAAGCATAGTTCAATTTTCTTTATGGGGTCTTTTGCGAAAAATGGAAAGATCTGAGATCGGGATACCTCAGCTTTATAAAAATTATATCGAAATGAAATACAAGAAAATAAAAAGAATATACGAAGATGCTGGCTTGTATTTAGAAGCTCAGCATGCGATAAGGGTAGCAATGTTGTCGGTTCTCATATATGCTAAGATTCAAGGCGATATGAGCAAATCTTTTGAGGAGCTGGATGGTCTGGTTACGGCAGCATTAGCTCATGATCTCGGAAAAATAGACAAAGAAATTGCATCTTTGCTTAAAAATGGAAGACCATTAACAGCTGAAGAAACAGAGTTGATGGAGACACATGCGCATAAATCTATTGAAGTGTTAAAGGCAAACAATATTCCTATTAATACTAGAATTGAGAATGCGATAATTGAGCATAGTGAATCGAATATTCAAGATACCCCCTTAGATCTAATGTCCCAGATTATTTATGCTGCAGATCAAATTGATGCACGCCATGACAAAAGTAGGAGCTATAAAAATAGGAAGTTAGTTAACTGGAAGAAAAGAACGTTGTATGATTGGGATGAATTTAGGATAGTTTGCGTGTTAAAGGAAAAGGAAGAGAAGGGATGGATAGAGAAAGAGATAGTAGATGTAGTTGAGGGATTAGTTAGACGTAAAGATCCTTTATATCGCAGGGTAACTACTTCAACGTACTTTTTCTGGGATAGATGGGTTCTTTTCTTAAGGAATAAGTTCATCTTTAAACCACTTGATCTTGATAGTGTAGAGAAGGATAAAGAACATGGTCCTGTAATGTTCATTGATATACAAAATAATATGGAAAACCGTTCTTTAAAGGGGGTATCCGAAGATCCGAAAGAAATTCCTGAACATGAAGCTTTAAATCAAGCACTCGGTGAAATGAGAGAAAGGTATTTAGAAGATGACGGTATAGGCGGTGAATCCGACGGGGGAAAATTTTATAAGGAGAAAGGACCTCTCTTAGATTTTGTTAAAGGATTTTCGTTTAAAACTGATATGAATGTAGAAATATATATCGTAGATGACAATGAATTGTATGATAGCGTTTCATCAAAGGGTCATCCATTTTTAGCGAATGGGCTTATTACACATGCCGGAACCTATCGTGATCACGAGTCGGGTTTTCAAAATGCGCCTGCCAGAGCATACAACCTTTTCGTGCCGGCATCGATCTATAATGTTCTGTTGGACCTTTTAAATACTAAAGATGATGATAAGAATAAAGGTATTTTCAGTCGAGTTTTAGAATTATGGCGTATTCATGAATTGGGACACTTAATAAATCGAAAGGTGGATTTAGACTCAAACCTTTGTAATGAGATGAAAAGGGCCGCAAAAATTATATATTTGCTGCGTGAAGTAGAAGATGCAAAGGAGAAAGCTTTTGAAGTAGATCCTTCCAAAAAAGATATAGATGTTATGCGAATGGTTTTATTGATATTGAAAATAGAAGATCTTATAGAAAAAGGGAAGTTTAAAGAGGCAGAGAGTAAGGTACAAGTTCTGCAAAAGAATCTTACAAGATCATGGTATATCTGGAACTTGATCGCGGGTATTCAGGAAAACTTAGGAAAAGACCAAGATGCACTTAAAAATTATTATATGGCTATGCTTCAGTTTAATTTGAGAGTGAATGAAGGAAATATTTTTAGCGGACATCCCGCAGCGCGTAAATATTTAAAATTAGCCGAAAAAAAAGATGCGAGAGAGCTTGCCGCATTATATGAAAGGTTTAAGAGTTTTTTAAAAAATTTTAGAAAAGTGAAATATAAACATCTTTCGGGTGTAGATATAACGAATAAGATTGCTATTCCACTATTTTCAGAATTGTTTTTTATATTAACGTATTTAGGTATGAATTTTGGAATAACCGGGGAGATCGATCCGAAAGGACTGAAATTACTCGAGAATTTCGAAAAAATAATTTCAACCCGAAAGGTGGCTAAACGCTATCCGCTTATTGATGAACACGTATCTACTGAGTTGTATCATAGACTTGCCGAGTTTTATGCTAAAAATGGGGATTATGATCATGCATTAATATGTCTCGCAAAAACAAAAAGAATTCATAGAACAATAAACATTTTGTCAGAATTACTTTTCGCAGGATTAACACATGAAATGCCGGACAAAACGCGAAAAAATTATCTGAATAATATCTTACTGGTAGTTGATGGAAATGAATTACTTTATTTGGATAACGAAAAGAATGCTAAGTATCTAGCCAATACTTATTACTTGATGGGAGAGACTTGCATATATTTGGGTAAATATGAGAGAGCGATAGAGTTTCTTGATCAAGCGGTAGATAGCAAGGGAAAGATACAGTTAATACATACATTTAAATTTATAGAAAATAGAATTAAATATGCTAAGGTAATGCATGAAAATGAAAATAGGGAGATACGGGAGGGGTTAAATACACAGTATAATGATGCAGTGGAAAAATTCAATGAAAAAGATTATCTAAAATGTATAAACATTTTAAAGAATGCATTTATTGAGACAAGGAAGGTGTTTTATCTAGAAAAGTTCCTCAATCTCATAAAAAAGTCTATTGAAACTCTTTTTCGTGAAGCCCGGTATTCAGATCTAATGAAACTTAAAAAACTTCCAAGAGATTTCAGCAAAATGGACATTGACCTATCTGAGAACAACCTGAGAATAATAAGCGAAGCAAAATCTTTACAGGAGAAAACAAAAAAGGTTAAAGAAGCTTTTCATGGGGGATTATATGCTAAGGCTTTAGATATCTGCGAAACTATATTAAAAACTAATCCTTTTGCTTCTGAAATAATAAGTATGGAAAAGGAATGTTTTGAAAAAGTCTTGAAGGAAGCGGCAACAAAACGATTGAAGAAGCAGAATGATCCTTATGAAAGAAAAATTGCTAATGCAGCTGTATATATTGATGCATCCAGGAGGCAAGCCACAGAAGTTTACATATCCAAAGATAGAAAAGAAAGGGCTTTGAACAGTTTGCGACACGCGGAAGATGAAATTGGTGATCTGAAAGAATGGGATGTTTTAAAGGAAAAGGCAGAAGAAAAACTCGGGGAAATACAGCTAGAGAGGAATAGAATTAAGGGCCTTTTGGTACTGGAAGAATTAACAGAAAAAGAACTGGATGAGGTTTTTGGACGGCAAAATAATAACAAATTTAGAGTAAGGCAGAAAATGTCTAAAGAAGTTTTGCCGGATGTTGAAAACAAATTTACTGGTCGAGTTTTTCATTCAGTGGCTGAAGGGCAAGAAAACGAAATAAATATTACAGAGGAAGTGGTTAATAAACTAACTGGAAGTAAAGGTATAGTGGCGGCAAATAAAGATCAATACTTAAAGATTTTAGAGGGTTTTAAAAATGGTAACAGTGTTGATGTTTTGCAATTAGATGGTGAATTGTACAGAGTTAAAGCACTGACAAGAAATAAAGCGCGTATTCTTGCCTGGAGGATAGGACAAAATAAGTTTCTTGTTTTTAAACTGGATAAAAGAGTGGAAGATACGTATAAACTTAGATATCTCGATGCGATTAAAAAAAGCTTGCTGACCAACAATCGAATCGACGATCTCGTAGAAAAGTCTATCGATCTTGAAGCTCTTGAAGATAAGCTTGTTAACAATTCAGGAAACAAAACTCTTAAATCACCAAATTCAGAGACTTTTGGTGAAGGGGAGAATGATGATGTCGAATATGTTGATAATTTGGTAGAGGTTCTTGTTTCCAAAGACAAAGTAATTGAAAAAAGCGAACTTTTTAAGGCTGCTGAATATATCAAAGCACATGCTCCGCCGGTATATAGTGAAGATGAAATGAATTCCGAGGCTATATCAAGTAAAACAAAAATATATATTCTTAATGGAGAGCTAAAGGATCAGCCGGGTATTCCGCGTTTTCCCGGCGCGAAAAAACCTTCCGAATTTTTGTATGTATACATGCCTGAAAAATACAGATTTAATAGCATAAAAGCCTATGTAACAAGAGCATATTATGAAAATTATTTAAAAAACAATACTGCTGCACTCGCAGAGCTTATTGATCATGAGTTTGTTGAAAGAACATTAGGTCTTAGTCATAGATTTGCTTCATCCAGAGCAAGATTTTTCATTGAGGATGGTAAATTGTTGAGTCCATTCCATAATTTTTATATAAATCAGCTTATAAAAGCAAAAGATTATGATGCAATTTTTAATTTTAGTCATCAACGAAGTGTTAATCTGGAAATTAAAAATCATTACAGTGACGAAGGGAAAAAAGAGGAAATCCAATATATTGAAAAATACGAATCATTGTTTTTTGATTATTTGAGATTTCGGGAATGGATAGATAAAGGAAGCAATGAACAAAATGGAAACATTTTATTTGAACTTTGTTTAAGAGTGGAAGCTCTTTCGCGGGAGATCTTAAAAGAAAATCCAGAAATATCGAAAATAGAAGAGATCTTAACGGTATCGGAAAATAAAATTTATTCAAAACTTTTAAAATATAGATATTTTCCTCATTTATATAAAAAATCTGACAGGATCAACATTAAGATGAGAGAGACAAGTATTAATGATTTAGCTGATTATGATGAAAATACAGTTTTTGTAAGTGAGAAGCTTAATAAGCGTGGAGTAGTAGCTTTTAAAGGCGAGAGAAATTCCAGGGCACAAATATCTGAATTTGTAGGAAAAAGAATTGCATTTAATCTTCGTAATGGTGAAATATTCCAAATATGGGGATTGAGTGCATCTAATGAGATCATTGGATTTAAGCAAATGAAGCAGATCTTTGAAACGAATGGTGATTTTAGAAGAAATGTTTATAAAAGTATTTATACAAAAGAATTCGATGAACTTGGAGATTGTGTAATTAAAGAGCACCGGCTTGATTCTGACGGAACGTTATCAATTGGAGGGAAAGAAAGGGCTACTAGATTTGGAAGGAAATATGCTAATTGCAAGGCGAAGATAACAGTAACTGCTGGACAAATAGATACAGTGAAAATATTTGATGAAATTGGTAAATGCATTAAAAAAGCCGAGTATGTTCTTATCTATGATTATGAAGACAAGAATAAGTTGGTAGGATCATTTCATAATATTATGTCGAAACAACGATTAAATAAAAATAAAAGGTGTACTTTAAAGCGATTCTTTTTGGACTCGATCGGTAGTTTGAAGATTAACGTTATCGGAGACCCGACCCCTGCTTTCACAAAATTTCCTAATCATGAAGTTGAAATAGATATTTTGGATGGTCATATTGATAAAGTACGGATATTAGACAAAAATAGCGAGGTCGTAAAAGAAGTTCCATTTAAATTGCTTTACGATAAGAGAGGTAAAGACGGCAAAGTGATATTTTCATATAAAGATATAGTGGAGGAAGATACATTTTCTAAATTAACAGGGATACTAAAAAGGCTTAAAACTACTAATAAAGGAGATATTCAAGAGGGGAATGTTTTGCTTGCCAAAGAATCTAAACACAAAAATAAGCATGCTGAAGCCGAGATCGAAAAAGGCATGCCAAAAATAGTGAAGTTTTTTACAAATATAAAGAAAAATAAGTTAGAAGGTAATCCGTTAAAATATAAACTTATATATGACAAAAAAAGCGGCGAACTGATTGACTTCTTTCATTTAAAATATTCGAAGAAAAAAAGATTGGTCTTGAAAAATGCGACTGTCAAACAATTTTATCTTCCGGGAGATGTAATTTTGAGGTTTGGTGAAGAAAAATGGGTGACCTTGGGCGAATATAAAAAACATCGAATTGCATTTGATGTAGAGAACGGTGTTGTTACTGAAGTCCGAGTTTTCAATAAAAAAGGGAACAAAATAAAAACGCTTCCCTTTTCATTTATTATGGAGAATGATGATGGAAAAATAGGGAAACTAGTCGATAGTTTTTATGAGTTTTGTTATCCAGAAAGACTTGAGAAACTTACAAATCATTTTATTACAGGTGTTTCGCTTGATGAGAATGGCGGTCCGCCGGAATTGTTAAGATATCTCTCGGGTAAAAAAACGGAATATATCGGGAAATTTAAAGGAAAAACTAATCAGCCGGTAATTTTGCATGTCAAAAAAGGGAAAATTCATAATGTGATGGAGCTGGATGGCAGGAGATTGAAACAGATAGTTCTTCTTAGAAAAAATAAGAAAGTTCCTCCCGGTATTTCAAATGGACCGGCAGGGGTAACTTTAAAAGCCCCAGGAACGTTGGCTTTTGGGAATAACCCTAAGGATAGCAGGGAATATACGGAGAAATTGATAAGTGAGCTAACCAGAGAGAGAAAGGAAATAATACTACAGGATGAAAATCTGGAAGCATTAAATTATATAAAACAAAAGGCCCCTGAAGTAAAAGGCGTAGAATTCGATCCCGAGAAGATTTCATTAAATACCGAGATAACTATTGTTGACGGGTTGGGAGATATGATGGGGTTCCCGAGATTTGAAGGAGCGGAAAGACCTCCTGATCTTTTATGTGTATATCAGCCGGAAATGTCTATTGACGGCAAGGTTCGGGCGTATATAACACGTGAATATTATGAAAAGCAGATCAAAGGTAATGTTAACGCACTAGCGGAGCTTTTGGACCATGAGTATTCGGAACAGGTATTGCATTTAAGTCATCGTATGGCCGCTTCCCGTTCTGTGTTTTTTGCCAAAACGAACAGAAACTTAAGCCCTTTTCATGATTTTTTTATCGATGAATTAGATCAAGATGAGAAGTTTGAGTTAGCTATGAACTTAAAAAAAACAAGAGAACTTCCCGAAGGATTAGAGGATATATATGCGCTTAGGGAGGATAACGCTGCAAGAATTACCGAATATGAAGAAAATTTTTTCAAAGAGCTGAAATCCAGACTATTTGATGCTGCAAGTGGTGGGAGTATGTTTCAAACCGATAGGCTAAATAAATCTTATTTAGCTGCCGAAAACCGGGATAAGCCAAAAAAAGATTATGCACATATTTTGTATCAGAAATATGTGGTTGATGTAGAAACCGGGAAGAGAGAGATTGTCGATATGGCCTGGGCGAGTGAAAAGGACGTAAAGGCTTTAGCGGATATGGACAAAGAAGGGTTCGTGAGGTTCGCCCCGGGAGCCAATATTATTAAACTTTTTACTATTGATGCTCAAGGGAAAGAAAGTATTACAAGTGCCGTAAAATTTAAAAAAGTTTTTTCTTTGCAGTTAAAACGTTGGGTTGTTTTTATTGAAGGCATAGCGTCTAATCCGGAAATAAAAGGTAAAGAAGGGCGTGGAGAGTTACGTATGGCAGCGTGGCGTCTTTTGCAGCAAATTGTTAAAGAAAGCCAGAAGGATATGCTTTGTAAAGGAGCGGTTGTTGCGTATTCTATCGGTGATGGAGGACGTTTTTTTAAGTCAGCAGTTGATTTAGGATTTCAGGACATGGAGGTCGAAAAAGTCAATATAGAGGTAGATCGTATTGTAGAAAAGTATTATTATTTGAGTTCTGAAGAATCCGGGTTTTTTATTAACAATGTGGAAAAATATCTTATGAGAAAATCATGTTTTATGAGAATGGAAAAAGTCGGCAATAAAGGGCTTGAGTTCATAGAAAAAATAAAAGAACCGGAAGATTATGATCCCCTGAAATTGGATTATGAAACACTCAAGTCAAACGCCGTGCAAATGCGTAAAAGGATAAATGAAAAGTATTTTTTAGATGATATTCAAAAAAATCAAATTAAAGAGCTTATAAAAACTAAATGTAATGAAATGCTCGAAAAATTAAAAAATGAAATGGATGAAGACTCGAATATTGATTTTAATGTATTTAGAGGGATCAGTAGTGGTATGTCGTCTTTGAATGCAATGATGAATTTTATGAAAGTTATAGGAGAAATGGCAGTTGACAAATACCCTGATGCCAATGCGGGCATAAAAAAAGAAAGACAGAATTATAAAACTATGTCGATTGGATATGCCAATGCGATCCTGCACTCGCTAAGGACGTACTATTTAACTTTAGAATGGAAACATCTTAATTATAAGGATGATAAATTGGATGCTTCTATGGTTGTGGAAACTCTTAAAGCAATTCAAAATCTGGACACTATTGATGATATGGTTGGGATATGTTCTGAAGTTCTGGATAAGAACATATCTCTTTTTTATAATAGTTCTATGGATGCTGGGGTGAAAGAAGACGCAAGTTCGGGAAAGACACAATTCCTTAAAGCTCCTGCTGCGCATAAGATGAATGCCGATGAAGAAAAATATATAGAAGGTTTTATTGGTGCTAAGACTTTAATTAAACAGTCTAAAAAAGTCAATATGGATGCAGTTGTCGATTATATAGAAAAAAACATACTTCAGATAGATGCGGGTGGCAAAGATCCGGAATTCGAGTTTAATGATATGCCTGATAAAGTCAGGGTTAAGGTGCTTTTTGGTAAGGATGTAGATAATAAATTAGGCATTCCCAGGTTTAAAGGGGCGGAAAGTCCAGCCGATCATATATATGTTTATCCCAAACTTACAGATGGAATTCTTAATTTATATGTGACTTATGAATTTTATTCAAGATTTTTAGAAAATAATATTCCCGCAATGGCAGAGATTGTTGATCATGAATATGTCGAAAGAATTTTAGGGTATTCACATAGATTCGCAGCGTCAAGAGCGAGATTTTTTTCTGCAGATAAAACATCTTTAAGCCCTTTCCATGAATTTTACATAAACTTGCTGGACAATGAAGATATACCTTCGCTTATGCCGGAAGTCGAAAAAAATAGAACATTTGAAACGATTCGCAGGATTTACGAGGACAATGGGTATGATATGAGTGCCATATTATCTAATATCGATGCTATTAGAGAGTATGAACATAGATTTTACAAAGCGATAGTAAAGAAAAGATTTGCTAAATATAAACAGTCCGAAGCCTATTCTCCCGATGGGAATAGCGGGCTGGTTTTAAGTATAAGTGGACTTGGCTCTATTAACGAAGGAGATCTGAGAGATCGTATTGCTGACAGAATATTAAATGAAACCAGTGAAAAAGCGCGTATTTTATCGATCGGATGCGGAACGGGTATTTTTGAAAGATGTCTGATTGAAAAAGATTTTGAAGTTACCGGAGTGGAAATGACGCCGGAGTTGGTTAAGAAGGCCAGAAAAAGAGGTATTAATGTTCTAGAGGGTGATGCCGAAAGTGTTTCATTGTGGAACAAACTATATGATCATCCTAAGTATAATGCGGTTATTTTTCCCGAATCAATGGTCTATCTGAATGCTGAAGAGGTATTGTTTATGGCAAAAAAGGTGTTGGTGACAGGCGGAAAGATTTTTATTCTATATAGATCCCCTGATCCGAAGAGTTCCAGAGAGGCGGAAAAAAGATATTCAGATGCATTGAAAGATAATGGATATGAAGTCTATTCAAAAAGAGCATTCTTCGGAGAATATGTAAAGGTGGATATGGTCTCTGCTTCTTCTGTTGAACAGAAAGAAGCAGAAAAAAAAGTTACCTGTGAAATTTCTAAGATCGAAAATTTTAAAGATAAAGTATACGAAAAAGGAGCAATGCGTATAGAAGACGGGAAGAGGATCAAGGTTGTTATAGAAAAAGCAACTAAAGAAGAATCTAAAAAGTTTATGGAGCTTGACGGGGGGGAATATATCAAATATGAACCCGAAACAGTGATATTAAAACTTTCTACGGTTAAAGACTCGAGAAAAACCATAAGAGCAGCCGTTAAATTTTGCAAAGTGAAAACATCCCAAAATAGAACGTTTATGTTCATATCAGGGATTGCCGTGGAACAGAATAGCAGGGAAGCTTATTCCGGAACAATGCCATGGAGGTTGTTAAGAGAAGTTGTGCGCGAAAGTTTGAGGAACCCGGAATGCGAAGGAAGGGTAGTTGTATATATAGCAAAAGGGACCCCTTTCGATAAAGCAAAGAAAATAAGGCATTCACTTGAACAATTCGGGTTCGAAGAATATTATGGGCCGGTTCCTCAGGAATACAATAAAAAAATTATGACAAAATTTGTCCTTAATCCGGAACCTGCCGAAAAGTTTGTTGATATTGTTGAAGAATATCTTTCAGTGCTTTCACAGTTCACAATAATGAAAAAAATAGGCGAAAAAGGACTTGAACTGGCGAAAGAAGAAGGTCTTGAAGGGATAAAAGACCAGATCGAAAGTTCTTTTCGGGGGCTAAAAGACATTGATGCGATCATTGGTCCGGAAATTCATGGTAAGAAAAAAATATTGAATGATGCTCAGCGGAGTTTAGTTCGAGACCTGGTAAAGGCTACTGTGGACGAGATTCTTTGGAAATTAAGCAATGAAACCGGAGACAGTCTTGACGGTACGATCCCATATTCTGTTTTATTTGAAGTAATGAAGGATTATTTGTCAGGACGAAAGGCCACAGCGTATTTTGACAAGACGGAAAAGGCAAAAGAATATAAAAATATGCCTCGAGAGCAAGTGATGTTCGCGCAAACTTTCGCAACGACATTTCTTCATTCTTTGAACGCATATTTTACATGTATATGTGCAATGCAGGTAAAGAGAGGGGACGAATTCTTTAACCCGTTGGAAGTAACAGGGGTTTTAAGAGAGATCTCAAAAGAAGAAACAATGATCGAAGATATGATCCGGATAAGTTCAGAAGTGCTGGATGAAATTATCAAACTGCTGCATGAAAAAACTATTTCAGATGAAGCCGATGATCCTGGTAAGGCAAGTGATATAGAGTTGAACAAGGACGAAATTATTGACAATTTTGAAGGTGTATGTGATCGGATAAAAGAATTATTAATGAAAGCAGCTGTTAGTGAAAAAACATATTTGGTTATTGATAGGGAGCTTTCCGGTATGGTAGATGAGGATGTATCTCAAAACATTAAAAGTCTTTTAGAAGCAATGCTGGAGATGGGCAGTAATTCTCCGGCGCAAAAAGAAGATATTAATAAATTGCTTAATAATTTGGAGGTACTTTTAGTGGATGGGAGCGACATTAACGATGGCTTACTTAAAAAAAGCAATGTAATAGTGCTTACAAGAAAAAAGAATCTAGGAAATTTTGAAAATAAAACCTCTAAGGCGGTTATTACGGCAATTGATGATACTAATATTCTTAAAAAGGGGTATGTGCCTATTGCGGAATCAGCTTTATTTGCTGTTGTTAGGTACCTTTTTAAAAGAGGCGTTATAAGTGACGGGAATGTGCTAAAAAAGTTTTATAAGCTTATACCAAACGCAGTTAGCGTGGATTCAATTAGTAAGCTGGATATGGAGAATATAATAAAGCTGGTGATACCGAAAGCTTTGCCGTATAAAACAACAGATGAGTATAACGATGCGTTAGTAAAAATGATAGAGATTTTAAGTAAGGCGTAGGTGTGCTATGTGCTCGTTCGTATGTAGTATGTCGAGTTTGTGGCAAGTGGCATGTGATAAGTTTAGTCGCTGGTCGCTAGCAGCTAGTCGCTAGTGAAAAGCTAAGTACAGGTTTATAAAAGTGACAAGTGATACGGTTCGGGTTACGGGCACGTGGATTGTGTCACGAATTGAGATTCCCGCGGAAGCGGGAATGACATAAAATTATTTGATCCCCGCTAAGAACATGCGGGGATGACGATTTTGAAGAACATGAGGGGATGACGATTTTGAAGAATATGAGGGATGACGATTTTGTGGAATTGAGGGATACGATTTTGTAAAGAGGAAAAAATGAAAAGAAAGATAAAAAGGACATTATTAAAAGTTGTTTCAGCGGTGTTGGTGTTAAGCTTCGTGGTGTACGATTTTGCTTGGGCTATGCCAGAGGCGGGGGAAATAAATGCGAACATACTTGCACAAGGGACTCTGTTTACTGCAGATAAAGATGCATTTCAAAAAGTGTTTACAGGATGGGTAGAGCGCGGTGGTCTGGATATGTTTGATGATAATTCAATCGTAGCTGCCGAAAAGTTTCTACGAGAAATTGATGGTAGGGTAGGTAAGGACGCTCCCGAAAATGCTGATATATTACAAGATATCCCTAATGCTGCACGTCATGGCCAATTTTTTATTGTAAATGGAGATGACGTAATACGTTGTTATGATCCAAATACGACTCCAGCTTTTCCCGTATATAATTTCAAGACTATCTGGGATTTTAGCCTAAACAGATATTTAAGGTTTCAGATGTTAAAAAGACTAGATAAATTCGATCAGTTAAACAAGGCATTTGGAGTTTTTAATCATGAAATTAATAATGTTCTTATGGGGGCAATTCTGTGGTTGGAGCACGCAGACCATAAAATTACATTAAATCTGATAGAAAGTTCTGAACAGTTAATGCATTTAATTGGCCTTGGAAAAGAATTGGATAAGTGCAAAATTAATTTTTCAAAGAAATATCAAAACCTGCAAGTTGAAAAGGGTGAGTATAAGGGTGTCGACAGAGAGGGGAAAGATACAGCGCTAATAATGCTGCTTAAAGAGTACTTGAGCGATTTGCAAAAGATAAAAATAGAATTTGAGGGAAATGATTTTTCTGATATTAATGGTGAAAATAAGAGATTGACGGAGCAGTTTTTGAGAACACTTAAATTTTCGACAATTAAGATCTCTGCGTTTATCAATAATCGTGGAGAATTTGATGTGGAAGGGGTAAAGAGAAATGTAAATATCGATAAAAGTTTACAGGCAGCAGCAGAATATTTCTGGGGAAAAAGGAAAGAAGTTGAGTTTGATTTAAATGATGTTCCTCAGGTAAATATAGATGAAGGTCTTTTGCTTGAGGTTTGGATGAATCTCTTCAAGAATGCTTTTCAAACAATGAAAAAAAACGGAAAAGTATATGTTCATTCCGGTTTTGATCAAAAACATAATGAAGTAATTGTTTCCGTGAAAGATGAAGGGCCAGGAATTTCTGAAGACATTCAAGATAAAGTATTTCAGAAGTTTTTTACAACAAGAGGAGACAGAGGCAATGGTATCGGCCTTTGGTTATGTAAGGAAATCATTGAAAATTCCGGTGGTACGATCGACTTTCAAACCGTGATGGGAGAGGGAACAACTTTTATCGTAAGATTGCCTGCCGTTAAAGAGGACATTAAGAGACCTAATCTTCCAAAAGGGCATGTGATCAATGGATTTGATTTTATAGTGAATGAGTTCAAAAATGGGATGTTTACACGTAAAGATTTTTTTGAAAAACAGAAGATGTCTGAAGATACGGCCGATAAACAGATAATGGTTCTTCGTCGGCTGGGTATTTTGGAACAGTTTGGTGAACACGAGGATCCTTTTCTTAGAGTCAGGAGGAGTTTATCTTTTAGTTCTGATGCTTTAAAGAATAATACGGAAAATATTATGGCAAGTCTTTATTCTGATCCGAATGACGATGAGATAGCCAAGGCCAGGATAGAGATAGATGCGCTTATATTAGAAAAGGGCATAAAGGAAGTTGTCGAAACAATTAAAGCAACATTCGAAGGCAGAGATTCTGCGGAAGTTATTGATCAAATTCTTCTGTATTGGCCGGAAAGAGCGCTTACGCAAGGAGAAAAAACAAATATTGAAGGATCATTATCCCGTGATGAGACAGCGTATTTTAATTGGGTAATGGGTCTGATCACCAGAAAAAGGATAAGGGATGACGGGAAAGTGCTTATTGGAGATCTATTAGACAGATTGACTCTGCTAGTTCCCGATAAACCCAAATATGATAATCCGCCGTTGCAGGAAAAATATCGAGGGAGTCATGTTTTCAAAGAAAAAAGTTTGGAAGATATTGTTGAGATCATTAGAACGTTGAGAGTCCTTCCTAAGGAGCATAAATGGATAAGCGGTATATTTTTTGAGAATTGGCAATTATATTTTAAGATCGAAGAAAACACAAATTTGACGGAAGAAGGAAAAAACGATCTTTTTAGTGAAGGCGAAGAATTGTTTTTTAAGGGACTTCCTGACGATCTAGAGATTCGGCTTAGGGATGAATATCAGGATATGCGAGAAAATGGAGGGTACAGGATATTTCCGGATTTCATTTTGGAATTGTGGCCTATAGGAGAAGATTTTGGTTTTGAGAAAGAATATGAAAAGGATCTAGAACTGCTTGAAGAAGTGAAACGAGAAGTTTATGAAACCATGCAAAAGAAAAAGAGGTCAAAAAGTAGTGACCTCATCAAGTTATTACGGGCCTATGAATATTTCTTAAACGATGAAATGGGGAATGCAAAAAAGAAGTTGGAATTGATATTGGATAAAAAAGTGAATCATAAAGCTGCCAAAAAGCTTTTTTCACAGATCAATATAGTCTTAGAATCAGCACGAAAGATGAAAATCCGGCAAATATTGCGTATGTGGGATCTGTATTTCAGGCAAAACAAGACAATCGATATGATCAGAGATGAAACCGGGGTGAAAGAAGAAGCTATAAAGTCTAAACTCCCCAGGTTTAAGGCTGAATTTCATGAAAGTGTGTCTTATGAGAACAGGGTTCGTATGATAAGAGATGGTGTTGAAGAGATCTATATAATGTTTGGATCTTCAGAGTACAGTATTTCACAAAAAAGCTCGGAAGTAAAATATGCCAGCATTTTTATAAAAGACAAAAAGCAGGAAATTGATAATAATCCCAAAATTCCGAAGTATATTCGCAGGGAGTTGAATGATAACAGTCTGAACTTGAATATTGATAATGCCGGATATGTAGAGTTCCCTTCAATGTTTTACGAGACTTTTGGGAACATTGAAAATGTTATTTTCATTGAGAAACCAGGGACCGGTGTTCTGCGCGTTCAAGCGGCTCCCGGATTGTTCCCGGCAGAGAAAATATATGATGCCAAGAATATACGCGGTAAAGGGGATATTCTGCAAGGATTTCTTGCAATATTGGAAAATGAAGAATTCTTGGAAAATTATTTTACAGTTAACCAGTTTCGGGATATTCGAAAAAAACTTGGTGAAAAAGCTTTTTCCAGGACGACTGCATCAAATGAGCTTAAATATATGTTTACTGTAGGGCTTCTGGATAAAGATGATTCGGGTCAAGCTGTAAAATATGCATTAAAAAACAAGGTAAGAAACGCTAAGCCACAGTATATTTCTAAAATCAAATTTATTATCAGCAAATTTCTACCGAATCCTTCAGACGGGCAATTGGTTAATGCGAAAAAACTAATTGATGGTTTGGACATTCCCGTGTCATTCAAAAATCCTGATTGGAAAATAGTAAAAAAAGAGTCGGAACAATTATTGTATTATCTTAATAACCTTCCGAAATATAATCTTAAACTTATCAAGCTTTATACCGAACGCAGGAAACTTAAAACCGATAAGGACATGTCAGGGTCTTTAAAAAACGAAAAATTGCAGGCATGTTTGGACAGTATTAATGTTTTAAAACTTCTTATAAATGAAGAATTTAATAAGTATCCACCGGCAGCCTATAAGTTGGACATTACGTTTGAAAGAAATTATCGAGAAGAAGTAAGAAAAAAAGTAGATGAAGCTTTATTGCTTATAGATGAAGAACAAGAACCCGCAGCATGTGCAGTATTGAATTCTGCACTTTCATTGATAGTACAAGAGTATGCCATGATAGTTAATGCAGGCGAAGTCAAAAAAAGAAAAAAAAGGATATGGTATGACTACAATAAAAAGAAATATATAGTGCCGCAAGGGCATTATATTTCAAAAGAAATATCCAAGGGAAGGTCTGTATATAAAAAGGAAAAAAGTGAAGTCGAGGTTGATTTGTTATGGCAAGTAGCAAGGGCTATGGATAAGACTTTAGACAGTATTCTGTTGAAGTTGGATTGGATCAGGTCAGTGCTTCCAGAGATAAATGATCTAATTGAGCGGCTTGAAGTGTATAAAGAAAAAACTAAACAAGAAAAATACGGACTTGGGAAACATTTAGATGAATGTAAAGGAAAGAAATCAGAAGTAAGAAAGACGCTTATAAAAATAGGGGATGAATGGAAGAGAACATTTGTTCGTGAAAAAGATATTGCGGCATTTTCTTCGCAGCTTGCGATAGAACTTTTAAATATGGATGAATTCAGCAGTATGCTGGAAATTTTGAGAACAGTTCGAAGTATGATGAAAGTGCGGCAAACTACATTGGAAACTCAAGTGTATCATATATCCAGTGGTAGGTTAAAAGATTTAAGGCATGAGGTTAAATCTAGAAACAATTATTTTAGGAGTGCTCTGAAAAAAATGTTAATAATGACCGAGCAAAATGTCGGGACTAAAGCATTGCAAAAACAGTTTTTCACTATTGTTGAGGATATACGATTTAAATACGGACCGGAATTTTTCCGCATGAGCGGAGTCTTAAGCGGAGTTAAAGATAAGATCTTCAAAAAAGAAGATATTGACGGGATTAAGCGGACTGTGGATAAAGTGGAAAAGCGATTGGCTTTATCAGATCTTTTGAATCTTTTTATGACGGATTTTAGAAGTCTATATGTAGACGGCAGGATAAAAGGAGAAGATCTGGAATATTTTAAAAAATCTTTTAGAACAAAATTTACACAATATTTAGAATATGCGAAAGAAAATAATATTGGTAGAGGTTCTCCCAGGCTTTTATGGACATGGTTTTATCTGGGCGCACATTTTGAAATAAGCATGAAACTCTCCGATTCCAAAAAAGACTTTATTGACAGGAAAAACGAGCCTTTGTTCAAGGCCTTTCAATTTTTAATAAGAATTTTAGAAATAAATGATATGCATGAAATAAGTACTTTTTTCCAAAGTAGAGGATACGGGAATGATAAAGAATTCTTTGGACTAAAACCAAAACAAAAGAGAAAATATGACAGTTTTTATGATGTGCTTAATAAACTGCATATTAAAGGGTATGAAGAAATAGATTCTGTAAGTACAGAGGAATTTATGATGATCGTTCAAGGAATAGCTAAAGATTTTGGTCTTTATGAGGGAGACAATACGATTAGGGGGAAGATTTTGGAACAGATGGCAAGTGAACAAGAAAAAACTTTTGGAAAGATGAACGTTGTCGTAGAACCTAAAACAATTAATGAGATACAAGCAGATAGAATGGAAAGTTTAGATTTGATTCTTTCAGATCCGGAGTTTAGATATAAACAATTTTCAAGGGGGGATTATTATCAAGCAAGGATAGGGAAACTTGGGAAAAAAGGATTCCGGGGCAGATGGTTTTCAACAACACTGAAGGAAGTGGATGGTCTTGCGCTTCTAGGAGTGCTTGATAGGGTTGAAACCCAGGGACCAAAAGCGGCGGAATATAAATTAAACGGGATTATGCGTGATTTGAATGATAACATGTTAGGCGAAATAAAGGCGCTTATTAAAGAAGCCCCGGAGAGCTTGCATAAGAAAAGCGATGTAACAAAAATGTACAGAAATAGGATTAAAGATGTATTGTTGACAGCAAAGTTTAGATTGCGGGAAGAAAGAACCAGACAGATAGTTAACGCAAAACAAATGTTTTTATGGAAAAATGAAGAACCAAGCAAAGGAGATATTGTTTCGGCATTTGATACAATTTGGGGAAATTCTGCCCTTAAGGAAAAGGCTTTTACGCGTAGGGATTTTCAGGGATCCAGGACAAATAAAGAAACATTGAAAAAATATTCATATACTACTATTACAGACGAGCTTGAGGGACTTGTTAAATTAGGAATACTCGATACTGTATATAGGGAAGGTAATGCATTTAGACACAAAGTGAACGCCAGATATTTTCGCATTCCACCTTCTTTTGTAAAAGTGATCAGAATGCACTTAAAAAACTTGTCCGAAAGAGCTGCTCGTCCAAAAGATGAATTGCTTTTAGACTATAAACAAAAACTTGATATTTCTTTTGATGAATTAATGAAGCATGTCGAAATTATTAGAGATCTTGTAGAAATACATGGGGTTGATCTTTCGATCGATAAAATTTTGGGAAAAACTGTCTTGCAGGAAGAGCAGATCATTCCGGCGCTTGAATATCTTTCCAGGAGCGAAAAAAATCCTACTGTAAGAGAAATTACTATAAGAGAAACTGGCTTATATATAAAAAGGATAACACCGTATTTCAGAAAGATCGTTGATTTTCTTGAAACAAAAACCGGGTTGGGCGAAGAAAGACCATTATCCGGGTTCTATATTTCTTCAAGTTTTGCGCGCGGATGGATGAAAATGAGGCCCAAGGATATGGATATAATGGTTAGTTTTAGTATGTCCCGAGCCGGTCCAAGCAAAAAAGCGCAGGACAGTATTATCGAGTTCTTTGATAATATGAATCGTAAAATATCCGAGGAGTTTGGAGGGTTTCATTTTCATTTAAATTACTGGCCGAGGGGAAAAGAATTTGAGATAAAGGGAAATGATATAGTTGAGACGGGTTATATTCTGGAAGAAAATTCTTTCAGAGAGGAAGACCAATTGTTCCGTGTTATTGATATACGTAATATAAAAAAGAATCCTAACTATAGGGAGAATGACTTCTTGGCAAGAGTTTATGAAAATATCGCCAGAAAATATTGTGACCCGGCTTTTGATCCATATTCGAAATATGTTAAAACTCTGTCTTCGGATGGTGTTGAAATGCGGCTTGCAGGCATGGATCTTACAGATTTTGATAATGAGATAGATCTAGTGAAACATCTAAAAAAATATTGCGCTGTTCAGAATGAAGTGAAATTGATGGATCTTTTTGAGAAAAGAATAGATGACAAACACATAAATAAGTTTGAAACAGTTTTTGGCGGTAAAAACTTCTTGGAAAAGAGAAGTCCGATAGGTGAAAATCCTTTAAAAATTGATCATGTAAGAGGAGTCCGTGGGTCTGAAGGTGTAATAAAAGAAATGACGAATTTTGTGTATGATTGGAAAAACCCCCTGCAAGATTTATTTCATCTGATGAGAATGACGAGAGATGTCCTGGCAGAAAGGATAAAGAAAAATAGCCGGGAATTAGCGGCAATAAATAAAGAGGGTAGAGTAGACGAAAAGGATAAAGAAAAAGAGGAAATGATAGGTATTTTTGTCGATAGTAAGATCGGGGCAGGTCGTATGGGTTCCGTTATCAAGGCTTTTCGCAAGCTGATAAGAACAGATGATCCAGTGTTGAAGATATTGCTTTCTCGTATAAGAATATTGAGTGTTGATATGGATCCTGAAGAAATAAATGATCTTCAAGAAAGATACAAGTTTACTAAAGAGAATATGATTTTTCTTTGTAATACAGAAAATAAAAACGCATTAAAGGAGTATGAGGGAGATTCGATTATTACTTTAATAGATGATAAGGAGTTGCCGCAGGAATACTATTATCCTCTTCCAGATCTGATGTATTTTTCATTGGCTTTATCAGGTATATTCGGGCATACACATGAGGATATACAGAAAATTTTTAGATCTATACCAAACAAGGTATATGATTTCAGTGATAAAGAGATGCGTGAGATGAGCCTTGTTAATAAAGTGTTTATGATCAAATTGGGTATTCCAAAAGCCGGTGCCGTTACTGCAGAATCCGGCATTTATGAAAAAATCGCAAAATATATTGAAGCGCAAGCGTAAGGTTGTGCTATGTGCGCGCGCGTATGTAGTATGTCGTACGTAGTATGTAGATTTAAGCTATTCATTAGTTTGTTTCATATTTCATGTGGCAAGTGGGATGTTATACAGTTGTCGTTGGTTGCTAGTAGCCGGTGGCTAGTTTCAAGCTAAAACGCGTTATTAAGTACATTGATAAAAATCGTCATCCCCGCAGAAGCGAGGATCACTTGAAACTATTTTTATTGGGTTCCCGCTTAGAACATGCGGGAATGATGTTGTCTAAGTTCCTTAGCATGAGTGACAAATGATATTATATGCGTTATAATAAATTATGGGAAAGAAATTAATTATTAGAAAAAATGCGGCTTCTTTGGAAGTGCAGGTTGGCGGAGTGCTTAAAAGCCGTAAAAAAACATTGGCTTTGGCTGAGTCTTGTGCTGGAGGTTTGATCTCGAGCCGTATAACTGATGTGCCCGGAAGTTCTGATTATTTTAAAGGCAGTGTTATTGCTTATTCAAACGATATAAAGTCTAGTGTTTTGAATATTTCGGATAATATTATCTCTAAATACGGTGCTGTCAGTTCTCAGGTGGCAGGGTTGATGGCAACATCTGCAAAAAAACATCTCAAATCGGATATGGCTGCTTCTATTACCGGGATTGCGGGTCCCGGGGGCGGCAGTAAACAAAAACCTGTGGGGCTTGCGTATATAGGTTTTTCAAAAGGAAAGACAACAAAAGTAAAAAAAGTTAAGTTTGAAGGATCAAGAAAAGTTTTGAAGAAAAAATTTTCCGATGCGGTGCTGCAAATTATCTTAAAAAATGTTTAATTGATTTCCGCTTCCTTCTTTGCCAACCTACTCCGTATTATCTGGCTACGGTGGACTTTGTAGAGCGTGCGGGAATGACGGACTTAGGGCATGCGGAATGATGTAGCAAGACCTGTCATTCTGAATCCACCGAAGGTGGAAGAAGAATCTCATAAAATTTAATAGATTCTTCGTTTCCTCCTTCGTCGAATTACTTATATTTTATCTGGCTACGGAGGATAAATCGCTCAGAATGACGATGTGACCCGTACCCCGTACCCCAAGGTTTATATGGCACAGGTAAGATCATTTATTGCAATCGAGATCTCAAAAGAGGCAAAGAATGAGATCAGTCGGATTATAAACATACTTAAAGATAATTCTAACGGGATAAAATGGGTGAATCCAGAAAATTTGCATCTTACCATTAAATTTCTGGGATCCATTCCTGAAGATCATATCGCAGAAATATCAGAAAAAATCAAAAAAACAGTTTTAAACATCCCGAAATTTATTATTTCACTTGGAATGTTGGGAGCGTTTCCTTCCTGGCGAAGCCCAAGAGTAGTATATATTGACTTAAAGGCAGGTGGAGAGAAGGTGAAACATCTTGTGGAGAAAATAGAAAATGCCATGGAGAAAATAGGTTTTGAAAGAGAAAAGCGTATTTTTAGCCCACATATTGCGGTTGGAAGAGTGAAAAATATGAAAAACATGAAAAATTTCAGTCAGCAGGTTGTCAAAAATATGGTTAATAGTACACAAATGTCTATAAATAGTGTGTTTTTGAAAAAATCTATTTTAATGTCTGATGGACCGATATATTCGACATTGTATGAAAGTATTCTCAAAAACTAGATTTTTGACAAAATATATGAAAGAATTTCTAAGTAAAAAGTGTCTATATTAGCAGGTTAGGAGGTGTCTTTTGTTATTAAATAAGACAAAATGAATAAATAGCTTTACAATAAACAAGTTATATTTGTATAATATGGTTCTTAATATTAAAAACCAATAAAAACAATAGACGGGGGTATTTATGGCCAAGAAAGAAAATGAAAAGACCAATGTGGATTCAACCGGGTCTGAGAAAAAGGACAATAGGAATCCTGCAAAGTTGAAAGCTCTGGATCTTGCGATCAGCAAGATCGAAAAAGATTATGGTGTAGGCGCTATAATGAAAATGGGTAAAGGGTTTAAGATAGAGGTCGAAGCTATTTCTACCGGTTCGATCGGTCTTGATATTGCGCTTGGCATTAACGGTGTTCCCCGGGGAAGAGTTATAGAGATCTTTGGTCCGGAATCCAGCGGTAAAACAACACTTACAATGAGTATTATTGCCAGTGCTCAGAAGAACGGCGGCGAAGCAGCTTTTATAGATGCTGAGCATGCATTTGATCCTACATATGCGAAAAAGATAGGTATTAATCTGGATAATCTACTTATTTCACAACCGGATAATGGGGAACAGGCTCTTGAAATCGCGGAAGCGCTTGTTAGAAGTAATGCTTTGGATGTTGTTGTAATCGATTCAGTAGCGGCATTGACACCGAAAAAAGAAATTGAGGGTGATATGGGAGATTCACATATGGGTCTTCAGGCACGTTTAATGAGTCAGGCTTTAAGAAAACTAACTGCTGCTATTAGTAGATCAAAAACCAGCGTTATTTTTATTAACCAGATAAGAATGAAAATCGGTGTAATGTTCGGTAATCCTGAAACGACTACAGGCGGTAATGCTTTGAAATTTTATTCTTCTGTAAGAATAGATCTAAGAAAAATTGCTTCTTTGAAAAAGGGAGATAAGATCATAGGTAATCGTGTGAGAGCAAAAGTTGTTAAAAATAAGATGGCTCCCCCGTTCAAACAGGCTGAATTCGATATTATGTATGATGAGGGCATATCTAGATCATCGAGTATTATTGATATGGCAGAAGAATTAGGGATCGTAAAAAAAACCGGTACCTGGCTTTCTTTCGGGGAAGAAAAGATCGGGCAAGGTAAAGAAAACGCAAGGCTGTATCTTAAAGAAAATAAACGTGTGTTAAGTAAAATTGAGAACGAAGTTAGAAAGAATTTAGCTCAAAATATCTAATGCAGTCTGATCGCGAAAAAAATCCTGAACTATTTTTTAAGGCGGAAAAGCTTTGTCTGCGGTTACTTTCTGTCAGGCAACGTAGTGAAAAAGAAATTTTTGACAGATTAAAATTTAAAGGATTTGGTCTGTCAATTAGTAAGGATGTAGTTGGTGCCTTACGAGCAGGGGGTCTTTTGGATGATAAGAAATTTGCGGAAGAATGGGTAGATGCAAGATTGCGTATGAACCCAAGGAGTAAATCGGCTCTTGAGGTGGAGTTATGTGCCAAAGGTATCAGTATCGGTACGATAGAAGAAGTTTTTGCCGGAAGAAAAAAAGAGCTTGAGGATAGAGCAATTGCTTCAAAACTGATCGAGAGTAAGATGCTTTCTGATAAGGACCCGATAGACATAAAGAAAAAAGCCAAGGTTTATAGATTTTTACTTTCAAAAGGTATAGATCGAGAAATTGCTGAAGAAATGATCAATGAGCTGTAGAAACAATAAATAATGAAAGTAAGAAATGAACGCTAACGAGATTAGAGAAAAATTCTTAAAATATTTTGAGGGGAAAGGGCATAAAATCGTGAAAAGCGATCTGCTTGTGCCTCAAAATGATCCTACGCTTCTTTTTACCGGTGCCGGAATGAACCAGTTCAAAGAACAGTTTGTGGGGAAGAACGTTACATTTAAGCGGGCCGTATCATCCCAGAAGTGTATAAGAACGGGAGATATCGAAAATGTAGGGAAGACTCCACGGCATCATACTTTCTTTGAGATGTTGGGTAATTTTTCTTTTGGTGATTATTTTAAAAAAGAAGCTATTTCCTGGGCCTGGGATTTTATGACCGTCCAAATGAATATACCGGAAGAGAAATTGTGGATATCGGTATATACCGAAGACGATGAGGCGTATGATATCTGGAAAAATGATGTAGGAATACCGGAGAAAAGGATAGTAAAATTGGGTCCTTCTGATAATTTCTGGCCGGCGGATGCTCCCTCTAAAGGGCCTAATGGGCCCTGTGGACCGTGTTCAGAAATATTCTATGACTGGGGCAAAGAAAAAGGATGCGGAAAAGATTGTGATCCGTCATGTGATTGCGGAAGATTTGTTGAAATATGGAATTTAGTTTTTACGGAGTTTGATAGACAGCCGGACGGTAGTTTAAAGCCGCTTCCGAATAAAAATATTGATACAGGTATGGGCTTGGAAAGGATCGTTGCGGTAAAGCAGGGGGTGTATACAAATTTTGATACGGATCTTTTTGTTCCGATAATTAGTGAAATACGTAAGGTTTTTGATGCCAAAGATCTTATTAGCCACGAATATAATCTGATGGCAGATCATATTCGTGCAGTTAGTTTTGCTGTGTGTGATGGAGTTTCTCCTTCTAATGAAAAAAGAGGGTATGTGATTCGTAAGTTAATACGCAGGGCGTGGTTAAAGGGAAGCAAATTAAAAGCGCCGTTTTTGTATAATATGGTGCCGCTTATTGCAAAATTATTTGAAGACGTATACCCGGAACTCCAAGAGAAGGCCGAACATATAGCGGCAATCGTAAAAGAAGAAGAAAAGCGTTTTCAGGAAACGCTTGATACGGCCGTTCCGATAATGAAAGAAATGGTTAGAGCGGGGGATAATAATTTATCCGGTAAAAACATTTTTAAGCTTGTAGATACTTATGGTTTACCTTTTGAATTGATTGCTGAAGTTTATTCGAAAGAGTGGGATTTTAAGATTGAAACCGATGAATATGAAAAACTGATGGAAGAGCGTAAAGAACTGTCACGTAAAGGCAGTGATATTGCAAAAGACTTTATTTTTAAACTTGATGATTTTAATGATGCGCCCAAGCCTGAATATTCAAGTGATATGCCGCTTAGTGCCAGGATAGAATTTATTCTTAAAGATGAAGTTCCTGGTGAAGAAATAAAAGAGGGTGCTAATGCGGAAATTATTATTTCTCCACAGAGCAGTTTGCTTTATGGTGAGTCAGGGGGGCAATCCGGGGACACCGGGATAATTTCTTCTGGAGAAAACATTATGCATTTGATGAATACTGTAGAAGCGGATGGCCGGAAAATACTAGAGGTGCATGTTGAGAAAGGTGTTTTTAGTAAAGGGACAAATGTAAAACTGGAAATGGATACAACAAGAAAAGATAATACTGCCAGCAATCATACGGCTACTCATCTTCTTCAGTCTGCTTTAAGAACTGTTTTAGGGGAACAGGTTAAACAGTCTGGTTCGTATGTTGATGATCAGCGGCTTAGATTCGATTTTACATATTTAAAAAAAATGTCTGAAAGAGAAATTGTGAAAGTAGAATCACTGGTTAATGGCTGGATAAAAGAAAATATACCTGTTTGTAAAGAGACCAAATCGATTGAAGAAGCAAAAACGGAAGGTGCTCTTTCATTTTTTGGTGAAAAGTACGGCGAGAGAGTAAGAGTGGTAAGCGTGGGTGAAAAATCTAAGGAATTGTGCGGAGGCACTCATGTTGATAATTCATTGGATATAGGGTTATTTAAGATCGTAGCAGAAAGTTCTATAGCCAGTGGAGTAAGAAGGATCGAAGCGGTTACCGGGAAAACAGCCAAGAATTGGATAAAAGAAAAGATCACTGAAAATCTTCAGTTTTTAAAAGGAAACGAGGATAAGATAGAAAAAAACGCTTTACTTATTTCAAAAGACATTGCTGCAGGAACGCTTGAAATAGATGAAAGAGTAATATATGAGTATGAGATAAAAATAAAACATGCGTTTAGCGAAGCTAAAGAAAAAATAGAAAAGGCGGCTAAAAAACAGCAAAAAGAGGAAGCTCTGAATGCATTCGGAAGCATACAGCCGGTCTTGGATAAAATAGTAACAGGACCTGAGGAAATAGGCGAGATACGTTACTTTTCCGGGGTGCTCGAAAAATTAAATATTTCGCTTCTAAAAAAAGCGGCGTTTTATGTGGGAAAAAAGATAGGATCGGGTATAGTTTTGCTGGGATCAGGAGAAGCTTCAAAAGCGTATATAACATGTGTTGTATCTGAAGATCTTTCAGCAAAAGGGTTTGATGCCTCTGAAATCATTAAAGCTGTATCTTCAAAAATAGGCGGATCAGGAGGCGGGAAAAACACGTTTGCACAAGCAGGAGGAAAAAATCCAGAAGGATTAAAAGAAGCCATAGAAAAGGGTAAGTCTTATATAGAAAAGAGAGGATAATATGCGTAGTGTAAAAATTGGCAGTAAAATGTTTGACGCGCTGGTTAATAGAGGCGATCAGGGGAAAATGCGCCTTCAGAAAAAAGTAGCTAATATACTGGAAAAAGTAAGAGCCGAAGGCGACAATGCAGTGATCCGGTATACAAAGAAATTTGATAGAGTTGATATTAAGAAAAAAGATCTAAAAGTTAGTGAAGCTGAGATAAGCGGAGCGTACCAGGATATAAAACCGGAACTGGTTAATACGTTGAAAGAGATCATAAATAATATAAACAAGTTCTATACCAATCAGAAGCCTAAATCCTGGACGATGAGTTATGATTTCGGTGTTGAACTTGGAGAAAAGTTCGCGCCAATAGAAAAGGTTGGAGTATATGTTCCCAGTGGAACAGTGCCGCTGGTTTCAAGTGTGTATATGTCCGTCTTGCCGGCAAAAATAGCAGGGGTTAAAAAGATCATTATGGTATCTCCTCCGAATAAATATAAAAGTATCGATCCGCATATACTTGTTGTGGCGAATTTGCTTAAAGTTGATGAGATTTATAAAGTTGGCGGTGCACAGGCGATCGGTTCTTTGGCATTTGGCACAAAGACTATACCGAAAGTTGATAAAATTGTGGGCCCGGGTAATGAATATGTAACGGAAGCCAAACGTCAGGTTTTTGGTTATTGTGATATAGATATGCTTGCCGGTCCGAGTGAAGTTTTGATAATAGCTAATCAACATGCGAACATAGATCATATTAAAGCGGATCTATTGTCCCAGGAGGAACATCATAAAGGCTTGTCTATACTGGTCACTCCGTCTAGAAAAGTTTTCAATGCATTGTGTAATGATGCAGAGATAAATGGGGTCATTATAAAAGTTAAAAATCTTGAAGAAGCGGCAAAGGCGTCAAATTTGATAGCTCCTGAGCACCTGCAGCTAATGGTAAAGTCGCCAAAAAGAGTTTTAAAGAATATCACAAATGCCGGAGCAGTATTTTTAGGACAATATAGTCCGGTTTCTATAGGAGACTATATTGCCGGTCCTAGTCACGTGCTTCCGACTGGTGGTACGGCAAGATATTCTTCGGGACTTAATTTGAGAAGTTTTATGAAAAGTTCCCATGTTATTTCATATTCGAAGAAAGCGCTTTGTAACTCAGCCAGATGGGTGAGAGATCTTACAAAGTTGGAACAGCTTGAAAAACATTGGGAATCGGTAGAGAAAAGATGCGAGTAGTTCAGTTGCTAGTCGCTGGTCGCCAGCCGCTAGTTCGTGCTAGATACGGACTTTGCAATGCCGGTTTTCTTCGAAAGGCTGGACGGGTGATGATGTCTTGATAGTACGACTAATAACCATGAATTCATAACTATATACTCATAGAAGGAGGAGATATGGGATTGTTTGATAAGGGCAGCAAGAAAACTAATAGAACTGTCAATTACGAGAGAAAATCCAAAGAAACTGAGATCAAGATTTCGAAATTGAATATTGACGGATCAGGAGATTCTAAGATAAACACATCTATAGGGTTTTTGGATCATATGCTAACATTGTTTGCGTATCACGGATATTTTGATTTGGAGCTAAAAGCATCTGGAGATACCCACGTGGATAATCATCATCTAAACGAAGATATTGCCTTGGCTATAGCAGAAGCTTTTAAGAAAGCTCTGGGCGATTCTAGGGGTATCGAGAGAATAGCATCAAGTGATGTGCCTATGGATATGGCAGGTGCTAAAGTAATAGTTGATCTTTCTAACAGGCCGGCTTTCAAATTTATAGTCAGGCAGGATAAGTTTCAAGAAGCGATTAATGACAAAGAAGGATATTCGATGCATTATGCGAAAGATTTTCTTGAGAGTTTTGCTAAAAAACTATGTATAAATCTACATATCGAAATTTCAGGTGAAGGAGACATGCATCATTATCTTGAAGCAGTATTTAAAGCTCTGGGTATTGCACTTGACAGAGCAACAACAGTTGATCCAAGAAGAAAAGATGAAGTTCCTTCGAGCAAGGGGATTTTGTAGTGGCTAGCAGCTAGTGTCGTGCGAAATATGGGCAAGTGACATGCCAACAACCGGCTCGTATGTCGTATGTGGTATGTTGAAGAGATCCTTCGCTTTTCTCAGGATGACAGAAGAGCAAAGATGATTGAAAAGAAAGAGAACCCCATGGTCATTCTGAGGAGGCTGAAAAGTCGACGAAGAATCTTGTTCTTTGTTGAAAATGTTAAGAACATGCGGGAATGACGTAAAGATAAACAAAAAAATGGCACATTTTCTTGCGTAAAGTGTTTAAATAGGGTAAGTTATGATAGGGATAATTGATTACGGGTCAGGGAATTTGAGAAGTGTTTATAATGCTTTTAGGTATCTAGATCAGGAAGTTTTTGTGTGTAAAACACCTGAAGAACTTAAAAAAGCGGATAGAATAGTTTTGCCCGGAGTCGGATCGTCAAAAGATGCGATGACGCAGTTAAAACAAAGTGGTTTGAGTGAGGCGCTTTTACAGGAATTGAATAAAGGCAAATCATTTTTGGGGATATGTCTGGGGTTGCAGTTATTATTTTCCAAAAGTTATGAATCCGGAGGTTGCGATTGTCTGGGAATAGTAAAAGGCGAAGTTAAATTATTTCCCGGAGGGCCGGGATTAAAAGTGCCGCAAATAGGCTGGAATACTGTTAAAGTAAACGAGAGAAATTGTCCGCTTTTTGAAGGGGTTGAAGATAACTCTTTTTTTTATTTTGTTCATTCGTACTATTGCGACAATTATGAAAGTGAATATACGTTAGGTACAACCGAGTACGGAATACAATATGTATCCGCATTATGGAAAGACAATATATATGCTGTTCAGTTTCATCCTGAGAGGTCTCAGGAGAATGGACTGAAAATATTGAAAAATTTTATAAAATTATGAAGATAATACCGGCAATAGATATTATAGACGGGAAAACCGTAAGATTAGAACAGGGTGAATACGGAAGAAAATTAAGTTATGCGATCAATCCGGCTGAAGCCGCAAAAAAATGGGAATCCATGGGCGCGGAAATGATTCATGTTGTTGACCTGGATGGTGCAAGGCAGGGTTGTCCGGTAAATTTGGGAGTAGTCAAAAAAATAGTTGAGGCTGTAAATATTCCTGTTGAAATAGGCGGCGGGTACAGAACAATTGAAGATATTAAGAATGCTATCAGCTGTGGTTTGTTTAGAGTGGTAGTGGGATCGAGAGCGTTTGAGGATTATGAGTTTGCCAGGCAATGTGTAAATGAATTTTCAGAAAAAATCATTTTCAGTTTTGACGTTAAGGGTTTTACACCCAGTGTCCGCGGTTGGGAAAAAACTACTGATGTAGATTTTTTTGAAATCCTGGAATGGTTTGTTGGATATGGGACAAAAGAAATAATTTATACGGATATAACCAGAGACGGTATGCTTACAGGGCCGAATATTGAGAATCTTAAAAAAATATTGTTAAAAGGTATTGTAAAAGTTGTTTCTGCCGGTGGAGTTAAAAATGTTGAGCATATACTGGAACTGAAAAAATTAGAAAATATAGGATTGTCCGGTGTGATCGTAGGAAGAGCACTTTATGACGGTACGCTGGATCTAAAGGGAGCGATAGATGCTTGCAAAGCGAATAATACCATGTCTTGATGTCAAAGATGGCAGGGTTGTTAAGGGAGTGAATTTTCTTAACTTAATTGATGCCGGGGATCCGGTAGAAAATGCCAAAATTTACAATAATGAAGGTGCTGACGAATTGGTATTTCTGGACATTACAGCCAGTTATGAAAAACGCAAAACGATGGTTAATGTTGTCGAGCGTGTTGCAGCTGAGGTGTTTATGCCGTTTACGGTAGGCGGCGGGATCTCATCAAATGAAGATATACGGGAATTGCTTAATGCCGGATGCGATAAAGTGTCTTTAAATACAGCAGCCGTTAATTCTCCGGATCTAATTAAAAAAGCAAGTGATAAATTCGGTTCGCAGTGCATAGTCGTTGCGATAGATGCAAAAAGAAAAGGTAATGATTCCTGGGAAGTTTTTATAAATGGCGGAAGGGACGCAACGGGAATAGATGTTATTGAATGGGTGCGTAAAGTTGAGAGTTTAGGTGCCGGGGAGATACTGCTTACGAGCATGGATGCTGACGGGACGAAAAATGGATTTGACGTTGTGCTTACTGCCAGTGTTAGCGAAGCAGTGAACATACCGGTTATTGCTTCAGGCGGATGCGGAAGCCCGGAACATTTTACTCAGGTGTTTACTGAGGGAAAGGCTGATGCAGCGTTAGCCGCATCGATCTTTCATTTTAAAGAGTATTCGATACAGCAGGTAAAGGAACATTTGAAGAGTAATGGAATACATGTGAGGATGTAATATAAAAAGTCGAAAAGTCGAAAGTCAAAAGGTCGAAAAGTCGAAAGTTAAAAGGGCAAAAACGTGAGAAATAAGAGCTTTTTTAAGAACGTTGGATAGCGCGGGACTTTTGACTTTTGAACATTTAGACATTTGGACTGTTCTTGGACTGATCAGAGAATGGAGAGAATATGAGTTTTATTGAGAATTTGAATTTTGATGATAAAGGATTGATCCCGGCTATTATCCAGGATGACAAAAGCATGAGAGTGCTGACGCTTTGTTACATGGATAAGACTGCGCTGGAAAAAACTATGCAGGAAAAATTGATCTATGTTTTCAGGAGATCACAGGGAAGAGTTATGATAAAGGGAGAAACATCAAAATGTGTTCAGCATGTAAAAAAAGTTTTCATAGACTGTGCGAATAATTCTGTGCTTTTTAGAGTTAATCAGGAAAAGGCGGCATGTCATGAAGGGTTCTTTTCCTGTTACTATTCTAAAATAAACGACAAAGGTGAAGTTGTGGTAAACGAAGAAAGAGTTTTTGATCCGAAAACAGTATACAAAGATATCGGTAACTAGGAACTAGTGACTAGCGACTGGAGATTATTATGTATTATCCCAATAAAGAGGAATTTGTAAAATTATCAGAGAAAGGAAATGTGATCCCGGTTTACCGTGAAATACTTGCGGATTTTGATACACCGTTGTCAGCATTTTTAAAAATAGACGAGGGGGATTATTCCTATTTACTGGAATCGGTTGAAGGTGGAGAGCATATGGGACGATATTCGTTTCTGGGCAGCGATCCTGCGTTTATGATCCAGAGTAAAGGAAAAAAAATAACTGTGATCGATAATGGTGAAAAAAAGGAATATACTACTCAGGAAGATCCAATAACTGAAATTAAAACCATTATGGAAAAGTTCCAGTTTGTGCCGATCGAAGGGCTTCCAAGATTTTGCGGTGGACTGGTAGGTTATTTTGGATATGATATTGTTCGTTTTATTGAAGAACTTCCTGATGAAAATCCCGAAGATTTTGACGTGCCGGACATGCAATTTGTTTTAACGGACACAATACTTATTTTTGATCACGTAGATCATAAAATAAAGGTTGTGTCAAATGCGTTTATTGACGGAAGTCCTTCAAGTGTTTATGAAACGGCTGTTAAGAAGATCGATGTTATAATCGGAAAATTAAAGGGTATATCGAATATGCCCGAACAAGAAGATAAAAGTGTAAAAGAATACAAAACCGAGTCTAATTTTACAGAAAAAGAATTTTGCGAAAATGTTGAAAAAGCAAAAGAATATATACGCGCTGGAGAGGCTATCCAGCTTGTGATCTCTCAGAGGCTTGAAAGACGTACGGATGTTGATGCATTCAGTATTTATAGAGCCTTAAGGTCGATAAATCCGTCGCCTTACATGTTTTATTTGAAATTCGGAGATTTTAAAGTTATTGGTTCTTCTCCCGAAATACTTGTAAGATGTGAGAATGATGTTGTTGAGGTAAGACCCATTGCGGGTACACGGAAAAGAGGTATTGATGAGGCCGAGGATAGGAGCTTAGAAAAAGAGCTTCTTGATGATCCGAAAGAAAAAGCCGAACATGTTATGTTGGTTGATCTGGGAAGAAATGATATTGGACGGGTATGTGAATATTCAACAGTCAAAGTTAAAGAGCTTATGATGATAGAGAAATACTCGCATGTTATGCACATAGTTAGCGATGTTGTCGGGAAACTTGGGAAAGAAAAAGATGTTTATGATCTGATAAGAGCGACTTTTCCGGCGGGTACGGTGACCGGAGCTCCAAAAGTGCGTGCGATGGAACTTATTGACGAACTGGAAAATACCCGTAGAGGTTTGTATGCCGGAAGCGTTGGATATATAAGCTTTTCAGGCAACATGGATCTATGTATCACGATAAGAACGATTCTGATGAAAGATGATATTGCTCATATACAGGCCGGTGCGGGCATTGTTCTTGATTCGGTCCCGGAGAACGAGTATCAGGAGACACTGAACAAGGCTAAGGCTATGATAAAGGCGATAGAATTTGCTGAAAAGAGGCTGAAATGATTCTGGTTATCGATAATTATGATTCATTTACATACAATCTTGTGCAGTATTTGGGTGAATTGGGAGAAAAAATAATTGTTCATAGAAATGATAAAATTAATATCGATGAGATTTCAAAAATTTCTCCAGATAAAATTGTAATATCACCCGGTCCTGGACGTCCGGATGACGCAGGAATTTCTAAAGATGTTATTCGTGCTTTTGCTGGGAAAACACCTATTCTAGGTGTTTGTCTGGGGCATCAATGTATAGCGGAAGTTTATGGCGGGAAAATAGTAAGAGCTGAAAATATTATGCATGGTAAAGTAAGTTCTGTTTTTCATGGAGGACAGGCAATTTTTGAGAAAATACCTTCACCTTTTAAAGCGACCAGGTATCATTCTCTTTTAGTTGAGCCAGGAAGTGTCCCTAAAGATTTAGTTATTACCGCATGGACTGAAAATGATGAAATTATGGGTATACGTCACATAGCAATGCCGGTATGGGGAGTTCAATTTCATCCGGAGTCGATTCTTACGGTAGATGGTATGAGTATATTGAAAAATTTTGTAAAAATAGATAGGAAATAGGAAACAAATAAGTGTAAATAGGAAAGTATGAAAATAAAACAGGCTATTAAAAAAGTTGTTTCATTCAAGGATCTTACAGAGAAAGAAACTATTTCTGTTTTTAATGATATTATGAATGGAAAATGTTCTTCTTCTCAGGTTGCGGCATTGATCACTGCTCTTAGAATGAAGGGGGAGACGGTGAAAGAAATTACTGGTGCGGCTAAAGTAATGAGAGGAAAAGCTTTAAAAATAAAATTAAAAGATGAAAAAACAGTAGTAGATACATGTGGTACCGGAGGGTCTGGAATAAATACGTTTAATGTTTCTACTGCTTCAGCATTTGTTCTCGCCGGATGCGGAATTAAGATCGCTAAGCATGGGAACAGATCAGTTTCCAATAGTTGCGGTAGTGCAGATGTGCTTGAAGCTCTGGGCGTGAATATTAATATTTCGAACAAGAGATCCGCAGAGTCTATCAAGAGATTAAATATAGGATTTCTTTTTGCACCTTTATATCATGGAGCGATGAAGTATGCAGTGACGCCGCGAAAGGAAACCGGAATAAGAACGATATTCAATGTTCTGGGACCGTTATCTAACCCGGCAGATGCTAATGTACAGGTTCTGGGAGTGTATGATGAAAAGCTTACAGAACCCATTGCGAAAGTTCTTAGAAACCTTGGAGTTAAAAGAGCATTTGTTGTTCACGGAAAAGACGGGTTGGATGAGATCACAATAAATGACAGGACACGTGTGTGCGAAGTTAAAAATAATAAAATAGTATCGTATGATGTAACTCCTGCAATGTTTGGAGTGAAAAAAACTTTACTTAAAGCAATAAAAGGTGGTACAGCAAAAATAAATGCTCGTATAGTTCGGGATGTATTATCCGGAAGCAAGGGGCCTAAGCGTGATATTGTATTGATGAATTCTAGTGCTGCTTTGGTTGCTTCCGGTAAAGCGAAAACGTTTAGAGATGGCATGAGAATAGCCGGTGAATCTATAGATTCCGGCAGAGCGCTTGAAGTGCTAATAAAATTTATTGAGTTCACCAATACGGGGTCTGGGGTTCGAGGCTCGGGTACCGTGAATAAAAGGAAGAAAAAATAGATGTTTTTATCCAAGATTATCGAAGAAAAACAAAAAGAGGTACAGAGGGCGATTAAGAAGATGTCTCTTTCTGCAATGAAAAAGGATGCGGAATCTCTGTGCATAAAGAGTATGTTCAAAAAGAATGTTTCCAGAAAAGGTCATATTAATTTGATAGCTGAAATAAAAAAACGGTCTCCATCTAAAGGAGTTATGCGTTTAGATTTTGATCCCCTTCAGATAGCGTTGGCATATCAGGCAGCGGGGGCAAGCGCTATAAGCGTTTTAACAGATGAAAGGTTCTTTGACGGCAAACTGGGATATCTCAAAACAGTGAAAGAAAGGGTAACGATACCTGTTTTGAGAAAAGATTTTATTATTGATGAATATCAAATCTATGAAGCGGCGTTATATGGTGCGGATGCAATACTTTTAATTGCACATATTCTTACTCTGGAGGAGTTGATCAGGTTTAGAGAAATTGCAAAATCACTCGGAATGGATGTGCTTGTTGAAGTTCACAATGAAGAAGAAATAGAGAAAGCGGTAGCGTCTTATGCTTCCATAATAGGGATCAATAACAGGGATCTGAATACGTTTAATGTGGATATCGCGACAACACAGAGGCTTATTAGGCTTATACCTGAAAATAAAATTATAGTTTCTGAAAGTGGGATAAAGAGCTATGAGCAAATTATGTTCTTAAAAAGTCTTGGGGTTAATGCGGTACTTATAGGCGAAACTTTTATGAAAAACAAAAATATAGGCGAAAAGGTAAGAGAGTTGATGCGGGAATAGTGTCGTGCTATATGTGGGATTGTATGTCGTATGTAGTATATCGCGTTTGTGATAAGTGACAAGCGGTAGGTAAAAAAGGTATAAGATTTAAGGTAAAAGGTAGAAGAGATCCTTTGCTTTGCTCAGGATGACAGAAAAAGAAAATGTAACAGAAAAGTTATTGTCATTCTGAGGATTCGACGAAGGCGGAGACGTAGAGTCTTGTTTTTTCATGGTGCTTGACCTACGAACTGCGAACTCATAACTATGAACTAAAAAGGGGAGCCAATTGTGGTAAAGACTAAAATTTGCGGGATTACAACTTTAGCCGATGCGGTTAAAGCTCAGGAATATGGGGCCGATATGTTGGGTTTTATTTTTGTGAAGGGAACTCCTCGCTGCGTTGATGATCTTGAAGCAATAGCTAAAGAATCTTCAGAAAAACTTAAAAAGAAAGTTAATCGGGTGGGACTTTTTAGAAATGAAAAATTAGAAGAGACTTCAAGAATTGTTTCCGCATGCGACATGGATTATGTGCAGTTACATGGAGAAGAATCGCCTGAATATTGTTATCAGCTAAAAGAACTTGTAAGGCGGGAATCCGGTATACTTTTACAAGTAATAAAAACGTTGAAAGTAAAAGATAAAATAGTCACCGCGGAAAAGTTCGGACTCGAGGAGTATAGGGATAGTATAGATTATTTTCTATTTGATACTTTTGACCCGATAATGCCTGGCGGCACTGGGGTTAGTTTTAAATGGGAAGTCTTGATCGAAGAAAAAGATCGGATATGCCACCCATTTTTTATTGCCGGTGGATTAACTCCCGACAATGTTGCGGCAGCAGTTCTGAAAGTATCGCCTTATGGTGTTGATGTTTCAAGCGGAGTTGAAGTGTTTCCCGGAAAGAAAAATAAGATACTTATGAAGGAGTTTATTGCAAATGCGAAAAAACAAAGACTTACCTGATAAAAATGGGTATTTTGGTGATTTTGGCGGAAGATTTATTCCTGAAACATTAATGCCTGCGGTTCGGGAATTGGATGAGGCTTATAGGAGTGTCTGTAAGACAGCTTCGTTTAAGAAAGAATTCAGTTATTATCTTCAGGAATATGCTGGCCGGCCTACGCCATTATATTTTGCGGCTAATTTGACCAAACTCTTAGGTGGCGGTAAGATCTATTTAAAGAGAGAAGATCTAGTACATACCGGCGCGCATAAGATAAATAATACGATAGGTCAGGCAATTTTAGCGGTTAAAATGAAAAAGAAACGTTTAATAGCCGAAACCGGTGCCGGACAGCATGGTGTTGCTACGGCCACTGTTGCGGCGTTGTTTGGTTTGAAATGCGAAGTTTATATGGGAACAGAGGACATAAGGCGTCAGGCATTGAATGTATTCCGTATGAAACTGTTGGGTGCGAAAGTTGTTCCTGTGGAAAGCGGATCCTGTACTCTTAAGGATGCAATGAATGAAGCCATAAGGGATTGGGTAACAAATGTAAGGGATACCCATTATATTATCGGTTCTGTGGCGGGACCGCATCCTTATCCGATGATGGTTCGGGATTTTCAAACTGTAATCGGTTTGGAAACGTATAAACAAATAAGAAAGAAAGAAAATAAGCTTCCAAATTATCTTGTAGCTTGTGTAGGTGGTGGAAGTAATTCAATAGGGCTTTTTTATCCTTTTTATAAGTTTAAGAAAATAAAGTTTATAGGTGTTGAAGCCGGCGGGAAAGGGATAAAAACAAAAGAACATGCGGCCGCATTGTGTAAAGGAAAAGTTGGAGTGTTGCATGGAAGTAAAAGTTATCTCCTTGGAGATGAAGATGGTCAGATAAAGCTTGCTCATTCTGTTTCAGCTGGGCTTGATTATCCGGGAGTTGGTCCCGAGCATTCGTTTTATAAAGATAACGGACGGGCGGAATATGTTGCGGTTGATGATGTAAACGCTCTGGAGGGCGTAAAATTACTTTCTGAGGTTGAGGGAATTATCCCCGCATTGGAAAGTGCCCATGCAGTGTATTATCTTAAAAAACTAGCTAAGCGGACCAAGAAAAAAGATATTATCGTTATGTGTCTGTCAGGGCGTGGTGATAAAGATATAGATATTATGAGAGAGCATATGTGAGGCTAAACAAGGTCTGTATGTTGTATGTAGTATGTGGTATGTGGTGTGGAGCTATTTGGTGGTTGTGATACCAGCTTTTGTTGTGCGATGTGCTTGCTAGTTTCACGTGGTATGCAACACGTAGTTCGTGTTGGGTTATTCGGTGTTTGTGATGCCAGTTTTTTTTGAAAGGCTGGACGAGTGATGTTAATTTGATATTATGTTTTGTTGGGCGAGTGAATAATCGTAAGTTTTGTTATCCCCGCAAAGGCGGGGACCAAATGATTTTAAGTTATCCTCGCTAAGAACATGCGAGGATAACGATAAGTTCCCGCTTAGAATATGTGGGAATAAAATAAAAATAAAAAACGTAGGGGCAAACCTATGTGTTTGTCCAATCTTGACAATTTGAATATAATAGGTGGACACGGGGGTCCACCTCTAAATGTTTATTTAAATAGCTAAAAGAGGAAGAAAATGAATAGGATAGATGAGACGTTTAAAAGATTGCAGCGGGATGGGAAGAAAGCGTTTATTCCATATGTTACTGCCGGTGATCCTGATATGGGGACTACGAAAAAAATTGTTCATGCCCTGGTAAGAGCCGGAGCAGACATAATAGAGTTGGGCGTGCCTTTTTCAGACCCTTTAGCTGACGGACCAACTATACAAAAAGCGATTCACCGTTCACTTGAAAACGGTTGTACTACCAAAAAGACATTTGAGTTGGTTAAAGAGCTGAGAAAAGAAATTGATAACCCGCTAGTTTTTATGACTTATTATAATATAATATTTTCCTATGGTGTTAAGAAATTTATAAAAAGGGCCAAAGTATGCGGAGTTGATGGGGTAATAGTTCCGGATCTTCCAATGGAAGAGTCAACAGAACTTTATAATGCCGCAAAGACGGAGGGCCTTTGTTTGATAATGCTCGCAGCGCCTACTACTCCTCTTGAAAGAGCCAGAAAGATAGCAAGGTATTCCTGTGGATTTCTTTATTATATTTCAATCACGGGAGTGACCGGAGCCAGAAAAGCTCTTTCAAAAAAGCTTAAACTTGAAGTTGCAGGAATTAGAAATGCGACAACAACTCCGGTTTGTGTGGGTTTTGGTATATCAAATGCTGCACAGGCAAAAGATGTTGCGAAGTTAAGTGATGGAGTGATAATCGGAAGTGCTATTATAAAAAGAATAGAGAAAAATCTTGGGAATAACAGCAAGATAGTTTCCGAAATTGAAATATTTTCAAAATCCATTGCTAAAGCGGTGCATAAGGCCTGAAAATAGAAATAGCGCTTCCCAGGTTTTAATGTTTAAACTTGATTGAAGTTTAGTGTGTCTTTTTGGGGAAACGTATATGAGAAAACGAATAATGGGGCTTGATATCGGAACGAAATATATAGGGGTTGCCATAAGCGACGAAAGCTGTATGTTGGCTCAGGGGAGGGAAACTATAGTGCGCAATACGGATGAATCTGTATTGGATCGGTTGAAATTTTTTGTTGTAGAAGAAAATATTAAAGAAATAGTTGTTGGGTTGCCGTTAAATATGAACGGTACCGAAGGACCCAGAGCGAAGGATAGTATTGATTTTTCAGAGATGTTGAAATCACATTTTGATGTTTCTGTTAAATTGTGGGACGAAAGACTTAGCACTAAAGAATGTGAGGATATTTTAATTTTGGCTTCGGTCAGACGTAATAAACGCAAAAGGGTTATAGATAAGATTGCTGCACAGATAATTTTGCAGGGTTATTTGGATAGTTTATAAGAGCAGGTTTTAGGTGTTAGGTTTTAGGGGGCAGGGGCCAGACAAAATGTTATCCCCGCGAATGCGGGGGTCAAATAATTTTATGTGGTTCTCGCTTAGAGCATGCGGGAATGACGATAAAAAAACAGAAAAGGAAAATTAATGTATAAAAAAATGCAAACTTCGAATGGATTGAATGTTATTGGTTCTAATATGCCGGGGATGACTTCTGTTTCTTTGGGGGTATGGATCGGTGTTGGCGGTAGATATGAATTATCAGATGAAAGCGGCATAAGCCATCTGATTGAGCATATGCTGTTTAAAGGAACGCATGCGAGAAGCACAAAAAAACTGAAAGAATCTATAGAAGGTGTTGGCGGGTCTTTTAACGGATTTACTTCGGATGAAGTTACCTGTTATATGGTAAAAGTTCCTGCAAAATACGTAAAGTTGGGAATTGATGTTTTGGCGGATATGGTTATTGATCCAAGACTTGATGAGACAGATCTTGTAAAAGAAAAATTTGTAGTTTCCGAAGAAATAAAAATGTATAGGGATCAGCCTGCGGATCATGTCGTAGATCTGTTGGCAGGCATTATGTGGCCCGGAAATGCCCTAGGAAGACCACTTGCCGGAACTATTACTAAGGTTAACAAGATGAAGAAAAATGATTTGGTCGCTTTCAGGGACGAGTTTTATCATCCCGGCAATATGTCGGTCATAGTTGCCGGGAAAGTGAACTTTGAAAGCATTTCAAAATATGCTTGTGAAAAATTTAAACATCTAAAAAAACGCCGGAAGAAAAGATTTGATAGTCCAAAGATTAAACAGGTAAAACCTATACTAAAAGCACAGTACAGAGATATAAACCAGACGCATGTTTCTATGGGATTCCATGCTATGGCAAAGAATAAGAAAGAAGCATTTGCGATGAAATTAATGAACGTTGTTTTGGGAGGGAATATGTCTTCCCGTTTGTTTGAGAATTTGAGAGAGCATAATGGTCTCTGTTACGATATATCTTCTTCTTATAAGAAACATAGTGATGTCGGGGAGATGCATATTCATGCAGGAGTAGATACTACAAATGTATTTAAGTCAATTGATGCAATACTTTATGAATTGAAGGTGCTGAAAGATTCTCCGGTGGAAAAGGACGAGCTTGAACGTGCGAAAAATTATATTAAGGGTCAATTTTTGCTTGCGATTGAAGCTACCTCGAGCAGAATGTTATGGCTGGGGGATAGGCATATGGTGCATAAGAGGATTCCAGACGTAAAAAATATTCTAAAAGACATTGACAGTATTTCTTCTAAGGATATACTTAATGTTTCTCGCAAGGTTTTAAACTCAAAATCTTTAAATCTGGCGATGATAGGTAAATTGAAGAGTAAAGATAAAAACCTGATATATAAAGAAATAAATAGACTGTGAATAGTATCTTTTAATTGATTTCGGCCTTTTGAGGGGATAACGATCGTAGGTTTAGAGGAGATGGATATGGATAAAGAAAAAATATTAGTAGCTCCCAGTATTTTGTCAGCGGATTTTTCGAAACTCGGGGAGGAGATCTGGGCCGTGGAGAATGCCGGAGCAGATTGGATACATATTGACGTAATGGATGGTGCTTTCGTACCTAATATTACAATTGGTTCTCTGGTTGTGAAATCAATAAGAAAAGAATCAAAAGCCTTTTTTGACGTTCATTTGATGATACAGGATCCTTTGAAGCATATTGACCCGTTTATTGCCGCCGGTAGCGATCTTATAACTTTTCACGCTGAAGCATGTGATAATGCAGAAGAGATAATAAAGAGAATAAAAACCGGAGGTAAAAAAGCCGGGGTATCCATTAAACCGGATACAAAGGTGTCCGCAATAGAGAAACTATACGACAAAGTGGATCTAATCCTGATCATGACTGTCGAACCTGGATTTGGAGGACAGTTCTTTATGCCTAAAATGATGGATAAGGTAAAGGAAGTAGCTAAAAAGTTCAATGGATATATAGAAGTAGACGGAGGGATAAATTCTGCAACAGCGAGGGTTGCGGTTGATGCCGGTGTGAATGTCCTGGTTGCCGGTACGGCAGTATTCGGAGAGAAAGATTATTCGAAAGCGATTAAAGCGATTCGAGGAATATAGTCGAAAAGTCGAAATGTCAAAAGTCGAAAGTCATTATTAATAGCAATATCAGACTTAAGATCTAAAGACCTTAGACTTTAGACATTTCGACTTTTCGACTTACAAGGGAGGAACGATGGGTAAGAAGATCAAGTTTGGTACGGATGGATGGAGAGCCGTTATAAGTGATGAATTTACTTTTGAAAATGTAGAGATCACAGCGCAGGCAATCGCAGATTTTATTAAATCTCAAAAAAGTGCGATCTATAAAAAAAGAAAGATCGCAGTGGGTTATGACACACGATTTCTTTCCGATAAATATGCTGAGACGCTTTCCTGTGTTCTTGCTGCTAATGGCATTAAAGTTGTTTTGTCAGACAAGCCGTGCCCGACTCCGTCGGTTTGTATCGCTATAAAGGACCAGAAACTTACTGGTGGCGTTATGATCACAGCGAGCCATAATCCATATAATTACAATGGGATAAAGTATAAAGGATTCTTTGCAGGATCTGCCGGAAGTGACATTATAGATAAGATCGAAAAAAAACTTTATAAGACAAAAGTTAAATCAATTACGCTTGAAGAAGGCATAAAAACAAAAAAGATAACTTTCAGTAATATCCTTAAATTACATCTTGGTTATATTGACAGGTATGCTGATATGAAAAGACTGAAAAACACTAAGCTTAAAGTGTTGGTGGATTCGATGAACGGTACAGGACAGAAATATTTTGGGCAGATACTGAAAGGGACTAAGATCAAACTTGATTTCATGAATACAGAGATAAACCCAAATTTTAACAACCGGCCGCCGGAACCGAATGAAAAACATCTTAAAGGGCTTATGAAGAATGTAAAAAAAGGTAAATATGATCTAGGAGTTGCAACTGATGGAGATTCGGATAGATTGGCCATTGTGGATGAAAAAGGCCAGATACTTTCGGGGCATAAACTTATGACATTGCTTTTTGTGCATTTTTTGAGAAACCGAAGAGTTTCCGGAGGGGTAGTGCAGACGATCTGTGGAACAGGGTTGATAGATAAAATAGCCGTAGAGTATGGTATTAAAACTTATGAAACTCCGGTTGGATTTAAGTATATATGCGAGATTATGGGCAAAAAGAATATTCTTATAGGAGGAGAGGAAACCGGTGGGATAGGCTTTAAGGGGTATATCCCGGAAAGAGACGGTTTTTTGTCAGCGCTTTTAATAATGGAGCTTCTGTCGTGCGAGAAAAAGTCTTTATCAAAAATTGTTTCAGAGATTAACCAAAAGTACGGAAATTATGTTTATGAAAGAGATGATATTGTTTTTCCCGAAGCCAAAAGAAAAATGCTTATAAGCGGACTTAAAAAGAAACCGTTGGCTAAAGTTTTAGACAAGAAAGTGGTAGAGATCAAAGCTTATGATGGTGTAAAATTTATCTGTGAAGACAGTAGCTGGTTGCTTATACGTTTATCGGGAACTGAACCAAAACTTAGAATTTACAGTGAAACCAGTTCTAAAAAACGTTCATTGGAATATTTGAAGTTCGGGAGAAAATACGCGTTCAGTCTTATGTAGGCAATGCGAGGGTTGCATGTAGTATGTGGTATGTAGTATGTGGTATGTAGTATGTGGTATGTAGTATGTGGTATGTAGTATGTAGAAGAGATCCTTCGCTGCGCCCAGGATGACAAATCCACCGTTGTCATTCTGAGAAGGCCGATAGGCCGACGAAGAATCTATTGAAAATATTTTTAAGGGGTTCCCGCTAAGAACGTGAGGGAATGACGATATTAAGAAAAGATGGAAAGGTGGGAAGATAGGGTTATAGTAAGTTAGGATATTATGTTTTTAAAACCTAATACCTAAAACCTAAACCCTGTACTAACATGAGTAAAATTAAAAACATTAGAAATTTTTGTATAATCGCGCATATCGATCATGGTAAGAGTACTCTTGCCGATTGCATTATGAAGATAACAAATACTATCGAAACGCGTGAATTTCGTGAACAGTTTCTAGATAATATGGATCTTGAGAGGGAACGAGGGATTACGATCAAGTCTAGTGCGGTCAAGATCGATTATATTTCAAAATCCGGTGAGAAATACATATTGAATTTGATAGATACTCCCGGACATGTGGATTTTTCTTACGAAGTTTCAAAAACTATCGCGGCATGTGAGGGGGCATTATTGATCGTTGACGCCGTACAGGGCGTTGAGGCTCAGACAATAGCAAATTTATATCTTGCAATGGAGTATGATCTGAAGATAATACCTATAATTAATAAGATAGATCTGAAGAATTCAAGGATAGATGAAGTTACTGAACAGATGAAAGAAATAATAGGCGTTGAAGAAGCCGATATACTTTTGGCAAGTGCAAAAGAAAACATAGGAATACCCGAGGTCTTGGAAGCGATCGTAGAAAGAATACCGCCTCCGGCAGGAGAACCGAAAGAACCTCTACAGGCTTTGGTCTTTGATTCTTCATATGATGTTTATAGAGGGGTTATTATTTATGTGCGGATCGTAAACGGAAATTTGAAAGCCGGTATGCAGATAGAAATGATGAATAAAGCCTTAAGCTATGAAGTTAAGGAAGTCGGGGTGTTTATTCCCGAAGAGAAAACGATAGAACAGCTTAATTGTGGAGAAGTTGGATATATTGTATGCAATATAAAAGATGCTAAAGACGTTGTAGTAGGGGATACAATAACTGATATTACTCATCCCGCAAAAAAGGCTCTACCGGGCTATAAGCAAGTAAAACCAATGGTTTTCAGCGGTATTTATCCTGTTACTAATGAAGATTATGAAGATCTTAAGGCAGCAATGGAGAAGCTGCGTTTGTCTGATTCATCGTTTATCTATGAACCTGAAATATCAGCTGCACTGGGTTTTGGTTTTCGATGCGGATTTTTAGGACTTCTGCATATGGAGATCGTCCAGGAAAGACTGGAAAGAGAGTTTGATCTTGATCTGATCGCCTCATCTCCAAGTGTAAATTATAAGATCAAGATAGGCCATGGAGATTTGATCGATGTAGATAATCCTACAAAATTTCCGCCGAGGGAGCACATAGAATATATCGAAGAACCTTATGTGAAATGTTATATTTTTGCTCCAAGTGAATCGATAGGAGCATTGATGAAATTATGTGAGTATAAACGCGGAGAATTTATCAGCACAAAATATCTTGATACGAAAAAAGTACAGATGAATTACCGTATTCCGCTGGGTGAGATCGTAATCGATTTTTATGATAAGATCAAGTCTTCTACCCAGGGTTACGGATCACTTGATTATGAATTTATAGGATATCAGAAAGCTGATATTGTTAAACTGGATATTATGATAAACTCGGTTGCTTGTGACGCTCTTTCATGTATAGTGCATAAAGAAAAGGCGAGAAAAAGAGGAAAAGACCTTGTAGAAAAACTCAAAGAGACAATACCTAAACATCTTTTTAAGATCGCTCTTCAGGCCGCGGTTGGAGGAGAAATTGTTGCAAGAGAAACCATATCAGCCTTGAAAAAGAACGTTACAAGCAAGTGTTATGGAGGAGATATAACCCGAAAACGAAAATTATGGGAGAAACAGAAAGAAGGAAAAAAACGGATGCGCAGGATCGGTAAAGTGGATGTGCCGAAAGACGCATTTTTAAAAGCAATGAGGATAGCATGATATTAAACAGAAAAATATGGGATTATTTATGGGATGAGTGGATAAAGCCGATAATTATTGCGGCTATTTTGGCACTTTTGATAAGAACTTTTATAGTACAGCCGTTTAAAATACCGTCGAGTTCGATGTTTCCGACGCTAAAGCCCGGTGATAGGATATTTGTTAGTAAATTTATTTATGGTGCGAAGGTTCCGTATACAGATATACAGTTTCCTGAGGTCAGGGATCCGGAAATAGGTGATATTGTTGTTTTTCTTTCACCCATTGAAGAAAAAAAGTATCTTATAAAACGATACATTGCTGGTTCTGGAGAGACAGTTCAAATAAAAGACGGGAAGTTAGTGGTTGACGGGAAAATAGTTGAACAAGCGCCGTTTAATGAGTTTGTGTATTTTAATCGAGGCAAGTATGGAGCGAGTGAAGAAGTGCTGACAGTACCGGAAAATTCATTTTTTGTTCTTGGGGACAATAGTGCTAATTCAATGGATTCGAGATATTGGGGATATGTTCCGGAAGAAAAACTGGTAGGAAAAGCATTTGTTATACACTGGCCGATAAAGCGAATGAAATTATTGAATGAGGGAGAATGAAAGAACCGTATGTAGTATGTCGCACTTAAGACAGATTTACACTACATACTACGTACTACATACGACATACGAGGTTTTTTATGAATTGGGCGAATAGAATGACAGTTTTGAGAATTATTTTGGTACCGGTATTTATACTGACCATATTGTATTTCAGACTTGATCTGGCATTAGTGGTATTTATTATAGCAGCTATAACAGACGGACTTGATGGCTATATCGCTCGGACCAGAAAGATGAAAACCCAGCTTGGAGCGATTCTAGATCCGATAGCGGATAAGATGCTTATAGGCAGTGCATTTATTTCTTTCAGTTTGGTTTCTGGATTGCCGATGTATTTAAAAATGCCGGTCTATGTGCCGATAGTTGTTATAAGTCGGGATGTCATAATAATGATCGGGGTGGGGTTGATATACCTTTTAAATGATGGGAAACTTGATGTTAAACCCACAATAATAAGTAAGATAACTACTTTTCTTCAGATGATCACAATAATCGCACTTCTTCTTAAATTTTATTATTCAAATTGGCTCTGGAACATAACGACAGTCTTTACGATAATTTCTGGTTTGGACTATCTAAGGATTGGATCTGGGAAAATCAATGGAAAATTCTAATTTTTTACCAACAATTTGTATTGTGGGTAGACCGAATGTCGGGAAATCTTCTCTTTTTAATTGTCTCTTACGCGAGCGTCGAGCTGTAGTTGTTGAACAGTCCGGTACCACGCGTGACAGAGTTGAAGCAGTTATTGAGGTTAAAGATATTAATGTCAAACTGGTTGATACCGGAGGGTATCTGGCTTCGGAAAAAGATAAAATTATTCTTCAGGTAAAAGAGCAAATATATCGGGCTGTGGAGGAAGCGTCTGTTATAGTTTTTGTTGCGGAAGCTATCTCAGGGATTTCGCCTTTTGATAAAGAAATGGCTGTACTTCTTAAGAAATGCGGTAAACCGATAATACTTGCGGTTAATAAAGTTGATAATGACAAATTAAAAAATGATGCCTACGAATTTTTTCAACTTGGCTTTGGAGATTGTGAAGTTATTTCCTGTCTGCATAGAAGAGGGATATCAGGTTTAGAAGAGCGTATTTATGATGAAGTTAAAGCGGCTCTATCGGAAGAGAATATGGCCAGATTACAAGAGGAACCAGAGGATAATCAATATATTAAAATCGCAGTTGTAGGGCGGCCAAATGTTGGAAAGTCATCTTTCGTTAATTGCATACTTAATTATGAACGTGTTATTGTCAGTGATATTCCCGGAACAACGAGAGATTCCATTGACACTTGTTTTACTTACGGTGAGCAAAATTATATTCTGATCGACACAGCTGGGATCCGGCATAAGCGAAAAATTAAAAATCCGGTTGATATCTTCAGTATTATGCGAGCAAAAGAATCTATTGAAAGATGTGATGTTACCATTCTTATTCTGGATGCACAGGATGGTGTGACGCGTGACGATTTCGGGGTTTTACGATTTATACAGGAAAGTGGAAAAGCGTGTCTGGTGTGTGTAAACAAATGGGATCTTGCAAAGGACGCTGAAGGGGTGACTGAAGAAGATTATAGAAAACAACTTTTAAATGATTCGCATGAATTAACTAAATTTCCGCTTGTTTTTGTTTCTGCTAAAACCGGGAAAAAAGTTTTGTCAACTCTTGAGATGGTTCGAACGCTTGATTCAAATTTAGACTTTAAAGCTTCAACGCCGGTTCTGAATAAAATTTTTGAGAAGAACGATCCTTCAAGAATTCCTATTTCAAGACGAAAAATGCATCCGAATTTTTTGTATATCATTCAGACAAAAAAACGTCCTATGGAGTTTCGTTTTTTTGTCAATGACCCCAAATTGGTAATTCCGGCTCATTTTAACTATATAGAAAACCAATTAAGAAAGAAACTTTCTTTGCACGGGATACCGATACGTATATTTGCCGTGAAATCCAAGAAAAAGGAGAGAAAATAGTGAACGATCTGTCATTCCCGCGAAAGCGGGAATCTTGTAAAATTATTAGATCCCCGCTAAGAGCATGCGGGGATGACGGTGGTAGAGCATGCGGGGATGACGATTTTTATTTTGGTACTTGTGCTTTGATGTTTGCAAGGAGGTTTTGATGGTATTTATAATCATAGCAATTTTGATTGCGTATTTGTTGGGATCAATTCCAACTGCTTACATTTTTGGAAAACTGGTAAAAGGTGTTGATATTAGAGATTTCGGAAGCGGAAATGTCGGCGCAACTAATGTATTCCGGTCAATTGGTAAGATACCGGGCTTGATCGTTTTTGTGCTAGATTTTTTGAAGGGCTTTTTAGTGATCGTTTTGATACCAATGGCATTAAAAGAATATTTTGCTGTTGATTTAGCGGATAAATCTTTTCTTTATACCATTATGCTGGGGGTGGCCGTTATTGCAGGTCATATATGGACGATCTTTTTAGGATTTAAAGGTGGAAAAGGTGTTGCAACTACTGCAGGTGTGATGACTGGGCTTTCTCCAGAAATATTCATAAGTTGTTTTATTGTTTGGGTTATTGTTGTTGTTATATGGCGGTATGTTTCCCTGGCTTCGATAATTGCGGCAACATGTCTTCCGATTTTTGCTTTAATTTTCGGAAAACGGATTGAATTTACAATTTTCTGTGCAGTATTGTCATTCGTAGGTGTTTACGGGCATAAATCAAATATTAAGCGGCTTTTACAGGGGACAGAAAAGAAAATAGTTTAAAGATAAAAAAGCTAGATATTTAATCTTGTTTTTTTATGAAAAAGGAGTATACTAAGAATAGTGAAAATTATTGAGTTTTCATTTTTTTAACACACTTAATAAATAGATTTAAAAAGTGTTAAAATAAGAGGTTGAAGATGAAAAAAGTGGTATACAGAGATCTACTAGGTAAAAATCCGAAGAAGCATGAAGTTTCTATGGAAGAAACTGCACAGCTTAATGGAAATACGATCATAAAAAAACGTGTTTCAAAGTATTTTATCAAAGAGAAATTCCAGTCTTCAAATATTAGGGAAATAAAGATGTGGATAAATCGGGAGAGACGCAAGAGTGTAAAAAGAAATTTTCATATTTTAAGGACTTTTGACACTGCTACCGGAGATAATCGATTGATTTGTAAGGTTATTGGTGAAATTTTTGTTATACATGAAAAATGTGCATATAAATTAGTGTGTTTTAATAAGGTTAGGGTTCAGATCAAATGTGGTAAAGTGAAAAATAGGATGCAGGAGAAATAAAATGAGTAATAGCTGGAAAATGTATCATTTTTATGTGGTTTGTGCAGCAGCATGGAAGCTGAATATGCTTAAATGTCAAATGCTTCTGTCTGAAATGATCTTAAAAAAATAACTTCACTCGGTCATACTTGGAGTATGGCATTACCTCCTAAAAAAGAGACAGCAGGTGCTGTCTCTTTTTATATTCACAAAAGAATTTCTATATACCGTTTGTTTTAATGAAGCCGCTTATATTATTGACTATCATTTTTATATATGATAAACTTTTCACAGTTATCATGAGTAAAGTATGTATTATAGGCGATGGCGGATGGGGAACGGCTTTGGCTCTTTTGGTGTTTTCAAAGGAGACAGAAGTTATTTTATGGAGTGTTTCTCAGGAATATGCCGATGAATTGAAAGAAAAAAGAGAAAATTCAAAATTTCTTAGAGGGATTCCTTTGCCTGCAGAATTAAGGATTACTTCATGTGACGATGACTTGAAAGAGGCAGAATATGCAATTTTTGTTGTGCCTTGTGAATATTTACGAAAAGTTGCGGAAAGATTTTCTAGTTTTCCGTTCAAGTATATAGTAAGCGCTACAAAAGGGATTGAAAACGGTTCTTTGAAAAGACCCAGCGAGATACTCGGGGAATATTTTTCGGAGGAAAAAATAAGTGTTTTATCAGGTCCCAGTATTTCTAATGAAGTGGCCAAAAACATTCCCACAACTGTGGTTGTAGCGTCAAAAAGTACGGCAAGAAAAGAAGTACAGTCATTATTAATGACTGAAACTTTTAGAGTTTACACTTCGGAAGATGTTATTGGAGTTGAAATGGGTGGAGCGCTTAAAAACGTAATTGCAATTGCTGCCGGTATTTCAGATGGGTTAGGGTTTGGTACAAATACGAAATCAGCAATTTTAACCAGAGGGTTAGCTGAAATAATTCGATTAGGGGTTAAACTGGGAGCGGAAAAAGGAACATTCAGTGGATTAAGCGGCATAGGCGATCTGGCCACAACTTGTATTAGTGAGGATAGCCGTAATAGAAGTTTTGGGGAACAGCTTGGTAAAGGTCGAATGACTAAGGATATCCTGGGCGATTCTGAAATGGTTGTTGAAGGGATAGCTACATCAAAGGCGGCGGTTGCGCTCGCAGAAAAGTATGGAGTGGAGATGCCCATAACAAAAAGTGTATTTGAAATAATTCATGAAGGAAAAGATCCTCTCAAAGCGGTTAAAGAGCTTATGGTAAGAGATCCGAAAGACGAATAGAGCAGAGCGTTAGGTTTTAGGTTATAGAAGAACAGGGATTAGAAAAGCAGGGATTAGAGCGTTAGGTTTTAGGGGTTAGGTTAGGATTCGGTCCTAATATCTAAAGCTCTAACGCTCTGTACTTACGGGACGTAGCGCAGTCTGGTTAGCGTACTAGTCTGGGGGACTAGGGGTCGCCGGTTCGAATCCGGCCGTCCCGACCAATTTTTCGGGCTTAGTATAAGCCCGTATGTAGTATGTCGTGTTTGTGACAAGAGGCATGTGACATGTGGCAAGTGTAAACTAAACAATGTTTGTGATGCCGGCTTTCTTTGAAAGACTGGACGGGTGATGTTAATTTGATATTATGTTTTATGAAAAAGAGATCCTTCGCTCAGGATGACAGTCTTATATTGTCATCCTGAGCGAAGGAAGTGAGCGAAGAATCTTTTTCTTATATTTGGCTTAAGCTACTAAGAATCATGAACAAACAACTATGAACTTTTGAGGAGATGTTATGAAAGATATAAATGTTGGGCTTATTGGATTGGGAACTATTGGGAAAGGTGTATATGAAGCGCTTTTATCAAACTGTGATATCTTGTCTAAAAGAACCGGGCTGAATATTGCTGTTACCGCGGTTTGCGAGAAAGATAAAAACGCCATTAAGGCTGTTAACCCGGATAAATCCGTAAAAGTTTTGTCCTTAGAAGAAATAGTAAAAGCAGAGGATGTTGATGTTATTGTCGAGCTGATGGGAGGTATCAATCCGGCCAAAGAAGTTCTTATTAATGCTTTAAAAAATAAAAAACATGTAGTTACTGCAAATAAAGCTCTTCTTTCGGATCATTCAAAAGAAATATTTACTGTTGCTGAGGAAAATAATAGAGTGGTATGTTTTGAAGCAAGTGTAGGCGGAGCAATTCCGGTGATCAGGGTGTTGCGAGAAAGTTTTGTCGCGAACAATATCGATACTATATATGGTATTTTAAACGGAACTACCAATTATATTTTGAGCGAAATGGCGGATAAAGCGTATTCTTTCGAAAAAGCTTTAAAGATAGCACAGGAAAAAGGGATTGCGGAAAAGGATCCAGACTTAGATGTTAGCGGGAAAGACAGTGCGCATAAGCTTGCCATTTTATCTATTCTTGGATTTGGTTCGCAGGTATGTTCGGAGGATATTTATACTGAAGGTATCGAGAGTTTAAGTCCCCAGGATATTGATAATGCGAAGAAGTGGGGATACAGTGTAAAACTTCTGGCTATTGCGAAAAACACTTCTAAAGGTCTTCAGCTGCGCGTACATCCGACTTTACTTCCGGTAACGCATTTGCTTTCAGATGTGAATGAGGCTGATAATGCGGTTTTTATAAAAGGAGATTTGATCGGAGAGTCTCTTCTGTTTGGAAAAGGAGCAGGCAGCAAGCCTACTGCAAGTTCGGTTATTGCCGATATAGTTTCTGCCGGAAAAATTATTTCAAGCGGAGAAAAAAATACCGATGAAAAAATGGTTTATTCATCCCAGGAGTTTAATTTGGATAAAATTGAAGATCTCGAGGTTTCTTTTTATCTACGCTTTTCTGTTATAGATAAGCCCGGTGTTTTAGCCGGGATCTCTTCGGTTCTTGCCAAAAATGATATAAGCATAGCTAATGTGGCACAGGAAGAAAGAAACATGGGAGAAACTGTTCCGGTTATAATACTGACGCATATGGCTAAAGAAGGGGATATGAAAAAAGCTGTTGAAGAAATAAACAAATTGGATTGTATATCAGCAGATACTGTTGTGATCAGGATAGAAGAGTAGTTGTTAAGCTAAGTGCAGGTTCGTACTTAGTATGTCGTATGTAGTATGTTCAAAGAGCTGGATCAAGTGTGCAGGAAGAAATAAAAAATGTAGGGGCGTATTGAATACGTTCGTATTAAGTATCAGACGCAGTTTAGATTGGACTAGAAGGAGAAACAATGGGGATTATTGAAAAATATAAAAAGTATTTACCTGTTACGGATAAAACGCCGATCATTAGTCTTGAAGAGGGAGATACTCCTTTAGTTAAGGCTGATCCGATCGCAGAAATGATAGGTCCTGGGTATAATGTTTGGCTAAAATATGAAGGGTTGAATCCAACAGGAAGTTTTAAGGATAGAGGAATGACGATGGCTGTTTCCAAAGCTGTTGAAGAAGGAGCTACCGCTGTAGCATGTGCTTCTACCGGGAATACGTCTGCTTCAGCTGCGGCATATTCTGTAAGATCTAAAATAAAATGTATTGTCGTTATTCCTGAGGGTGCGATCGCTTTGGGGAAACTGGCGCAGGCGCTGATTCATGGAGCAAAAATTATAGCTATCAAGGGGAATTTTGATGAAGCTTTAAATATTGTAAAAGAGTTAACCGAAAAATATCCTGTTACATTAGTAAATTCAATAAATCCATACAGGATCGAAGGACAAAAAACTTCTTCTTTTGAGATATGTGATCGTTTGGGTAAAGCCCCTGACTTTCATGTTTTACCTGTGGGCAATGCCGGAAATATTACAGCGTATTGGAAAGGGTATAAAGAATATCAGGCCGATGGGAAAATAAAGGAACTGCCCAAAATGCTCGGTTTTCAGGCAGCCGGATCGGCGCCCATAGTGGATGGACATCCCATAAAGGATCCAAAGACATTGGCTACTGCGATAAAAATAGGAAATCCGGCTAGTTGGAAACAAGCCGAGGCTGCGAGAGATGAGTCCGGCGGGTTAATAGATAAAGTTACAGATGACGAAATCATTGAAGCATATAAAATTCTTGCCGGAAAAGTCGGCATTTTTTGTGAACCGGCATCAGCTGCAAGTGTTGCTGGAATTCTTAAAAAAGCAAAAGAAGGATATTTTGAAGTCGAGGCAGCCAGTGCTGAGAAAAAGAATATTGTTTGTGTTTTAACCGGACATGGTTTAAAGGATCCGGATCGGGCAATTAAATGTCTGGATCATCCGCCGGTTGTTGACGCTGATCTTCAGAGTGTTGTGAAGGAAGCAGGACTGTAGAACCGGGGTCAGGGGCACGGGGGTCGGGGCAGAAAAGCGGGCTAGATAGACCCGTATGTTGTATGTGGTATGTAGTATGTAGAAGAGATCCTTCGCTTTGCTTAGGATGACTAAAAAATAGAAGAGAAAAACCATTGTCATTTTGAACGAACGGAGAGAGTGAAGAATCTTTTAAAAATATTTTTATGTGATTTTCGCTTAGAACATGCGGGAATGACGCTAAGTGTATAAAAGGAGAAATTTAAAATGAAATATGTTATTTTGGTTCCGGATGGTATGGCCGGAGAACCGCTTGTTGAACTGAATGACCGAACTTGTATTGAAGCAGCTAATGCTCCAGCGATGGATATGATTGCAAGAAAGGGTATAGTAGGTACGGTGAAAAATGTTCCAAAAGGAATGGTGCCGGCAAGTGACGTGGCTAATCTTTCTATTCTTGGGTATGATCCTAAAAAATATTACTGTGGCAGAGGGCCGTTAGAAGCTGCGAATTTGAATGTTGAGTTGGGAGAGATGGATGTAGCCTTTAGGTTCAATACCGTGACGGTTATAAAGGACAAGATGGTGGATTATTCCGCCAGTCATATTACTTCAACCGAATCAGCGGCTCTAACAGAAGAATTAAATGCAAAGCTGGGGAATAATAGATTTAAATTTTATCCGGGAACAAGTTATAGAAATTTACTTGTTGTAACATGTGCGAGTATCCAAGAAGCTCAAAAATTGGAGAAAATAAAATGTTTTCCACCGCATGATATCCTTGATCAATCAATATTAAAACATTTACCAAGATCTTCTGAACTTGTTGAGCTGATGCAGAAATCAGTATCTATTTTGAAAGGTCATGATGTTAATAAAGTAAGAATAGACCTCGGACAAAACCCTGCAAATATGATATGGCTGTGGGGGCAAGGGATGAAACCGGATATTCCTAAATTTATAGATGCGTTCGGACTTTCCGGAGGGATAATATCTGCAGTTGATCTGTTGAAAGGTATAGGTAAAGTAATAGGGCTAGATCCGGTCAGAGTTGAAGGAGCTACCGGGTATTACGATACGAATTATGAAGGTAAAGCTCAGGCAGCAATAGAAGTGTTGGAAAAAGAAGATTTTGTATTTGTTCATGTTGAAGCACCCGATGAAGCCGGACATAACGGGGAAATGATGGAGAAAATAAATGCTGTAGAAAAATTTGATCGATTAATAACTACTAAAATAATTAATTGGCTGAAGGGCCGGTATGATTACAGAATATTGATACTTCCGGATCATCCGACACCGGTAAAAAAACGGACACATACTGCGGATCCGGTTCCGTTTGCAATGGAAGGTAAGGGAATTGAACCGGACAATGTTACGGTATTTTCCGAAAATGCCGCTAAGGCAGGAAGTATGCATATTGAAAATGGTTCAGAGTTAATGGAGATTTTTTTGAATAAAAAGTAAATAAAAGTAGAAGGAAGAGTCAAAGAGTCAGAGAGTCATAGACAACTTTGACTTTCTGACTTAAGCGAATGGAATGAACGATGACTCTTTGACTCTAACGGTATAGAGAATAAAGCAAAGGAGTAAGATGAAGAAAAAAGGTATTGTAGTCCAGAAATTCGGAGGATCTTCCGTTGCTAATTCTAAAAAAATCATAGGGGTAGCGAAGCGTGTTGTTGAATCCTATAAAAAAGGATACGATCTTGTAGTTGTGGTTTCAGCTCTGGGAGATGCTACGGATGACTTGCTAAAACTTGCAGACGAGATAAGCAAGGATCCGCCTGAAAGAGAATTGGATATGCTTTTAGCTACTGGAGAACAGGTATCTATTTCTCTTTTGGCTATGGCTCTTCACAGTCTTGGGTTTGAAGCAAAATCTTTTACCGGAGCACAAGTAGGGATCTTTACAGATTCCTCGCATACAAAAGCTAAAATTGTTGATGTGAGTACAAAAAAAATAAAAAAAGAGCTAAAAGCGGGAAAAATCGTTATTGTAGCGGGGTTTCAGGGAGTTAATCCGGATCAGGAAATAACAACACTTGGAAGAGGCGGGTCGGATATGACAGCTGTGGCTCTTGCAAAGGTTTTAAAAGCAAAAATGTGTGAAATATATACTGATGTAAAAGGCGTGTATACGGCAGATCCCAGGTTGGTAAAAGACGCTCGGAAGCTCAACACTATCAGTTATGAAGAAATGTTGGAATTAGCATCTTTAGGTGCTCAGGTTATGCAGACAAGAAGTATGGAAGTTGCTGGTAAATTTAATGTTCCCATGCATATTAGGTCTAGTGTATGTCCTGAAAAGGGCACACTAGTGATGAAGGAGGTAAAATCAATGGAAGAAGTTTTAGTAAGAGGAATTACGATCAACAAAAAAGAGGCAAAAGTTACTATATGTGATGTGCCGGACAAACCGGGAGAAGCCAGTAAAATATTCATTGCCCTCGCAAAAGCAAATATTAATGTCGACATGATCATACAAAACGTTTCAAGAACAAAAGCTACCGATATTTCTTTTACTGTCGACGAAAAAGATCTGCGGAAGACAAAAGAAGAAGTGAAAAAAATAGTGAAAAAAATAGGTGCAAAAGACGTTAAGTATGATAGCGAGATAGCTAAGGTGTCGGTTGTGGGTTTGGGGATGAGAAGTCATTCTGGAGTAGCAGCGGAAATGTTTAGTATACTTGCTTTAAAAAAGATCAATATCGAAATGATATCAACGAGTGAAATAAAGATCTCATGTGTTGTTGCGAGAAAAGATGGAGAACGGGCGGTAAAGGCGCTTCATAAAGTGTTTCGTCTCAAAGGATCCGGGAAATAATTAGTGAATGGTTGTTGGTGAAAGGTAATGAATGTTTGAAAGTTGAAAAGTTTAAAGGTTCGGTAATTTAAAACAATTGCTCTTTTAAAGAACGTATAATAATTGTTTGTAACTTTTCATGTTTAAGAGATTTGGAGTTTTAAAATAAGAACTTGTTAACCTGTGAAATCGCGGATTATGTTTAGTGAATGGTAAAGGAGATGAAATTATGAATAAGAAAATTGATATTTATGACACCACATTAAGAGACGGTGCGCAGTTTGAAGGGATCTCTTACTCTATTATGGATAAGATCCGTGTTGCTCAAAAACTTGATGAACTAGGAGTTGACTATATCGAAGGCGGATGGCCGGGATCGAACCCGAAAGATGACGAGTTTTTTAAGATCGCTCAGAAAGAGTTGAAACTAAAGAACGCAAAACTTGTTGCCTTTGGAAGTACGCGCAGGGCAGGTGTGCGTACGGTATCCGATCCGGTGCTGAGGGGATTATTAAAATCCGGAACAAAATATCTTACGATTTTTGGAAAAAGCTGGGATTTGCACGTTAAGTCTGTTCTAAAAACTACCATGCATGAAAATCTGAAGATGATAGAAGATTCTGTTAAATATTTGAAAAGTAAAAAAAGAAAAGTGTTTTTCGATGCGGAACATTTTTTCGACGGATATAAAAACAATCCCAAATATGCGATTGATAGTTTAAGCGCCGCTGCTATGGGAGGTGCCGAGGCTCTGGTGCTTTGCGACACTAATGGCGGTATGCTGACAGGGCAGTTGTTCGAGATTGTTGAGGAGATAGGAAGTCGTTTTAAACTCCCAATAGGGATTCATGTGCATAATGATGCCGAGATGGCTGTTGCTAATTCGGTTGCGGCAGTTCAAGCAGGATGTACTCATGTGCAGGGGACAATTAACGGATATGGAGAAAGATGCGGCAATGCAAATCTTGTATCTATTTTGCCGGCGATAAAATACAAACTTGGATTTAAGTGCTTATCTGATTTTTCTTTCAAAGAACTTACAGAAGTGGCTAGGTACATAGCTGAAATTTCAAACATCAAGCTTTTTGAAGCGCAACCATATGTAGGTAAAAGCGCTTTTGCGCATAAAGCCGGGGTTCATGTGAATGCTGTTTTGAAAGATCCAAAATCATATGAACATATTGTTCCGGAAAAAGTAGGGAACAAAAGAAGGATGCTCATTTCAGAATTATCCGGTAAGTCAAGCATTGTAAGTAAGGCGAAAGAATACGGATTTGATATGGATAAAAAATCCGATAAGGCTAGAAAGGTTCTTTCTTATGTTCAGGATCTTGAAAAAAAAGGATATCAGTTTGAACTTGCTGAGGCATCGCTTTCACTTTTGATGAAACGTGCGGCAGGTACTTTTAAAAAGCATTTTGAAATTGAAGATTTTAGAGTTATTGTTGAAAAAAGAGGAGACATCCCAGTATTTTCAGAAGCAACCGTAAAAGTGAGAATTGGGGAAAAATTAGAGCATACAGTTTCTTTGGGTGATGGTCCGGTTCATGCACTGGATCAAGCTTTACGTAAATCCTTGATCCAGTTCTATCCGAGTCTTTCTGGAATGTATCTTTCAGATTTTAGAGTAAGAGTTTTGGATGAGAAATCTGCTACGGCGGCAAAGGTGCGTGTACTTATTCAGTCTCAGGACAAAAAGGATTCGTGGTGGACGGTAGGTGTTTCGGAAAATATTATTGAAGCAAGTTGGCTGGCTCTGATGGATTCAATCGAATACAAATTTATGAAAGATGAGAAGAGAAAGAAAAAATGAAGCAGCTTTCGACAAAATATGATCCAAAAGAAATAGAGCAGAAAATTTATAATATGTGGGACGATGCAAAATTGTTTCATGCTGATGGAACAAGTGATAAGCCTCCTTACTGTATAGTTATTCCACCTCCTAATGTAACGGGTATTCTTCACATGGGGCATGCTCTAAATAATACGATCCAGGATATTCTTGTCAGATGGAAACGTATGATGGGATATGAAGCCTTGTGGGTGCCCGGAACTGATCATGCGGGGATCGCTACACAGAATGTTGTTGAAAGGGAATTGGCTAAAAGTAAACTAAAAAGAACAGATATTGGACGAGAAAAATTTTTGGAAAAAGTCTGGGAGTGGAAAGAGTCCAGAGGAAATATTATTATTCATCAGCTTAAAAAACTGGGATGTTCATGTGATTGGGACCGTACGCGTTTTACCATGGATGAAGGTCTTTCCAACGCGGTTAAAGAAGCGTTTATCCGGCTTTTTGAAGATAATCTTATTTACAAGGGGGACTACATTATTAACTGGTGCCCCAGATGCAATACGGCATTAAGCGATGAAGAAGCTGAGCATCGTGATATAGACGGAATGCTGTATTACATCAAGTATCCTGTCAAAGGCAGAGAAAAGACCGAAAAAGAGATAGAAGACTATGTTATTATTGCTACGACAAGACCGGAGACAATGCTGGGTGACGCAGCGGTTGCGGTTAACCCTAAAGATGAGAGGTATACAGCTTTGAAGGGGAAGACGCTTTTATTGCCTATACTTAACAGGGAATTAAAGATTATTTTTGACGAGGATGTAGATCCTGAATTTGGTACCGGAGCATTAAAAGTTACTCCTGCACATGATCCCGTCGATTTTGAACTCGGCAAAAAACACAATCTTGAAAACATAAATGTTATGCATTCGGACGGTAGAATAAATGAACTTGGTGGAGAGTATGAAGGGATGGACAGGTTTGAGTGCCGTGAAACTATAGTGGAAGATTTGAAAAGAAGAAAGCTGTTCATTAAGAGTGAAGCGCACCCGCATGCTGTAGGACATTGTTATCGATGCCATACGGTTGTTGAACCTCGTCTTTCTAAACAATGGTTTGTAAAGATGAAACCGCTTGCAAAAGAAGCGGTTAGCGTAGTGAAAAAAGATAAAATAAAATTTCATCCTCAGAGATGGACGAAAGTATATCTTAACTGGGTCGAGAATGTTCGGGATTGGTGTATATCCCGTCAGATCTGGTGGGGACATCGTATTCCGGTGTGGTACTGTAAAGATTGTTTAAAATATGAAAATGTGCGAGATGTTGAAATAAATGGTCCGGGAGCAAAAGGTGTTTATATCGGACGCGATATGCCGGACGGATGTCCTGAATGTGGTTCAAAAAAGATTGAGCAGGATCCCGATGTTCTTGATACGTGGTTCAGTTCGTGGTTATGGCCAATTTCAACTTTAGGGTGGCCGGAAAAAACGAAAGCGCTTGAGAAATTTTATCCGACAGATGCGCTTGTAACTGCTCAGGAAATAATATTCTTTTGGGTAGCCAGGATGATCATGGCGGGCTTAAAATTTAACAAGCAAATCCCTTTTAAGGATGTTTATATACATGGAACAGTCCGGGATGAAACAGGAACAAAAATGTCTAAGTCTCTTGGTAATGTTATTGATCCGATAGAGGTAATTGACGAGGTGGGTAGTGATGCTTTAAGATTCAGTCTAATTTCCATTACATCTCAGGGACAGGACGTATTTTTATCAAAAGATAAATTTGAGATCGGACGCAATTTTGCGAATAAATTATGGAATGCATCCAGATATGTATTGATGAGTGTTGAGGATGCGGATCTGTCCGCAAAGCCTGACAAAAAAGAATATACGCTTGCGGACAAATGGATAATTAGTTCATATAATGAAACCGTACGGAAGGTTACAAAGAGTCTTGAGCTTTTTAGATTTAATGATGCAGCAACAGGATTGTATGAGTTTATATGGAATAAGTATTGTGCCTGGTATCTTGAAATTTCTAAAATATCTAAAAATAAAGAAGTTACGCAGAAAATTTTGGTAGAGATACTTAGAGGTGCTTTAAGTCTTTTACATCCTTTTATGCCATATATTACCGAAGAAATATGGCAGACGATCCCTGGGAAAACATCTGAATGGATTATGACGGCTCCGTGGCCGGTTTTTAGGGAAGAAGACTATTTCCCGGAAGCTATGAAAGATATGGATAAGATTATAGGAGTAATAACCTCAGCCCGGAATATACGTGCATTTTGGAATATTGGACACAAAACAAAGATCAATATGTATATAAGTGCCGGAAATCCAGATGAAGAAAGAACAATAGAACAGAATATTCCTTATGTAGAAAAATTTGCTTCCTGTGTGGTGAAAGAGATCGCGGTGGATAGTCAGCGTCCGGATCAGTCTGTTGCAGCTCTTATTGGGAGCGATACTCGTATTTATATTCCATTAAAAGGTGCTGTGAACATTGAAAAGGAAAGATCTCGTATTGATAAAAAGATAGAAGAATTAGAAAGATGTCTTATTGGCGTTGAAAAAAAATTAGACAGGGAATCCTTCCTTAATAAAGCTCCTGTAGAAGTTGTAGATAAAGAGAAGGACAAAAGGGAAAGATTTCTCGCTCAGGTCAGGACGCTCAAGGATAATTTATCTGCACTTGGATAATAAAAGACCCGGATCAAATAATGGAAAAAAGACTTCAGACAATACTAGCGCACGCCGGTACAGCTTCGAGACGTCATGCTGCCCAATTAATAGAAGAGGGCAGAGTTTTGGTTGACGGACAGAAAGTGACTGAAAGAGGGTATCGTATTGATCCGGCAAAACACGAGATTCTGGTTGACGGTAAACTTTTGTCAAAAGAAGAGGAAAAGAAATATTTTATTTTTAACAAACCGGTTGATGTGATTTCTACAGTAAAAGACACTCATGACAGAAAAAAGATAACAGATTTTTTCAAAGAAATCGATGCCAGACTTTATCCGGTAGGCAGGTTAGATAAGGATACGACAGGGTTTATCATTGTAACTAATGACGGTGAGTTGGCAAATAAGCTTGCGCATCCAAGATATGAAATAGAAAAAGTGTATATTGCTTTCGTTAAAGCGGCTGTTGCCGGAGGAACGCTTAAAAAACTTGAAAACGGTGTTTTTCTTGATGGGACAATAACCGCTCAATGTAGGATCAAGTTTATAGAAAAAAACGGTACGGGAGCGCTTTATAAGGTGAAACTGCATGAAGGCAAGAAACGTCAGATAAGAAGAATGTTTGAGATTGCCGGCACAAAGGTAATGGAGCTTAAACGGGTAAGGTATGCCGGGCTTTCTCTTGGTGAGCTAAAAGAAGGAGAATACAGGGCGCTTACAAAACGGGAAATTGTCCATTTGAAAAACATTCTGTCCGGTAAAATAAGTTTAAAAAACACAAAAAAGAGTACGGTGAAATATGGATCTAAATAAAAAAAAAATTGATACTATCGTCAGATTTGCGCTTAAGGAAGACATTTGGACAGGAGACATTACAACGGACTCCATTCTGCAGGATTTACTTATAGCTGATGCTGTTATTGTTTCACGGCAAAAAGGCATTGTATGCGGCATGGACATAATAGAAAGTGTGTTCTCCTGTGTCGATGAGGATCTAAAATTCCGACCACAGGTTAAAGACGGAGATAGAATAGAGCCGGAGAAGGAGATAGCTTTTATCGAAGGATCGGCAAAAGCTATTCTTAAAGCGGAAAGAACAGCGCTTAATTTTTTAAGTTTATTGAGTGGGATCGCCACAAAGACCAGAAAAATAGACGATTTGATCCAAGGTGCCGAAGGAAAAGTATATGATACACGAAAGACCATTCCGCTTTTTAGATATTTAGAAAAATATGCAGTGAGGGTAGGGGGAGGTGCTAATCACCGGCAGGGGTTATGGGATATGGTTTTGATAAAAGACAATCATATACGGGCTTTTGCTATGCAGCAGAAAGAGAAGGACAGTAGGACGATAATAAAAAATTTGATCAAACAGACAAGAGCAAACATACAAAAAAATATTAAGATAGAAATTGAAGTGGAAACACTTAAGGAATGTGAATATGCTATGGAAGAAACCCCTGATATTATTATGCTGGATAACATGTCTCCTGAGATAGTGAAAAAGGCTGTTATGCTGCGTAAAGAAAAAGGGTTAGAAGGTAAAGTGTTTTTTGAGGTTTCCGGCGGAATAACTGAGGAAACGGTTAAAAAGTTTGCTGATACCGGTGTTGAGAGGATTTCTATAGGCGCATTGACAAATTCCATTGAATCTGTAGATTTCAGTTTAGAAGTTATTTATCGTGCGTAGTGAAGGTAAGGTTTAGGGATTAGGTTTTAGGCGGATCGTTATTCCCGCATGTTTTAAGCGGGAACCACATAAAAATATCATTATTATTTGATCCCCGCATTCTCGGGGATGACGTTGTTTGTTAAAATGAGCCAATTTAAAAACCATGGATAGATTTGAATTGACCAGCGAGCTTACACCGGCGGGAGACCAGCCTGAAGCAATTGAAAAAATAGTTGATTCCGTTAATAATGGAGTTCCGTTTCAGACGCTTCTTGGGGTCACCGGAAGCGGAAAAACTTTTACAATGGCTAATATTGTAGAACGTGTGAATAAACCTACGCTTGTTATTTCTCATAACAAAACACTTGCCGCTCAGTTGTATTCTGAATTCAAAGGTTTTTTCCCTAAAAACGCAGTTGAGTATTTTGTTAGTTATTACGATTATTATCAACCGGAAGCTTATGTGCCTCAGACGGATGTTTATATCGAAAAAGATGCTTCGATCAATGAAGATATTGACAGACTTAGATTGTCAGCCACAAGTTCTCTTTTTTCCCGTAAAGATGTTTTGATCGTATCAAGTGTATCTTGCATATATGGGCTTGGTTCACCTGAGGATTATTCGAATATGCTAGTGAATGCTGAAGTTGGGCAGCAGGTTTCAAGAAAAACTTTTTTGAAGAAACTCGTAGATATTCAGTATGAAAGGAACAATGTTGAATTATCCAGAGGAAAGTTCAGGGTGAGGGGAGATGTTATTGAAATTTTTCCCGCATACAAAGAAACAGCAATAAGAATAGAGTTTCTTGGTGATGAAATAACCAGGGTTTCAGATATTGATGTGTTAACAGGAGATATTATTACTGTTATGGATAGGGTAGCGGTATATCCGGCTAAACATTTTGTTACTACTCAGGAAAAAATAAACAATGCGCTTAGCTCTATAGAAGAAGAACTGGAGGATCGTTTAAAAACTTTAAACGATAGCGGTAAATTGCTGGAAGCTCAGCGTCTCGAAAGTAGAGCGCGTTACGATATGGAAATGCTAAAAGAAGCCGGTTTTTGTAGCGGTATAGAAAACTATTCTAGGCATATTTCCGGTAGACCTCCTGGGAGTAAACCCTGGTGTCTTTTAGATTATTTTGGAAAAGATTTTCTGGTTATAATAGATGAATCTCATGTTACTTTGCCTCAGCTTAGAGCAATGTATAAGGGTGATCAAGCGCGTAAAAAAACACTTGTAGATTATGGGTTCAGGCTACCTTCAGCGTTAGATAATAGGCCGCTCAAGTTTGAAGAATTTATGGGAATGGTTAAACAGATTTTATTTGTTTCTGCCACACCTACAGAGTATGAAATATCTAACAGTTCGGTAGTTGCTGAACAGGTTATACGTCCAACGGGGCTTTTGGATCCGCCAATTATTATTCGTCCGACTGAAGGACAAATATATGATCTGGTAGAGGAGATCAAGGAAAGGGCTAAAAAAGGTCAGCGTACGTTTGTTACAACATTAACCAAAAAACTTTCAGAGGAATTAACCCGGTTTCTTAAAGAAATGAAACTCAGGGTGAGATATCTGCATTCGGAAATTAATGCATTGGATCGTATCGAAATACTTAAAGATTTGAGACTTGGTAAATTTGACTGTCTTGTTGGAATAAACCTTTTGCGTGAAGGGCTGGACTTGCCGGAAGTTTCTTTGGTAGCAGTTCTTGATGCGGATAAAGAAGGTTTTTTGAGGAGCTGGACATCATTGGTACAGGTTTCTGGCAGGGCTGCTAGGAATATTGATGGTACGGTAATAATGTACGCAGATAATATTACAAAATCAATGCAGAAAACTATAGATATAACGAAATCCCGAAGAGAAAAACAGGTGGAATTTAATGAAAAACATGGGATCAAGCCGAAAACCATTGAAAAAGCTATAAAAGAGGGAATTGAATCGTATAAACGGGCAAAAGAGATCGTTCAGGACGTATCAGGGGAAAGTATAGAAGAATATGATATTCATGAAGTTATGGCGGAGCTTGAAAGAGATATGGAACTAGCTGCCAGGAATCTTCAGTTTGAAAAAGCCATTGTTTACCGGGAGCAGATAGGGAAGCTTAGGCGTATGCTTGATAGCCGCTAAATTACAGTTCGTAGTTCGTTGTTCGTAGTTCGTAGAAAGTACATATGCCGGTTTTCTTTGAAAACTGGATGATGGTTTTAATTTGACATTATTATATTCAAAGAGATTCTTCGCTTTGTTCAGGATGACAGAGTTTCGCCGTCATTCTGAGCGAAGCGAAGAATCTCACATACTGCCAGATTCCCCCGGGCATGCCCGGGGGAATCCACAATCTAGCGACTAATGACTGGTGACTAGTGACTGAAAAAGAATAGGATTAATATGAATATAAGCATTGAAATAATCGGCGTGTTGGCGGGAGTACTTACTACGGGGTCTTTTATCCCGCAGGCTATTAAGATATGGAAGACGAAAGATGTTGAGGCAATATCTCTTCAAATGTATGTTATATTTACTATTGGTATGTGTTTATGGCTTACATATGGTATATTAATAGAAAAGTTCGCAGTTATTGCTGCAAATTGCGTAGGTCTGGTTTTGTGTGCATTTGTAATCGTGGGCAAGATTAGGTTTGAGAAGAAATAGGTTCGTGCCAAATACAGGTCCGTATGTTGTATGTGGTATGTAGCATGTTGAAGAGATCCTTCGCTTTCCCCTTCGCCTAACTATTTAATTTTATCTGGCTACGGAGGATAAATCGCTCAGGATGATAGAAAAGCAAGATGATAGAACCTAGCCGTCATCTATGAAAAAGCATGTCAAGAATAAACACTTCTCCCATCTGCAAAAAGACACATTTTGCATGCTTCCTCCCCCTGGTACGAGTTAAAACAAACGAACTAAGCAACC
>Ga0307991_1000098_pt1 | contig 65143 bp, 53 predicted proteins | sample EllFjometagen131_FD_203146 | JGI IMG/M metagenome (GOLD analysis project Ga0307991, IMG submission 203146) | Marine microbial communities from Ellis Fjord, Antarctic Ocean - #131 | ecosystem: Environmental > Aquatic > Marine > Unclassified | place: Southern Ocean | collected 2014-10-08
TCAGGGTGTCGGGGTCTATATAGCTGCTGGCTGGCTCATTGTTCTGCAATAAATTTATTTCATTACGCATGCGTAAAAAACTCAGCGCCTCAAAGGCGATACGGATATGTTCCGCTGTTTCCGGGGAAAATACATTCTCCTTTGTAAGTTGTTTTAAACGTTCCAGGGTGGTCAGGGCGCGAATCTCATGTTCCAATGCGAACATACGAATGCAATCGACGATATATACCAGCCCCCCTTTTTTTATTGATAGCTTACCCTGATTTTCGCCGTTTTTGTCTGTGATGAATTTATTCCACAGCCCGGTAGGTACTTTATGCGTCAGGTTAAGTTTCATTACATTGTATAGAAAACTCGGGTAGGCACGCACAGCGGTAAATACTTCACCCTGAAGCTTGTGCGCTAAAGTCGAATCGCCAACTAGTGGGGTGAAATCGAAAAAGATTGAGGAATAGCGTACCTTGAATGGTTCCGGGTTGGTCGCCCAATCGGCAACCCGCTGGCGCCAATCACTGGAGCGACCCCGCCACGCCTCATTGCTGACCATGACATCGCCCTCACATAATGGATAGCCGACAAAATCTAGCGCGTGGGTCAGTTTGTCAGCAAAGGGGACGAAGAAAGCATCAACTTCTGGTTGCCTTTCATCAGGAAAATCTTCGTAAATAAAGCCATTGTCCTGATCCGGTCCCAATTGCATTTCGCGTCGACCACCACTGCCCATAATAAAGAAACAGTGGCGAATGGCCGGGTCTAAATATCCTTCATCTAACATTTGTTGCCAGCAGATGGCATAAGTTCGCTTGATTAGTGCATGATGAATATAGGAGAGAATTTCCATAACTTCAGCAGCGCTACGGGTTTCTGAAAGTAAAGTGTTTGCCACCCGCAGCAAGGTGCTGTGTATTTTTGCTAGCCCATCCAGTGTGTTAGTTTCAGCAATGCTGCCAATCATCATCATCGCTTTCTGGCTGCGATAACGCATCAGGTCGCTCATGGAAACTAGACCGACAACTTCGCCGTCATCGACAATGGGCAGGTATTTTAAGCGATGGCGTACCATGTATGCCATTGCCTCGTACATAAAGGTCTGCGGCGACATGGTGTCTGGGTTGCGGTTCATCAGTTGTTCAGCGGTTAGTTCTTCGGCGCTAGCGCCAGCAACCGCAACTACTTTACCGATGATATCGCGACAGGTAACCAAGCCGATCATTCTTTGCTCATCATTAAGTACAACCACTGAGCGAATCTGTTTTTTGCTCATGATCTCGGCGATTTCGCGGGCAGAGTTGTGTGCTCTACAGTTGGCCACCGGTGAAGTCATAATTTCTGAAAGTCGTTTTTCAAAGGGATAAGATTCCATCTTGGTCAGTGCTTTTTGACCATGTTCCGATATGATATTGGCATACATATCGCGAATACGCTTTAAAACCATCTTGTCAAAATAATCTTTAAAGGTTGGGATTGCCTGAGCTGTTTCAAACAAGATTTTTCCTGGAATTACGTAGCACTCCGTCTGTTTTACCGTGCGTGCTCCGCCGGTGTATTTCTCGTCAGTAAATAATGGCGTGCAGCCGAAGACCATCCCCTCATCCCGGTAATCTATTACTATCTCTTCACCCCCCGGGGTGAGCAAGGTAATCTCGACTAACCCCTCTTTAATTACAAACAGGGTGCCGAGAAAGGGATCGTTTTGATTGAAGATATGGTAATGTGCTGGAAATTTCTTTATGCTGGATGCGGCAAGTATGGCGGCGAAAGATTCTTGCGGCAACTGAGTGAACGGCTCGCAATTGCGCAGTTGTACAATCTCGGGCATGATTACCTCCAGCGGATAACGGTGAGAAGAAATTTGGGCATTTCACCCAATTTGGACATTTTATCATTGTCTGGGAAAAGATGGAATTATTTTTCCGCCACGTTAAGTGAGTGAACCTAGTTGCTCCAGTAGTGGATAAATGGAGATTAAGTGTATGAGGATAAAAAAAATATTGTCAGCGCAGCAGGCGCTGGATGATGTTGAAGTGCGCGGTTGGGTACGTACAGCCCGGGCTGGTAAGGCGGTAAGCTTTATCGAAGTAAACGACGGCTCCTGTCTGTCTTCGTTGCAACTGGTTATTGGGACCGAACTGACCGATTATCCAGTGGTAGGCAAAATTGGCACTGGTGCCTGCGTACGCGCGCGCGGGGCGTTGGTTGCCTCTCCAGCTGAGGGGCAGCAGTGGGAGTTGCACGTCAGCGCTATAGAACAACTGGGGGCGTCCGACAGCAGCTATCCGTTGCAGAAAAAACGTCACAGTTTTGAATATATGCGTTCAATTGCCCATCTGCGTCCGCGCGCTAACGCTTTCGGCGCGGTGTTCCGCCTGCGTAGCGCACTGTCATTTGCGGTGCATCAATTTTTTAATCAACGCGATTTTTTGTACGTACATACCCCCATTATAACTGCCAGCGATTGTGAAGGGGCGGGTGAATTGTTCCGCGTGACTACCCTTGATCCTCTGTTCCCCCCTCGGGTGTGTGGTGAGTGCGGCGATGTGGATTGGCGGGAGGATTTCTTTGGGACCCGCACTGGGCTTACTGTCAGTGGTCAGTTGCAGGGGGAATTGTTTGCCAGTGCTTTTCGCGATATCTATACCTTCGGCCCAACTTTTCGCGCGGAAAACTCGCATACCAGCCGTCATGCTTCAGAGTTCTGGATGATAGAACCTGAGATTGCTTTTGCTGATTTAGCTGCTGATTGTCGGCTGGCGCAAGAGTTTTTGCGTTACGTGGTCAAGTATGCACTGGATAACTGTGGCGAAGATCTACAATTCTGTAATGATCGCATCGAAAAAGGGTTGCTGGATAAACTGACCTATCTGGTTGCCGCTAACTTTGAGACCATTACTTACACCGAAGCGGTTAACCTGTTGCAGCGTAGTGGTGAGAAATTTGAGTTTCCGGTGCAGTGGGGTGCCGAACTGCAATCGGAACATGAGCGTTATTTGAGTGAAAAAGTGGTAAATGGACCACTGTTCGTTGTCGATTATCCCAAAGAGATTAAGGCTTTTTACATGCGCGCCAACGATGATGGCAAAACGGTAGCTGCTATGGATTTGCTGGTACCGCGCGTAGGGGAGATAATTGGTGGTAGCCAGCGTGAAGAGCGTTACGATAACTTGCTGGCGCGCATGACGGAAGTTGGGATTAATCCAGAATCTTTGCAGTGGTATCTGGATATTCGTCGTTGGGGCAGTTGCCCCCATGCCGGTTTCGGTTTGGGTTTCGAGCGCTTGCTGATGTATGTCAGCGGTATGGAAAACATCCGTGATGTAATTCCATTCCCTCGTACTCCGGGTCATGCTGAGTTTTAGACTGAGCGTATACTCATATCTAACAGGGGATGCGGCGTTTCTGGCAATAACTACGGATCACTACCGAGGCTTGATTGAGGCGCGATAGCTTGTTGTTGCGATGCTTTATGGCGAGAGAATCATCATTGGGAATCTGTTCTTGACGCAAGTTGCGGATAACTATGGCAATGTTGCTGAGGATGATTTTCATATCAGCGCCAGTGTAATTGCGTAACATTGGTGGTGATACGCTCATGTAGCCATCGGCAATATCTTGAGCTAATTTTTTTGGACTACCGGCTATGGGCATTATTTTACCTCGGACAAATGAGAAACTTTAAGGAGGAAGATCGTGCTTGAATATAAAGTAGCAGAAACATCAATTGTAACCGATGAGACTCTGGGGCGCACTATAAATGAGTGGGTTGCCCAGGGCTGGCAATTTGAACGCATCCATTTTGCCATGTACGAGGGCAGTAAACGCCCAAGTATGGCGTTTGTGCTGTTTATCCGCGAGGTGGCTGAAGGGGGATAACTCCTAGTTGCCACGTTGTTTTTATCCCCAGGAGCTGTGCTATGGCGTTTGCGGCAATAATCCACTAAGTCCGGTTTGACTGTAGGTAAAATTTATACGCTAAACCTGTCGAGTAGGATGTCTTCTACATTTCTGCGGGAGTCGATAACTGAAACAACATAGATTGTGTCTGCGCTGATACGGTACATTAACCGCCAAGGCGCAACGACTAATTCTCGATATTGGGTTAATCCCTGATCTCTTAGTTCTGGGATCAATCTGCCTCTTATTGGATCATGGTGCAGATTTGCTGTTTTTTCTTTAATCTTTGATAAAACCATTTTTGCATTAGCACGGCTGTCTAGAGAAATATATGCAATGATGCCAGCTAAATCATTGTATGCTGTTCTAGTCCACTCAACTCGAAATGTATTCTTCATTTTTCGGACAATAACTTTTCTATATTATCGAAGACTTCATTTGGAGATATAAGGTTGCCCTTTCTGATATCTTCCTCTCCCTGAGCAATCAGCTTGAGTATGCCGAAAGCATTTTTCATGTTTTCATAGCTTCTCGGGTCTTGAAGAACCGCACGGGCTTCGCCGTTTTGGGTGATAATTACCGGGCGGTGGGTTTCATTGACTTGTTTTAACATGTCGGCAGTATGCGATTTGAAGAAGCTAACAGGTCTGATGTCATCGGTTAAATTCATGTCTTTTGCCTCCAGTCTTAATAAGGTATCAAATTGAGACTGATTGTCAAGGTTGTAGAACTTGATCAATATTAAACCGGTGGAAATAACAATCATTGGCTGAAGTAATTCGGGGTCGCGCCCTCGAACGTCGCCATACTTTTAGGACCATCCCACAGTATGCAACACATGACCCGCAGTTGTCTTGTCCTGTCGGGTTCTCTCTCTCCAATCTCTTACACCGAGAAACCCGCTAGAACTCGCTGGCGCCCGAAGTCTCGCTACACGACAAGTTTGGAAATCGCCTTGAATTCAGGCGACCTCGCGTCACGCACCAACTCAAACAGCACCGATTCAACATTGGTCAAAATCGCTCCGGCTTGCTGCATGCGCATCAGGGCATTGTCACGGTTAGCATCGCAGCGTGAACAGGTTGCACAGATGGGAAGATGGACCTGATATCCTGCCTCTAGCAGATCCAGAACTGTCTGCAAAACACACACGTGGGTTTCCATGCCGGTGACAATAATCTGCCGCCGCTCACATTGCTCCAGAGCTGATATAAACTTGGCTTCGCCGCAGCAACTGAAAGTGGTTTTTTCGATAGAATCCTGTTGTTGTGTCCCGGTAAGCAAGATCTCAACAGTTGACCCCAACCCTTTAGGATATTGCTCAGTTATCAGCATTGGAACATTGAGAATCTCCATCCCTTGCTGTAGCTTAACAATAGCATTTTCTACACTGTCGCGGTGGCTCATGGCTTTGACCAGTCGTTCCTGCACATCGATAACAAGCAGCAGTGCCTGCTCTCTGTGTAATAGTGTTGGATGCTGCTGCATGTGAATTCTCCTTTGCTTATGTGTATTGACCGAACAGAAGGCTATTATTTCTTGAGAAGAGATGGGAATACGAGCAAGTTGCTTCCACTTTCTCCTTGCCCTTATGTTGTTAAAATTTGTATCTATGCGCTTAATTGTTCATACCATATGTTGTGTTTTCCAGCGAGATTTTTCTTAATTTCTTCGCTTGAAAGTCCGTTGGGGAGCATTAAAGTTGTTCTCGTTGGGTCGGCTCCTTATCTTGGACTATCTCCAGTATTCCTTTGTAGTCGTATTTGCGTGCCCGTTCGTCCAGTGCGGTGGTCAGGATGGTGTCAAGTGCCAATCTCATTGATCGCGTCTTTGATATGTCTACGATCAAGGAGTGACGGATACCGGGAGTACAACCAAAGCGGAAGATTAGTGCTACTCGGATTATATGATGCGTTGCGTGGTTTTTTTTAGCAGTACAAATATGCGTCACCACAGCGTTTTTCAGCCGTGGTGACGCATGTTTATTTAGTAGGCTAAACCGGATTTTTTGCGCATTTTGCGTAGTACTTTGCTGGCAGCATAGCGGGCTTTTTGCGCGCCCATATCTAAAGTTTTGTGCAGCCCTTCCTTGTCTTCCAGGATGGCATTGCGCCGTTCAGTAAATGGCACGAAGTAGTCGCGCACGGTCTCAAACAGTTCCTGTTTCACCTCGCCATAGCCCATACCACCAGCTTCGTAGCGTTTGCGCAGTGTTTGTTGTTGTTCACTGTTCATGAACAGACGATAAATTTGATACACGTTGCAGTTGTCGGGATTTTTTGGTTCTTCTACCGGCGTCGTGTCGGTTACTATGCGCATGATCTGTTTGCGTAGTTGTTTTTCGTCCTGAAACAGATCGATGGTGTTGCCGTAACTCTTGCTCATTTTCAGGCCGTCTAGACCGGGAACTGTTGCCACGTCATCATCAATGTCCGGCTCGGGCAGGTTGAATATTTCGCCATATTTATTGTTAACTTTGATGGCAATGTCACGCGCTACTTCCACATGTTGTTTCTGATCTTTACCCACCGGCACTTTGTTGCTGTTAAACATCAGGATGTCGGCACTCATCAATACCGGATAGGCAAACAGTCCATGATTTGCCGCGATACCTTTAGATATTTTGTCTTTGTAGCTGTGACAGCGTTCCAGCAATCCCATGGGGGTAAAGTTGGATAAAAACCAAGTGAGCTCCTGTACTTCCGGGACGTCGGATTGTACCCAGAAGGTGCTCTTCTCCGGATCCATCCCCAAAGCGAGAAAGTTGGCCGCTGCTTCCAACGTGCCCTGAGCTAAAGCTTTGCCATCTGATAGAGAGGTCATGGCGTGATAGTTGGCGATAAAACAGAACAAATCGCCCTGCTGTTGATAGTCGATCATTTTCTTCATCATACCGAAATAGTTTCCCAGATGAAGAGAGCCTGAGGGTTGAATGCCGGAAAGTATGCGCATGTTGGTATCCTTGTTGTTAATAGTTGTGAAGTTGCCGATAAAATTGGTTAGAACCCTGCGTATGAGTGCAGCGCTCGTGTAATGTGCAAATGTCCATAAAAAAAGCCGCGAACTGAGGTCGCGGCTGTGTTGATCCTGTTGCTGATCATAATACCGCGCTGGTTGGAACGCGGTATCTACTATTCTGTGGAGAATTTATAGCGCGTCCAGTCTAAAGCCACTGACGCCACCACCATCGTGGTAAAATTGTTGTCTGCATTGATGTTTTCATGGGCGCTACACTAGCAGCTCACTAAATTCAGGTCAAGTTGAGACGCTAAAATTTAGCCGTTGGGGTGAATTTAATCTTCCATGGTGCGGTCTACGGCCAAGGGACCCCAAGCTTGACATAACGCCATAACCTCCACCGAGTTGATGTTGACGTGGGGCGGCACGCTGGTTACCCAATAAATGATGTCAGCCACATCATCCGCAGTTAGCGCTTGAGCTTTTTCGTAAACCTGTTGGGCTTTGTCGCTGTTGCCTTTGAAACGGATATTGGAGAAATCAGTCTCCGCCATGCCCGGTTCAATATTACTTACGCGCACCTTTTTACCCAGCAGATCGGCGCGCAGATTGCGAGAAAAGTTTTGCACAAAAGCCTTGGTAGCGCCATACACATTCCCGCCGGGATAGGGCCAGCTGCCAGCGGTAGAGCCGATGTTGATGATATGCCCACTGTTGCGCTGCACCATGCCCGGCAGAAAATGGCTGGTCATACGTAACAGACCAAGAATATTGGTGTTGATCATGGTTTCCCAGTCGCTGAAGTCTGCTTTGTCGGCAGTATCCAGCCCGAGAGCCAAACCGGCATTGTTGATTAACACGTCAATAGCGCAGAATTCTGCTGGAATTTGTGCCAACGCTTGTTCAACAGCAACTGGGTCGGTTATATCCAGCGCCACAGTATGAATATTGCACTTGCTTTGTAGCTGCTGTTTGAGCTGCTCTAATTTGTCGGAGCGCCGGGCAACCAGAACCAGTGAACAGCTATCCTCGGCAAATTTTTTGGCGCAGGCGGCACCGAAACCTGATGAAGCACCAGTTATAAGAACTGTCTTTGGCATTATAATTCCCCCCATTTTCACTGATAGTTTGCTGTCGGTAGCGCGCCAAGTATGCGCTGGTCACTCGGCGACAACCTATTCTTCACATACTCCCCGAGTGTTCTCGCTTAAGAAGATATGCCATGTTGCTTTTTGATATAGGCTAGGCACGATTCAGCATCAATGGCAACCACTTGATCAACCATCATCAAATTGTGTGAAAGCTGAAAGTCTTCCATGGTTTTCCCGTCCTGACACAGTGTCGCTCTGGCATCCAACTGCTGTTTTTCTTTGATCCTTACGATCATCTCACGACAATCTGCGGCATAACAGTAAACATCTTTCCCAAGCGCCGTTGCAAAACCAATTTCAAAAACAGTTCCCGAGTCTGGTTCAAGTCCGCGAAAAGGGTTCAGATTCGCCATGACAATATCCGCAGATTGTATAAGTTTGATATTTGCATCACGGATAGCTCTGGCAACCTCATGGGGAGTCCCTTGGGTAGAAATAACGTTGTCGAGGGGAAATAGACCAATAAAGCCATATTCACAGGCGAGTTTCTTCAGCTTTTCTCCGACGCTGATTGCATCAGGTTCGAAAACATCTGGGCCAGCAAGGTAAATTTTTTTCATAAGCATCTCTTATTTGAAATTGGTATCGGTTTAACAGCCCATTCTACTCAGACGAGAAAGTTGATTTATAGATTATGGCATGTGGTCAATTTTAGGCTACCTCATAATGATTATTATTGGCAAAATATGATCCGCAATTGGCTTGCCCTGATGGGCTTTGATCTGTGTGCTTTGATGTTGGCGGACAAGATCCTCCCTTGATGACGTACCTAAAATAACACCGAATGATCGTGCCACGGGGAAAGTGGAGAGCGACAAACAGCAAAAAGTACTACGCAGTGTAAGTTTGAAACCTCACGACCTTGACCTGAAAACTTTGTTCATCAGTGTAAGTTACCTACCAAGCTCTGCGGCCAGTCACTACAGATAAAAGTTGCCCCAGCCTCGACAAAATACCGCGCTCGTTCGACATCATTAACAGTCCACAGATTGGTGCGTATGCCATTGGCACTTAATTGTTTGATTAGTGCAGTATCGGTTATCTGTTGATTTGGATGGTAAGCATCGACAGCTAAATCTTGTAAATATGCAATCAGGTTTGCTGGGTGGTGGCATTCAACCAAAGCAGCTGTGGCTACGTTGGGATTGATCTGTTTTATCTGGCGCAGATACTTATGGTTGAATGAAGACAGCAGTACTAGCTTCTCCGTCGCGGTTGCACTGATTTGTTCTAGCACTGCGGTAATAATAATTTCATCTGCTGGTGTTCTCGATTGATCTTTGATTTCCAGGTTAACGGGGAAATTATGCTGGCTACAATAGCGCAGCACCTCACTTAACTGCGGAATTTTTTGCCTGGTGATTTTGCTGAAATCATCTGCGAGCACCTCTCCGGCAGCGATGGACGCAAAGGGGTCATGGTGTATAAACCATGATCCCGCGTTGAGAAGTTGCAATTCGGCATAGCTGAAATCACCCAGGTGCCACGGGTTTCGTCCACTAAACTGGGCTAGGCTGGCAACATCAGTTGTGCGTTCCAGTGTGCGATCGTGAAAAATCACCACTACCCCGTCGCGCGTAATCTGAACATCCGTTTCCCATAAATCGGCACCCCACTGGCGAGCCTTTTCCAGCGCCAGCAGGGTGTTTTCCGGAGCAAGCGACCTGACGCCGCGGTGGGCACATATGTAGCCGGTTGCGTTGAGTCGGTCAAAGAAAGTGCTCAATGTTTTCCCTTGTTAAAATACTGTGCAGCGCGTGGATACAGCTGAGCCGCTTCACGTTAGTGCGGCAGTGTTAGCGCTGCAAGTTGACTAAGGTGCGCCCACTGAGTTGTCCTTTAAGCATAGCGGTAATCTTCTCTTCCAGCCCTTCTAGGGTAACTTCGTTGACTGTTTGTTCTAAATTATCCAACTTCCAGTCGCTGGCTATGCGCGCCCATGTCTGGGTGCGGTAATCCATGGGGCATTCGGCTGAGTCGATACCGATCAGGCTGATGCCGCGCAGGATGAAAGGGAACACGTTGATGTTCAGTTCGGGGGATGCAACCAGGCCGCAGCAGGTTACGACCCCACCGTAGCGGGTGGATTTGATTGCTGCGGCAAGCGGTTCACCACCGGCAACATCGATGACTCCGGCCCAGCGCTCTTTCATCATCGGGCGTTCAGAACCTGCCAAAAGCTCATCGCGGCTGATAATTTGTGCGGCTCCGAGGTCGGTCAGAAATTGTGCCTGATCCGGTTTGCCGGTGGCGGCTACGACCCGGTACCCAGCTTTGGCTAAAATTGCAACTGCCAGACTGCCTACACCACCGGTGGCACCGATCACCAAAACATCGCCGTCACCCGGTTTGACTCCGCCTTGTTCAAGGCGTAATACCGATAGCGCGGCGGTCAGACCGGCGGTGCCGTAAATCATGCTTTCCCGCAGGCTGAGACCGGCAGGCAGTTTCAGCGCCCATTGCGAGGGGACGCGAATATATTCGCTATAACCACCGGCAGTGTTCATGCCCAGGTCATAACTGGTGACAATTACTTTGTCCCCTACAGCAAAAGCACCGCTGTCACACTGTACCACTTCACCGGCGGCATCAATGCCCGGGGTGTGAGGAAACTTGCGGCTCACGCCGGGATTACCGGTGGCGGATAGGGCATCCTTAAAATTGAGGGAAGAGTAGTGAACTTTTACCAGCAGGTCGCCTGCGGGTAGCTCGCTGATGGCACGTTGGCCGATGGTGCGGCTGAATTTTTTTGGTTCATCTTGGCTGACAATAAGAGCAGTGTAGTTTTCGGGGATCATGTGCTTCTCCTTTAGATGGGCGGCTAATTGTTTAAGTATAGATTATGCGTGGCACGATGCAAGTTCGGGTGTCTTCACCCGTTGCTTTGTTTGTCTGGTGTGTGTATAAATGACATTGAAACAATCAATTAGTCAAGTACTGACAAAAAAGTACTATAGTATCAAAAAGGATACTATGTTGATTTTATTGGAGATATATTAAGAGATGGAAATTTTTATAGATAAACAATCACACGATTGTTGTGATCCTGATTATCGTTGTCCGGTGGAATTAACTCTGGAGATAATTGGCGGCAAGTGGAAAGCACTTATCCTGTGGCACTTGTCGTACAAGACATTGCGTTTCAGCCAATTGAAGCGCCGGTTGCCACGGGTCACTCAGAAAATGTTGACTCAGCAACTGCGCGAACTGGAACGTGATGGGGTGGTAAAGCGCCAAGTATATCCTCAGGTGCCACCCAAGGTGGAATATTCACTGACGGAGTTGGGTAGTAGTGTGGTGCCGCTGTTGCAGCAGATGTGTGAGTGGGGCAAGCAGTTTGAAGGGCGCGATGAGTTACACCGTTTGGCTTGATGCTGAAGAACAGCGGGTGTGACCTATGCCAGCACCCGCTGTCAGTTGCTATTTATAATAGCGCTTTCACTGCCGCGATTGCCGCTGCATAATCCGGCTCAGCGGTTACTTCGCCAACTATTTCACGATAAGCAACCTTGCCGTCTTGATCAATTACATATACCGCCCGCGCCAGCAGCTTTAACTCGTCAATCAATAGACCGTAAGCCAGTCCGAATGAGCGCTCCTGATAGTCGGAAAGAGTTTTTACCCGCTCAATCCCGGCATTGCCACACCAACGGCTCTGGGCAAAAGGGAGGTCGAGACTGATGGTGTAGGTGATAACATCTTCGGGTAGCGCTGCGGCGTCCTGATTGAATCTGCGGGTCATGGTGTCGCAGACGCCGGTGTCCAGAGATGGGACCACTGCAATCAGCTGAATTTTACCCGCACCATCGCTTAGTGTTACTGGTTGCAAACTGTTGGTAACAACTTTGAACTCTGGTGCGCTGTCGCCAACTTTGATATCGGGACCAACTAAAGTAACCGGATTGCCTTTAAATGTGATTACCCCTGTTTTTTTATTTGTCATGTTTCCTCCCGTTGAGTTGCGTATATGTTGAATTGTTTTATGTTGCTTTGTGGCAAAACAGACAGCGATTGGGATCAGGATGCCCAGCAGGAAATTCCATCCCCTCTTGACCATGGCAATCTTTGCAAGATTTTTCCGCCGCTTTTTTGCCCTGTTTATGAAATATTTTATGGAATTCGGCGTGGGTTATATCCTGAGGGAGACGAGTGGTTGTTTCGTCCGGGGCTACCCACAGCACCAGAACGATGATGACGCCTATGGCCAGAGTAATAATGTCGCGTTTGTTCACAGTAGAAAGATCCTTAATGGGCTTTAGTCGCCGCGCATAAATAACATATAGATAAAGAAAAACATAATTGCCGCTCCGCCGCCGACAAACATAAAGATACCATCTGATGACTGCTCCAGATCGGTACCGCGTGCCGAAATGTAAGCAGTCATGGCGATCAGCGCGGAAAGGCTGATGGTGGCAGTAAGCAGTAGGCGCCATTTCATCAACAGACTGATCCCAACGAATAACACTGCTCCGCCAATAAATAACCAGCTATGCAACAGGTCGAGCTCTTGGATGTAGCCGACTATCTCTTTTGTCTGCAGAACGTGCATCCAGTCTATAGATTGTGCCATGTCGGTTCCAATCAAATTTGATGGTTGTCAGATGTCTGTCAGCACCGCTACGTGTAATTAGTAGGTGAACAAAAAAGATACCATTTTGTGTAATAATTACAAGGGGTAAATTGTCTGAAAACCTTGACTCATCGCGAGTTTATGCCTATCATCGCAGCGCAATTGAGGCAACAACACTGTTGCAGTAAACTCGGGACTGTCCCCAAGGTTATCGGGGGCTGTTCCAAGAAGTTTACGATCTATGAAATTGTGGTGGTTCGCGGTGCAAAAGCCTGGAACAGCCACCATGTGGGGACAGTCCAGCTATTGCTGGTGTCTACCCTTTAATTTGCGCCATACGTGCCTGTTCTTACTTGATAGGGATTATATGTTCCTGAGCTTTTTATAAATGAGTTCCACTGTGTCTAAAATTTTATCCAGAGCTGGTGCCAGCTTCAATTATTCTCGTGATCCTGACTGTGCTATAGGTGTGTTTGACTCAGGTGTGGGCGGATTGACGGTACTGCATGAGTTGCGCCAGTTGCTGCCCGGGGAAAATCTGATTTATCTCGGTGATACTGCCCACGTCCCTTATGGTACCAAAAGTGCCGAAACAGTGCGCAAGTATTCACTGGAGGCAGCCAACTTCCTGGTGCACAAGCAGGTTAAGATGGTGGTGGTGGCGTGTAATACCGCTTCATCGGTGGCGTTAGAGTTGCTGCAACGTCAGCTACAAGTTCCGGTGGTAGGTGTCATTGCGCCGGGAGCGCAGCGTGCGGTAGCCTTGACGCGCAGCGGTGTTGTTGGTGTCATTGGCACGGAAGGAACCGTGGCCAGCGATGCCTATCCGCAGGCTTTGCGCGCGCTCAATGCTCAGATAAAGGTTTTTTCTGCTGCCTGTCCATTGTTTGTCCCTCTGGCCGAAGAGGGCTGGGCGCAGCATGCTATCGCTGGATTGGCAGCCCAAGAATATCTGGCTCCGTTGCTTGCCGCGCAGATTGATACTTTGGTGTTGGGCTGTACCCACTATCCATTGCTGAAACCGATATTGCATAAGGTATTACCGGCAACGGTACAAATGGTCGATTCTGCTCAGGAAACTGCTCTCACCGTGCGGCGTATGCTTGCCGCCGACGGATTGTTGAATAGTCAGGACAGCGGTGACTGGAAGTTCTTTGTGACCGATGTCCCACAGCGTTTTGTCAGGGTTGGCGAGGCCTTTCTCGGTACCAGTTTAACCGCGGTGGAACGGGTGGAACTGGAAGCTGTTAACTGCGGGGTGTTACGATGAAAAAAGTACTCTTATTGGTGCTGTTTATGGCGCTGTTGGCCTTTTTGGCTGGCGTAGCGCTGGTGCTGAAGCCGTTCGGTGATTTTAGCGCCGGGCACAAGGAAAATAAGGTCAGTGTGCCCATGCGCGCACCACAATCAGCTGAGGTTCAGCGCGAAGTTATCCTCTATTTTGGCACTCTGGGGGTACCACGTTTGGCCCAACAGATGCGCTATGTTGCCGAGTGTGATACGGAGAGCGAGTGCATAATGGGCCTGGTGGAGCAGCTAATCGCGGGGCCTGAGATTAGTGCAAATGGCTCGGGGGCGGATCTGGTTCCAGTCTTGCCCGCACAAGCGCTGCTGTTAGATGCCGAGGTTGTCGATGAGACGGTTAAACTTAATTTTAATAAAGCGTTAATCAGTCATCATCCCGGTGGTAGTAGCACGGAGTTATTGACTGTCCATGCTATTATCAATACTTTAGCGGCAAACTTGCCGCACATCCGGGATATGGTGCTGTTGGTTGACGGTCAACCTATAGAGACCCTGCGCGGGCACGTTGATTTACGCCTGCCCATAGCTGCCGATTTCTCTCTGGTACGTCAGGAGAGTGAGGTGGCAGCCGTGGAGCCACTGGAGAATCATCCAGATGCCGCTGGAGTGGAAAATTTGAAATTAATACAACAAGATAGCCCCCATGGCGACCAGTCTGGAGAAAATATACAATGAGTAGATTTTTACAGATAATAAAAGAGCAGGTGCTGATTCTCGATGGTGCCATGGGTACTATGTTGCAGGCGCGCGGTTTGCCGGCTGGCGGCTGCCCGGAGCAGATGAATCTGGATGCTCCTGAAGTAGTTGCCGGGGTGCATCGCGAATATGCACAGGCCGGGGCGCGCATAATAGTAAGTAATACTTTTGGGGGTACGCGCAGTAAATTGAGTCATTACGACCTGGAGGACAGGCTGCATGAAATCAATGTGCGCGGCGTGGAGTTGGCGCGCCAATCTCTTCTCAATCCCGAACTTGATTTTGTCGCCGGTTGTATTGGTCCCACCGGGCGTTTTGTAGAGCCTGTTGGTGATGCCAGCTTTAGCGAGATGGTTGAAATCTTTGGGGAGCAGGTGCGGGCGCTGGTTGCTGGTGGTGCCGACTTACTGACCTGTGAGACATTTTTGGATATTCGCGAATTAAAAGCAGCGGTAATTGCCTGCCGCCAGTACTCCAATTTGCCGGTTATGGCTCTGATGACTTTTGACGATGGTGGGCGCACCGTTTTGGGAACCTCCCCAGCCTCTGCTGCTGTAACACTTGAGGGTCTTCAGGTGGATGTAGTTGGCACCAATTGCGGTTTAGGTATTGATGGCATGTGTGAGCTGATCGAGCAGATGCGCACCGTGAGTTCGTTACCGATGATCGCCCAGGCCAATGCCGGGTTGCCCATAATGCGCAATGGCGAGACATTCTTTCCTGCCAGCCCAGCTGATATGACGGTGTGTCATGAGCGTCTGATTGAGCTGGGAGTGCGGGTTATCGGGGGCTGTTGCGGTACGACCCCGGAGCATATTCAAGCCATGGCACAAGCACTGACCAAGTTGGGTCAGAGTTGGACTGCGCCAGCACGGCGCGGCATGTTATCGAGCAGAACTGAAGTGGTGGCTGTCGGTGTTGATCAACCCTGCGCTATTATTGGTGAGCGCATCAACCCCACCGGCAAGAAGGGCTACAGTGCTGAGCTGCGTGAAGGTAAGACTGCCTATATCCGCCGTGAAGCTCAAGAGCAAACTGTTGCGGGAGCCACATTGCTCGATGTTAACTGCGGTGCTCCCGGAGCTGATGAGCCGGTGGCTTTGGAACGGGCAGTTTTTGCTATTAGTGGTGTCAGTACCACCCCGCTGGTGTTGGATTCTTCTGATCCTATAGCTTTAGAGCGTGGCTTACAGGCTGCTGACGGTAAAGTGTTGATCAACTCGGTTAACGGCGAGGAAAAGAGTCTCAACGCCGTGTTACCACTGGCGCGCAAATATGGTGCTGCCATTATTGGGCTAACTCTCGATGGTCGTGGTATTCCGCAAACCGCAGCCGGGCGCTTGGAAATAGCTCAGCGCATTATTGACCGTGCCGAAGCTGTAGGAATTCCGCGCTGCGATATAGTCATCGATTGTCTGGCACTTACCGTTTCGGCGGAACAGGATCAAGCGCGGCAGACTCTGCAGGCGATCCGGACTCTCAGCCAACAGGGGATGGCCACAGTGTTGGGGGTGAGCAATATCTCCTTTGGCTTACCCAATCGCCCCCTGCTGTCGGCGACTTTTTTTGCTATGGCGTTGGAGGCGGGCTTGAGCGCGGCGATTGTGAATCCTAAAGATGCTGCCATGATGAACGCCTTCCGCTGCGCCATGGTGCTTATTGGCAAAGATGTGCGCGCCGAGAACTATATTGCTAGCTGTGCTGGTGATACAGCTGAAAAAACGGCTGGGGCAAAAGCGAGTGCGGCGTTAAGTGATGCCGAGTTGCCGATGCTGCAACGTTTAGCCAAAGCGATTATCAATGGTGACAAAGATGGCGTGGTGGCGTTGGTTGAACAGGCGCTGGCTGAAGGTCTGGAGATATTGCAAATTAGCAATGACGGTCTGCTGGCGGGTTTGGAGGAGATCGGGCGCCGCTTTGGAGCCAATCAGATTTTCCTGCCGCAGGTGTTGTTAAGTGCCGAAACCATGAAAATAGCTTTTACCCGTTTGAAGCAGGAGATGCATGGCGCAGAAATGGTGACGCTGGGCAAGATTATGATGGCAACTGTTGAGGGCGATATTCACGATATCGGCAAAAACATTGTCTGTACCCTGCTGGAAAATTATGGCTTTGAGGTTATTGATCTCGGCAAGAATGTATCTGCTGCCACCATTGTTGCGCAGGCACAGGCGCACCAAGTTGATGCGGTTGGTTTGTCGGCGTTGATGACTACCACGTTACAACAGATGCAAATCACCATAACCGCTTTACGCGAAGCCGGAGTAAAGGTGTTTACTATGGTTGGCGGAGCGGTAGTTTCGCAGGAATATGCTGACGAAATTGGTGCTGATCTGTATGCCACAGATGCACTGGAGGCAGTGGCAAAAATTAAAAAATTATTGCAGGCATAAAACAAGACTGATGTGCTGCAAGGTTTAATATTCTTCCTGATTAATACCAATCTTGCGCTAGCGCCAAAAAGCTCGTCACTCTCGCGTAGGCGGGAGTCTAGAAATTCATGTACAACCTCTGGATATCCGTTTTCGCGGGCATGACGGATACGGGGAGCACAACCAGAGCTGAAGATTAGTGCTACTCAGGATATTTTTTACCGAGCGTAGTGGCGTTTTCCCGGTACAGGTTTCCATGGAAAGCATCTGCTGGTTCTGTGCTATCATGAGAAGATATTTCTTCCTCTCTCAGGGTGGTTAGTTTCCCATTTTTAGGGAGACTATCCGTTTTACAGACAAGGACCTAGCATGTCGATCCGCATTGCCTGCTATCACAATACGCACTACAAGTTTGACCGCCCGGTCGTGCTGTCCCCACATATACTGCGTCTACGTCCGGCACCGCACTCGCGAACTCCGATTCACGCCTATTCACTGAAAATCAAACCAGAAAATCACTTTATCAACTGGCAGCAGGATGCCTTTGGCAACTATATGGCGCGCCTGGTTTTTCCGGAGAAGACCCGTGAACTGAGTATCGAAGTTGAGATTATCGCCGATATGACGGTGTATAATCCGTTCGATTTTTTCATCGAAGGATATGCAGAAAACTTCCCATTTGCTTACGCTAAGCTGGAACAAAGCGAATTATTACCCTATTTCCAGAAGATCAAAACGGGACCGTTGTTGCTTAAATGGCTGGAACCGTTTGTTGATTACCAGGCTAAGACCATCGGTTTCGTGGTCGAAGTTAACCGGCGCTTGCAGCAAACGATTAACTATGCGGTACGCATGGAACCAGGGGTGCAAAGCTGCGAAACTACTCTGGGACTGTCCCTAGGTTCGTGCCGGGACTCGGCGTGGTTATTAGTGCAGATTATGCGCCACCTTGGCTTGGCGGCGCGCTTTGTCAGCGGGTACCTGATTCAGTTGGCTGCCGATGAAAAGGCGGTGGACGGCCCTTCCGGTTCGGAGGCAGATTTTACTGATCTTCATGCCTGGACCGAAATCTATATCCCCGGTGCTGGCTGGGTTGGTCTCGACCCAACATCCGGACTGTTGGCAGGTGAAGGGCATATTCCCCTCGCTTGCACACCTCACCCTCTAAGTGCGGCGCCGGTTACCGGTGCTACCGATATCTGTGAAGTGACCCTTGACCACCGCAATACCGTAGCGCGTATTCACGAAGACCCGCGTGTTACCAAACCTTACAGCGATGAGCAATGGTTGGCGGTTGATGCCTTGGGTAAGATGGTGGATGAGGAGATGACTGCTGCCGACATGCGTCTTACCATGGGCGGCGCGCCGACATTTGTCTCCATTGAGGACATGGAGAGTGCGCAATGGAACACTGCCGCCGACGGTGAGAATAAACGCAAGCTGGCAGATGAGCTTACTCTGCGGCTGCGGGACAACTTTGGCACCGCAGGGATGTTGCATTTCGGTCAGGGTAAATGGTGTCAGGGGGAGGTGTTACCCCGTTGGGCTTATGGTTGTTTCTGGCGCAAAGATGGTCAACCGGTATGGAAAAATGCCGACCTGCTGGCTGACATTTATCAGGACTACAAGTTTACCCATATTGATGCGGGTAAATTTGCCGAGAATCTAACAGCTCGTCTTGGAATCCGTAAAGATTACCTAGTCGTCGGTTATGAAGATATCTTCTATTGGTTGTGGAAAGAGGAGAACCTTCCCGATAACCTCGACCCGCTTAAAGCAAATCTGGAGGATGCCGCTGAGCGCCGTGCTCTGGCAAGAGTCTTGAACAACGGGCTGCAAAATCCGGTTGGCTACGCTCTGCCGCTTAAGTGGGATAGTGTCAATCACTCGTGGAAGAGCAGCCAGTGGAATTTCCGCCGCGACCAGATGTTCCTAATCCCCGGAGATACAGCCATGGGTGTGCGGCTACCCCTCAATTCACTGCCGTGGATGGCTCCAGATAAGAGGGAGCCTTTCTATGCACGCGACCAGTTCGCGGAGCTTGCAGAATTGGACTCTCACGCGCAGTTGAGTGCAGAGACTGGCGCTGGCGCAGATACGCTGCAGCAGGATGATCCCACTGAAGTTGAAATCTCACACACCGCAATTTGTATCGAAGCCAGAGATGGCAGACTACATGTTTTTATGCCGCTATTAAGCACCTTGGAAGAGTATCTGCATTTGGTTGCCACCGTTGAAAACGTAGCTGGAGAACTCAGGATGCCGGTGGTTTTCGAAGGTTACGCGCCCCCGCGTGATGCGCGGTTACAGCGCTTGCTGGTGACTCCAGATCCGGGCGTAATCAAGGTTAATATCCATCCAGCAAGCAATTGGCAGGAGCAAGTGGACAATACTACCCGCCTCTATGCACAGGCGCGCCAATGCCGTCTGGGCACAGAAAAGTTTATGCAAGATGGCCGCCGTATCGGCACTGGTGGCGGTAACCATATCACTTTAGGCGGTGCAACTCCGGCCGATAGCCCGATGCTGCGCCGTCCCGACCTGTTACGTAGTCTGGTGACCTACTGGCAGCACCATCCCGGACTATCCTATCTGTTTTCTGGAATGTTCCTCGGTCCTAGCAGCCTAGCGCCGCGCATCGATGAAGCGCGTGATGATTCGCTTTACGAGCTGGAGATTGCTTTTCAGCAAATACCCCAAGGGGAGACGGTTCCTCCGTGGTTGGTAGATCGCCTGCTGCGCAATCTGCTGATAGATGCTAGCGGTAATACCCACCGGGCAGAGTTCTGCATAGATAAACTATATTCACCAGATAGTGCCACCGGGCGCCTCGGAATCGTTGAATTACGCGCCTGTGAGATGCCGCCGCATGCACGCATGAGTCTGGTGCAAAACCTGCTATTGCGCACTCTGCTGGCTTGGCTTTGGAAAAAACCTTACGCGCAGAAGCTGGTGCGCTGGGGCACCGAGTTGCATGACCGTTTTATGCTCCCTTACTATGTGCGTAAGGATATGCAGGAGGTCGTTGCCGATCTACAGCAGGCTGGATATCCGTTTCAGCTGGAATGGCTTGACCCCTTCTTCGAGTTTCGTTTTCCACGCTACGGCACGCTGCAACTTGATGGTATCGAGTTGGAACTGCGTTTCGCCATCGAGCCGTGGCATGTTCTGGGTGGGGAAGTTACCAGTAAGGGCACGGCGCGCTACGTCGATTCTTCGGTGGAACGCTTGCAGGTGCATGTCACCGGCATTACCGAAGGGCGGCACGTGCTTGCCTGTAATGGACGGCGCTTGCCGTTGCGCAGAACTGGGCGCAAGGATGAATTTGTTGTCGGGGTACGCTATCGAGCTTGGCAGCCGTCATCAGCTCTGCACCCGACAATTAAACCGCATACGCCGTTGATCTTCGATGTTATTGACAGTTGGACCGGGCGCTCTATCGGGGGTTGCAGCTACCATGTATCGCATCCTGGCGGGCGTAGTTACAATGATTTCCCGGTTAATGCCATCACCGCTGAGTCGCGCCGGGGAGCCTTGTTCACAGTGACCGAACACACTCCGGGTTTAATGGCTCCACCCATTGAAGAGCTGAACGGTGAATGCCCCTATACTCTGGATTTACGCCTAGGACCAAACCGCTAAATAAAAGTTGCGCTTTAATTGCTAGAGCGCTGCCTGAGAGACAACAGCAGTGAACAGAGAACCAGAAAATTGCAGAAACCTTGGCGCACAATCATTCGTTACCGAACTCGGGATGCACAGCCGCGCTGCCGCTAACGACTCTGCGCTGCCAGCTGAACAGCAACTTATGCAATTCGTTGAGATTTTTGGTCCTAAACATCTGGCTAAGCGGCGCAAGATTGCGGGTCAGATGCTGCGCGCTAATGGTGCTACCCATAACGTCTTTGATGCCCCTGAACACCCTCGGGTCTGGCAGTTTGATCCTATTCCGCTGGTCATCAGTGCGGATGAATGGGTCCATATCGAAGCAGGGCTGGTGCAACGCGCGCGCCTGCTCAACCTGATTCTGGCCGATATCTACGGGGCGCGTAAATTATTCAGCCAAGGGTTGCTGCCCCCCGAGCTGGTCTATGCCCATAAAGGTTTTCTCTGGCCTTGCGTTGGTCATGTTCTGGATAAGGATCAGCCCCTGTCGATGTATTCTGCTAACTTGGCGCGCGGACGTGATGGTCGTTTCTGGGTGCTTAAAGACCGAACCAATCCTCTTTTTGGCTCTGGCTATGCCTTGGAAAATCGTCTGGTGATGTCACATAGTTTTTCCGGCTTGTTCAAGGATCTTCAGGTGCACCGACTTGCCATGTATTTTCACTCTTTGCATGCTATGTTGACTAGGTTGGCGCGGCACAATCAGACTGACCCACGCATTGTTCTGCTTACTCCGGGGCCGCACCACGATGCCTATTTTGAACATGCATATCTTGCGGCATATCTTGGCTACCCTCTGGTGCAGGGGGCGGATTTGGTGGTACGCGATAGCTGCTTGTGGCTCAAATCTGTTGGCGGTTTACGTCAGGTCGACGTTGTTTTGCGTCGGGTAGATGATGCGCTGTGTGACCCGCTGGAATTACATGGCGACTCCCTCTATGGTGTTCCGGGTTTGCTTGAGGCGCTGCGTCTGGGTAATGTGGCAACGCCTAACCCTTTGGGTAGCAGTGCCCTCGAGAATCCGGGGCTGATGGCTTTTTTACCGAGTATTTCCCGTGCTCTGCTGGGTGAAGAGTTGTTATTGTCTTCGGTGGCGACCTGGTGGTGCGGGCAACCGCGCGAATGCGAATTTGTGCTCCAGAATCTTGATCGTCTGGTGATAAAATCTATTCACCCTATGGCTGAGTTGGATAGCTTGTCTCCCGGGCACTTGGATGCTGAGCAACTTAAACTGTTGCGCGCCAGGATTCTTGAACGTCCGCAGCTCTATGTTGGTCAAGAAATAGACGGGTTTGCTACTGTGCCATCCTTTGCTAGGGATGAAATAGAGCCTTGTTACAGTGTCCTTACCACCTACCTGACGGCTGAGGATAACTCCTATGTTGTCATGCCGGGCGGGCTGACGCGCATAAGCCCGCTGGCGGCTGAACTACCACTGTTGCAGCAGGAGTCAAGATTCAGTAAGGATACTTGGGTGCTGACCGCAGAACCGGACAAACAGGTCAATTTCTGGAAAAAGGCTCAGTCTGAGCAGATGATTATATCTCAGCTGGGTTCCTTGCCCAGTCGTTCAGCGGAAAATCTGTTTTGGGCTGCGCGTTACGCTGAGCGTACCGAAGCTGGTGCTAGATTGATGCGCCTGATTTTGATCAAATTGCACGAACTTAACGAGTTCCACGATGCCGATGACCAGCTCAGCCTGAATTTTTTGCTCCAGGTTTTGACCAAAGTTTCGGCAAGTTATCCGGGTTTTGTCGGTGCGCAGGCAGCGAAAAAACTGCTGGATCCGCGTGCAGAGCTGCTGTCTTTAGCCTGTGATGCTAATCGTGATGGTAGTTTGCAGGCTTCGTTGCGCAGCTTCGGGCGGGCAACTTACGCGGTCAGGGATCTGTTGCCCGGCGATGCTTGGCTGGTGGTCGACAGCATGCAACAGAACTGGAAACCGAAAATCTCGGTTGCGCAGATTGGTACCGACCGCTTGATCGATAGTATAGATCAACTGATTTTGCAGCTGGCTGCATTCAGCGGGTTGACGCATGAGAATATGTCGCGGGAACTGGCCTGGAATCTGCTCAATGCCGGACGGCGCTTAGAGCGCGGTCTGAATTTGATTGAACTATTACGTGTCGCTTTGGTGCCGTGCCACAGTGGTGATTTGGCCGAGCAGATGATGGAGATGGTATTGGCTACGAGTAACAGCCTGATCGTTTTTCGCCGGCGCTACCGTTCCTTTATGCAGCTGGAGAATATTCTGGAGCTGCTGTTGATGGATGAAGATTATCCACGCTCGTTAGCCTACCAGTTGCGTTTTTTGCAGGTACATATTGCTGTCTTGGCGCAGGAGCGGGGTAGTGAGCAGATTGCTCAGGATAAACAGCTGATCGATGAGACCTTATCTGCCTTGCGCGCAGTTAATGCGGCCCAGCTAACGCAACTGTCCAATGGGGAAGGAAGCTATCCGCTGTTGCAGAAGTTGCTGGACGCACAGCAGGAGCGTCTGTTAAAGCTGTCAGGGCTGCTGACGCAGTTTTATTTTAGTCCGGCTCTGGTGCAGCAGCAAGTGGGTGGAGTTATCCAGGAGCGCGCGTCATGAAGTTCAGGATAACGCATATCACCGCTTATCACTACAGCGATCCGGTAGCTCTGAGTTGGAATAAAGCTTGTCTGCTCCCGCGCGACACTAAGCGTCAGCGCTGTCTCAGTGGCAAGTTAAAGATTGAACCTAGCCCCGTCGCTGTGCGAGAACGTAGCGACTGTTTTGGTAATCGTAAGAGCTATTTTTCGCTACAGAAATCACATCCTGAGCTGATCGTTACTGCTATCAGTGAGGTGGATGTCAGCCCGTCACTAGACTTGGCGTTGCTGGGCAATGCGTCATGGGAAGATATACGCGTTCAACTAGCCACACCAGGAGCTGAGGAGGTGCTGGAGGCGTTGCCTTTTCTGCATGAATCTGCTCTGGTGCAGGGGTTACGTCCTCTTGCTGCTTACGCTCGCCCATCATTTGTCTCTGGACGGCCGTTGGTCGAAGCGGTTGGTGAACTGATGCAGCGTATCTATCAGGACTTCAAATATGACAAGGGATCTACCAATATTGCCACCCCGGTAGCCGAGGTCATGACCAACCATCACGGTGTCTGTCAAGATTTTGCCCACTTGGGTGTGGGTTGTCTGCGCGCCTTGGGACTAGCTGCTCGTTACGTCAGCGGTTACATTGAAACCCAGCCATTGCCAGGCACAGAGCGCTTGATAGGCGCAGATGCATCTCATGCCTGGTTTTCAGTATATTGCGGCGCGGACGGCTGGATTGATTTTGATCCGACCAATAACCAAGTTGTCTCAGATCAGCATGTAACTTTGGCTTGGGGGCGCGATTTTTCTGATGTTTCCCCCTTGCGTGGTGTGGCTTTCGGTGGTGGTGAGCACCAGGTTAATGTTTCGGTAGATGTTTCTAGAATTGCTGAGGCGAGGGTATGAAGTATTAGATATTGGCAGACATCGATTGCATGTATTGCCCTGTTTTTTCTGCGTGCTTAAGCTGGCAGCAGCATTTTCAAAAAGGAGCCTCAGATGAGATTTGAAGAGTACGACACCGAGGGTTTTTTCGATGAAATTTTTGATGTCAACGGAATTCCACGTCCCGGTGCCGATCTGCTGATCGAGCGCTTTAATGGCTTGCCGGAGAATGAACTCCAGCGGCGCCAGAAGGCCGCCGAGGCTGCGCTGTTGAACATGGGGATCACTTTTAATGTCTACAATGATGAAATGCAGACCGAGAAGATTTTTCCCTTTGATATTGTGCCGCGTATTGTACCGGCCAATGAATGGGCCGTGCTCGAGCGCGGGCTGAAACAACGGGTAGAAGCACTCAACAGTTTTATTGACGATGTCTACAACGGGCAGAAAATCATCAAGGATGGCATAGTTCCCGCTGATTTAGTGATGTCGTCCGATGGCTTTCGCCAACCATGCGTCGGTCTCAAACCGCCTTGCGGCATCTGGTGCCATATTACCGGTACCGACTTGGTGCGCGCTGGCGATGGTGAATTCTACGTTCTGGAGGACAATCTGCGTTGCCCGTCCGGGGTCTCTTACGTCATGGAGAACCGGCTGATCATGAAACGTACTTTACCTATGGTGTTTGATGCCTGTAGTGTGCAACCAGTCACCGACTATCCAAGCCGCTTGCTTGATATGCTGCAGGAGTTGGCGCCACCGGGAGTCAGGGTGCCGATGGTGGTTGTTTGGACTCCGGGCATCTATAATTCGGCCTATTTCGAGCATAGTTTCCTCGCGCAGCAGATGGGGGTTCCTCTTGTAGAAGGGGGCGATCTGGTGGTGCATAGAGGTGAGGTGATGATGCGCACTACCAAGGGTCTGGAACGGGTTGATGTTATATATCGGCGCATTGACGATGATTTTATGGATCCTACGGTGTTTCGTGAGGATTCGTTGCTCGGGGTGCCGGGGTTGATGGGCGTTTACCGTAATGGTCGGGTTGCTTTGGCCAATGCTCCAGGTACCGGGGTGGCTGATGATAAGGCGGTTTACGCCTATGTCCCCGAGATTATCAAGTATTACCTTGGTGAGGATCCAATCATCAATAATGTTCCGACTTATGCTTGCTGGCGCGATGATGATCGCCAGTATGTGCTGGAAAATCTCGACAAATTGGTGGTTAAGGCAGTTAACGAATCTGGCGGATACGGTATGCTGATTGGTCCTCACGCTACCGCGGTCGAACGTGCCGAATTTGCCCAGCGCATAAAGGCCAAGCCGCGCGCCTACATCGCTCAGCCAACCCTTGCCCTGTCACGGGTTCCGGTGTTGGTGGATGATCACTTCGAGGGGCGCCACGTCGATTTGCGCCCCTATATCCTCAATGGTAAGGACAGTGTCTACGTGTTGCCCGGGGGCTTGACCAGGGTGGCGCTGAAGAAGGGGTCACTGGTGGTAAATTCTTCTCAAGGTGGAGGGAGCAAGGACACGTGGGTGCTCAATGCTGAAGGTGATAGCTTGGCGGAATTGACCAAGGTTAAAGGGGAGAACTGATTATGCTGAGTCGCGTTGCAAATGCTATGTACTGGCTGAATCTTTATATAGAACGTGCTGAAAACGTTGCACGTTTTATTGACGCTAACTATCATATGACCCTAGATATTCCGAATAGCGCCAGTGACCAGTGGGAGCCCCTGATCAATACTACCGGGAATAATGAATTATTCACCGAGCTCTATGGCAAGGCTAACAGGGAAAATGCCATAGAATTTCTGGCCTTCGATCGGAGAAATCCCAACTCAATTTTTTCCTGTGTGCGCGTGGCGCGAGAAAATGCCCGCTCGGTGCGTGAGTATATCAGCTCGGAAATGTGGGAGCAGCTCAATAGTTTTTATCTGCTGATGAACGATGCGGCAAAGCAAGATTCGCTGGATCTGCCGCACCAGTTTTTCGTCAATATAATGAATTCCAGTCATGCTTTTATTGGCATCACCGACTCGACGATGAATCATGGTGAAGGTTGGCATTTCGGTCGTCTCGGGCGTATGCTAGAGCGTGCTGATAAGACAACCAGGATCCTCGACGTCAAGTACTTCATTCTTTTGCCGTCTATGGATTATGTGGGTAGCCCCTACGATAGTATTTTGTGGGGGGCGTTGTTGCGCTCAGCTAGCGCCTTCGAGATGTATCGCAAGCAGTACGGGCGGATTAATCCCAATAAAATAGTCGAGTTTCTGCTGCTTGATATAAATTTTCCGCGAGCAGTGCACCATTGTATTATCACGGCAATGATCTCAATGAATAACATCACCGGCAGTGCGCGTGGAACCTTTACCAACAAGGCTGAACAGAAGTTGGGCAAATTGCTTGCTGAGTTTGATTTTGCTTCTTTGGATGAGATATTTGATCAAGGTTTGCACGAATATCTTGATAGCACGCAGACCCTGGTGAATAATGTCGGTAATGCGGTCCAGGATGTGTTTTTCAATCAGCGCTCGGAAGGGGATCAGGTTCAAGGACAAAGCCAATCGCTGGCATAGATTAAGTGTGGATTTTGCTCTGAGTGGGGCAGCTTTTTTGAAACATACAACGGTGCATTGCGTATTTAATGACTAATGCTTAGAACGAAGCTTTTGCCTAAGACTTATCCTGTTGTCTTAGTATGGGAAACTTCAAACGGAGGATGACGCTATGGTTGGCGGATTCAATCACAATTGCTGCTATAAAGAGCAGATTTACCATGTACAAACCGAGGATAGCGGGGTAAAGAAAGCCGCCATTACCACGCTGTTGTACAGTGGTGGAACCATTCTGGCGCGCAAGACCAGCTCCTATCCAGATATTTTGGAACATGCTGATTTAAATGCCGAGGTTGAAGTGCGCATGAAAGAGCAGCACAAGCAGATGATGCGTGATTTGAAGGATGGTTGTTTCGATGATCGTCTGCCCAATACTGAGAAGCAACCAGAGAAGCAACCAGAGAAGCAACCAGAGAAGCAACCAGAGAAGCAACCAGAGAAGCAACCAGAGAAGCAACCAGAGAAGCAACCAGAGAAGCAACCAGAGAAATCCTCTGGGAAAATAGATCTGGATAGGTTGATTCTGGCATATCTAACTGTTGGTCGTTGATGGCGACCAGTGAAATATAGTAAACTATTCAGCATGATAGGTACGCAATCCCCATAACAATGGACACATAAACCCTTGCTATGGGGAATGCGTATTAACCTGAAGAGGTGCTGAATAGGTTACGAAATATAACCATAAGGAAATGCCGTGTTTCGAAATAGCTTAATCACCCGCATTGTTGTTATGAATGTGCTGTTGCTTACGGTGGGTATCGGTATCTTTACTGTTTTTCATTTTGAACGTGATCGCGATAATATGATTGAGCTGACTACCAATGGTGCCGAAATTTTGATGGCGACTATTGAAAACGCGATTTTCAATTCCAAGTGTAAGGGAGAGCCTGCCCGTCTGCAAAAAACGCTGGAATTTATTGCTAGCAGCCCTAACTTGTTAAGTATCCGTATTTTTGATCCACGCGATGGTAGGGTGTCTAACTCTTCGATTAGTGAAGAGATTAATAGTCCTGTTGCACCCCAGGATATGCAGATATTCACTGAAGGGAAAAGCTCGGTCATATTTAATTATCGTGGCGAAGAGGTGCTGAGCATAGTCAAGCCGATAAATGCCAAGCCGCTGTGTCAGCAGTGTCACCCTGCCGATAAAAGAGTTCTCGGGGTGTTGAACATTAACTACTCCATGAAGGGGACAGCTGAAAGGCTGGCACAGTCTTCGAAGTGTTTTTCCTTGTCGATGATTTTTATAACTTTATTGCTATCTATTGGTGCTGCAACTATTCTTATCCGTTTTGTACGTAATCCCCTTCGGGATCTTACCCGGCGCATGGCGCTGGTAGAAGCGGGGGATTTGAGTGTGCGTATAGTGCCGAAGCATCAGGACGAAATTGCTTGCTTGATGTTGAGCTTTAACTCAATGGTTGAAAAGCTGGAAATAGCAAAAAATAAGCTGGAGCAGGTCCATTTCCGTCAGTTGGAGCAAGCGGATCGGCTTGCCTCTATTGGTGAGATGGCTACCGGTATGGCCCATGAGATAAAAAATCCACTGGCAGGTATAAGCGGTGCGGTGACGGTGTTGGCGGATGATTTCCCGCCAGGAGATGAACGGCGTCAGGTGGTGCACGATATTCTAGCGCAGATTGCCAGATTAAATAAAACGGCTACAGATTTGCTAAAATTCGGTCGTCCGGGGCTGCCCCAGTGTGATTATTTGGATGTAAACGAAGTCATTAAGGAAACCCTGTTTTTTGTAGCCCAACACCCTGAGGCGAAGGCAGTAAAGCAGGTTACGGAGCTAAGTGAAGAATTACCCTGCGTGTGGGCAGACCGCAAGCAGGTGCAGCAGTTGTTACTGAATATAATTATCAATGCACTGCAAGCTATGACCGATGGTGGAATATTAATCATACAAACTGAGTTGTATTGTGAGTTGGATGGTAGTCGCTATGTGCGTATCCGTATAGTGGACACTGGCACTGGCTTGACCAGCGAGTGTGTTGAAAAGATTTTCACCCCATTTTTTACTACTAAAAACCAGGGAACTGGGCTTGGGTTAGCAATTTGTAAACAGTTGGTAGAACAGAATAATGGGCGTATTTCTGTTATGAGCACTCCTGGCAAGGGGGCTACTTTTACGATTATGTTGCCAGTGGTAGATTTGCCTCTATTTCAGAGTGAAAAGGAAATAAATGAATAAAAACAAAGTGTTAGTGGTTGATGATGAGCATTTGATCCGCTGGTCCCTGGAGCAGAGTTTGAAAAAAAAGGGGTATCAGGTGCATACGGTAGCTTCAGGTGAGGAAGCGGTAGAGTATGTGCAAAATGAATCTCCTGATCTGGTGCTGCTGGATATCCAATTGCCGGGTATGGACGGAATCGAGACACTGAAGCGGATAAAAGCGATTGATAGCTTTATCAGCGTTATCATGATTACCGCTCTGGGGGTGTTGGAAACCGCAGTCAAGGCAATGCAGCTTGGGGCTTACGATTATATTAATAAGCCATTTAATCTCGATGAGTTGTCGGTACTGTTGCGTAAGGCCCTGGAGACCCAGTCGTTAAAAAAAGAGGTTGAGCATCTGCGTACCGAAAAAAAACGCAGTCAGGGTCAGTCAAAGATTATTGCCTCGAGCAGCCATATGGCTAACGTGATGGACATGGTAGCCAAGGTTGCTAAAAGTGATGCTGCTACGGTGTTGGTGCAGGGTGAAAGTGGTACCGGTAAGGAGTTGGTCGCTCGAGCGCTGCACTATGACAGTAATCGCAGTGAACAACCTTTTATGGCGATCAACTGCGCGGCAGTTCCGGAAACATTGTTGGAAAGTGAGTTGATGGGGCATGAAAAGGGAGCTTTTACCGATGCCAAAATGCAGAAAAAAGGTCTGTTTGAACTAGCGAACCGAGGCACTGTTTTTCTTGATGAAATCGGTGACATGCCCATTGGTACGCAGGCTAAATTGCTGCGCGTCCTTGAAGAGCGCACATTCCGCCGCATCGGGGGCACCAAGGATATTCATGTCGATATCCGTATTGTCGCCGCGACCAATAAAGAGTTGCTCAGGGCGATTGAGGACGGTACCTTTCGCAAGGATCTATACTATCGTATTCAGGTTATCCCGATATACCTGCCGCCATTGCGTGAACGTTGTGATGATATTCTTCCCCTAGCGCATTATTTTGTTCGCCATTTTAATGCTGAGTTCGGCAAAAGCATCAAAGGGTTTTCCCGTAATGCCGAAAAATATCTGCTCGAATATAGCTGGCCAGGTAATATCCGTGAACTGCGTAATGTGATCGAGCGGGCAGCTATTCTCGAAAGTGGCGATCTTCTCAAACTTGATCTGCTGCCCTGTGAGATGGCTAGCCAGACGACCAGTACACCGTGCAGTGGGTTACAGATACCACCGGAGGGTATTGATATCGAGGTGGTGGAGAAACAGTTGATTCAGCAGGCGTTGTCCATGAGCAGTGGCAACCAGTCGCAGGCTGCCCGTAAATTACATTTGGGAATTGACGCCTTTCGTTATCGCATGAAAAAGTTTGGTCTGCTGTAAAGCGTCTAGTCATAGCTGGTAGGGTTCTTCCAGCTCCAGTTCTATCAACCTTCAATTTGTGATGTTTAAATGACCAAACCTCAGCGCTTGTTTCTCATCGACGGTTCCTCGTATATCTATCGGGCTTACTATGCTATCCGTCATTTGTCGAATTCTCAGGGTTTGGCCTGCAATGCGGTTTTGGGCTTTACTAAAATGCTGTTGAAGGTGATCCGTGAGCACAACCCTGATCAGTTGGTGGTGGTGTTTGATGCCAAAGGGCCGACCTTCCGCAAGGATATGTATCCGCAGTACAAAGCCAATCGCGCCAAGATGCCCGAAGATCTGGTGCCGCAGATCCCCTATATTAAACAAATTGTTACTGCGTTTAACTTCGCCAGTATTGAGCGCAGTGGATTCGAAGCAGATGATATTCTTGCCACCCTGGCGCGGCAAAAAGCAGCACAAGGTTTTGAAGTTGTTATAGTCACCGGTGATAAAGATCTGATGCAGGTGGTAAGTGAGCGGGTGTGGTTGCTGGATACCATGAAGGATAAATTGTCTGGGCTGGATGAAGTGGCTCTGCGCTTTGGTGGCACGCCGGACAAGGTAATTGAGGTGCAGGCTTTAGCTGGAGATAGCGCAGATAACGTGCCGGGGGTGCCTGGTATTGGGGAAAAGACCGCTAAGCAACTGATTGAACAGTTTGGAACTGTGGAGAACTTGCTGGCTAATATTGATGAGGTTAAGGGGGCAAAACGCCGAGAAAATCTGCGCAACTACGCCGAGCAGGCGCGCCTGTCGCGCACATTGGTAACCTTAATAGATGATATGCAATTGGAGCTGGAGGGCGTGGATTTCTCCATCCGCCAGCCGGATAGCGAGCAGTTAGCCCTGTTGTTTACAGAGCTGGAATTTACCCAGCTATACAATGAATTTGCACCCCCCGTAGTCCTTACACGTCAGTTGACGGGTACATATAGCTGTGTAACTACGCCACAGCAGCTTACTGATATGCTGGAGCAGTTACAACAGGCACCGTATATTAGTTTGGATACCGAGACCACGTCATTAAAAGCGCTGGAGGCTGATTTGGTTGGCTTGTCCTTTGCTATTGAGGCTGGTCAAGGCTGGTATGTCCCTGTAGCTCATGTTGGTGGCGGAGCTGAAGAACAGTTGCCGATGGAGCTGGTATTGAAGTCGCTGCGTCCGCTGCTTGAAGATGAGCAATGTTCCAAGGTGGGGCAGAATCTTAAATATGATGCGCTGGTGCTGCGCCGGGCCGGTATTCGTCTCGCCGGGATTGTCGCTGATACCATGTTGATGTCTTACCTGTTGTATCCTGTGTCCCGTTCTCATGGGCTGGATAGCATGGCAGCAGAATTTCTCCACCATAAAATGATAGCTTACAGTGATGTGGCTGGCAGCGGCAAAAAACAAATCAGTTTTGCTGAAGTTGCTTTGGACGTGGCAACAGAGTATGCCGCTGAAGATGCGGATATTACCTTGCAACTTTTTCATCAATTTCAGCCTCAGCTCAGCGGTGAACTGCGCACGTTGTATGAAACGGTGGAGTTGCCGTTGTTGCAGGTGCTGATTGACATGGAATGGAGTGGTGTCGGTGTAGATTGTGAAAAACTTAGAATTCTGAGTGCCGATTTTGCCAGCCAGATTGACCTGCTGGAGCAACAGATTTATAGCCTTGCCGACGGTGAGTTTAATATCAATTCACCGAAGCAGTTGGGCGAGGTGTTGTTTGAGAAATTGGGATTGGCGCATGGTAAAAAGACCAAAACTGGCTGGTCAACAGCAGTTGATGTGTTGCAAAAACTTGCTGATCAGCATGACATAGCGGCCTTGGTATTGGAATATCGTTCGCTGGCAAAGTTGAAGGGCACCTATACCGATAGTTTGCCGCGTTTGATTCATCCTGAAACCGGGCGTATTCATACCTCATTTAATCAGGCTGTTACCGCTACCGGTCGTTTGTCCTCTAGTGAGCCCAATCTGCAAAATATTCCTATTCGCAGCGCAGCTGGTCGGGCTATTCGTGAAGCTTTTATACCGGCACCGGGACAGGTGCTGCTGGCAGCGGATTATTCACAGATTGAGTTGCGGGTTATGGCGCATCTGGCTGAAGAACCGGCGTTGCAGCGTAGTTTTGTGGCGCAAGAGGATATTCACCTGCGCACTGCCAGTGAGATTTTTGGTGTGTTTCCAGAAATGGTAACAGACGAGATGCGCCGCCGCGCTAAAACTATAAATTTTGGTGTTTTGTACGGTATGGGGGCATTTAGTTTGGGCAAAGAGTTGGCGATTTCAACCAAGGAGGCAAAACAATATATCGATAGCTATTTTGCCCGCTATCCTAAGGTGAATGATTTTATTGAGCAGTGTCAGGCCCAAGCGCGGCAGCAGCTTTATGTTACTACACTGCTGGGTCGCCATTGCGCTGTTCCCGACATAAATAGCAAAAACGGTCAAGTCCGCAGTTACGCCGAGCGCAATGCGGTAAATTACCCAGTTCAGGGTTCGGCGGCTGATATTATTAAGCTGGCAATGGTGAAAATTCAGCGCCGTTTACACCACGAAGGCTTAGCAGCTAAGATGGTGCTGCAAGTGCATGATGAATTGGTTTTTGATGTTCCCCAATCTGAATTAGAACAGGTTAAGTTGCTGGTGCAAAACGAAATGGAGCAGGTTGTTGTTTTAAAAGTTCCTATGACAGTGTCTGTGGGGTGGGGCAACAACTGGTGCGAGGCGCACTGAGTCTTTTGGAATAAATTAGCTGCTTCTCGAATCAGTTCTGGGTTATACTCAGTTTAGTTTTACCTGAAATAACATAAATCGTTTTTTTTAGGTCGTTAATCTATATGGGGGTACGCCATAGATGAGAACCCTGTGGAGTACAAAAAAGATTTCAAGGAGGGGATTATGATCAAAGAGGTTGGCTTCATTGGCCTAGGTACGGTAGGTAAGTTTATGGCTATCAACCTGCTGAAGGGTAATTTTAATCTGACAGTTTTTGATGATGATGCCGAGGTGGTAAAAGCTCTGGTTAAAAAAGGGGCTACGGCCGCGGTTTCAGCGCTTGACGCTGCTAAAAATAAAGATTTGGTTATGGCTGTGTTGCCTGATGAAAAGGGGTTGCGTACGGCGTTGTCTAGCGATGAAGGGTTGTTTGCCGGGATAGCCCCAGGGACAATTATTTGTGATTTTGGTACTCATGCTCTGGAAGTAACCATAGACTTGGCCAACGAAGCGGCAAAACACAAACTGTGTTTTCTGGATGCTCCGGTATGGGGGACCAAGGAACACGCTGCCCACGGTTTGTTGACTATTCTTATCGGTGGCGATAATTCAGTGGTCAGTAAGTGCCGTGAGGTGTTGTCACTGGTGGGCTTAAACATCCTCCATATGGGTGATGTTGGCGATGCCACCAAAATGAAATTTATTGTTACTCTAGTTCAGGCGCAGCTGATGGAGGCTTTGGCTGAGGGTTTGGTGCTCGGTGACCACCTGGGTTTCACTAATGACCAGATTCTTGAGGTGCTCGACGCTGGTGGCGTAGCTTCACCGCTGTTGCACAAAAAAGGACGCTCAATGGCGCGTGGAGATTTCAGCCGTAATTTAGCTCTGAAATATGTTCACGAGGGTTTACGCAAGGTTAAGAATGCTGCTGATATGACAGGGGTGACATTGCCTGGTATGGAAGCAGTGCTTGGCGTATATGCCGAAGCGGTAGAAGACGGCCGCGGTGAAGAGGATTTCTCTGCGATAATCAAGGTGTTGCGTAAGTAGATTGCACTGCTGAGTTAGCCGCCAGTCAAGTAATTAGTTAACGGGAGAGCACATACAGTGCTCTCCCGTTTTGCGTTGATTTCGCTGTTTAAATGAAGTCGTGGTGTAGACTGATGCCAGCCATGATCCAGCGCCCGGGTAGCGGCGTGTCTCCCGATTCGCTATACTCCTCATCGAATAAATTATTGCCCTCGATGGATAGTTCACATTGCTCGTTGATGGTGTAAATTAACTTGCTGTCAACCACCACACTAGATTCCCCAGACATGCGCTCTTCCAGGCGTACCTTTATTACGTGACTAACCAGTCGATGCCAGTCCAAATATATTGTGCCCTGTAGTTGCTGGCGCAAGCTGTCCAGGATGTATTTGTACTCCATTGCGCCGCTGTCAGCATCGTGATCCAAGTAGGTGTAGTTTAATGTGGTGCGCCCGATCAGCGGTAACGCGGGAAACGGTTGCTTGATGTCAAAGCCAACCTCAATTCCGCTGGTGGTGCATTCGGCGACATTACGCACTTGCCATGTTGGAGTGCCTGGGGTACGTGACCAGTCAATAAGATCATCACTGTCTTGGCGAAAAACGCTCAAATTAGCATTGATCTTTTTCTCTTGCCAGCGCAGACCGCTTTCCCATGCCCATGCTTTTTCGGTTTTTATGTCTGGATTGCCGATGTTGCCAATGGTGTAGAACATCTCGGTATAGGTCGGAATGCGAAATGATTTGCCCACTGAGGTAAACCACTGTAGGTGTTTGGTTATGGCATAACTGGTTTCGGCTCCGGGCAGATACTCCCAGCCCCAGTTGGAATAGTACACCGCAGATGTGCCGCCACCAATGGTGAGCTTGTCGGTTAAGGCTAATTTGTGATTTAAAATCAGGCTATAGCTGTGACGGTCGTGATTGCCCATGTTGCTGCTGTCAAGGTATTCCAGGTCGCTACTAATCCCAAAATTGCTTTGTCCCCAAACCGTGGAGCAATCGCCGGTTAGTTGTGCTGTGTATTTATCGGTGTCACTATCGTTACTGCCATAACTCGAGGTGTATAAATCCTGATGATGTAACCACGATATCTGGGGGCGCCAATTGATGATGCCGTGGTGTAAATTGGCAGCGAGGTAGCTGACGGTGCTTTTAGTATGTTCAGTCTGGTAGGGGGCGTTGAAGTAAAAGCGGCTAGCGCCAAAATCTTTGTCGGTATAGGAAATCCCCAATTCTAATTGCTGTTCTCCGATATTGGCGCTGCCGTTGTAGTTAATTGTTTTAAGGTTAAAACCGGTAGGTTCATCCTCTACAAAACCGCTGGAATACTGCTGGGACACAGCTAGCTGATTATGCCAGAATCCGCTGGTGAAATTGGTCTGCAGCGCTTGAGCAGTATAGTCGTATTCCCCCACTTTCAATTGAGCCGCTACTGATGGTATTTGCTGTTTACGGGTGATAATGTTGATAACCCCGGCCATAGCGTTGGCACCGTAGACGCGCGCACTAGGTCCCTTGAGGATCTCAATGCGTTCGATATTGTTCAGGTTTACCGGAATGTCCATGTTGTGGTGGCCGGTCTGAGGATTACTCAGATTTATACCATTTAAGAGTACCAGCGTCTGTTCATAATTGCCCCCCCGGATACTCACATCAGCTTGCACACCATGCATTGAGCGCTGGCGCACATCGACTCCGCCAATATACTCGAGCAGTTCGGCTAGGCTATCTGCCGGTGCTGCCTCAATGTCGGCTCGATCAATAACGGCTACGGACTGAGCTATGCTGCGCAATGGTTCAGGTACGCGGCTGGCAGTAACTACCATCTGGGCTAACTCAACCTCGTCAATATTGTCTGCTGCACTGACCATGGTGATGGAGAGGACAAAAAACAAGGTGCTTAAAATTATCATGGCGCAGGACCGGTTGCTCTGGTGCATAATATTTCCAATGATTGTAAACTTATATTATGGTTATGGTTGACGCGGTGATCCTACTTGGTGGTAAAAAATTTGTCAATAGAAAGCAATCCTCGGTATTTGTTTGTTTTACGACCACATGTTTGTGTCGGTAAAATCGAGCACTTATGCAGAGAATTGATGACAATATGTTAAAGAATGAATTGTAACACCTTGATTTTTCATGCTAAGATATGAAGCTGAGATTTAGATTAGTCGATATTTAGGTGGAGGATGCTTAATGATAGAGCGGAAAAGCGATCAAGAACTACTGGAGATGCTACATCGGCGCAATGAAGAGCTGCAGACTCTAGTGCAAATTGGTAAAACTTTGACCTCCACGCTGGATACGGATGAGTTGTCTAATCTCATTATTGAAAAGGGTAATTTATTACTTAAATCACGCTCATGGTCGCTGCTGCTGGTTGATGAAGAAACCCAAGAACTGGTGTTTGATGTAGTTGTTTCCGATGTAGCAGAGGATCTCAAGGGTACGCGTCTGCCTATGGGGCAGGGGATTGCCGGTTGGGTGGCAAAAAACCGTGAGCCGGTATTGGCCTCGGATGTTTTGGCCGATCCTCGTTTTAGCGGTGCCACTGATCGTCAGGTCGGTTTTGAAACCAAGTCTCTGGTGTGTGTGCCGGTACAATTTCAGGATCAGCTTATCGGGGTTATGCAGTTGGTCAATGGTCCTGATGACGTCACCTTCAATAAGGATGATCTGGCTCTTCTCTCCGCGATTGCTGATTATATTGCCATTGGTATCTCCAATGCGCGTAATTTTAGCAAGGTGCGCGAATTAGTTATAACCGACGATTTGACGGGGCTGTACAACGCCCGCTATTTTGATGAATTGCTGGATATTGAGATTAGTCGGGCGCAACGCTTTTCTGTCGGTCTGTCGTTGGTATTTATTGATCTGGATTTTTTCAAGCTGGTCAACGATAAACATGGCCACTTAATTGGCAGTCGTATGCTGGCTGAGATTGGTCAACTGTTTAAGAACAGAATTCGCAATGTTGATTACGGTGCCCGTTATGGTGGTGATGAATTTGTGTTGATTCTGCCGCAGACAGATAAAAAAGGTGCCTATGAGTTGGTGTGTAGTCTGCGCGATATGGTTCGTGCCTTTGTCTTGACCACTGAAGACGGGGCTGAGGTCAGTGTTACTGCGAGCTTTGGTATTGCCAGTTATCCTGACGATGTCGACAATAAAATAGACCTTATTCGGCTGGCTGACAATCTGATGTATCAAGTCAAAGAGACCACTCGTGATGGTATAATGATGCTTGAATAAGCTGCAGTGATGTGTAAATGCAATGTGCTGCTTGGCTCTGACGGATATCAGCTTCTTAGTGGTGTATATATGAGAATACGGTGAGAGCAGATGAGTGAAAGTTATGATTTTAATTGGCGTGATTTGGGTGACATCGACACCGAACTTGTCGCTACAGATATTGCGGAAGGTTTAATTGCCCGAGCAGATCGTGCTTTGTATCTTGCAAAAGAAAATGGTCGCAATCGTGTAGAACTGGATTTGGTTATTTGAGGTGAGATTTTTACATAATATAAAAACGGCAGGTCGTCATGACGATACCTGCCGTTTTTTATTGGAGCCGTTAAACGGAGTCGAACCGTTGACCCCTTCATTACGAGTGAAGTGCTCTACCAGCTGAGCTATAACGGCTTAATTTTTAACCGTGTGAGATTTACCGTAAAAGCACACCAGTGTCAAATAGTTTATGGCAGAAGTTGCGCTGGTACAATTAGAGATGTGATAGTTTGAAACAATTCGCTTTATGCCACTAGCAGTATGGAGAGATGATGGAAGATAGCCAACTTTATCAGCGAACCCTTGAGGTGTGGGGGGAGCAAGCACAGTACGACCAGGCCGCAGAAGAGTGCGCGGAGCTAATTGCTGCCCTTATGCATTATCGGCGCGACAAAGTTTCCAGCCAGCAGGTGATTGATGAATTGGCAGATGTTTTCTTGATGGCAGGGCAGTTGAAGTGGATGTTCGGGGCTGAGCGCGTTGAAGATGCTGTCAAACGTAAGCGCCTTAAACTGGATCGCTTGATTCAAGATGCGATCATTAAACCTGCCGAGGACAGCTAAAAGTGACAGGTTACACTTTATTGGGGTTGGCCGTCGCTCTGGCCATGGATGCCTTTGCCGTAGCCCTGTCGGCGGGGGTGGTGCTGCCGCAGTTGACGCCGCGCCATCTATTTCGCCTCAGTTTTCATTTCGGTTTGTTTCAGGGGTTAATGCCTGTTGTCGGCTGGTTGATCGGTGTACGCATGCAGGGGATGATTGCGGCTTACGATCATTGGCTGGCTTTTGTGTTGTTAATGCTTATTGGCGGGCACATGGTTGATGAGGCGCTGGCTGATGATGACGAGGAGCGTCCGCGGCGCGATCCGACGCGGGGCTGGCGATTGGTAACCCTATCTGTGGCGACCAGTATCGATGCGCTGGTTGTTGGTCTCACTCTGGGCGTATTGCAGGTTGCTGTGTGGTATCCTGCCTTGGTAATCGGGGTGGTCGCGGCGTTGTTTACCCTTAGCGGTATGTATTTGGGTCGGCGTGTCGGAGCTATGTGGGGGCAAAGAATGGAAGTACTCGGTGGTCTTATTTTGTGTGCTTTAGCAATAAAAATTCTCAGCGAACATTTGTGCAGCTGATTCTGGGTGGAGGACAAACTATGCTGAAACGTTTAATTTTAATTACCATGTCTGGGTCAGATCGTCCCGGAGTGTTTGCCACGGTTACCAGCTTGATTGCGCAAACGGCGGGCGCGCGCATCCGCGATATTGAGATGACTGTTACCCATCCGCAAATGGTTTTGACTCTGTTGCTAGATCTTTCTAGCGGTGACAGTAGTGAAAAACCCTTGATAAAAGATCTGTTGTTTGCTGCCAAAGAGATGGAGTTGCATCTCGATTTTTCGGTGGTTAATGAGGCAGATTATCGGCGTAAAAACGCCATGAACCGTTATGTGGTAACCATTTTGGGTAGTCACGTCGATGCTGCGGCGCTGGCACAGGTATCGACTATTTTAGTTGATTGTAACGCCAATATTGAGCGTATTTCCAAACTTACTCAAGGTGAACTGCGTTGTGTGGAACTGTTGATTGGTAGCGATAGTCAGCTGGATATGCGCACGCTGAAACGCCAGTTGTTACAGCTCGGCAGCAATAACGTCGATGTTGCGGTGCAACGGGAAAGCTTGTATCGCCGTGCCAAACGGTTGATAGTTATGGATATGGATTCCACCCTGATTCAAGTTGAAGTTATTGATGAACTGGCGCGGCTGGCCGGAGTTGGCGCTGAAGTCTCTGCCATCACTGAGCGCGCTATGAATGGTGAGCTTGATTTCAAAGAATCTCTGGCGGCGCGAGTGGCGTTACTCAAAGGGTTACGCGAGGAAGCTCTGTTGGAGGTTTATCAAAATATTCCCTTTACGACTGGGGCGCACAATATGGTGCGCATTTTACGCCGTTTAGGCTTTCGTACCGCGGTTATATCCGGTGGTTTTCAGTTCTTTACCGAACGCTTAAAAGATGATCTGGGTCTGGATTATGCTTTTGCCAATCAATTGGAAATAATTGATGGTGTAGTGACGGGGCGTACTACTGGAACGGTAGTAGATGGCGAGCGTAAGGCGCAGCTGTTGGAAGAGATCGCTGAGCGTGAAGGGATTACCCTTGATCAGGTTATCGCTATCGGTGATGGTGCCAATGATCTGCCTATGCTGGGCAAGGCTGGCTTAGGCATTGCCTTTAACGCTAAAGCGCGGGTGCGTGAGCAGGCGGATACCCATATTAATCAGCAAGGGCTCGACTCGATCCTCTTTTTGCTGGGCTTGTCGGAGCGCGAGATGGAAGAGATCAGCGCATGAAGTTGCCTGAGCTTGAATCCGGTAAACTGCTGCGGCGCTATAAGCGCTTTTTAGCGGATATCGAGCTGGAAGATGGTAGCCAGATTACTGCCCACACCCCGAATACCGGTAGCATGCTCCAGTGTGCAGTGGCTGGTTCCAAGGTGCTGTTTTCACACAGCAGTAATGTAAAACGTAAATACCCTTGTACTCTGGAGTTGATTGAGGTTGATGGTTTCTGGGTAGATATCAACACCCAGCGCAGCAATAAGGTGGTAGCTGAGGCGCTGAACTCCGGTGCTATTGATGGTCTTGCCGGATATCGTGTGATGGCTGAAAAGAAACTAGGGGCTAGTCGGATAGATTTTTTGCTCGAAAGGGATAACGCCGATCAGCTGGAGCGGGTGTGGCTGGAAGTAAAAAACGTAACCCTTATGGGTAGCAGCGTTTGTGCCTGTTTTCCCGATGCGGTGACCGAGCGTGGGCGTCGTCATCTCCAAGAATTGATGGTGGCGCGGCAGCAGGGCGATCGGGCCGTGATTTTCTTTTTGATTCAACGCGCTGCGGCAAAGCTGTTCTCGCCGGCGGGGGATATTGATCCAGCTTACGCGGAGCAGTTGCGTGATGCCTTGGCGGCTGGCGTTGAAGCGTATGCCTGCCAGAGCGAAACTACCCCAAGTTTTACCAGAATTGTACGCCGCTTGCCGGTGGTGGTGTGACATGCGCGCTGTCGGCGTTATAACTGAATACAATCCATTTCATAATGGTCACCAGTACCATATACAACAGGCACGCAGTACTAGCGGTGCCGATGTTGTAGTTGCTGTCATGAGTGGTCATTTTTTGCAACGCGGCGAACCGGCTCTGGTGGATAAATGGAGTCGGGCGCAGATGGCTTTGCGTTGCGGTGTTGATGTGGTGGTGGAGCTGCCACTGCCATTCGCTTGTAATAGTGCCCCTAATTTTGCTCGCGGTGCCGTGCAGGTGCTTGATCTGTTTGCTCCCCATTTAGACTGCCTGTGTTTCGGCAGTGAAAGTGGCGATATTGACCAATTATGCCAGCAGGCGCAATTGCTTGATAGGTATGCGGAAGAGGGACAGCATACTCTGCCGGCGCGTAGCGGCAGAACTTTTCCGCAGGCACGCGCCCTAGCATTGGAGCAGGCGGGATATGATGTTGCCACCCTGAACCAACCAAATAATATTTTATCATTGGCCTATCTGCGGGCGTTGACTAGCTTGGGTAGTAAGATGAGTCCGCTAACCATTGCCCGTCAAGGTGCCGGGTATCACGACTTAACCCCCGGCAGCGGTGGTATTGCCAGTGCGACAGCTATCCGTCATCTCTGCGCTGAGGGGGCAGCAGTACAGCAGTATATGCCAGCCGCCGCTTGGGAAATAATGCAACCTCTGATGCAGCAGCGTCACAGCGTAGATTTTTCGCGCTGGTTATCCATGTTGTTACACAGTTGTTTAGCTGGCGGGGAGGATACTGGTTATTATCAGTTTCAGCCTGGATTGATGCAAAGAATTTTTCAGACGGCACTGGTGGCTGAAAGTCTGGATGAATTAATTGATGGTATCAAGGCGCGCCACCTTACTCGCACCCGGGTTCAGCGCCTGCTGTGTTATCAACTATTGCGCATGGATGCCGGGGCAACAGATGTTTTTTTGCAGCAGCCACCGCCATACCTACAGTTGTTGGGTACGACCAGAGATGGTGAACGGTTTTTGCGCCACTGTCGGCGCGAGATGCCGGTGCCATTAATAAATAATTTTTCACGGATCAATGCGCAATTAAATAGGCATTATGGATACAATTCATGCCGGAAACAGCAGGCAGAGTGGTTGCTGGAGTTGGAAAACCGGGCAACACGTTTATATACGCTGCTGCTGCCCGGTTGGAAGGGTGGTTCACGCCAGTGGAACTATTTTCAGGCTCCGTGCCGTTGTTAGTTGAAGTTGTCAATCGCGGTTGACTAGTGATGAATCAAATCGGGTAACTCATTGGTGTCATCGTCTCGGCGCTCAAAATGGGGGCTGACTAAGGCGCCACATTTTTCAATAGCATCGCACAAAGCATCGCAGGCTTTACCATTTTTTAAACCATCAGTTATAATCCGAACTATTTCGTCCCACTGCTGTTGAGCAACTTTTTCGTTAATACCCCTATCGGCTAATACCTGTACCCGTTTTTCGAACATACACACCAAAATTAGGATGCCGGTAGCATCGCGGGTATGGTGTAACCCGTGGCGTACAAAAGAGGTTAATGCTTGCTCTTCAACGCGAAATTGTAGCTCCTCGCTGCCGATGCAGTAGCGCCGTAGTGCCGACCAGCCTCGCAATAACATGCTGGTCGCAATGAAGCTGCCAATAAGAAGCAAAGCAATGCCCCAGTATGCCAATCCCGGATGCCACCAAGTGGCAAAAGTGGTTGCCGCTAAAGCAATCAAGGAGGCAACCCGACAACTGGTAGCAGTGTAGCTATCAGCTTGGGGGATAATTATCGGTACTATCTCGCCGCTGGTGGTAAGCTCAACCTTGGCGACCGTATCTTTAATGCGTTGTTGCTCTTGCTCGGTAAATGCTGTCATGTGTTGTTCTTTCGCTTGGAGGTTAGGCTAAGAGTTAGAGTAACGCTGTGAAGCTCAGGAGCGCAGTTACCAACCGCCTGAAGCACCGCCGCCACCAAAACTGCCGCCGCCACCGCTGAAGCCGCCGCCACCGCTGAAGCCTCCGCCACTACCGCCGCCAAAGCCGCCACCGCCAAAGCCGCCGCCCATCCAAAACATGGAGCGCCGCCGTCCAAAGGGGAGTAACCCCGGGGCGAGAAACAGCAGCAGGGTCAGCCAGCCCAACGAACTGCCGCGTTTTTTCTTATGGCTGTTGCCAGTATATTCGCCGCGCACCGCTTCGGTAATTGACAGTACCCCGGCAACCACTCCATCAGCAAAGGCTCCCTGCTTAAAGCGTGGGGTTATTTCATTGTCAATAATTCGTCCAGCCAGTAGGTCGGTAAGACGACCCTCGAGCCCATAACCGACCTCAATGCGTATGTCGTGCTCCTGTTGCGCAATTAGCAGCAGCACGCCGTTGTCTTTGTTGCGCTGCCCCAGTTGCCACTGTGTGGCTATTCTGATAGCGGTTTCCGCCAGATCTTCACCTTCCAGACTCGGCAGGGTGCATACCACCAGCTGCGTTGAGTCGCTGCTTTCAAATTGCTCCAAAAACTGTTCCAGTTTCAGCTCTGTCGCTGCTGGAATCATGTTAGCACTATCGTTAACATAACCGCGCAGGGTGGGAATATCCAGCTCTGCATGGACGCTGATTACGCACAACAGTACCAGTAATATGCTGGTAACAATGCGAAGCATTAAAATTTCACCGTCGGCGCTACTTCGCTGCCAGCTATAGCTTTAAATGGCTCCTTGCGCTCGAGTTTTAACATGAAGTTGTTGGTTAAATTGCCAGGGAAGCTGCGAATGGAGCTGTTAAATAGCTGCACTGTTTTGTTGAAACGCTGGCGTGCGACATTTATGCGATTTTCTGTCCCCTCAAGTTGGTGCTGCAGGTCGAGGAAATTTTGATTAGCTTTCAAATCCGGATAACGTTCGGCAATTACCAACAAGCGCGATAGCGCACCAGACATTTGCTGCTGCGCCTGAGCAAATTTTTCCATCTGCTGGGGGTCACTTAGCTGCGCTGCTGTTATTGTAGTTTTGCCGACACTGGCGCGTGCTTCAGTGACATTTTGTAATGTCTCCTGCTCATGTTTGGCGTAGCCTTTTACTGTTTCGACAAGATTGGGAATGAGGTCAGCACGGCGCTGATAGGTGGCTTCCACGTCAGCCCAAGCACTGAACACCGCTTCTTCGTTGGACTGGATTTGATTGTAACCGCAACTGCTGAGTAGCAGCACCAGCAGCAAGAGACCTAGTTTGCGTAACATTGTTTAACTCCTTTATTTAAAGCTTTGTGGGGAAAATCTTGTTCAAAAGGGTGGTATTTATTTTGATTTATCAGGCTCAATATAGGTGGGCACTGACTGAAAGTAAACCCGAAACCCCCGGTTTTTCGATTTTCCACAGGCAGTGTTAGCGCACGCAAGAGAGTATCTAACATCACGGTCTGGTATTTGTGGGGATTGTGGTTGCTATTCAATCATTATTATTTAATATTGTTAATTGTATGTTCCAGATTGTTACCATCTAAGTTGTATGTTTTTTATGATTATTATGATTTTTTTTTATAAAGGAGAGACGTATGGGAGCTTTTGATTTTGTTGGGTATCATAAACAGCTACAGCACGAAGTTGGTTCTCAGTTGTGCAATGTTGATGATGACCGCTTAGCTGTTGTGATGTCAGACCTTATTGTCGAAGTTGAACAGAAATTGGCGCAAAATCTTACTGCGCTGGATCATGAAATGTTGGCTTGCGCTGCCGGCTGTGGCAGCTGTTGCATGGTGAACGTGGCAGTGCTAAAACCTGAGGCGGTAAATATCAGCAAACATTTGAGATGTACGCGTAACGCCGATGAGCTGGCGGCTTTAAAGCTAGACATGCGGCAACTGGTGGGTGTCATCAGTGGTCTGGACGAGGACGAGAGAATTGCCCTGCGCAAAAGTTGTATTTTTCTTACTGCCGCGGGTGATTGTTCAATCTATCCAGTACGCCCGCTGATGTGTCGTTCGATAACCTCTATTAATGCTCAAGATTGTCAAGATGCTTTGACCATGCAAGCCTTGGGTGAATATTTGCCAGTGACAATGAATCTGTTCCAGAAAAATCTATTTGATGTTGCTTTTCAGGCGCTGGCAAAAGCGCTGGAGATGTCCGGGCTAGATGATCGAAGTAGTGAAATGACCGCATCCGTATTGACCTATTTGGAGGACTAATGTCGCACAGCTACAAAGATCTTATGGCAACAACAGCATTCAGTGTGCTTGAGCAACTTCCCAAAATTGATGACATGAGTGCGCTATTGACCGGTGAGCGCGTAAAAGGTGCACAGGTGTCTATGGCGGCAGGGCTGACGTATAATTATGCCGCTAAGCCTGTTGATGGAGCGCACCTTGGTGCATTACAACAAGTAGCCGATGAGATGGAGTTGGTTGCTCAGTACCGTAGTTTGCTGGGTGGCGCGGAAATGAATGGCGGTGAAAAACGTAAAGTATTGCATCATCTGACGCGTGGTCAGCTGGGGGCAACGGTAAACTTTAACGGGCGTGATTTACGCCACTTCTATCTAGAGCAGCAGCAGCGGGTGGCGCAATTCTGCCAACGGGTGCATAGTGGCGAGGTGCGTGGTGCTAGCGGTAAATTGTTTCAGCATGTTTGCCAGGTTGGTATCGGTGGTTCCGACCTCGGTCCCCGTGCCCTGTATCTGGCTTTGACAGGCTATGCTAACAGCCGCGGTTTACAACGTATGCGTGCCTCGTTTATCTCTAATGTCGATCCCGATGATGCTGAGCAGGTGCTGTCTAGCTGTGATCTGGAAACAACTCTGTTTATTCTGGTTTCTAAGTCCGGTACAACGCAGGAGACGTTAACAAATGTAGCGTTGGTCAGGCGCGCGCTGGTGCAACAGGGGCTCGATGTTGCCAAGCATCTTGTCGCGGTCACCAGCGCTACCAGCCCGCTGGCGGATAATGATGAGTATCTGGAAAGCTTTTTTATCGATGATTTTGTTGGTGGGCGCTATTCGGCAACCAGTGCTGTTGGTGCCACGGTGCTTAGTTTGACTTTTGGTCCTACAATCTTTAATGAAATCATTGCTGGTGCTCATGCTCAAGACCGTTTGGCACTGGAAGCAGATATACATAAAAATGCTTCATTGTTGGATGCCTTGCTGGGTGTTTATGAGCGCAACTGCCTTGGTTATGCTGCAACAGCAATTTTGCCCTATAGTCAGGCATTGAGCCGTTTTCCTGCCCATCTGCAGCAATTGGACATGGAGTCAAACGGGAAACGCGTTAATCGCCGTGGTGATGTCATAGATTATGCTACTGGTCCCCTGGTTTTTGGTGAGCCAGGGACTAATGGCCAGCATTCATTTTATCAGTTGTTACACCAGGGTAGCGACATTGTGCCGTTGCAGTTTATTGGCTTTAAGCATGCACAAGGGAGCCTGGATATTGATATTGACGGCTCCAGCAGCCAAGAAAAACTCAATGCCAATCTTGTCGCCCAAATTGTTGCTTTTGCCACAGGTCAAGGCAACGAAGATCCAAATAAAGTTTTTCTCGGTCAGCGCCCGGCAAGTTTGATCTATGGTTCGGTTTTGACCCCGCAGGTCTTAGGCGCATTGTTGGCACATTTTGAAAACAAGGTGATGTTTCAGGGGTTTTTATGGAACATAAATTCCTTTGATCAGGAGGGGGTGCAACTTGGCAAGTTGTTAACTAAACAGGTGTTATCAAAGAAAATTAACAATGAAGTTTTGCGTGAATATGCACAGCTTATGGATGTGTAATCTATTAATGATACTAAGAATTAACTGTTAATGGAACTGCTGTAGATCATATTGACAACAGTAGAATTTTTGTCAGATTTATTTTTGCCTTTTGTGTTTTGTCCCTGTTTAGGTGTCTTAATTTTTGCGAGGTTGATTCTATGGGTAACGAGTGTAAATCATGATTGTGCTCGCAGGAGATATAGGTGGAACATCATCACGTTTTCAATGGTTGGATACGGCAAACAAAAATTCATCCCCTATCGTGTCCCACTATTCCAGCGCTAATTTTCCCAGCTTTGTTGAGTTATTGGAAACACTGCTGGCTGATCAGAAATTGGCGCACGTTGACTACGCTTGTTTTGGCTTGCCCGGCCCGATAGTTGATAAGGAAGTAACTTTAACCAATCTGCCGTGGTCAATTTCAGCATGTGAACTGGAAGCTAAATTGCCCTTGTCCAGGGTGAGGCTGGTTAACGATTTTCAGGCGGCAGCAATGGGGATTGAGCAGTTGCAGGACAATGATCTGATCTGCTTGCATAAGGGTGATTATGATGCCAGAGGTAATCGTTTGGTGATTGGCGCTGGCACCGGTCTGGGGGTAGCGCCGGTTTATCAATTAGCCGATCAATTTTACCCTCAGTCTTCTGAAGGTGGGCATATGGATTTTGCGCCGGTTAATATTGAGCAAGAGCAGTTGTTACAGTGGTTTCATAATAAACTGGGTCGTGTTACCTATGAACACCTGCTTTCGGGAACTGGATTGGAAAATATCTATCAGTTCTGTGTTAGTCGTGTTAATCCGCAGCTTGAACGCGATAATATTCCTTATCTGAATGCCGCGCAGGTACATGCTTGTGCTGAAGCCGGTGATAGCGTGGCAACCGCAGCCATTAAAATTTTTGTCAATATTTATGGTGAATTCGTTGGCAATGCAGCATTGTTGTGGCCAGCACGTGGGGGTATTTATCTTGCCGGTGGTATTGGTTGCAAAATAGTGCGCTGGATGGATAGCGATGATTTTACCATCTTTTTTTTGGAAAAAGATAATATGCGTGCGGTGGTGGAGAAAATGCCGGTATATTTAGTGTTGGATCCACTTCTGGGGCTGAAAGGTGCTTTTTTATGTGCTCAGAAGATGGCATTAGAGCTTCTGTAGTGATCTGTATGTCTACAGTTGTGGTCTCTATCAGGTATAATATTTGGGAGATAATATGAAGAATTACTCGAGCATTACCGATCTTACGCACAACACTCTGGCTCTTGTTTTAGCTGGTGGTGCGGGGAACCGTTTAAAAGAATTGACACTATGGCGGGCGAAACCGTCGGTGCCCTTTGGCGGCAAGTATCGCATTATCGACTTTGTCTTATCTAACTGTGTAAATTCAGATATTCGCCATATAGGTATTTTGACCCAGTACAAGTCGCACTCCCTTATTCGTCACGTGCAACGGGCGTGGAACTTTATGCGCTATGAGATTGGTGAGTTTGTTGAATTGTTGCCGGCACAGCAGCGTCTTGGTGATCAGTGGTACCAGGGGACGGCAAACGCGCTGTATCAGAATCTGGATATTATCCGTCAGCACAAGCCGCGCTATGTTTTGATTTTGGGTGGTGATCATATCTATGCCATGGATTATCGTAATATGATCGAAACTCATGCCAGATCTGGCGCTGACGTTACCATTGGTTGTGTCGAAGTGCCGCGGGATGAGGCTAAAGGTTTTGGCGTGCTGTCGGTAGATTCCAATTTGCGCATTACCCGTTTTACTGAAAAACCAGCTGATCCAGAGGCCATGCCAGGCAAACCCGATCATGCACTTGCATCAATGGGTATCTATATTTTTTCGCCAGAGTTTTTGTTTAATAAATTAATTGAGGACCAGGACAACCCGTCATCAACAAAAGATTTTGGCAAAGACATCATTCCTTCCATTATTAAAGACAGCAATGTCATGGCCTATCCATTTGTTGATGAGGATGGCAAGCCTGGTTATTGGCGCGATGTTGGTACGGTAGAATCGTACTGGAAGGCAAATATGGATTTATGTTCAATCACGCCAGAGCTTAATATGTATAATGTCGATTGGCCCATATGGACCTATCAGGCACAGATGCCGCCGGCCAAATTTGCTTTTGATGATGAAGGTCGGCGTGGAGTGGCTATTGACTCCCTGATCTCTGGTGGTTGTATTCTATCTGGCGCACGTGTTAAACGCTCAGTTATCTCCACTGGTTGTTTTTTACATAGTTATGCTTCCGTAAAGGACAGTGTGGTGCTGCCGCTTGTTGAGATTGGTCGTAATTGTCGTATTAGCAATGCCGTGCTTGATAAGGCGTGTATTTTGCCACCAAATACTATTATTGGTGAAGATATCGTCGAGGATAGAAAACGTTTCTATGTTGATGACAACGGTATTGTTTTGGTGACCCCGGAAATGCTGGGACAGCAACTCCATGTGGTGCGTTAAATCTTACGGTAGGTAATTCATGACTAAAAAAATTAAAGTTGTTCTGTGTTGGCATATGCATCAACCATATTATCGCGATGGTCTGGATAATTGTTATCGCTTGCCTTGGGTCTATTTGCATGCCATGAAGGATTATGCCGACATGGCAGCGCATCTGGAATCTTTTCCGGCGGCGCGCGTGGTAGTAAATTTCGCTCCGGTGTTGCTAGAACAGTTGGATGATTACGGGTGCCAGATGCGCGCCTGGCTCAAGGATGGCGTACTGATGCATGATCCGTTACTTAATCTGGTTTCAGGTGAAAAGCCGATACCAACCGCACCGGAATCACGCGCTGAGATCATCATGGCGTGTCAGCGCGCCTACGCCCCGCAAACAATAAACAATTATGCCCCGTTTAGAGCTTTGGTTGATATCGCCCTAGAACAATATACCGCAGGTGAGTTAGATACGGTACGGGTCAGTTATCTGAATCATCAGTTTTTTGTCGACCTGTTGATGTGGTATCATCTGGCTTGGCTGGGCGCCAGTGTCCGGAAGGGGGATGTCCGTGTCACCCGCTTGATGCAGCGTAAAAATAATTTCACCCGTGTTGATCAGCTTCTGTTGATGGAGGTGATGACTGAAACGGTAGAGAGTATAATTCCACGCTATCGTGCGTTGATGGAATCAGGCAGAATTGAGCTTTCTATGTCGCCATATGGTCATCCTATAGTTCCATTGCTCCTCGATTTTACTGCGATGAGTGATGTCCACCCTGAGGCAACTCTGCCTAGTTATCCCAATTACCCCGAGGGCAAAGAACGTGCGCTGTGGCATTTCAACCATGGTCTTGATGTGTTTAAGGAGTATTTTGGCGTAGCGCCGCGCGGTGTGTGGTTGTCGGAAGGTGGAGTCAGCAGTGCTGCTCTGGAATTGATCGATCAGCTTGGCTTTGAATGGACCGCTTCCGGAGAGGGTGTCTGGCGTGGATCGTGTGAAGCGTCCAAAGTTCCAGCGTCAAAAATGGAGCACAAGAAGATGCTTTATCAACCAATCGTTAATCCGCCGCACAAGAGCACATTATTTTTTCGCGACGATGGCTTGTCGGATTTGATTGGTTTCCAATATAAAGACTGGAATGCTCAAGATGCTGCCAATGATTTTTGTCGTAACTTGGAGAATATAGCTGGTTATTTGGAAAACGATGCCGGAACCCAGGTGGTCACGGTCATTCTCGACGGAGAGAATGCCTGGGAATACTACCCGAACAATGCTTTTGATTTTCTCCAAGCCTTATATAGCAATTTAACCAGTCATCCCCTATTAGAGATGACCACTTTCAGTGAGGTACTGGATAGTAAACAGCAGATTCCGGTGGCTGAGTTGAAAGAGCTACGTGCCGGTAGTTGGGTGTACGGTTCATTTTCTACCTGGATTGGTGACAAAGATAAAAACCGAGCCTGGGATCTGTTGATAGAGGCGAAAAATTGTTATGACCGTGTAGCCGACTCTGGGTTGTTATCCCCAGAGCGCCAAGCCGAGGTGGAACAACAGTTGGCGGTGTGCGAAGGTTCTGACTGGTTTTGGTGGTTTGGTGATAATAACCCCTCCAAAAGTGTGGCAGATTTTGACCAGCTGTTCCGGCGCCACCTTATGCGCCTGTATAAATTGCTGGAGAAAGTCCCACCGCAAAATATTAAAATTCCGGTGTCGCATGGTGGTGGTGACGGGCACGCGAACGCTGGGGCGATGATTAGAAATTGAACTGGTATATTTGAGGAATAACTGTGGATACTATACATCGTAAGACCAGCCGTAGTGCCGGAGTGTTGTTGCACCCCACCTCATTACCGAATGGTGTTTTGGATGATAACGTCGAGCGCTTTCTTGACTGGATGGTGGTAGCGGGGTTGTCAGTATGGCAAATGTTGCCTCTGGGCGCGCCCCATCGTGATCGTTCTCCATATCAGGCCTACTCTGCTCACGCCTTGAATCCGGCACTGCTGCCAGCTGAGCAGACCTTTGTCCCAATAAACGAAGATGAATTCGCTTCATTTCAGCAATCTGAAGCTAAATGGCTGGACGACTATGCGTTATTTGTTGTTCTGCATGAATATCATGCCGAGCAACAATGGTCAGATTGGCCACAGCAGTTTCGTTGCCGTGAGCCGCAGGCGCTGCAGCAATTCGCTAATGAAAATCAAACGCTAATCCGGCAGTTGCAATGGGATCAATGCTTGTTGTTTAAACGCTGGGAACAGATAAAACATCTGGCTCATGCGCGCAACATCATATTATTTGGTGATCTGCCTATCGCAGTAGCCTACGATAGTGCCGATGTCTGGGCGCAGCCACATTTATTCAAGCTGGACGAGCAATTTCAGCCAACGGTTGTAGCAGGAGTGCCGCCAGATTATTTTTCTGTAACTGGCCAGCGCTGGGGCAATCCACATTATAATTGGGTATTGATGGAGCAGAATAATTTTGCTTGGTGGCGCAGGCGGACGGCCAGTACCTTGCGTCAGGTTGACTTGGTACGTATTGACCATTTTCGCGGGTTGCAGGCGCTATGGGAGATTCCGGCGACATCACCAACTGCGATTGATGGAACTTGGGTCGAGACTCCGGGGCGTCAGTTATTGCAGGCACTTAGTCTGGATTTTCCCACTATGCCATTCGTGGCGGAAGATTTAGGTGTTATTAACGACGAGGTGGTTGCCTTGCGTGAAGAGTTTGCCTTGCCGAGCTTGTCGGTGTTGCAGTTCGGTTTTCCTCCAGCGGCAGATAACCCGCATAGTTTGATTAGTCAGGTTGAGAATTCAGTAGTGTACACCGGCACGCACGACAACAATACTACCTGTGGCTGGTTTGCCGATTTGGAACCTGGGCTGCAGCAACTAGTATTGCAGCAGCTGCCTGAAGGGGTTGGTTCGATGCCGTGGCCGTTAATTGAGGCCGCATTACAATCTGTGGCGCAGATGGCAATAATTCCTATGCAGGATTGGCTGGCTTTAGGCGCTGAGCACCGCACTAATACCCCAAGTACCACGGAAGACAACTGGAACTGGCGTTTTGCCTGGCAGCAGGTGTCACCGCAGTTGTCTGAGCAAATTCGCACCAGATTGCTGCGCAGCAAGCGTTATTCCACAGGGGGTACTTTATAAATGCCTGCTTCGTCTTTGACTGCAGAGGATTATGATTTGAAATGTCTGCAATGGGGCTGTCACCATGATCCATTCGTGGTGCTAGGCTGCCATGAGCTCGACGATCACTGGGTGGTACGCGCATGGTTGCCGAATGCTGTCAGTGCTATGCTTGAAGGTGGTATTGAGCTGCAGCAGCTTGACTCTAGTGGTATGTTCCATGCTTTTCTAAATGCCGAGCAAAAAAACAACCTGCCGCAGCACTACTGGGTGGAGTGGACGGAGACCACCGGTCAAGTGTCCCGAGTGGTGTCACCCTATACCTTTTTGCCCCAGGTCGGTGCGCTGGATATGCACCTGTTGTCCGAGGGGCGGCACTGGAATTTGTATAACGTTCTGGGGGCGCGCGTTTGTGAGATAGATGGTGTTTCCGGGGTGCAATTTGCCGTGTGGGCGCCTTCTGCGGCGCGAGTATCGGTGGTTGGCAATTTCAATGGCTGGCATGGTTTGCGTCATCCCATGCGTTCGCGGGGGCGCTGTGGGGTGTGGGAGCTGTTTATCCCTGGTTTGCAGTCTAATGATCGTTATAAGTTTGAGTTGCGCACCCTAAACGGTGACTGTATTTTGAAAGCAGATCCCTATGCGCGCGCTATGGAGATGCGGCCGCGCACGGCGTCTATAGTTCATGCCAGCAATTATCAATGGCAGGATGCAGACTGGTTAGCTGCTCGGCGTAGCTCTGATTGGCAACATGAGCCAATATCTATGTACGAGGTACATTTAGGCTCATGGCAGCGCAGTGATGATGGGCGCTTTTTGAACTATCGGGAAATAGCTCATCGTCTAGTTGAGTATGTCCTGTGGATGGGTTACACCCACCTCAATTTATTGCCGATCAGCGAACATCCGCTGGATGAATCCTGGGGCTATCAAACTTCAGCTTATTTTGCACCGACCCGGCGTTTTGGAGAGCCAGATGATTTTCGTTACTTTGTTGATCATTGCCACACACATGGGATTGGCGTGTATCTCGATTGGGTACCCGCCCATTTTCCCAAAGATGCGTTTGCTCTAGCGCGCTTTGATGGTACGGCGCTGTATGAACATGAAGATCCACGCCGGGGCGAGCATAAAGAGTGGGGTACCTATATCTTCAACTATGGGCGCAACGAGGTGCGTAATTTTCTTATTGCCAATGCGTTGTATTGGGTACACGAGTTTCATGTCGACGGCTTGCGTGTCGATGCCGTGGCCTCCATGTTGTATCTCGACTACGATCGTAACAATGGCGAGTGGTTACCTAATGTCCATGGGGGCAATGAAAACTTAGAGGCTATCGAGTTTATCAAGACGTTAAATACCGAAGTCCATGCCCAGGCACCTGGTGCGGTGTTGATGGCTGAGGAGTCGACTTCGTGGTCTATGGTATCGCGCCCGGTGTGGATGGGCGGTTTGGGTTTCAGCATGAAGTGGAATATGGGGTGGATGAACGACACTCTGGATTATTTTGCTCAAGATCCAATATATCGTGCTTATAACCAAAACCAGCTGACCTTTGGTCAGATGTATGCCTACTACGAAAATTTTATTTTACCGCTATCTCACGATGAAGTTGTCCATCTCAAAGGGTCGCTGGTGAGTAAGATGCCGGGCGATGTGTGGCAGAAACTGGCAAATCTACGTTTGCTGCTCAGTTACCAGATGCTTAATCCGGGCAAGAAACTGTTGTTTATGGGTGGGGAGTTCGGTCAGTGGCGTGAATGGGATGAGAGCAGTCAACTTGACTGGGGATTGTGTGATCAGGAGAACCATCGCGGTGTGCAGCTTATGGCGCGTGATCTTAATATGCTATATCGTCAGCAGCCAGCTTTATATCGTCATGACTTTGAAGCATCTGGTTTTGAGTGGATAGACTGTCGCGATTGCCAGCAATCGGTGCTGAGTTTTATTCGTCACTCTGATGGAGAACACTTGATCTGCGTCTTCAATTTTACCCCAGTGGTGCGACTTGATTATCGCATCGGCTTGCCGTGCGCGGGTAAGTATAGTGAGCTTTTTAATTCCGATGCTGGCACCTATGGGGGTAGCAATGTAGGTAATGCTGGCTGGATAAATGGAGAAGATTATCGCTGGATGGGACGCCCGGCCAGTGCTTGTATAACGTTGCCACCGCTATCGGTGCTGGTATTACGTCTACAGGAGAAATGATGAAAATATTATTTGCTAGCTCGGAAATATACCCACTGATTAAAACGGGTGGTCTGGCTGATGTTTCAGCGGGATTGACCTCGGCACTGAAATCTTTACATCAGGATGTGACCCTGATTATGCCAGCTTATGCAGCGGCGCTGGAGATTCTCGGTGATTTGGAACTCGTGTGTACCAGACAGGTAAATGGTTGTGGGCGTCAGCGCCAACTGCGTTTGTTCAGGGCTGATACCACCGGAGTTGCCGCCTTGAGTGGCTGCTCGCTGTTGTTGGTAGACATCGAGGATTTGTTTGCGCGCCCGGGAGATCCCTATCGAACTGCGGTAGGAGATGACTGGCCCGACAACGGTGAGCGCTTTGGGATGTTTGCCCAAGTTGTTGCCGATGTGGCTATGGACAGGTGTGACTTGGATTGGAAGCCGGACGTTGTACACAGTAACGATTGGCAAACCGGTCTGGTGCCAGCTCTGATAAGTTTGGAGCGCCGTGATCAGCGCCCGAAAACAGTTTTTACCATCCATAATCTCTCTTATGGCGGCTACTTCCCCTACGCATTGTTTGAGGGTTTGAATCTGCCGCAGCAGTGGTGGCATTTGGGTGCTCTGGAGTTTTATGGCTCTATGTCGATGCTGAAGGGGGGTATTGTTTTTGCCGATTATGTAACTACAGTAAGTCCCAGTTATGCTGCAGAGATATGTACTATCGAATATGGTTTTGGTTTGGATGCGGTGCTGCAACAGCGCCGTATCCAAGGGCGGTTGCTCGGAGTATTGAATGGTATTGATCCGCAGGTGTGGAGTCCCCAGTTTGATCAATATTTGCCGTTTAATTATTCGGTGCAAGGTGGTCGCGTGGCGCAGAAAAAGCGCAATAAACAGGCGCTGTTGCAACATCTTGGCGTGGATAGCTCAAGTGCGATCTCTGCGTCTCCACTTATTGGCTTTATCGGGCGCATGGTAGAACAGAAAGGGGTTGACCTGATGGTGCAGGTTATTCCCAAACTGGTTGAGGAAACTGATGCTTGTTTTGTCATAGTTGGCTCTGGCAGTGCTAAATTTGAACAGCAATTTGCTGAATTAGCGCATGATTTCCCGCAACGCGTATTTGTTACTATTGGTTATTCGGAGGAGTTGGCACATATGATTGAGGCTGGAGCTGATATGTTTCTCATGCCATCGCGCTTTGAACCATGCGGCTTGAATCAGATGTATAGCCTCGCCTATGGTACGCCACCAATTGTGCATGGTACCGGGGGGTTGAAGGATACAGTTGTCGATACCAATGCTGCAACCCTTGCCGCTGGAACCGCTACCGGTTTTGTTTTTAATGGCTTGGATGCCCGCACTTTGTTCTTGACGGTGCTGCGCGCTTTAGCTGTGTATCGTCAACCCCGGAATTGGCAATCCCTGCAAAAAAACGGCATGCTGCAGGACTTTGCCTGGCAACGCAGCGCTCAGACCTATCTGGAGCTCTATCACCGAGTAACCCATTAAGGAGACCGTGATGTCGATACCGACCTTGGATGATAAATCAGCTGCGGTGATGCTCAAAGCCCTGCGCAGTTTAGGTAATGATGTGGAAAGTGTCGAAACCAGCTTTATCCATTACCTGTATAACACCTTTGGTCGCCACCTAGACTCTCCCAGCTATTATCTGTTTAAAGCCCTAACCTACACAGTGCGTGATCGTTTGATGGCTCACTGGAAACAGACCTGGCTCGCTGACTATCAGGCCGACACCAGGCGGGCTTATTATCTGTCCATGGAATTTCTTATTGGGCGCTCGCTGAGTAATAATCTGCTCAACCTTGATCTGGATGATAGCGTAAATAAGGCGCTGTTTGAGGTGGGCAAAGCCTTAGAAGATATTGAGGATGCCGAGCGTGATGCCGGGTTAGGCAATGGAGGGTTGGGCCGGCTGGCTGCTTGCTTTATGGATAGTTGTGCCACCATGCAGTTGCCGGTAATGGGTTACGGTTTGCGCTACAAATATGGCATGTTTCGTCAACGTATTCAAAATGGTTATCAGGTGGAAGAACCCGATCAGTGGTTGGGCTTCGATGAATATCCGTGGGAGGTGCGCCGCCCGGATTACACGTGCATGGTGCGTTTTGGTGGTTATACCCGCATGTATAAGGATACTCATGGTGACGGGCGTTTGATTGTTCATTGGGAACACGATGAAGAGGTGTTGGCTGTCCCTTATGATGTGCCGATCTCTGGTTATCACAACCAGACGGTTAATACCTTGCGCCTGTGGTCCTCGGCTTCGGCAGAAGCTTTCAACCTGTCAGAGTTCAATGCCGGTTCCTATTTTGAGGCCGTATCTGAGAAAAATGAGGCTGAGAATATAACCATGGTGCTCTATCCCAACGATAGCAGCGAAAGTGGTAAAGAGTTGCGCTTGCGTCAGCAATATTTTCTGGTTTCAGCCAGTTTGCAGGATATTCTTGGTCATTGGAAAAGGGGACACGGCAGCGATTTTAGTTCTTTTGCTGCTAACAATGTTTTTCAACTCAATGATACCCATCCCAGTTTGGCAGTTGCCGAGTTGATGCGCCTGCTGCTCGACGAAGAACAGATGGAGTGGGACGCAGCTTGGCAGATTGTGCGTAATACCATGGCTTACACCAATCACACCCTGTTGCCAGAAGCTCTGGAGTGTTGGGCGATAGTGTTGTTTAAGCGCTTATTGCCGCGGGTGTTGGAGATAATCTACGAAATTAATGCCCGGTTTATGATGCAGGTTTCCATGCGCTGGCCCACCGATCAGTCACGCTGGAAGAGCATGTCAATTATTGATGAACAGCAGAATATCCGCATGTCGCATCTGGCTATTGTCGGCAGCTTTTCTGTTAACGGTGTGGCAACATTGCATTCGCGGCTACTCAAGGAAGGGTTGTTCAGTGACTTTTACGCCATGTGGCCAGAAAAATTTAATAATAAAACCAATGGCGTGACCCCGCGGCGCTGGTTGGGGGTGGCGAACCCAAAGTTGCGCCAATTGTTATGCGACAGATTGGGAGATGGTTGGCTCACAGATCTTAGCCAATTGAGCCGCGTGGAACAGTTGATTGACGATGGTGATTTTGTTGCCAAGTGGCTGGAAATGCGGCAGCATAATAAAAAACGGCTTGCCGCGCTAGTTCTGGAACGTACCGGAATTATTTTACCACCAGCCTCACTGTTCGATGTTCAGGTAAAGCGTATTCACGAGTATAAGCGTCAGTTGCTAAATGTGCTGCATATCATAAACCTCTATGCGCAAATAAAGTTTGGCTCTACCCAAGGTTGGACAAATCGCTGTGTAATAATTGGAGGCAAGGCAGCTCCTGGCTATGCGGTGGCGAAGACCACCATTAAACTTATTCACAATGTTGCTCAGGTAATAAATAATGATCCCGCGATTGGTGAGCGCCTAAAGTTGGTGTTCCTGCCAAATTTCAATGTTTCAGCCATGGAGGTGATCTGCTCGGGTAGTGATCTGTCTGAACAAATATCTACTGCGGGCAAAGAAGCTTCTGGTACCGGCAATATGAAGTTTATGCTTAATGGTGCGGTTACTATCGGGACTTTTGATGGTGCTAATGTGGAAATTCTTGAGGCGGTTGGTGCAGAAAACTTTTTCTTGTTTGGTTTGCGTGCCGACGAAGTTGAAGAAATGAAAACTCACTATGATCCTGTAGCACTGATTAATAATGATCCGCAGCTGAAGCAGGTGATGAATTTGTTGGAATCCGGATATTTCAATCAGTTTGAAGCGGGTATTTTTGATAATCTAATTGCGTCACTTAAGTCTGTGTTTGATCCATGGATGACTCTTGCCGATTTTCGTAGTTATGTCCAGACTCAGGAACTTGTGGCTGCCGCATTTACGGATCAGCAGCGTTGGACGCGGATGAGTATCCTTAATTGTGCGCGCAGCGGTTATTTCTCTACTGATCGGACTATGGCCGAGTACAATAAAGATATATGGCATCTGCGACCAGTTGAAGTGACTACGATTTTTGATGAAAAAGGTGAGGTTGTCGAATGAATGGCTTGACATTTGTCAAGCGCATAGCTATGGTTCGCATTCTGCTTTGGCAGAGTAAATAGTTTATTGAAAGTGGGGTGATTGTTAGTGGAAATTCAAGTTCTTGATAACAACGTTGAAAAAGCGATCCGCGTGCTCAAGCGTAAGCTGCAGCAGGAAGGACTTTTTCGTGAAATGAAGCAGCGTAAATTTTACGAAAAGCCAAGCGTGAAGCGTAAACGTAAAGAGAAAGAAGCACAACGTCGTTTGCGTAAGAAGCAGCGTTTGATGCGTGTAGACTGATCACCTCAGTCATCATAGGTTAAGAAAAAGGGGAGCCGTGTTAACGGCTCCCCTTTTTGTGTTTTATTTCTAGTCTGTTAGCACATTGACCCGCTTAGCGGGGCAGGGTAGGTAAGTTAAGACCGACAATTTCCTTAACCAAGCCAACCACCTGATTGCTGTAGCCATATTCATTGTCATACCAGACATAGAGCACGCAGCGGTCGCCATCGACGATAGTGGCTAGCGAATCGACAATACCAGCAAATTTTGAACCAACGAAGTCGGTGGATACCACATCTGGAGACTTGGTGTAATCGATTTGATCCTGTAACGGTGAATCAAGCGACATATCGCGCAGATAGGTGTTGAGCTCTTCGACTGTAGTTTCCTGATTCAGTGTCAGATTCAGCATGGCCATGGAGACGTTAGGCGTAGGCACGCGAATTGCGTTGCCGGTTAGTTTGCCTGCCAATTCTGGCAATGCCTTAGCTACCGCTTTTGCGGCACCTGTTTCGGTTATTACCATATTTAGTGCCGCACTGCGCCCGCGGCGGTTGCCATTGTGGTAATTATCAATCAGGTTCTGATCATTGGTATAAGAGTGGCAGGTCTCAACGTGCCCCTTGAATACGCCAAATTTATCGTTTACTGCTTTTAGTATTGGTACTATGGCGTTGGTGGTGCAACTGGCAGCAGAGTAAATATTTTCCGTGCTGGAGATTAGCTCGTTGTTGACGCCAAATACTATGTTAGGGATATCGTCTTTGCCTGGAGCGGTAAGGATAACTTTGTTTACCCCCTTGGTTTTAAGGTGCAACCCTAAACCTTCACGGTCGCGCCATTTGCCGGTGTTGTCGATGAGGATGGCATCTTTAATACCGTACTGGGTGTAATCAATGCTGTCAGGGGAATCGGCATAGATGATGCGGATCATGTTGCCATTAGCTATGATGGCGTTTTCCTCACTGTCAACCTTGATAACTCCCTGAAAACGACCGTGCACGGAATCGCGGCGCAACAGGCTGGCACGTTTAACCAAGTCGTCTGGACCACCTTTACGAACCACCGCCGCGCGCACGCGCAGCTTGTCACCACCGGCGGTCTGTTCTATCAGTATGCGCGCTAGCAAGCGCCCAATGCGACCAAAACCATAGAGTACAACATCGCGTGGTTCATTCAAAACCGAACTAAGTCCGGTGTTGAGGCTGGCTAACTCCTGCTTGACGAAGTCTTCAACTGTGCCACCAACGTCCTGTGCCTGATAGCGTACGGTGAGCTTGCCAACGTCTATTTTGCCTGGAGCTAAATCTAGTTTACTCATGGCTTTCAGCAGTGGAAAACTGTCGCGCACTGAAATCTCGCTGTCCAGAATGAGGCGGGCAAAACGGTGGGCGCGCAGGATACCAAGCGGGGTACGATTTACCAAACTGCGCCCATAAATGCTGACATTGACTCCATGATGACGGTAAAGGCTGCCAATGATTGGCCCCATGCTCTCTGCTAGGTCAAGTCGTTGAGTCCAGTCATTGAAATACTGCTCCGGTTTGTTACAATCCATGCTCAGGTCCCTTTGTAGAATCGGTTATGGTTTTGTTGCTATTGCAGAACAAGCCGCTGTTCTTCAGTTACTTACCCACCTTAAATTCTCCGCATCCTAATGGAAAATATCCATGTTTACAAGGATAGATAATAAGTGTCGTTGAGTGTATGTTAAACAAGTCAATTGATTAAAGGATGGAGGTATTATTGCTTAAGTTACTTAGCGCTGGACATTAAGTGATAGCGCTGATATTAAAAGTAATTATGGACATGGTTAACTAATTCAAATTTTGGGAGAATATGCTATGGAAAACAAGATTCACTACAGCGAACTTGGTCTAGTTAATAGCCGTGAAATGTTCGCTAAAGCCGTTCACGGTGGCTATGCAATTCCAGCTTACAATTTTAACAATATGGAGCAATTGCAGGCCATTGTTATGGCCTGCAGCGAAACTAATTCTCCGGTTATAGTACAGGTAAGCAATGGCGCGCGTAACTACGCTAATGGTGCGATGTTGCGGGGAATGGCAGCAGGCGCTATCGCTATGATACGCGAAATGGGTTCGGATATTCCGGTGTGTTTGCATCTTGATCACGGTGCCACCTTCGAGTTGTGCAAGACCTGTGTCGACAATGGATTCTCTTCGGTTATGATCGATGGTTCGCATCTCAACTATGCGGATAATGTGGCGTTAACGCGTCAGGTGGTTGAGTATGCCCATCAGTTTGATGTAACTGTTGAGGCTGAACTCGGAGTTTTAGCTGGAATCGAGGATGAGGTTGTGGCCGAAAAATCGCACTATACTCAGCCTGATGAAGTGGAAGATTTTGTTGCTAAAACCGGAGTAGATTCGCTGGCTATCTCTATTGGCACCAGCCACGGTGCGTATAAATTTAAGTTAGCCCCCGGTGAAGAGGTGCCACCGCTACGTTTTGATATCCTCTCTGAAGTGGAACGACGTATTCCTGGATTTCCCATTGTGTTGCACGGAGCTTCCAGCGTGGTGCAAAAGTATGTTCAACTTATTAACCAATATGGTGGCAAAATGGATGGTGCAGTTGGTGTACCTGAAGAGCAATTGCGCCAAGCTGCCAAAAGTGCTGTGTGTAAGATAAATATAGATTCTGATGGTCGTTTGGCAATGACCGCAAAAATACGTGAATTTTTAGCTAACAATCCCGAAGAATTTGACCCACGTAAATATCTAGGTGCAGCACGCACCGAACTCGTTGCGCTAATGAAGCACAAGAATGAGTTTGTGTTAGGTAGCGCTGGTAAAGCATAAACGGTCTATCGTTTAAAAGCTCATATACCATAGCCACTTGCAAAAGTCGTCATCCTCGTGAAAACGGGGATCCAGCTTTTTGGTGAACCCAGAAAACCTCTGGATACCCGCCTGCGTGGGAATGACGATTACTGGATTTTGAAGAGTTTTATAAGGGCTTATCGGACAGTAATAAATGTATTACGCAGAAGCTGACAGTTGGTGTCTCCGGCTCAGCAGGTAGCTATTTTGATATTTAGCAAAAGGTCCAGTGCCTTCAGTATTATTCTGCGGACAGGGTGATTAAAAAAAAATCACTACAATCTATGGACCTCCAAATCGACCCGATAATTGGCATTGCGATAATGCTCATTTGTCGGGTCGTAGTTTTTTCTCGTACCTCCTCGTATATGGTGAGTCTTTGGCTGCTGCGCAGAACCTCTCAGTGGGAGTTGCGCCACCGATCTCCCCTGCAGCCCATACTCACCAGATACCTCTCAATCCAGGTAAGTCGCATATTTAAGTATGCGCTGCATACTCTGTCCGGTAAATTATTTATCTAGACTGTTTCATTTTATGCGATCTGCCCATTTAGTCAACGAATTGGCTGGATCGCAAATAGACTCAAGGCGAACTTTGAAAAGTTTTTCGTGGGGGTGTAGCGTTGGTTCTTCTGGTTGCTGTTTTGTCGGGGCGATGATGTGGATGGATATTTTGCGCGCAAAACAATGTAGCTCATTTTACTGATTAACCAAGCAGTTATATCTAGTTAAGTTGTTTACCCTGATGGGATAAATAGGCTGTGGGGTGGTGCATTATTATGCTCAACACTTTAGATTACAATCGACCTCCACCGTTTAGAGGGGGGGTTGACATATACAGTCAGACACCCTAGTATTGGTACTACCATTGCTCGGCTATCTTAATCGCATTATTTATCGCAAGGGCAATCCAGACAGGAAAAAGTCTAATAAAAGGGGGGTTATGCCGATTTCTGATCGGTAAACGATGGAGATCTTTGTCTTTTTTGTTTTCTTGGTAGTACCATTCATGGGTTGGAGACAGGTAGTTTATGATTACGAAAGCATTATTTATCCCGGCTCGAGCCGGTCGCGCTGGTGAGGATGTGGCTCTGCAGATCGAAGCAGCTATCCTGGGCGAAAAGATTCTTCCCGGGGAAGGTCTTCCCAGTGAGCGGGAGCTACAGGCACAGTTTAAAACCGGCCGCGGCGTTATCCGGGAAGCCGTGCGTGCCCTCAAGCAAAAGGGTCTGATCGAAATCCGCAAAGGAGCTAAGGGCGGGGCCTACGTAAAGCAGGTCGATGTTGCTAATGTCAGCGAATCTCTGGCTCTATTTTTGAAGCAGCATCACGTCGGACTTACCTATATCGCTGAATTTCGCGAAAGCATCGACCGCACCATTACCACTTTGGCGATTGCTCGAGCTGATGCCGCCGAAAAGCAGCGGCTGGTGGCACAAGCTGAAAAACTAATGGAGTACCTTAGCCAGCCAGAACCGGATATGGCTGCGCTGGGAGAGCTGGATCGCGAACTGAACATCGATCTGGCTCGGATGACCCACAATCCGATTTTCGAGTGGATCATGCAAGCTCTGCAACTCGGATTCAGCTCTCAGGATTACGCTTTGTATGATGACCCAGACTATCAACAAAAAACAGCCATGAACTGGGTCGAAACAGCCCGTCATATTGCGGCCAATGAACCGCTGCGAGCTCTTTCTTCCATCGGTGCCCACTACGCTATGCTAGAACGCTGTGTACTAAAAGTAAGTGATACCGACCCGGTCAGCAACCCCATCGATCGATAACCAGAGACAAGCCGATAGCGTAACACTTTATGAAAACGGCTGAAAACAACAAGGAGAATAGATTATGGACAAGCAGAAGTACGACTTTATTGTTATTGGCGGTGGCTCTGCAGGTAGCGTAATGGCCAACCGACTGAGCGCTAACCCGAAACACCGGGTACTGGTTCTTGAAGCAGGCAAGCCTGATTACAAATGGGATTTTCGCATCCACATGCCGGCCGCGCTAACCTATCTTCTCACCGACAAAACTTATAACTGGTTGTACGAATCGGCTCCTGAACCGCAGATGAACAATCGTCGCATAGCCCATCCGCGCGGCAAGGTTCTCGGCGGATCAAGTTCTATCAACGGGATGATCTATATCCGCGGTAACGCTATGGATTACGAAAAGTGGAGCAAGAACAAGGGTCTCGAAATCTGGGACTATGCCCATTGCCTGCCTTACTTCAGAAAAGCTGAAACTCGCCTGAATGGTGCGGACCAATACCACGGTTCGAACGGTCCTCTTGCCCTGACCACGGCGGAATGTGACAATCCGCTTTTCGATGCCTTCTTTAAAGCCGGTGAGCAGATCGGCTATCCTGTTACCGATGATGTCAACGGCTTTCAGCAGGAAGGGCTCGGCCGCTTCGATCAGAATATCTACCGTGCTCGCCGGCAAAGCGCCGCCCGCGCCTATTACCACCCGGTTAAAAACCGCTCGAACCTCACCGTCCAGTGTCGGGCTATGGCGACGCGTATCCTTTTCGAAGGCAAAAAGGCGGTCGGCGTTGAATATACCCGTGGCGGCAAAAGCTGTCGGGCTTACGCCGGCGAAATCATCTCCTGCGGCGGGGCTATAAACTCTCCGCAGTTGTTGCAACTCTCTGGCATCGGTAATGCCGAACATCTGAGTAGCATCGGTGTCGATGTGGTTCACAACCTCCCCGGAGTTGGCGAGAACTTGCAGGACCATCTGGAACTCTATGTCCAATACGCCTGTACGAAGCCGGTCAGCATATACCCGGCGCTGAAGTGGTACAACCAGCCGAAAATTGGTTTTGACTGGCTCTTTCGCCGCAAAGGCGTGGCAGCCACCAATCATTTCGAAGCCGGAGGCTTTATTCGTGGCAATGAGCAGGTCGCCTATCCCAACCTGCAGTTTCACTTTTTACCGATAGCTATCCGCTACGATGGCTCGGCACCAGCTCAGGGGCACGGTTTTCAACTCCATGTTGGGCCGATGAATACCGATGTGCGCGGCCACGTCAAGATAACGTCGAAGCAAGCCTCGGATTATCCAGAGATCTTCTTCAACTATCTTTCCACCGAGCAGGAACGGCGCGAATGGGTCGAAGCTATCAAGTGTTCCCGCAACATCATCGCTCAAAAGTCCTTCGATGGACTGCGGGGCGAAGAATTGTCCCCCGGTTCTAAGGCGCAGACCGACGAAGAGATTCTCGACTTTGTCGCCCGTGAAGGGGAGAGTGCATACCATCCCAGCTGTACCTGCAAAATGGGTTACGATGAGATGGCCGTCGTTGATGCCAATCTTAAGGTGCACGGGGTGGAAAACCTGCGGGTGGTCGATGCCTCGGTCTTTCCCTCAATCACCAATGGCAACATTTACGCTCCAGTGATGATGGTGGCGGAAAAAGCCGCCGATCTGATCCTCGGCAATGCTCAGGAAGCTCCTGGGCAAGCAGGTTTTTATCGCCATGAGGCTGGGGAACAGAATTAATGAGTATAATTAGCCATAAAATGTATATAGCTGGTCGCTGGGTCGCTGCCGAGTCGGGACAAACTCGCCAGATCATCAACCCATTCAACCAGCAGGTGATTGCTGAAGTCGCCGAAGGGGGGCGCGCAGATGCCAAAGCTGCTATTGCGGCAGCGCGGCAGACCTTCGATAGCGGTGTCTGGTCGGACCAAAGCGGCGCGGCGAGAGGAAAGCTACTCTACCGCCTGGCTGAACTTATCGAGCGGGAGCGGGAAACACTGGCGGAACTGGAAAGTCTTGATACCGGCAAGACGGTCGAAGAGAGCCGCTGGGACATGGACGATATTGCCGGTATATTCCGTTACTATGCGGGGTTGGCTGACAAAGATGGCGGTGAAGTTATTGCCTCGCCGATTC